>Ga0179591_1347346_pt1 | contig 17639 bp, 16 predicted proteins | sample CZOMad2_1_08_16f_FD_182891 | JGI IMG/M metagenome (GOLD analysis project Ga0179591, IMG submission 182891) | Vadose zone soil fungal communities from Angelo Coast Range Reserve, California, USA - CZOMad2_1_08_16fungal (PacBio error correction) | ecosystem: Environmental > Terrestrial > Soil >... | reverse complement strand
TTCCTATTGCGTTTTCTGTGGCTTTTTCCCCTCCCCCGTGAACCGTCCCAAACAGGTGACTTCCCCCTTCCAACCTACTCCGTTATGTTCTTCTCTTGTTCGGGTCAGTTCAAACTTTCCATTGCGGCTTGCGGGAGGACTTAGGTAAAACCTTTTACCTTTTCCCTTTGGATATGGTCTTAACCAGACGTGGGTCTCACTTCTCGTCGGACGTATGTTAATCAGTACCTTTCCGTATGTTTGCCCCTAATCTATAAGCCTTTCCCTCGTCTGACCTTGGATGTGACGTCTTGCCAAGCTTCTGGTCCTTCCAATGGGTCCCTTCACTGGTCCCTGTATCCCTTCGTGGGGCCTCTGGGTCTGGTGATTGTGGAATGGGTGGTGCTCCCTGTTGTTCCTTTTCGATCAGTTCAGGCCTGTTTCGTTACTTAGCCGGATCGTTAACCCGGTCTTTTTCTTTCCTTCAGTCTTTTGTTTGAGAGATATTCCCTAAGGATGACCAGTACTACCGTACAAACCCATGCCTGAGCTCCCCATCCCATGATCCCCACGATCCCACCTCCTCCCCCCACCTCTTGGGAAATCAAATCCACGGTGAAGAGTTGGGTTACCATACGCCTTTCTTCCAATCATAAGCGAACAGACCCCAGGCATGTATCCAAACGATATCCCTTCTTCTCGGGCCCGGGGCCCACGCACTTAATGTCATCGGCCTTCCCCCTCCTCCCGTTTAGAGGATCAACTATTATCCAGATGGTGAACGAATACAGGTATTGTCCTCCCTACTCTAAGGCCTGTTGTTCTTGACAAGTATGACCTTCTCAGTCCAATTCCAAGCTTGGGGAATACAGTTGGAGGTGATTAAATACCCTTCCTCTCCCCACAGATGGGACGCCTCCCCTCAATCCTTCTTCCTCCTTCACCCCCAATACTTCCCTACCCCCAAGCCTACAGTTGAGGTGAAGCCCGTTGACTGACCCGGTGAAACGGAAAGGTTTAACAGCACGCCTCGCGGGCTCACCCCTCCTATATCCCTTTCCCCTAGAAGAAGTAAATTATTACCCGGGTTTAAATAAAGTCCCGAATGCCAGTTTCTTTCTTTGGCGTGGACGATTTTCCAAAATTGTCCTCTTTTTTCAGCAACACGATCCGCGTTCTGGTAGCGTTTTTAGAGAGGGGAGTGTACTTTGATCCGGTACCCGGATGTTATGTCTCTTCCCACTTGGTGTATTATGGAAGGGTAAAGTTAGATATAATTACCGTAGACAAATGCTCCCTTACTTCCCTTCCGGGTCCATTTCCCCCTGTCCTGTTTAATATCATGGTTGGCCCTTCTTTCCCCCGTGACACTTATGAGCTTTAAGGGACCCCCTACGTTTATCGGCAAAGGGCACTGTAAACCCTGTAAGGTCCCAACGATCCCAGAAAAATTCCCCAACCCCGTGTGTGGCTCCGTGCACTGTCCCCTCAAATCCCTTCTTTTTTGAGGTGGATGTCCTTTCTCCTCACGTCCCCACTCAGGACGGCCCCCCGCTCATTCCACCCCTTTCCCCCCCTTGGCCACGGAGGTCCCACCGTTCTGTAACCTCCTCTTTTTCCGGTTCATTGAACAGAGCTAACATGGAATAACGTAAGTCTGACTCCTCGGTGCTTCTCTTTATCACAAAAACGTTGAGGACCCCCCGCCCCAATCCTCCTTGTCTTTTTTGATCTCTGTTCTTTTCGAAAATGTGAGTTGTATTGGAGTTTGCTCGTAGTCAGGGCCCTTCCGCCCATGAAGGCGCTTCCTTGTTTGCCGGTTTTGGACATACAAGTCCCCTCTTTGCTTGACTCATGACCAGAGTTGCAGAAGAACGGGGGCGCGGGTTCCTTGGCGCTTGGAGGTAAGACCTTCACACTTTACGTAGTCTTCCCTTGCTTTCACGGCCAGAGGGTTTGGTTTGGGGGGGTTTGGACATTTAATTCGGGAACTCTTGTATGGAAGTCGAGACAGCCGGGGTGGTTTTTAATTTCCTTGGAGGCTATCTTCCTTTTCCCCCCCCCCTCCAGGTTTTGCCAAGTCCGGAATTCCCATGGAACAAAGATTGTGAATCTTGCGGCACTGAGGTCGTTCGCCGTTTTTGGTAGACGTTTGGTTAGAGAAGAGGTAGATTCTTCCTGCAATCCTCTTTTCCCCGCTTCTTGCTGATTACATGATCTCTTTGGCGAGTGGACGAGAAGAAATCCGCATTCGCGCCGGAGAAAACTAAAGGTTTCTTCCGGAGCGTTTCCAAAGTGTCTCCCTTCCTGCCGATACTTTCGCGTCCGAAGAGGCAAGAATTCCAGTGACCTTCGTGCCTTTTCCCCCCCCGTTTTCCTTTTACGTACGTGACGTTGCCCCCCCGTTTCTTAGAGCGTTCTCTTTTGGAACACAATCCCCTCCCTTTCAGAGGCCGACGGTTCCGCGCTTGAAGTAACGTTAGTCTCCCCTCCGGCAGCTGTTCTCGATCCCGAACTTTCCGGCCCGGGTCCCACTATAAGTCGAACCCTTTCCCAGCTGAATTGACCCGGAGCAACTTCCAAGGAGTGAAGGACAGTCCCCTGGGGGCCGAAGCCTCGCGATGTATTCTTTTCCTTTTCTCACACTCATCTCTTTTTTCCCCCCGCCCCTTGTTTTCCTTTCTGAGTCTTTCGGTGAGCCCCTTCTCATTTCTCGGCCCTTCGACTCACCAGTTTTATGTCGTCCCCCGAGGGATAGGGGAAGGGTAAGGCAACGCTCGGTGTTTCCTTTTTTCTCCATTCTCGGTCAGACAGGGGCCCCTTCATGTCATTCTCTCCCATCCCAGTCGTGCTCGGTCCTTTAATTCGTCAAAGAGGAGGCCCCCGCTACTAGAGCCTTTTTTCGGAAGTGTTAGAGTGGTCAAAAAACAATCCCCCTCGGCCCGGAGTTCGGCCGAGTCCTTCAAAGGAACCTTTTGGCTTGAAAAGAGGGTCCCAGCAAGGTGGGATTTTGGACGCTTTATTTTTTTACCGAGTGGCCGGTAGACGAGTTTTAAAAATGAAGAGGCCAGACCTGTTGTTTTGGCTTTCCTTCCTGGTCGGCTCTTTTGTGCACTTTCTCCCCTTGCGTATCATATTCCTTTTCAGGGGATTAGTGATGAATTACTTCACGAGACTATGAGAGAAACCACCACCTTTTACCACCGGCGACGTAAAAGAAGCCTTTGGACATGTTCACCCTACGGCCCCCCCTCCCCCTTTTGTTCCCCCTGTACTTTTTTCGACTTCCTGGTGCAGTCTTTCTGGTCAATAGGCACTTTCCTTAAGTCAAAGGCAGCAAGGTTAGAAAGCCAAGACCCCCCCTCCCCCCCTTCCTGGCCCCCGACAGACTGACACCCTTCCCGGGCCGCCCTGGACGACATCTCACCTCCCTGTTGGACGGGCCATCGTCACGATGAAGATTTTTAATTTTCGGAAATCTGGACCCAATCTTTTCCCCCCTTCCCGCACTCCCCGGGTTCCTGGGCATTTCCCCTCCTCCGTCACCCTTCCTTCGTTCCCCTTGAATTGTAAAGAACCCCGGTAAACATAGGACAACCCCCTTACTACTCCTCATTTTCGAACCCTCATGTCGCCCCATCCCTTCTCTCCTGTTTTTCCCCCTTTTTTCCCCCTTTTTTTCCTATAACTCACCTGCTGAACGGTCCCTACTCCGCAATTATGATATGTGGAGATATCCCCCAGGCTGCGGGCCAGTTTCTCCCCTTCCCGCCTCTGCTTCATGGAGATTTTGAATCCTCAAGTTTGATTGAACTCCAGAGCCTAGAACTGCAGTTCCAGTCCCTTTTCCCCCTTATTTTTGGCACCGGCACCCTTTTCGGGCCTCCTTTGTGATGACTTGCAACTGTGTATGAGTTAGTTTTTTAGCCCCGACAAAGTCCCCATTTTTTCCCCCCTGTTTTTCAAGTCTCATCTTTGTTCCACTTGACAGCCCCCCTGTTTTTTTCCTCTGACAGAGGGCACTGCCGATGTTATCAGTTTTTCGTCGTCTCTGTTCATGCTCCTCTCCCCTAAGGGAGGGTCACCTCCCTCCCTCCTTTTGAGCCTGACCTAGCACGAGCGGGAACTGTACCCTTACCAGCGCTCTTTGGGCACGGCGCGTTGAGCTTCCCTCGCCCTTTCTCACCCTCCCCAAAATTTACGGAACGCAGTGACGTGACGATAAGGGTAGCCAGTGAACTTATACCTGCCGCGGCGGGTATACCTTTTCCCTAAGAGATGGAGGCTCTCCTCCTTCTTGCCCAAACCTTTTTAGGTCGCGGCGGTTTTTCCTGAATTTCAGGGGTAAGGCTGATTTTTTTAGTGCGATACTTCTTGCTGAATTCATTTCTTGCGTTACCCTTCCATGCCCCGCTGTGTAGTGGACCCTTGGATTTATCCGACAAGTGAGGAATTTTCCCCCCATAGTTTTCACGGACTTCTCTCTTCCGTACCTGCCGACCCACTATTGGCAGGGAGGAGGGATCTGCTGGACCCCCCCCCTGGGCCCCCCTGTACTCTTTTTGGAATGGTCTGACCTCCCGTGTGTTTTTATAAGAGTACGGAGTTGAGAGAATATGGGACAGGAACGCTCTCAGCATTCTTCCTTTCTCGTTTTCATCAGCCCCTGTGCCTTTTTTTTTGCTCAGGACGCAGCTTATGGTTACATTTAGTACTATTGCCGGAAGGGGACTGTTACTTGAGTTCCCGACGTTACACGTTGTACATGGTTAGTTTCAGGGGATTACAGAGAAGGCTGTGGATTTCTTTGCCGAGCGGCCAGCGGAGGGATTTTCTTTTTTAATCTTCCTTTTCCCTCCCCTCCCCCCCCCTTGAGATCTATCCCAATTACGTGTCCTGTAAAAGGATAGCTTATTCCCATCCCGTTTGATCCTACAACCCTCTCCCCGAATGCCTGGTATGATGCCCGTTTGGATGGTATTTCAAAAGAAGGCCTCCGTTTCCGTTCGGGACTACCCCTTTTTTTCCTGAATTAAAGCGGCAACGTTCCTCGACAAGTTACGCCTTTACGAGGCCCCGGTCTACTTTTCACGTGCGAACTTGTCCCTTCCACATATCTGGACGATCTGGTCAACTAGTGAAATACAGATGAACCAGTGTACGGGGGTTTTCCCAATATGCCATCTTTCCAATCCCTCTTTCCACCCCCTACCCTCTGTTATCGGGAGTACTGACTCTCAGACAGTCCCATTTAACGATTCGGTTGTTTGCGGGCTTTGTCTTTCTTATCAGACACGCATTTACTCCTTGAACTCATGTTTTTCCCTCTCTCGATCGCGAACCCAACCCCCCTCCCATTACCCCCGGCCGAAGTCTCTTAGACCCGCATGTTGATCATACTCCCCCTCCCAATTCCTTCCCTGGTAAACGCCCTCCCACCGAGGTGAGCCCAACATTCGCCCTTCCCCCCCCCCCGACAGACCTATGAAAGGGTTCATGCTTTGTTCTTCTAGCACTTCCCCTTTTAACGATGGTGATTAATTTGGGATTGGACGATACCAAGTTGAGAGTTTCACCCCTTCCTGATGGAAACGTTTACTTTGTCAGCTGTGCATGTTTCCCAGGGAGGCAGGTCCGGTTCCCCCTCTCGAGGATCTGAGGGCCCTGACGTAGCAAATCTCCCCCCTTAACTTAAGTTTCAGGGAGCTGTCCCCCTCTTGTAATGGTAGCATTAAACTTATGAGGGTTGACGGGAAAAATCTCCTTGTGGAAATGCCTGATCTTCCAACGACGTCTCTCTCCCCCCATAAGACTTGGCCCCCAAGTGAGGACTAGTTTCAAAGGTCACTTTCCTGCTGCATTAGATCTTTTCCCTCTGCAGATGCTCCTTTTTTGAAGAACGTTCAACGATTCCAACCATGAAACAGGGAGTGTTTGAAGGGCCACCCCGGTCCACAAAGTTATTGACAAAAAAGGCTTCTTCTTAGACCGTTAAGTTTGCCGATCGGTGAGTTCATTCTTCCACTCCCAACCTTCGTTTCCCATCTTCACACCAGCAAGTTTGCCTAAATCGTTTCACTTTCTGAAGTGAAGGAGGATGGCTCTCCTCTGTCGATTTTAAATTCCCCCCCCCCCCCCCAGTGTCAGTTGTGTAAACGTCTATTCTTACCCTTGCCGGGAGGGTTTTTGTATCTCGGTTTGGTACCTAATGCAAAAGAGGTATCACGCTGATGGCCAGCTACTTTTTTTCCCTCGGCGTTGCGAGGGCGCGGTTGGGGCCTTCGGCAAGCGGGTTCGAGAGAAACGGTCCTTTAGTTTTCCGTGCTCAGGTCCAGAACGGCTTTTGATAGGGCAAACTTTTTTTTCGAGACAGCCGGGAGGGCGGTAAGTTTTTGATTTTTGAGATGGTTTTCTTTCCCTGCAGTCTTCCCATTCCTGGTCATTCCACTTTCAAGTTCCCGTCCCCCTTACAGGTTGGCTACAGTACCTTGCGCAGGTCTTTTTCAAAGGAGGCCACAAGACGTGTTGGTTGACTTTTTTGGTGCGAGAGGTAGCTTCTTTTCTTCCTTCCTTTTTTTCACCCCGGCCCGGTTTTGGGTCCGAGGGAAGTCTTTTTTTCCCTGCAGAAAGCGAAGAACGAAGGCGGCTGTTCGAAACAGTCCCCGGATGCCATGCAGCTTTCCACGCGTCGACTTCGGTCAGCTACTTCCTCTTCGTCCTTCTCGCGCGGCCATCGCCGGGGACTCCCAGGAAGTGACCGTATCCCTAATGACGTCTCTTCGCGAGGTTGGACCGCTCCCCCCCCTTCTGTCCGGACCGCAGAGTTATTCGTTCGGAAAGGGGACTCGTCCGGACGAGCCCCGCCCTTGAATCTTTTTTTCTCTCCTCAATCCATTAAGGGTCTCCCTTCTTTCCCAAAACGTCGAGCTGGAATGAAGGAACCATACTTGTTTTGTTCAGTTAGTTCAGTTCCCGGCTTTGGGAGCAGACTAGCCTGATCCCGATGGCCTTCATCGCCTTGATATTCACAGCATATCCCTTCCCCATACACCTCTGTTGTTTGAGAGAACCTTTTTTTCCACTGAGTGAGACTCGATCTCAGAAGGATAGAGCCGACGGGCTGAAGACCCTGTGAAAGTCCTTTCTTTCTCTTTGTTCCGGGTCCCGTGCAATCTACCTTTCCCTTTTAGAAGTACCATTCCAAAATTGGGACCTTAATTGTATGACTCGTCGTACCCGTCTGGAATGGACTCTGAGGACTGACCGGCGTGACCATCGCCGGCATCAGGGAAACCTTTCCCTTTTTTTGTTACTTAAAAACGCCCTCCTTTCTTCAGTCGCGTCTTCCCCCGTATTAGTCAAGATTGTCCTTCCACGGGTAAAGGATATGTAGAGCCGCCGATGGGTCTGAAAGTCCCCGGCTGGACCCCATCCCTCTTACGCTTGTTTTGCACACTCTTCCTTTCCAGTAAGTTTTCGCTCCAGTTTCTTCCGGAGCCGTTTAGAAGCGAACTCCTCCAGGAACTGAGGTCTATTGATACGCACCTGCCGGCCGGGGTCTGTGTTCTTAATGCTTCCTCTCTCACCTTGCCAACCACCCGTCAAACCTCCTCCCCATGACGAAGGCATGTCCCAGCCGGGTGTCCAACTGGAAGGAGTTTTCCCCTGGAAATTGTCCCATTTTCCCTGTCTGCCCAGCATCTCCCCGTCCCTTCCACTTTTTTTCCTTTTCAGGAGGTATAAAAGGTGGAAGTGAAAGACAGAGGTAATTTTTCCTTTTGGACATTACGTGATAAAAGCGCCCCACCTCCTCCCACCGTACCTGTTTTTTCTTTGACCCTCTTTCCCGCTTCCCATAGTCCTCGCGAACCCGAGGGCGATGTCCGAGTGGCTGCCCTCCTCCCCTTGGCCTTGGGTGACTTTCAACTCTTTCAACCCTCCTCTCTTTAAGGTTCAGGGGCCCTGATGTTCCTTCATCATCCCCTTTCCCCCCGTCCCCCACTTTTCAGCAGGGGCGACCAGTCTTTCTCAAATAACTGTGTTTTGCGATTTTTCCTCACTTTTCTTTTCCACCGATCGGCCCTTACTTTCAAGGGCGAAGGGCCCGCTCTGTTTAGATCCCCCCCCTGTCCAAATTGCGGTGAGGAACCTTCCAGTTTTCCCGTTCACACCTGACGCCCCTGCGGTCAGTGAGCTTGCATAGACCGTTAGTCGCATTCTCTCGCCCCCAGTTCCCCTCTGCTTTGACTGTTAGGACTTGTACAGATTCTTTTTTTGGAGTACCCAGTCCCTTGGTGTCCAAATGTTCTTCTTAGTGTGTCTAAGCGTCTTTTAATTATCTATAAAAGAGGTTCCGGAACTTCTTATCCTGGTACGTTCACCCTAATAAATTACCCTCTGGAGATAGTATCTCGGCCCAACCGGACGTTTCGATTTCCGTTCGTACCTGCCTTGCCAGGATCTTCCTAAGTTTTCAAAGCCATTCCCCCCTTTCCCATGACGCTGAAGCTACGACTGTCAACTAACTCAAAATCCAGATCCCAGTGGCTGAAGCAGTGTGTTTTTTCAAAGACAGAACGGTCCCATCTTACACGAAAACACTCCGGAAGCCTTATTTATCCATGTTTTCAAGTTCGGCTTCATAAACAGGGTCCGTCAGTGTACCCCCCTAACTGTTTCTGCTTAATTGACTTTTGATACAGGCGTTCTTGATGTTAATTAAAATTCCGGGGCACGTTGAGCCCTTTAGGATTTTTTAAAGTTACCAGAGGTTTGATTGTCTTTTTTGGGGTAGTGCCGACCCTATCTATGCATGACCTTCTTTTTCAATGTGTCCAACTGAGTTGCTCTAACCCTTGACTCCACGTGATCACCCCTCCCAAGGACGCAAGGTTCCACCCCCTTTCCATTGAAGTTTCCAGTTTAACCGACAATCCCCCCCTGTTCGTTGCCGACATGTCAGCCTGGCTTCTTTCCTTCTTGGTACCATTGAGTTTCAGGTTCACGTTTTCGATTTTCGTGCCCAGCCTGTGAAGACTTCTTTGGACGATGAAGGAAATAACTGATTCGGGAATTCCGCTCTTTCAGACTCTTTTCCTTCGTTAAGACAGGCCTGACTGGTTTTGCCTCCCCTCTGCCTGCTGCTGGCCGCACCCTTTTTTCGAGGCTTCTGCTGACACCGTGTGCTGAATTGGAGATCGAGGGGACATCCGGTTACTTTCTGTTCTCTTTTATCCTTTCGATCATTTAAGGCTGTGATGGCATTGATCCGGAGAGGCCGTTTGGAGGTTTATTAATCTAAGTGGCTCTATAAGCCCAAATATCTGCTCCCAGCTCCGTCTTTCCCCTTCCTTCCCAATTTGCCTAGCGATCAACTCCCTGTCTAAACACGTTTTTTTCACGAAGTCCTTAAAAGCAGTAGGTTTCCCATCCAGTTCGCTTCATGGTCCTTTAGACGTTGCCCTTCCCCCGGCCTAAAGTTACTTTTGCAAGCCAACCTCAAGTTGCTCCAACCGAGCCCGTTTTTTGCCTTAGTGAACATTCAGTCAGAGTAAGCGGCTCCCTCGTCTTTTTCGATCTCCCCCTGAAAAGCCAAAACCCTTCCGTGGAATAAGGGGTGCCCGACATTCTCCAGGTCAGGACTAGTCCTTTGGCTGGTGTTCATGCACTCTCTCTTCCAGGTAAACAGCGCGATGTTGACTGGCCTCACTTTTGGGCGGTGTCTTCCATTGCGGAAAGGGTTCAAAGAAGAGCGCACGACAGGAAGCTTAACCCCAGATCTCTAGCCTAACCCCATCAGGCCACCCTCACTTGATTGGACTTTTTTTTCCCCTAGGAGAGCCAGGTCTAAAAGTTAGTTTTCCTTTGAACTCGAATATGAAAAACTACTATCCTCCCGACTCCTCTCACTGCCCCCCCCCCCCCGAGGTACCAATAGCCCCAGTAAAAACCCGCTGATTCTTTTTGGGAAGAGGAAACCAGTGGAGTAGACCCCACTCTCTCTCTACGAAAAGGCTTAACCTTTTACCCTGTAGGTCACCCTCTGTTGATCTTAAAATTTATGGGAGCGGCAGGTTTTTTCTTCCCTTTACCTCAGGATAGGATCCTGAGCCCCTTCTCTTCCCTCTCTTTCCCTCTGTAATGGTAAAGTGAACCTTTCTAACTGTTGCTGAATCTATCCCTTTGTTAATGGTCTGGTGACACGGTACCAGATTGACTTATTTTGATAGGTCCCTCCCCAAGGTCTCCTGATAGCCTTTTTAGCGTCACTCCACTAAATTCAGCCCCACCCAGTTTGCGCAATTGCTTCTTCCTCCGTGCCGAGTGAACTTAGTTACCTTGCTGACTCCGCTACTTCAAGCGTTCGATATCATGGTTTCCCTCCCCCCCTTCCACCATGTCTGCAAGGAATCTGGCGTTTCTTTTGAACCCCTTAATTTATCCACCCCCCCCGTTCAAGCTGTCCTGGGATTTCCCCCCCCTTGTGACTTAAAGTTTGAGTTTTTTTCCTTTGTAGTCAATGTGAACCTATGTATGCACTCGGAAACCTCAACAGATCAGCAGTTTTTTGATCCCTTTAAGAAATTGATGTTAAGTTTGAAGGAGGTTTTCCTATCCCCTTCTTTCTAGTCCCTTCCAGTGTCCAGGGACATCTTGAGGAGATCTGTTTATCCTCCGATGGGAGATTTGCCCGCTTTGATGGCCCTCTTTTTGTTTGCCCGCCTTGTAAATCTTCTGATGGAGCGTTGTTTACCTTTCCAGCTTTTCCGGTCTCCCTTTACTCTCTGTCCAAACGTAGGATAAACCTTTTTGGGTTTCCCCGTTTTTCTTGCCCCGGTGTTTCGGGCGTTTTTTGGCGGAGCGCCCGCCGTTTTTTGGGCTTGCGTGCTTTTCTCTCGCCTTCTTTCCTTTCCCAGCAGGCGGTCCTTCTGCTTGTACCAAGGTTTTGATTTTGTTAGAAGGTCTTCCCTTCCGAGGGGCGTCGACGGGCGACGTTTTTTTGAGATTTGATCGCGGAGGAAGTTCTCTTAAACCCCTTCTCGAGGTTGCTATCCACCTCTTCTCCTTTCTGGATAGTCTTCTTCCGACGTATGTGAGTCAAGAACCAGGTTGACGTCCGAGGTGTCCCCGTTCTCCTAATTCGGCCAGCGCTTTGACGTTCCCAGCCAGTCCCTCTCCTTTGCAGAAGAGGCAACAGATTAATTCGGCTGATTTTTTTCAGTTAAGTACTTGACCGAGCTAGCTTGCTCTGTGTGACCACTTCCTTTAACCCGGCCCTTAAAGGAAGCAGCCTTCGGTACAGAGGCAGTCCAGATTCAGAAGTACCGGGAGCCGACCGTCAAGGTTATATTTAATCCCCTTAAGTCCGTGTCCTGACCGATACGTTTTCCAAGAAGCTGTCCTTACCCGGACCGACCCCTTTCCCCCTTCTTTTGAGCGGGAAGGACAGGTGATCCAGTTTTTTGGAGCCGAAATCAGTTACTCCGAGGGCCTTCAGCCCCCTTACTTCATCTCTGCCGTTCCCCATCTCTCTTTCTTCACTCCCGTTGTGTTGTTGAGTCGCCTGCTTTCTGCCTTTCTTGAGTTTTCTTGAAGTCCCATTCTTCCTCCTCCTTCTTTTGTCAACCTGTCCCTAACTGTCGTATGAGGGAGATTTTTACCGGGGCTTTCAGCTAGCGTTAAAGGTTTCTTTATCATGGTCGCCCCTTTTTCACTTTGATGATTTCTCACGCTTCCCTTCTTGGGGTTACTTTCTCCTTTCCCCTCCCTATTCTTGACAACTAGGCGTTGAAAAAGGATTGTCACCCCCCCGAAGAGATAGGCGACTTTTTTAGGAGAGCTTCAAGCCCGTGGCAGCCGCCGTTTTTCCTTTTTATGGTCTCTGCAGAGGCGGGTCTCTGGTCATGGCTTCCCCCCCTTCTAGCTGGTCCGACCTCAGGTTTCATTTTTCCAGGGCCGAAGTGATGTTATGCAGGCTTATCATTTTTTTTTTGAGTTTCCCACTTCGCCACGGCCCGTTGCGCGTGTCCAGCACCTTTTCCGGTTCTCCGATTGGCCTTCGACCCCACTTCGTACCACACGGGAACTAGACCGACTTCCCCTGCGGCAACTACTTTCATCCCCGCCGTTTTTTCAACAGGCCGGAGAGGCCTGGTATGTTCCTCTGTGTCTTGCTGCGCATCGACCCTCAAGTGAAATGACCTCACCTTCCGGCTTCCCCAGCAAGTTGAGTGTTCACACCCTCCTGACTTAACGGTTCCTCGACGTTTGATACACGGCCTCCTCCTTTTCTGGACCCTCCTTTCCCCCTCTTCCAACGAAATCCCCTCTTTATGGGGCACAAGATAACTTTTTGCCATCCTGAGTGGCAAACAAGTCCCTCTTTGTTCCTTGGACTTCCTCGGTCCAAACCGGCCGAGCTTCGGGCATCTCCTTTCCCCGGTCTACCCTCGCTGGTCAAGGCTCCTAAAATCACACTCAGCCTTTTCTCCATCTCCTCACACTTCCTGGCTTGGTGCAAAGTTAGTCACAGCTAAATCCCCCTCTTCCGCGGAAGCCCCGTCAGACAGTGTCACGCCCAACAGGGTTAGAAGGGGAAGGAAAACCCTTCACCCATTGTCCATCTTGAGTGCTGAGGGACTTTTTCCCGTCCTACCCCCTTTCGAGGGAAGTTGTTCATATGAGTGAGGCTCCTAGCCTCGCCCTATCTGCAGATAGGCCCTTCTTGCACACAGGAACTGAGTCCGCCACTGGGTGACCCCCCCCCACAGTATCGGATTAGGTTTTAGGTTCCTTCAGTCACCTGAGTGTCTTGCCAGCGGTCTCATCCATTCTTAAGGGAACTTATCACCATTGTCCCACTGATGAGATATAAGCGGTCGGTCCTTTCCCTGAGTCATTTTCATGACTACTTTCCGATCGGTTCGAAGCCCTAGAAGACTTTCAGGCTCACTCCAACCCCCCCTCGAGGATGTTATAGGATCAACTTTTTTTTATGTCCTCCCAGACCTCAACCAGCGCTTTTAATTGTATGACGCGTCCTGCCTTTTTTACCCCTCGAAATCTAAACCCCCCACCCCCGTCGAGTCCTTGAATCGATTTTTTAATAAATAGGGCTTCGACTTGAAATTCATCCGCTGAGTTCCGGCTCCTGCTTTTGCTCGAGTTTTGTGATTTGCTTAACTATTTTGAACACCACGTGGTCGGGTATCTTCCGTTCTCCGCCTTTCGTTTTCTTGATTATTTTTTCTTTCCCTTCCATTGGCTTATTTGTAGTTGCTCTTGATAGAAACCGCCTAAGTGTTTTAAATCCAAAAAAGGTGCAGGCCCTTAACCTTTTTCTCTTTCCTTTTCAGTCGCGCTTTTCCTCATTGCTGTCCCTACCATCCCTTCTCTTCTGTGTCCCTTGAGTTCTTCTCTGTTCTGTCAATTAGGGGTGTTATCTAAGTCGGGCTCAAGTCCCGTGTGTACTTCCCCGCTTCCGACGGTTAGGTCTTCCCGCTTCACTCCCCTGCGTCGGACACCACGTCCTGGCTGTCCTCATAGTGGCAAACGCTTAGGCATTAAAATGGTATTTCCGTATTTGCACGGCGCCCGTCCGTGTTTGGAACTCCCCTTTCTTTATTCTCTCCTTTGGCAAACGAACCTCACTTGGCGACTTAGACTTCGGGATATTAGTTCTTTCCCCTCCCTTCTCTCCCTTCCACCCCCCCCCCCTTGTACCTCCTCTTCGTTCCTCGGCCTCCCCAATACCCTCTTTTCTCCTTTTTAACCCAACTACCCCACGTTTCCTCCTCCTCCCCACATACTCCCCCCCTCCCACACCCCCTCACTTCTCACTCCCCAATCTCCCCCGTTTTCCCCTCCGCCCCCCCCACTTTTCCCTCCCCGTACAGACGACAGTACCCTGTGCATAGTTTTTTAGTCGGTGGGGGTTTGTTTTTTTTGCTTTGATGTTCTTTCTTTTTTTTTTTTTCTTTCTTTTGATTTTCTCTTTTTGCATTGGGGTATGATGAGGAGAGTTTCAGACGGCTCTCATCCCGGTGTTATAGTGTTTTTGAAGAGAGATCCTCCCATCCCGCCGTCTCGCTCGTCTCCCTGTACCGTAGCTCCAACCTCATCCCCCCGTTGAGAACAGATGCATGTGAAAAACGCTTTCAACCCTTGGGGAACTCCAGTACGGGCCACCTTTGTTTTCCCCCGGTAGTCAAGGGCTGAATCACGGGGGAAAGTAACCCAGTCCCAGTGATGTGATTCCCCTCTTCAGACGCCTGCTGATCGCTTTTCGCTTTTCTGTAAGTGGAATTCAAGTCACAGACTCCTGAGAACGATATTGATAAAATCTGTTTCACGTCAAATATAAACCTCAGTGAAAGACTTGGTGCCCTCGAAGACGCTCCGTCCAGTCTGCCTTCCTTCCTTTAGGCGTCGTACCCTCCCCCCTGTCAGTAAAGATCAGATGCCTTTATTCCCCGTGGGCTGTGACATAGGTTCTTCCCCAGTTCGAGCCAGCTCAGGGTACTAATTGAACTTACCAAGACGTACTCCTTCTCTATACGTACTTAAAGACCGACTTCCCCCTCACAGAAAAGGAGTGGTGACGGGAGAACCGGCCCTTTCGTTCTCCTCCGAACAACTGTTTTTTCCCCCTGTTTTACCGTTCTTTTCACAAGCAGCCGCGGGGAGCACTACGTAGAAAGACCGGCATGTTATTGAGGTTAAATGATCCCAGATGTCGCCGGTCTACACGTCAATGAGTTCTCCAGATGAACCTTCTTGTGGCTTTGACCGGTCAACTGATTTAGAATCCCTCCCCGATCGGAAAGAGTTTCTCCTCTTGGAGTGCGGTGCGTACCGTTCTTCTGCTTTGCTTCCCCTTTTTCTGTGGTCTTTCCTTGAGAATTTCCCCTTGAGCAGTAGATGAGCAACTGTAGTCGCCGTGCTCACGGACATGATCGTTCCGGCACTTATCTGCTCTCTCTTTCCAGCTTATTCGGTGACCTTTCCATATGAAGCAGTGCCCCTTACAAGACAGTGGGGCCAGTCTCGTTCCCTCCCTTTTCCGGCCCCCCTCCCCCTATTTGCACCTCCGCCACCCCTTGGCGTAGCCGTGCCGGTCCGGCATGGTGCTGATGCATATAGTTGACCGCGGGCCTGCTCCTTGCTCTAAGTTCCCCCCCCTTTTCTTCCAAACCTGCTTACTCAGGGAACCTCGGGCAAGTCCTGGTATCAAAAGAAAGTTTTTGTACTGGTGACTGCACAGATTGAATTTTAACCCGGTGCTTTATTCTGTCTTCAGTTTCCTTTCCCTCATGCTTTCTCTGCTGGACGAAATGAAACCGAAAATGATCAAGCCTGGGTCGCCATGATGAGGAGTTGTGAAGGAGGATGGCACTGAAAGAGAAGTCCAGGCTTTGCCCCTTTTCCCCTGCTGAGTCCCTTCTCTGGGAGGGGTTTCCGTGGGGCAGCAAGGACCCTTGGTAATGTTTTGATTTTCATTCTGACTCTGGTTGAAAGGCTAAATCGTCCTCTTTCTTGTTTTCCCCTTGTTTCTTTGGTCTTCCTCCTGTTGACGGTGATGAACCTTCTTTTAGGAAGGTAACCGGTCGGGAACGAATAAAGGTTTGCTTTCCTTCCCTTTCCCCCTCCTTTTTCTCCTTTTGAGGGATGCGGCCGACAGGGCGGTGCAGAGCTCCCTTTGTGGAAACAGGCGTGATGTCTTCAGGGCGAAGGAGGACCTTCCTTCTTTTGATTCTGTGTGGCTCCTTGTGTTCGACCTTAGGTAGCGGCGGAAGGATTCATCGTGGCACCTCTCCCTGATGAATAAAACGCTGGGACGTGGCGAGTGGCATGAGACTAGACGAAGCCGCAAGCCGTCTACCATCCCTTTCTTCCCCTTCATCTTTTCCCCACGAGTCTGAATTCTGCTTCGCCTGGACCTCCCAGCTGCGCCCCCGAAAGGAAACAAGCCGGGAAGAAGGGAGGTATACAAGGTGAGGCTTTAGAAGCCCTCCCCCTCCTTTCGCCGCGCTTATGTTGTTGCCGCCTAACACGGATGTCATTGGCCCTGAAGAATCGCACGGTGGAAGGCACCTCCCTCATTTCCCCCCCCGTCAGCCGTACCGTCCTCGCGTTACAGCTTAGTCTATTCCCCTCCATTTTAGGGGTTCGGACCCCTGTCCCCGATCTGGAAAGGACATCCTCCATCACGCGCAGGCGGGGGACGGAAAGGTCGCTTCCAGGGGTCTCTAAGCTCTCCCGATGTTCCGTCATCGCTCTCTTTCCCTTCATCTCTATCTTTTTCTCCCCTCCTTGTTGAGAGTCCTTGATCAGGCTTTCCTCGATGAATTAATCTATTTCCGACGGATAGGGTTCAACGATTCCGCCAAGGTAAGTAAAAGAGAAAGGCGGTCGGTGCGTCCGGGTCGTTCCTTAGGTTCACGGGGCGACTTCTCGTCCACGGTTTCCTTTTCTTTTTTTTCTCGATCCTAGAAACCCCCTTAGGCTCGGCCAGGTTTTTCCTTGACCCCTCCGTCGAGGGAGGAAGGACATGTGACATAGAGGAGGCAGGGAGGCGTGTAGGAGTGGTACCCCCCTCGCGCGTCTTTTATTTCGGCGAGTACCCACTTTCCCCTTTTCCCTTCCCCGGTTCCCCCCTTCCGGGCTGGATGCAGCATTTTTCTGGGCGCGAAAGGACCTTATTTCCACGGTAGACGCGTGGCAAGCGAAGGACGACCCCCTTTTTGTCTGACGGTTTCTTACCTTCTTGGCTCTTTCTTCCCTCTCCACTAACGATTAGCCCTGTGATTTTTTTTTACAGACGAAGGCCGGGACTGATATGACTTCATCGAATCCGGCTCGCCCCAGTCGGAAAAACGGTTACGTCAGCCTCCTTTTCCTCCCCTTGCCACTCTTCCCCTCAATCCTGTGCCCTGTCTTGAGTACTTGAATGGTTACATAACAGAGAATAGATCAGATGACGCCGGTCCCCTTGGAGTCGTCCCTCCGGTCCTTTTCCCTCCTACGTCCCCTGGATTTTTGAGGAGTCGTGTTCCTACAGGCCTCCATCCCGTCCCGGTGCATCACTAGCCACCAAGGACCCTTTAGACGCTGGTCCGAGGAATGGCATCTTTCCTCCCCCCTCTCTGGTGGCCTTGGTAATTTTTCCCCCCCCCTGCTTCCGGTGCACCACCCCTGCCGCCTTCGTGAAGAGGAGTATCTGGCATTCCCAGGCTAATTCACACTTCCTCCCCTCAGATTTTCGACCCGATTGTACGCCCAATAAGTCCTCCTCGCGGTGCCTATTTTCTCATAACTAACTCCCGTCTTCTGAGCAATGAACGGGTAGACTCCCGCACGCCAATTGTCCGCCTTGGGCAACCCTGTCCAATGCTTTGTTGAGAAAAGGACAACGTCATCACTCGCCCGGGAGGGAAGTGAGCAGTTGGCTCAGAGTTTTCACGTTCAGGCGCCCTGCCAGCATTTAGATTCCTCCTGACGTTTTATTCTATTCCTTTGAAATGCAAGGGCTCCCGCGCACGGGGACCGTGAACATGCGGGTGGCTCTCTTTTCCGATTCCTTCAAACCCGTCCATTGTCCCTTGTCTCCGAGTTTCATCAGTGGTCACGGCCCCCCTCTACCAGGACCAGCAGGAAAATCA
>Ga0179591_1215611_pt1 | contig 17639 bp, 21 predicted proteins | sample CZOMad2_1_08_16f_FD_182891 | JGI IMG/M metagenome (GOLD analysis project Ga0179591, IMG submission 182891) | Vadose zone soil fungal communities from Angelo Coast Range Reserve, California, USA - CZOMad2_1_08_16fungal (PacBio error correction) | ecosystem: Environmental > Terrestrial > Soil >... | reverse complement strand
GTTCCCATTTTTTTCCTCCTTACCCCTTCTGCTCCCCCCGCCCCTAAGAGACCTTCCGTGAATTTCTACCTTGAACATCTTTCATCTTCTTTGTTTTCCTTGAAATCTGTCCCCCTGTTCAACATCCACGTGGATTTTTTCCCCCCCAAACATCCCCTATCTTCGTTTCAATGCGGATATAGCGCGATGTCCCCCTGCCAATGCTTTCCCCCCGAGCGACGCGCTTTGTTTTCTGCCTTGTTTTTCAAAGTTCTTCCCCTACGGCATAAGGCGCCTTCCGTGCGCCGCTTTCCGGGAATTCTCCCCCGGTTTGGCCAGCCCCTTTGCCCCTCCAAGCGTCCCCTTTCCAGTAACGTCCCCCAAAATGCGGCTTATATTTTTCCCTTTTTTCCTGCCATCTTCCCCCCACCGAAACTGTGTCGTTTTGCATAGCTCTCTTTCTGCCAACATTGGACATCCACCTCACTTGTTGCGACACATCCGCCTCCCCTGCCGGTTTGAAATTTCGCTTGACGTCTGTTTGCTTCCCCGCCCCCGCTAGTCCTCCAGTCCACTCGCTCCGGGATCGCCTTTTCTTTTTTTTGAACGAATTTCTTTCTGTCAGTAGTAACTGGAAAAACCATCAGCAAATTTCTGACGTGTGTTCCCCGTCCCGTGACGTTCGATACTCTTGTCGTTCTTCGGCAGTGTTTCCCCCTTCTCCCTTACCCTGTATACCCTAATCCGTAAACATCGTGTTATTCGATGTTCCGTACCGCATTTTTTTACCCCCCCCATCCTGACCTATAAATTTTTTTCCTCAGAGCGCCCGTAATGCCCTGCATTTCCTCCTTCCAAATTCAACCGTGGATTTTGTGCCTCTAAAGAAGAAAATTTTTACTTCAAACCGCCTCTGCTTAGTGCAACAACACTTTCTGTTCTAGTAAGTCGTCTCGTCATGAAGGGTTTTTCACTTCTTCCAATGTCGGTATTTTTCTCCCGTTCGCTCGAGTGGCCCCCTCGATTTTTTTTTGAGTCAATAAAGACCCAGTCAGCAGGTCCCTCCCCCTTCTTGCCACACCATTGTCTCCTACGTTTTCCTTCCCCTCTCCACCTGGTAGATTGGCGTATACCGCGTTGAGATTGAGCCGGCTTTTTTTTTGCATTTTTTCCCCCTGAGCTAGGAGAGGTTCGTGCGCTTACCGGCAAGCCTTTTTTCTCTGCTACCCCCCACATCTAGCTCTTTTTAGCTTGCCTTTTCTTATTTGAGGTTCCCTCCCCTTCTCAGGGTCCAATCCGTCCCTTATGGAGTCCCATTTTCCCTCATTCCGGCCAGACCCCAACCCCTTCCCCGTTAGTGTGGAATTTAGTTTCGAAGTTTGACAGGTTAAAACTCTATTTTCATTTAGTCCGACTCTTTTTCCGAGGAGTGATCCCCGATGCGTAAATTTACCTTTCCCCCTTGCGCATGGCGACTCTTGCTCCCCCCCGTATGCCATTTTCACCATGCCTCATCCTCTTACCTTTCTGAGTAGCCAACTGAGGACTTTACCTCGTCGCCTCCTTTTTCGCACTTCCCATCGTTGATGTTCCGCACCAGTTTGGACAACTATTCCCTTCCGCGGCTTCTACTGGTTGATTTTCCTCCACCGACTGTGAAGTTAGCCATTCCCGCGTATCGTTCCGCTTTTACGGTGTCTCCCCCTGACTGGTTATGAACAAACCACTCTCCTCCGTCCCCCCTCTCCACCTGTTTCTCCACTGTAAAACCGGTCGACACTTTTTTCCTTTAGCGCCCCCGGTTCTGACTTTAGTAGATGCTCTGGCCTCCCGGTAGTGTTCTCTTTTGTTTTTAGCTAGAACTCCCAGTTCATCTGCTGTCCAGTTTGAGGGCCCCCAAATAAGCTTTTCGTGGCGTTCTTTCCTCTCTTTTTAGTTATTATGTTCTCCTTTTGTGACCGCCCGACGCATTTCCCAGTTTCTGTCGGTAAGGCTTCTTCACCCTTTTTTAGCATTTCATCGGAATGTCTTCCTGAGCCTTGCCGACTTATTCTTATCTCCTTATTATTTTTTCACATGGATCCGCCTGCTTTTTTGCGTGTCCCCCCCTCAATGAGCCCTATGAATCCTCGCCCTTGTGACCCGGCGGGAAGCTCACCCACGTCTCTTCGCAAGCCGGTTTTTCATTTTTCGAATGACCTTTTTTTTTCCCCGGCGGTCGGTTGGAGCATTTGTTGCATGACTCCCTCGCAATTCGTCAACGATATATCTGCCTTTCCCCCTTTGATTCTTGCAGCAGGCCCCGTGTCAAATTTCGCTTTCCCATTCTTTGTCACGACGATTGTCCCCTCCTCCGATTTAACCTCCGTGCTTAATGCGTTCCGCTCGCGCAATTCCCCCGCCGCCTCTTTACCATTCATGGATCTAATCGGGTCTTTCCACCAACGCCCCGAGCCTTTTCACTCCTACGTTTCTATTTTAGTAGTAGGTTTTCCTGCCATGCCGTTTGTTTTTTTGCAGATCGTTGCCCCGCGCAATGGCTGCGTAAAGCAGTCGCTTCGGACCTCCTTTTGAACCTAGTGCCCCTGCAGTGTTGAGGTGCTCACTTATCCCACTTTCCAGGCGCCCTTTCGCCGCCAGTCAAAAAGGTTTAACTACGCAACTTCTTCGGGGATGGCGGTTACCCGCGGTTTTTCGTCCCCCCCCTTTGCAGCGTAATCCGGCGGCTGAGCGCTTGCGCGCCGCTGTTGATATAACTCGCGCTTCCCGTTTTTAGACTCATCGTCCATTCTTGTTGACCCGCTTTTTTCAAACTTCGGTTCCCGCTTCTTCGAAGTTCTTCTCATCCTGAGGCTTTTCCCGGGTCACGGTTGTTCCTCAGTTTCCGTGGCTTTTCGAGCGATGATAATTTTTTTTGTAATATTTTCCGCCGTTAAGAAAATTAATGTTTCTTATTCCTGTCTATTTTTCAGTCCAACTTCTTGTTCTCGCTGAGGTTCCGAGGGTCTGCGTTTATCACCTTTGCTTCCCCTCTCTTTTTTACCTACTTTCCGGTGTTTTTTTTTTTTTTCCGATTCCGATGCTTCGACCGCTTGCTTCACCCCTCCCGACGGACAACCTGCTGTTGTGCCATGCGCTTTTCTCTGCATTACCTCCTCCATTTCATTTTCCTCGCCTCGAGGACCGACGCTTCTCCTCCCAACATGGCGTTCTCGAGATAGGTCCACCCTCCCCCTGAGATTTTTGAAATTTTTTATATAGAGTGATTAGATACAGCCTTCCAGTTGTCCACCCTCCAGTTTTAAAAATGTCTTTCAGTTTGCATGGGTCTTTCTCGGCTCTTCTTCTGCCCCCTCTTATTTTAGATTTCCATTGTCGACTTCCTTCCCCCCCTCTCCTCTCGGCAGGTTGCTACACCACACTGGCTTGCCGAATCGTTTTTGAGTTGCACGTTTGCTCCCAAGACAGCCTTCTTTTTTTCATTCGAGAGTTACATTTCCGCTTCCGCCTCCCAACTTTTTCCCCTTCGTTGTTTTTCATTGTTATTTTTTACCATTATCGGGAATTACTTCTCCCATGTGATTTACAGAATGATCCCACCACAACTGTTCTTCTTTTCCTCACCCAAAAACGCAAGACTAGACCCGGTCGCTGTTCATTCCGCGACCCTCTTGTTTTCCCCCGAACAGTACGCAATGCATTTCCACCTCGTCTCCTCCCCTTTTTTCCGATCTGGTCCGCACTTCGGATGCCCCTGGCGTGGTTCACTCTTTTGTCACTCATAGTTTTCATTGTGCAGCCAGCTGCTTTCCAACTTCCCATTTTCACGTTTTTCCTTCTTTCCGTAAGACTACTGGGCAGCGATATCTGGCTGAATTGCGATTTCTGGTCATGCTTTTCAAAAGGCTAAACTTCGCTTCCAGTAACCCCCAATTAGCTATTTCCGTGCTCCTCTTCGCATACTGCTCTTTTTTGCAGTCTCCTCCTGACGCTTTTCTTAGCGTACCTTTCCCCCTTGTTTTCATCACCCCCGCCCCCAACAAAGTTTTTCCCTTTGCCCGTACTCCTCTCCCTCGAAGAAGCCCCGGCAGTCAGACTCCCTCGTGTCTTGCTAATCCCTCGCCCTTGCCCTCCCCGTGGAGCCTTAGACCGTCTCCTTCCCAATTACATCCTGTTGACTTTTTCCCTTACCGTCTGAAACATACTTTTCTTTTGCCCTCCAACCTTCTTCTCCCTCTTCATGGCTTGTTCGCCCTCCTCCCCACTTTTCCCTCCAGATCTTTTTTCCCCGCTTCTGCTAGAGACCCCTATGTCTCAAAGGTTTTCACAGTGTCGAAACTTGTCCTCTTTTAGATCGTGTTGTCCCACTGCTCTAGGATCTTTCCCTGCCCTTCCCCTCACGAGATTGATGCCTTGACTTTTCCCCTCACTTCGGTTATTCACCATTCGAACAAGTTTTATCTTTGGCATGTTTATAGTTGACTGGTCTCTAATTCTCCTGTGACGTGATCGATTGCTTCCTCGAGTATTGCCTTTTCGGTCGCCCAGCAACGTTGATGGAAGAATTCTCAGAAATCTGATCGTCCTCTTCTATCTATGCGAGTCCTCAGAGTTCCGCACATTTGCTCATTCCCGTAGCTTACTCGAGTTGCCATAGCCTCTCAGCTTTCCCTCAGCGAACGTTTCCCCATGTTTCCCAGCATGTGGATGGTTTTCACTTGATTTCTTTCTGGTTGTGCAGGACTTTCCGGCGGCCGGCTTGAGCCTGCTTATCCCGCTTTTTCCCCCCCCTCAATTTTTTCGTCGCTTTTTCTGGTTCTCCCCTGACCTCTTGCCCCCCCGTAACGCGGTCACCCCTCCTCTGCGCAGGCCAAACCTTTTCTTGCCGCTGTCACATCCCCCCTTTTTATCACTGACCGCGATTCCCCCCATTTTGATTTGAATTCGCCTCGTCCAATATGTGGCACCCTGAGTGCGGTCTGCCCGGGTAGTTAGTCAATGAGGTTATTGACAGCAGCTCCTCTGTCTTTGTCCCCCCCTTTCGCTTCGTCCCCTCAGCGCTATACGGATTATTCCTTCGACTCCCCTCCGCTCGATGATTTTCCCAAACTTTTCCTCGAACTTGCGTTGTCTTCCATCTTTCAGTCTAACAGCCCCTTCCTTTTTACTGACGGCCCTGCTGAGTTGCCTTTAACTTTCCCTACCGGCGCCACGTTTTTTGTCATTTTTTTTGTTGGCAATCGTTACCTCTCTAGGCTTTTCCAACATTTGCGCCTTTTTATCCCTTTTTCCTTCAAGTTCACCACGTCCGACTAGTCTGCCAGCGTATCGCTGCAGTGTTTCACGCAATCCTGCTGGGTTTTCCCCCCACTTTATTTCGTTATTTATGCCCCGATCCTCTCACACCCTTCGATCCCGGCATTACGATGATGCATCTGCGTTACGATACTTAGTCTCCCCTAATGATGCCCACCTTGTGAGGCTACTTTTCCACTCCACGCTGCGTTGTATGTATGTTTGCACGTATAAACTTTACGCGACCATTGTTTTTTGTGACCAAATATGTCCAGGCCATTTCTTATCCTCTATTTTTTTTCCTCCTGCACCGTCCCACGGCATTGAGTGCTTGCCAACGTTGTCCCCTCCGATGGTTTTACCTTACCTGCACTCTCTCACTAGCTTTAATCCGCCTGTCTGCTAGGCAGTGGCCTTTTCAACTTCCTTAGCGCTTCCGCCCTTGCACTCGTTTCCCGGATTCGTTCCATTCCTCCCTGACGTCTGACAAACACTTCGTTTACGGCGTGGTTAGCTTTCTTCTATTCGCCCTGGTTCACTGTGATTATGGGAAATCGCCCTCCTTTACTTATTGAACCTCTGTACAATTTCAAAAAGGCCGCTTTAAGCGTTTCTTTTTCACCTTCACTTTTGAAGGAGTACACTTCAGTGACACGTCGCCCCCTTGAGAAATTTAGCCTCTGCAAACCCAGCATCTGCAGGTTCAACAACTATTGCCAGTACCCTTGCCACTGCGCCAAAGGACGTTTGCTGCGAGGTTTATAACCCGGCGTGTCTCGTAGTTGCGTTTCCCTTTGTTTCCTTACGGGGGCCTTTTTTATTCAAGCTTCCATCCGTTGACTTTGGCTTTGTTTACCCTTTCCCCGGTCGCCCGAAAATTGGCGCGGTCTTCTTCCCGCAATGCCCTTTCGTTTTTCCCCGGGGAAAGCTTTTCATTTGTTTTTTTTGCATTTTTTCTCTTCATAGCCTATCCACTTTCCGCCCCGACGAAGATGTTGAGTGAGCCATCCTCCGGCTTTTTTCCTTTTTAGCGCATCGCCCCTCAATTTTTTTATTCCCTCGTTTTTTAGTTCCCTTTTTCCGTCATCTACACTGGCAGATAAAAGCTCCTAGCGCACGTCTTTCCTCATTTTTAGTGTTACCAGTCCCCTTACCCCATGTTTGCGCGTTACTTTCCCAACTTGGCCCGACTGGAGACTTTTTGCGCGGTGATTTTCGACAACCCCTCGTCCCCCCATACCCCTTTTTCCCGCTCTTTTTTGTTTGTTGCGATCGATACTTTTCGATTTGCTGGCGAAAGCCTCCGTATTTCCGGTTCTCTCTTTTTAACTTGCCCTTTGCGGCGTGTTTTCAGTAATTGGCCCTAAAAGTAGGCTGTTTTCTAAAGGTTAGTATTCTCTATCCTTTCGGTTTTTTTCCTCTCTTCATTCCCTCAAATGCAAGCCTATTTTTCTGCTCCTTCCCTTTTCGATGCTTCTCCGTTTCTCAAGCTATGGTTTTCCTCATCTCCTTTTTATTAGTACCATTTGTGCTTCCCTTTTCAGTCGGCGGACCTCTTAGTCTCTTCACACTTGCCTTTCTCTTTCTGAGCGAACCGCTTCTGGTTTTTTCCTATGTTTGGACTCCACTAACAGCCCCTTTCAGGCGATGGTGCCGAGCACACGCACTGGACCCCCCTTCCCCCTTCTTTTCTACACCAGCCCTCTTTCCTTCTGACGCTCCCGTCCCGCGTGCTCGCCGGTTCTTTTTCCTCCTTTCACCTCTCGCCCACTGCCTATTTAGCATTTGGACTTCCTCCTTTGAAATTCCAACCCGACCTGCGTTTTTCGAGGCGACCCTGTTTATTTCCTCATTCGGTGCCTTCTCCTGTTCCCCCCCCCCCAGTGCCACTCTTTCGTCACGCGCATTCCCCATTTCACTTGCCAACCTTGCTTTTCCAATGGGACCTGCTTTGCCCTCCCAAGTTCGACCCCCATCCATCATTACAACTTTCTCTGTATCGTTCAACAACCCTCCTTTGCGAAGTTTTCAATGCGCCTAGCGACAGAATGTATCAACTTCCTGTTTTCCCAGCAGCTCCCCACCTCCCTCTGCCGAACCAAAGTGGTGGTTTTTTCCGTCCAGGCGAATACCCTGTCTAATGGAGATGATTTTCGTGTCAGCTCGTGAAGTTTACTCCTTTCCCGCCGTTCTGCTCCTGATTGACTCCCCCCTCGCCCTACTGCCTTTTGCAGGCCCTCCAAAGCGGGTTACCTTTTATCCTTCTGTCCTTCCTCACCCCCCTCCCCTGTTAGAGCCCGTTCTCTTTTATGAAACAGACTCCACGCCCCCGTGATGACCCATTCGCGTTAACCTTTTTTTTTATTTTTAACTCATTCTCACATTTTCGTTTCTATGCTTTCCGTCTCTAGTGCAGTATGATGCTGCCGGTCTCGATTTTTTTGTGCATTTTCTTTTTCGTACCATCCTTGTTACACCCCCGCAAGGATTTTGCCACGCTTTGTCCCTCTTCCGAATACCTTTTTTCGTAGGCGCTTCAGTCGCTTCCCAGTTATCCTTTCTCCCGTTCCACCTTCTTTTGCATGCCTCTGATTCCTTACCGCCTGCAAACCTAGAGTAAGAATCCCATGGGTTCCCCTCTTCTCCGTTTCCTTACGCCTCCTTTTTTTCATCAGGGACAATTCACCTTTCTGCTTCCGCCAGTCATTACCATGAACCCGATCGTTGTCTAACAACATGTTTTACTGAGAGATTTTAAGGTTCGGGATAGAATGGGTAGGAATTTAACCGGTCTTTCTTACGCTGTATTACTAAGATGGGAAATCGTCGCGTGGCCTTCGTTTCATATTACCTTTAGCCCTTTCACCATTTCCCCCTATGCGATACTCCTTACTTACCTTGGTCTCCCGGGCGTTACTATGGTCTCTTTTTCGAGTTAGTTCTACAATGGGTTTTCTCGGCTTGCGATTGTTTTTTGTTTCTTTCCGACTGGATCTCTGCTTAACTAAGCTCTTTTCCCCTTTCTCCATTGAGTTATCCCCGCGGCGGTAACTTCCTCATGTCACTGCTGGACTGCACCGTCAATGAATCGATATCAGGGCAAGCCCATCACTTCCCTCTGTTGAGGTTTTATTTCCCCCCGTTTGCAGGGAAAACCTTTTCTCCGATTCGCAGCCGTTTACAGTGTTTTTTTAATTGAACTCCTTCTCCCTATTGCTCATGCGTCCCTCGCCCCCCTTTATGCCATTTTTCCTGATGACCCTGCCCTGCCTGTCCCCGTTTGCTCCCCGAAGAAACCCCATGAGTACGAGCTTCAGCCAGCACGGGCAGGCTTCATTGTATCCTTTTAGGTCCGCCCCTGTTGAACAGACCCCCTCGCTGCGATATTCTTTGGTTTTCATCACGACCTGGTTACTTAGACTTTTCAACCCTTGCCCTTCGAGCTTGTTCTTTCAGATCCTTCTTGGCAAGTTAGCACCACCTTGACAGCAAGTCCCCACACTTTTACCCACACTGTCGGAAATGTGTTCGTCCTGCTGTGCATTTGATCCCCGTGTTCGTCGATAGCGATTTTTATGGCGGGTGGTACTCCGTTTTTTGAAGCCCCCTCAAAGCTTCATCCTTCTCCGGTTCTTGCCCCCACAACCCCGGACTTTTTGCGTTCGTCTTTCCCGCTGAGTTTTTCGCTGGTCGGATGTTCCGTATCCCCGATCGCCGCATTTGTCTCGTCGGATACTGCTCTCACTTTATGCCAGACATTTAGTCGTTCGAGTTTATGTGTTTCTTTCGATCTTTTTTTTTGGATGATTCTTCTCACCCCTGGCCTGCTATTTTTTGGTCTTTGATGCCTTGATTTGTTACTCCTTACTTTTTCAAGATTCTCCTCCTTCAACGGAAGTAAGAAGAACAGATCCTTAGAGAGCTTCCGGTCAGGCAACCGCTCGCCTTGGGGAGTGAAGCGTGGCTTTTGTTCCTGTTTAGCTTCTCGGTTGAAGTGTTCAACCACAAGTTTCAATCGTCTTCTAGACCCTCTATAATCGCTGCTTCCTTCCTTCCTACCAATGGCAAATGGCCATGAATTTTCGCCCGCATTAACCTCAGTTCCGCCGTCCTGATTTTTCCAACCCGAGCTATTGAACCCGCCATGACCTTCTTCTGGACCTCCTCCGTGCCAAGGCACTGGTTTTTCCCTTGCCTTCGAATCGGGTCGCAAACCAAGAGCGCCCCCCCCGCCTAGCTTAGCTCAATTCTGGCCCTTTTTCTTTTTAGGCCCCGTTTCCCGTGTTTTTTGGTCTCGTTGAAGATCCGTTTCATTGCGCAATTTCCTTTCTTCCACATACTTTTTTCCCCTACCAGACTGACTCACCCTCTCATGCCAACGGTTGATGGTGCGGCGTCCCTTCCGTCTCAGTTTTTCAATTGACTCTTCCACGTTTCGTCCTTCAGACCCACTCCCCGGATTCGGCCATTCGTCGTAGTTTTTTAGCACCTATTCTAGACTGTCTTTTTAAGCGCGCGCCCTGTAATGGAATATCAACACGATCCTCCTGCGTCGCTTAGCCCGTCATTTCCCTTCTATCCTGTTAATGTGTTTAAATTTTTCCCAACTGTTTGTGCAGTTTTTTGAAGGCCCATCCCCTAGCCTCCCCCAGTGTTGGCAACTTTGCACTAGCTCTCGGTTTTTCTTGAATAGAGGCCCGCAAACGCCCTTTGTCCTTACAGGTTAGAAGTCGTTCTCTGATGCTCTCAAGACTTTTTTTAGGCGGCCACCGATTGCTGCCTTTTTCCCCGGCATGTGTGAGAGTCGAGTGTGGTTTGTCAGAGTCTCTCACCTTTTAGATACCCCCTTCTGTTTTCAAATGAATAGTTTGTTGTGTTGTTTCCTTGAGATTTTACGACAGGTCACGACTAGTCACCTTCCCCTCCTCCGGCTCAAAAAATGATGGTTACCTTGAGCATAACCTGTCAACGCCCTCACGCCTTGGGCCTCTCGCCCTTCTTAAGCCCCCCTTTCCTCCGATGTTTTAGAAGATACCACCTCTTTCCCGCCGCTTGGTTGACCACCGTTTCGTCTCCTTTTCCTTTGAAGCCCGTCGCCTTGATTTTCAACCCCTCCCTGCAGGTCAAACTTTCTTACAACTGGATTGAGACTCTTCTTCGTCTGGATGAGAGAATTTTTCAACCGTGAGCTCATGTTTTGGGCCCACGCTCGGCCCTTACGTCCCGCGACGGTCACCCCAATCGACCCCTCTAACCAGGTTCGGGTACGGCTTCTTAAGCCTCCTCTTGATTTTTTTTTTCGTGTCATCTCCCTTCGCGCCGGAAATCTGAGTGTTTTACCCTCCCATTCCCCTGACCTTTTTTTTGGCCTTTCTTTGCGGACCCCCACTCGACCGATGCTACCTCCTCCCCCTCCCTTGCGTTCCCCTTCAACGTACCTTCCCTAGCCCCCCCCCAACCTGTTCCTTCCTGAAGTGCACAACCCCTCCTCGATTACGGTTTTTCTCAGATTCTCCTCTCTCGCTTCTTTTTAGACACCCCCGATTACGCCATGCACTGGTCAACGGATGCGTTTTTTTCGTAGCTTGGTTCCCCTCCACGGACGTACAAATGGATGGGTTTCACCGTTCATTTTAAATCAACCGTTGATCTTGCACTTATGCTTCGTCACCCAACCCTTCAACTGTTTTACATTTTTCTCCTCCCAGGAGCCTCCTCTTTGGCGAATTGGAGCTTATCTTTACTTCGTAATAACAGTTACCGAAAGATAGAAGTACCAAGTCGCGAGGTTGCTTAAGGAACTTTTCGAGGACGAGGGTGATGGTGTTTTTTCTAGTTTTGCAGTGTGTGCTTTTTTTCTTGCCAGCTCTGGCCCACCCTACTCTTCTTAACCTTTTTTTCTTTCTTTTCCCCACGACACCCCAACAATTCGTTTTCCATTTGTTACTCCCTCCTCAGCTATCAGTATTCATAGGAACTTATCCCGCCTTCAGGGCCCCGATGTCTGATAAACTCCTTTTACGCGAAGGATGGTGCCATGCTTCCTATTCCTTCCACCCATCGACATCCTTTGCTGACTCTTTTTACTCCCCTTTTCTTTTTTTTTTGATTTGCCCTCCCACCTTCTCCCTTCCTGGTTCTCGGTTACCCCGGCTCCCCCCTGTTTACCTTCAATAGACTTGTCCCCTCTCCGCTCTCCCGAACCCCCACTGAGTCGCCCAGTTTTTTCCCTTATTAAGTCGTCTTTTGATTTTCCCCGTTTTTGTTTTCTTGCGGCGTCAGGATTGCCTGTCCCCTCCGGTCGCAGAGCCGGCCTCGCCTCAATTGATACGTCACTTTTTTGATCACCCCCCATAATCACCAGATTTTGCAGTTCTCCCCCTTTTCCTTTTCGAGAATCCTTCCGTTTTTTTTACACGTGTAAGCCATGCTGCATCCTGCTTACCACCCCCCCAAGCAAGTTTTTTGTCGTTTTGCTCCGCCGTGCTGATCGCAGTTCTATGGAAAATGGCATCGGCGCCTAGAGCCACGTCTCCTACTTTCTCGAGTTGCCGATCCTTCATTAATCTAGATTTACCTGATTTTGTAGAAAACGCCAGTACAGTTTCCCTGCCACGGGCTAATTCCCACATTGCGTAACGTGGCGTATTTTCCCCTATCCTATGGTTGTAAGGATCTCCTTCCGGTCGGCCCTTCTCCTTGCTGTCCAGCCGCTGGAATGCCCTCCTTGCGTCATCGGCCTTCGGACGGATCATTTTGTCAGCATCATGACCTTCTCTTTTTACACGTCTCCAAACCCCCCCTCGCCGCTGTATAAGGAAACCCTTTGCGTGTTCCTTCCCCCCACGCTGGTCTGCCCGCCTTTTATACCGGTCTTGAATTAGATATCTCAATAGTGGCCCTCCTGGTGCGTGCTTCGGGGGAATCCTTACTTTCTGGTATTTTGACGAAGCGCTAGATTTCCCCCCCTTAGAATAATCCTATCTATACCAATAATGATCCCTTTCCTCTGCCCCCTCTCTGACTTATCGTAACACCCCTGGGTTGTTCCTTCCAACCCCTATCTGAAATTGTTGCCGTAGCCCTCCCCGTGGAATTTCTTTGACGTCCCTGCTTGCGCTTTGAAACAATTTCTTCCCCTTCGAACCACTGGGGATTCGCCCTTCGCTTTTGTCAGCTCGTACGGACCTTTTTTCCGTTTTCCAAACTCTGTAAGTCTTGGCTACCTGTCCTTCGTACGTTCACCCTCCTGCCGAGGCGAAGGTCTCCCTCCCCTCGGTCCTGTTGCGTCCCAGAACAACTTTGTGTTCTTTCCCTTTCCGCTCCTGCAATTAGGACGTTTATGCCGCGCCCCCCCACTTTTGAGACGGTCTCCCCCAGCATCTTTCTCCTCATAGAGTCCGCATAACTCTTCCTGTCACATCATTCTATTCGAAAACTGGAATGCTTTGGCTCTTCAGCCCCGTCGTCTTTGTACCCCGATCCTCCAAACTTTTCCCCCCTGTTGCGCCCCACGTTCGGGTGTTCACCTTTCTGCTTGAAAGCTCTACCCTTTTATTTAGAACCCGTGCAACGTCCCTTGGAGTGCTGGCACCCTTGGCGCGCCTCTTTTGAACTCAATTTCTGTTGACTTTCTTCAACCTCGCGCCAGTCAGCGCGTATGCCGTATTCAGCCGTTCCACTCCATTAGGTTTAAAGTCTCGTGCTCTCGTTTGCCCAGGGCTTGCTTCTCCCCTTCCATCCGCCTTTATTTGAACGCAAGTGCGGTTCGCTCCCTACTTGTGTCCAATTTTTAAAGGAGCGCGGTCAAGTCACTCCGTCTCTCCCCCCCGCCTGTTGCCGTTTTTGACCCCCTGCCGGCTGAAGCTCCCGCTTTTCGGGTACGTTCACCCCCTTTTTCCGGGCGTAAGCCGACACGTCCTCCCACGAGCCCTTCACTCGTTCTTTACTTTAAAACCACCCTCCTTTCGACGGTATGTAACCCGTCTTGTGACCTTACCTCTCCCATGCTCCATGGCCATTTGCTGACCTCTTTTCTTCCCTTCGTAGATCTTTCCCTCTCGACCTCCTTCGGAAGCCGTCAACTTTTCGTACTTTTTTCACAAGCTCGAAACCATCGTTGCCGTCGTTTGTGATCTTAACTTTTTCTAATGCCCCTCGGTGCGGTTTGGTTTTTTTTACCTGACCCACGCCCCTGGAAATGAACCCTTCTCTTTTCTCTCCGCATCTGTCAAAAGCTCAAGCCCTTTGCGTCATTACCCCCACCGATTTTCCGATTTAGCTCCGACAATTTCTCCAACGCCGAAGCTTCGGCGAGCGTGAACCTCCTTCTTTTTTTCGAAAAGTTCGTCCCGCCCATCTTGTTTCGCCTGGTCAGCCCTTTTATTCATTGATGTGACCTTTTTTGCCGGTCATCGACCTAGGCAGCGAAGCTCATCCGCTTCCGCCCTGCCTCTGTGAACGAATCTGTTGGTCCCTATGCGTTTCCCCGCCTGCTCTATCAATTTTCTTGCCTTTCCGCCATGGAACACGGAAGGCCGGAGGCTTTTTCCCACACCACCGGACACAACTCCCTTTTTTTTTTTTTCCTTCACTTCATACTAATTTTTTTTTTTACACAGGTTCGATTTTTCTAGGCCCCCCATTCTACGTTTTCGGGTACAATTTCTTTCTCCCCGGCCCCCTCCAAGGAGAGTTCCCCTCCCTTTGTATTTTTAATTTTTTACCAGCCACCGGGGGGTTAAGTGCTTTTGAACTCTCTGAGGGCGAGCTCGATTATCCTTTCCCCTTCCTGTCGTTCGAATTCAATCCCCCCCGGGCCCGCACCGCGTTTCTGCTTCCCGCGCTTCCCCACCTGATTTCGATGATCAGAACGTTTGCGAAAAACCTACTTTTTTACGCTCGCACCTTCCTTTCTTCTTTGGAGGTTTTCCCAACTGATGCTGATTAGGTTCCGTGCGGCCCTATTCGAATCCGTCCATTCTTTTGTCTCTCTTTTTAACCTGAGTGCTTTCGACCCCACGAATTTGGGTTCTTTTTCCTCGGATTAAGCAATAACAGACCCACTTCTGCTCTTTTTCCCGGTCCTTCCTCCGAATGGACCTTTTTTTCGTTATATTGTAAGTTCACTATCCCCCCTTGTTGCCGCTTACGCACGTGTTTCTTTTTCTGCGCTCCCAGACTTTACACCCATGCACCCCCTTGTTGACATTCGACGTGGCGCGGTTTGACTTTCCACGACGGTGCCATGAAAACCGTTTCTTGCCTTTTTTCGTCTTGAGCCCCCTCTTTCCGTTCAATCTAAGGTGATTCATTTGTTCTTCCTTCCTCCCTTCAAAAGTGACTTGCTCCCCTCTCCCGTTCCATTCCTGGAAAATTTTCACCTTGAACCTCTGTTTTTTCCATGTCATCCCTATGTGCGCCTTGCCCTCCGAACAATCTCACACTGACTTCCGATAGCTTTCACCACACCTCCTTTCCGCCTTTTCCAAGAGAGGCGACTTCCCGGAAGTTCCTTTCTTTGACGCTTTTCGCTCGACTTGTGTCTGAATCACTTCTGGTCTGCACCTACGTTCCCCCCATCAGATTTCAGTATTGATCTGGGCAAAGTCTTCCGACTTCTCCTGCGATATTGTTCCGCTAGTGTATAGTGAATTTCTCCCCCCGTTTCTAATGCTCCTTTGCCAGTGAGAGTTCCAAACGCACAGGAACCGTTCCCGTCTCAGGTCACTGCACACAATATTTCCCCCGTCCTTCCAGTTCCTTTTTTATTCAACCCCCCCAGTATACCTTGTCCGCCGGTTTCTTCACGCTTTTTCTCTTCACCACGAATCAAAGAAGCTTTTTTTGAGCACTTCCTTCCCGACTGTTATAATTCTTCTAAGAATAGTAGGTATGCCTTTCCTTCTCTTCATCTTTCAGCGTTGCTGAATGGTGCTCGACTTTTCCTGTCCGTGAAGGTTTTCCCCATTCTCCAGTTAGTAACCAAGTGTTCTTTAACCCTCCCGCCCACGTTCCCGTAGTTCCAAGACTAAATTCCTCCGCGCTTTTTGGCGTTGACGTTGCCCGTCGCTTCCCAGGTCTCCCTTGTCTCCCTAGTGTTCCCTGGTCCCGTTTTTTCCTCACGCGCCCAAAAGGTTTCGTCACCCGTCACTCCCATTTTGTTTTTGTCGACGAAGTTAAAGGGCGAAAATGCCGGTTCCTTCAGGACACCCTTCCCCCCTTGATTCTCACCCCTCCGTCCCCCCCAATTTACGTGCCCCTTGCTCGTTTGTAGGACCTCACCCAGTGTCTTTTTTTCCGATCTCAGGAAGGAGCTGATCGAAGGTTGTCGGAACTTTCTCAAGGTCACTGTATCAGCATCCTTTATAGCCTTCTTGGCATCGTCTCTTTCGGTTCCCCTCGCTTTCTAAGAATCCCAGGCAAGCAGTTTGTATTCCCCTACGATAGAAGTCTTCATTCCACTTACCCCTTTGTTGATTCTTTCGTCTCTTCCCCTGTAACCTCTGTGAGCTTGGCTAGGCGGCCACCCCCTGACTTTCGCGCTTGTATGGGTTTTTCTCTTAACGGCACTCAATGGTAGATGACATTCCACATAATCTCTTATCGGCTTCCTCCCTCGTGGAATTCCCCGGGGCTTCTTTTTCCATTCTTGCAGTTGTCTACCCTTTGGCGTTCCAATGATTGGCCCGACGTCATGCACCCACCCCCTCTCTCTATCAATGGGAAATTCCCCCCCCAGTCCCCTTAGACTGTTTTGCCCTCGAGAAGTCTGTTCTTTACCTCTAGTGCTACTGTCTCCCCTTTCTCAGTTCCCTTCCTCTCTTACCCTCTCTCGTGTCCCTGTTAGACTGATGCGCCTGCGCTAGGAGCTCCGACATGTTAGCCTGAAATGGCCCTGCTTCCTTGCTGCTCCCGAACCTGCTTAATTGCTTCCTCCGCAGGCCTCTCTCCGTGTCACAGTTTGGGATTAGAGAAGTAAACTCTACAAGACCGCGCTATTTCTTTTCTTTAGGTTTAGTATTGTTTGATCCTTCGCTGTGTTGAACCTTAGCCAATTTCGCGATCGCCCCCCCTGCCCGCTCCTCCTTTTTCCCTGCCGAACGTTTTCCCTGCACCCTTTTTTATGCCAAACCTTGGCCTTAATACGCCAAATCCGCCACATTCTCACGTAAAACCGGTTCGTACCCTCATTCTTTTCGTCTGTCCTTTTCCCCCCTTGATCCGGCTTGTTCTCTCGAGTTTTTCCGGCTGGTCGCGTTGCATTTGTAACTCACAGCTGCATAGGGACGTGTTGAGGGCAAACACTTCACATTCTGTTTCCTTTCTGTGAAGATTTCGACCTGTCTTTCTCTTTGCCGCCCGATCGCATCTCAGCTTGCTGTCTTTATAGGTAAGGTAGCACTTGCTTGCCTCCCCTCCTTCGCTTTCTTCTTTGACTGATATCTTTCTTTTTTTCTAGCGGATGTTTATTTGTAGCCCCATGGCATACGCGAATTTTTTTTGCTGACTGCCCTCTCCGATTTTCTATGAAGTTACGCTCACCTTAGTGCCACGTTTTTGCCAATCGGCAGACCCTTGCAGATTCGACGCTCCCGGCCGGCACAAAGCGCGACTTTTGGTACTTCCCCTCGTTTGCCCTTGTCTCCGGTGTTTTTTCTCCCCACCCTTCAAACTCGCCCAACTTCTTGCCCGCTATAGCGCATGCAATTCGTATTCCCTTGCAGCAGGAACCCCCTGGTCCAAAATTTAAGGTTCTACATGTCAAGATCTTCCGTGATATGCTTCCCCCACCTCCGCGATTTAACCCAAAATTTGCCTACGAATGGCGGCCAGGTCGTTTGCCCTCCCGCAGACGGCGGTTACCCATTGACTTACCTTAATCTTTGCACAAAACCCAGAGCGCCAGGCTCGCCCAAGATCGCTACCTTCCTTTTTTTCCCTTGTTTGCTCATTTTTTGTCTAAACTTCCACTCTTCCCCCCCTTGTGTTTGGATTCGATCTGTTTTCAAGCGAATGGTCGCGTAATCCCTATGTTTTTTTTTTTCCTATACCTCTGCAACTGCCGATACAAGGAATTTTGCCCCGGTTGAGTTGAGAGATAGCCATTTCCGGCCTCCCCTTCTCTTCAACGCGAAACACGCCTCTTTTCTGCCTGTAGCCGCCCCGCCTTCTATGCATTGCCCGGTTGTGACTCCATGAAGAGCATAAGGTATTGAGCTCTGATCTCAGCGGTCAAGCTTCAAGACCCCCTGCCTCACAGTCGTTTTTCGCCGCCATCTTCAAATGAAGCATTAACTTTTGTTTCAAAGCATGTTCCAACTCGTTGCTCCTCTTTTTCTCCGTTCTCATCCGCCCTGCTTCTC
>Ga0179591_1350235_pt1 | contig 17640 bp, 14 predicted proteins | sample CZOMad2_1_08_16f_FD_182891 | JGI IMG/M metagenome (GOLD analysis project Ga0179591, IMG submission 182891) | Vadose zone soil fungal communities from Angelo Coast Range Reserve, California, USA - CZOMad2_1_08_16fungal (PacBio error correction) | ecosystem: Environmental > Terrestrial > Soil >... | reverse complement strand
AATCATCAACTTTTTTTTCGGTCAGTGGCCGTGCCTCCTGGTTCCTCCTTGCCGAGCTTAAAGATTGTGGACCCACTGTATTGTGGAATCTACCTGATGAATCTGTAGGTTGATGTATTAGAGCCGAGGCGACCGAATCAGGCACGGACATCTTTTCTGTTACCCGGGATTGATTCCATACCCAACACCTCCTCCTCTCTCAGAATCCTTTTTTTTTGTTGTCTCGATCTTTTGTTTCTAAATTTTGCATAATCTGTCGTGCCTCCATTCGTTCTTCCTTCTTTTTTTTTCTTACCTCATCAAACATCCTCCCTTCCCGAACTCTTCCGGGGTATAAGTCACCACAGTCCCGTTTTCACAACAGGGCTTATACAGGAGTTCTCTAGACTTCACGACTCGTCCAATCTTCCATTAGGCTTTGTCTCCTCTGGTTCTTCCACCCATTTCCTCCGATATTTCACCTTTGGGGCCCCGAGAAATTAGGGGAACCCCCGAGCTCCTTGATCCCCAAAAGGGGAAAAGTATTTACGAAATAATTTTGTGCCAACTTCCCCCCCCTGGGCGACCCTTCTGAGCATGACATACCTCTATTCACTGAGTCCCCTCCTTTTTTCATCCCGGAATTAATCGACCTTTCGTCGACTTATAGTTATGGCATGTTGGATGTCGTTGCGGACCCCACTAATGTTGTTGGTGCATTTCCGCCCCCTGTAGTAGTCTTCTTTTCCGCCGGGACCCTTTCATTTCTCTAAATCGGCGTAACCATTTGTTCCCTCCGCCTCGTCGGCAACAGATCCCCCTGATCCCATATTAGCTCACTCACTTAATTTTTCGGGAAGGGTGTTTTTCTCAGCAATTTGTTGATGTGTTTTTTTTTTTTTGGTTGCGCTTTTTACAGACATCCTGTTCATGCGTCGCCAGTTTCTTCAGTTCTATTTGGATTCTATTTTTTTCCCTCCCCGCTCAACCAAGATTTTTTCTGCGCTCCCCTCCTCCGACGACTACTCCTCACCCCCCCCCCCCCCTTGTCGGGTTTTTTCTAAAACTTTTCGTCTTTCCAATTTCGCTCGGCAAAGGCGACACTTTTTGCGTTCTCCTTGATGTCGCCCTTTTTCTCCAAGGTTTGTACTGAAACGTTATGGACCCAAACGGATCGTTTCTTTATGAGAGTTTCTTTCCCCCTTTGTCCTCGCTGGTGATCAGTACCCCACCCCCTTTCCCTTTTATTTCTTCCACTTCCTCCGTTCTAAGTCTTCAAGTTAGTTCCTGTTCACCACCACTGAGCGAAAGTTCCTAAACCCTTTTTTTCCACCGTCGCAAAAGAGGTATGGGTCCCCAACCCGTCAGCGTCCTCTTTCGTGCTTCACATCCCCCAGGCTTCCACTGGTCTCAAAGTCCCTGCGAGTCGTCCTCCTAGCTTTCCAGGAATGGAGTTGCACCAGAGGTGCACGCACGAACCCCATCCTTTAAGATTCCTTTTTTTCGTGCCAGGTGCGGCCCTCCAAAGCCGATCAAGGCCTTCCCTCCCCCGACACTATTTCATTGACTGGCGGGAGGAGGCTGTTCCCAAGATTTAAGTTTGCATGATGTGCATGTAGATAGGTCCACTTTCTCCCGTTTCGAACCAGAGTCCCCTCTCAGTTCCACTTGGCCTTGTTTGTTCGGCAATTCTGATATTTCTTTAGTTGGTTTTTCCGGTGAGTTCACAAAAATGATTTCATACCCTCCCTTCCTTGTTGAGTATATAAAAACTGCCTCCCCCCTCTTAACCAACCTCCTCAGTCCCCTTCCAGTTTATTTGGATTTTCGTGTCTTTCTCCCAACATGTAGTCCTTCATCTGACCGGGCGTTCATAGGTGTCATCCTCAATTCTGGAATATTGATTCCTGAGCCTTTTTCCTGGCGATTCGTTTGTTGGGGTTGCTCAGAAGTCCCCCCTTTCCTCTCTCTCGGTCCGGGATTGTTGACTTGGAAGGTTCCCTTGTTCGGAGAATAATGTTCTCGGCGATTATTCTTAGAAGTTAATGTTTTCCCTTCGCGGTTATGTTCTCTCTTGCAATTCGCCCCCCTCCCCCCTACGACATCGCCCCCCACCTCGAGTACAGAACTTTGATTGTCAGTTTATAGACAACCACAGCGGCCTGTTTCCGTATTCATTTTGCCACCTTCTTTTTTTAGTAAGCCCCACCCCTGCCCTCTACTTTCTTGTACTTTTTTTTTTTTAAGGTGACAGTACCTTCATGGGCTAAGTCTTTCTTTTTTTTTCCTGATGCGCCCCCAACGCGCCACACTTTCCTTCTTCTTGTGTGTTTGTTGTCTTTTTTGTATAAAAAATGTCCCGCTGACTTTCTTCCCTTCGCGAAAGTGAGTTCAACGAGTCTTTCATCCCCCTGAGTGTACTCCTGTCCAAACTTTTTATCTTCTTTCGAATGACAAAAGACAAGTCTGACCGAGTACGGATGATCAATAACACCACCACTTTTCCACATGCGGATTTACCCCCTTACCCCCTCCTCATATTTTCCTCTTGATGTTTTTCCAGCCTTCGCCTCGCAGCCCTTCAAAGGATCATTTAATCGCCCCTCACCTTGAGATGAGGTCTCCCTGCGTTTTCCACCCCCCCCCCCCCTCCAAGTTTCTTTAATCCAGGATCCCGAGTTTTCCGTGCAACAAAAGTTCGCGACGAGAACTTAGCCTCAAGCCTTTGCACTACCTTCCGACGCCTCTATGCGAATGACCAATCCCTTTCCCCCCTCCGGAGACCCCGGCCCCTTCCTGACGCCCCCCTAATGTTTAGGGCTTTTCCCTTGTTACGTTTGAACACTATCAAGTAGTCCCGACTTTTACTTCACTCCGCGGGCATTTCGACCTGCGAGAACGATAGACCCCCCCTTACTTGACAAAAATTCTGTTCCACAACAACCCCCCCCCCCCCCAATCGCCAGCCCCCTTTTCCCCCTCCGCCTCACAAGGCTATAGAAAGTACGATGCTCCGGGCATTCCTGCTTTTTAACAGGGTTATTTTCTACGAGAACTTGACGACCTCATGCGCTCCAACGAACAATCCATCGTAACCTCGTCGCGGGCGCCGGCCTTTTTTTTCGATGCTGGAGAATTCCCCACCCCCCCAGGATCCTATTTGGACTTCTCGAAACGCTCAGTTCGCACAAGTCGCGTCCCCCCGGCCCAATCTTTTTCTGATTTGTTTCCCCAGGTGAATTCTCGGACCATTTGCCAACCCAATTAACGGTCTTCCCTTGCTATGAGGAATATTCATCTTTCGTCCCCAGTTTCCCCTCCAACACCCTCCGTTGGCTAGGTCCCTACGTCAAGAAGTGAGACTCCTCCTAAGCATAGTAAGGTCCGGGACTTTTTGACGGCTTATATACGTATCAACCGCTCTGTGTGTATTTATCTGAAGGAGTTTAAGCCTGCACGTACTCCTCACCACGATTTCCCATCCTTCCCTTTGGCGCGAACCCTCCGCTTTTCAGCTTCTTAACTTCAACAGACGCAAGATTGACTTTCGGCCAGAGTCTGGAAAAACTTCCAATTCCTCCCATAAGTTTATACAATACCTCCTCATACTCTATTAACGCTCTTCCCGTCAAGTTATATAATCGGTCTTTCCCGAACACCGAATCTCCCTTCCTTTAATCTACCTCCGTTTTTTTTCTCTATCTTCATTGCCCTATGGCTCCTCCTCCCCCCTCCCCTTGCGCTAATTTCTTGGATACTAAGGGAGTATGAGTTATGTTCCCCCCTTCTGGTATTCTTTGGACCGTTTTTCATTTCCGTCGTCTTTTCAAGGATTATCGCTTTATCGGGGCCTTTAATGAAGCTGGTCAGAGTGATTGTCCAATGCAAACTTCTCCGATGCCGTTTGCGTGAAGGGTGCCGGGACGAGTTATACTTCCAGCGAATGTTTGCTTAATCTATCGCCTTCCCCCCAGTTTCTCCGGCGTGACGCAGGTCCGTGGGGTGTGAGGAGTCGCGGCGTTCTCGACGCTCATTGGGTGTTATTTTCCTTGAGCTTCTGTTGGATTCTTCTCGTCAATCTCACTTGGCTGACCCACCTTTGTATCGTGACTGAACCAATTCATTTCCTGGCCACCCGCCTCTGAACCGATTTCGGTAAGATCTACTGGTGACCGCCCCTGCGATACTTTTTTTTTTTCTCCTCCGTCCCTTTGAGACTTGGTGATTCTCCCTCATCAGCCAGCTGACTGCTCCCCTCCTTTTTTATTTTCAGATGGTGGTTTTTCGTTGAACTGCCTTCGGTTGTCCGGACGGATTCCCCTATCCTCCCCCCTTGTTAGCATTTATGCCGGTTTCTCTCTATGTCTTCTCGGCTCAGGTTTCAGTTGCTTTGGACTCCCCGCTTTTGCGGTATCTTTGTTTGTTTGAAGATAGGGGTTGTCGGATTTTACGAACGGTCTGGTCTACGGCCAGCTTCTCCATTTCTTTTGCCGTTTATATTTTTTTTCCCCGCCGCCTCATCTCCCCGATCCTAATCCCCCCCTCCCCGGTTTGCCCCGCTGGGTGTTAATTCGCTCTTCCATTGGTGGCGTATTCCTCTTTCTTTTAGCGCTTTCTCTTCTGATTTTTTTTATTTTCTTCATTCTCGGCCTCCCGAGTTCATTCCCACAGATTCTTTCGACCTGTGATGTTTGGTTAGTACGTTTCTACGGGCCAATCTTTTGACGATTTCTTTGGCGTAACATGATCCTTTTCTTTTTTCTCGGCTGAGTGCGCCTGCTTTAGTCCACCCGGAGAGAATTCCTTCCTTTCCTGAGCGTGGTAAGAAGCTTGGGATTTTTTTGTGCGGTATCACCCCCTCATTCTTGGTCGACGTTGCCTTTTATCCCTTCCCGACAATCCCCCCTCGCGCCACCAGAGTTTCAAGGCTGTCGGCCCGTTTTGGAACTTTTCACCCCGTAGCGTCCTCCGGACCCCCTTCAAACGCTGTAACATCTACCTATACACATCCCCACCCGCCACTGAACCAAGCTTTGTGGGCGTTGTGGCATTATGGCCCCCTAGAAATATGCCTTCTCCACCGGCATGTTACTCGTCAGCCAGGCCCCCTCCGAACCCCTTTCCGTAGTAGGGGTGGTAAACGGATAGGTTTTATTTAATCACTTCACACGGGCCTTTTTGGTTCTCACTTTAAAACCGTTTTATGCATCCCCCTTTTCTGTCTCCTCAGACGCGAATATTTGCCCTTTTAGCTATATGAACAGCTCCTCTACGCTTTTTCAATTCCCTCTCCTCATGGCCAGCGACTCTCCCCCCGCCTTCTCCCTTCTGTGGACTGGCCCAGCCCCCCCTCACACATTCCTAGATCCTGGAAGTTTCCTTCCAGAGACGAGCTGGCCTTTTTCTCTCGTAGAAACCTCTATCCCGGTCCCGTACACTATATCTATACTTCCCGCGGCAGGCTTCTGGCTCCTTTTCACTCCTCCTGAAAACGAACGTATTTTTGCACCGAGGGTTTCCTTCCTTGCTGCTTTTTTGTACATAGTAGAGACCGAGCCCGGACTGCTTTTATGAATCCCCTTTTTTTTTTGAACGCACCCTGAACCCCCCATCAAGTAATAGAAGTACTGAGAATGCCCGGAACCCAACTTCCCAGTTGCTTCTCTCCGCGTGCGAGATTGCTTAGAGACATTCACATGGCGCTTCCTGTCGGCAGCCTTCCGCTTTCTCCCGTCCGGTCCCAATCTTTGTCCGGTGTCGACGTCCCTTTCTCCTTTCTTTGCATTGTAACTGGCACGAGCGTTAGGTAGGAACTTCTGGGGTGTTTGCTGAAAATCCCTCGTTAGCCGCGGAACGGGTCAATACCCGTTTCTTCTCTCGGGGACTCTGACTCCCTCCTCAAGCTTTGGTTCATTTACCATCCCTTTTTTGTGTACCCAGGCTTCAAGACTCAGGGCTCTTTTGCCCTCCCGCCGACTGTTTCAATTTTTTTTTGTCCGTTTTTGCTACGCCCCCTCGTTTTACCCTCTTCCCGCAAGGACCGATAGACGTAGCCCGCGGTCCAGCCATAACTCAAATTTGGTATTCGTGCTCCAAAAGCGTCTGTACCATTCTTGGTTCTTCAGTACAACTCTACAGCAAGCACCTCAATTTTTTCCACGTTTCTTACTACGAGAGTCCCGCAGCCCCCATCGCTCTGAGACCCTCTTTCGAGACCGCCTTTTGCAGTTATCGGACCGTCTGCGCCGTCACTCCGCCTTTTCCTACCCCCCCCAACGTCTTCTCACTTTACGAACCGTCACCTGCGTGCGTAGTAATCGCCGGGTTCTTCGGTGCTGTGGCTTTTTGTATGCCGCCACGCCGCTTAAGGCCGCCGCCTCTCATAAATGCATGGCTTTCTCATTTCCCAGCGCCAACCCCCCCATTCTACCATTACCCCCCCGACCCCCCCAAAACTTTTACCTCAATTTTTTTTGAACTATTTCGCGTGGGCGTCCTGGTTCCTCCCGTGACCCCCCCCCCCACCTCTTCTGTCGCACAATTTTTAAGTTTTTGAGTCCAAAGTAACCTGGGAAGAAGTCTTGACCTGAGCTCTACCGGTGATGCACCACCACCGGATGTTTTGCCTTTTTTCATCCCCTCAGTCCAGGCAATCCACTTCATTCAGAAAGGTCATTTACCCTCCAAGAATGATTGTTCAAAGACTTTTATCGGTAGAGCTTCCAGAGTTTCTCCCCCTTGGCCTCTTGACCATTGTCACACCCAATTCGAGGAATTATTCATTTATTTGTGGAACTTCTTCTGCTTCCCTCCCCCTTTGTGATCATTTTTTTTTTAACCGTGCATCTCTTCCTTTGTTTCCATTTGTTTATGACCCCCTACAATCCAACCCCTGATTTTCGGCTGGTAGTTGGTACCTTGGAATATCGACTGATTACCGGTTGTGACCACAGTTTCGTCTAACTGCGCCATTTTCTGCCGAGTGAGGATGATGGACCACTCTCCTAGGGAAGAAGCCCAGTGTCTTTCGCTTATTTTCCAATAACAAAAAACAGATCCCTCCTCTTTCCTTGTGGTTGAGATCGAGATGTTTTTTATGCCTAAAGCCCGGTCTTTTTTTTCTTTCTCCTGTCTTTGCCGAGGATCCGTCTAATGTGGTCTTCCCTCACCTAACTCTTAAAGAAATTGTCTTCGGGAGAAGCACCACGTCAATTTTTTGTTCCCCACCCTTTTTCGGGAGCGCAGTATGACCCGAATTCCACTCCTTCAGACTAAATCTAGCCGTTTATGATTTCCTTTATCACAAATTCCCCCTAAGATATGGCCCTTACATTCAGAGATCAACAATGACGTTTACCTCCCCCCGCCTTACAGACCCCCCAGTGTTAACCCCCGCCTACCCAAGGTGGTCCCCAGTTGGCCAGCCGGTCGAATACTTCGAGAAAGCACCCCTTTCTAAATCGATTCCTGTATTACCCCCTCCATTGTTTCTTAACCATCGAACAGTTGCGAATTACGGATTTCAATTCTCTTTCCTGGAGGCCCCTTCATTACCTTTTTGTGGCATTCCGCCGCGTAGTGCTTTTTCCAGCGTCTTCCCCCATTCTTTCTCTCGCCCATCTTGCGGACAAAATTTTGCGGAACTCCTGGTGTCCGGCATCACACTTTCACGACCCAAGACCCTGGTACTTCCTTGAGGTTTAAGTTTTTTTGTGCGGCATTTGCGGCTATTTGTGGTGTGATTGGGCCCGTGCATTCAGAAGCCCAATGATGTGCCCGGCCATTTCGGACATCCTCTCTGGGCTGATAGTAGCTTCTTCCCTCGCTCACACACCAGATTGGAGACATTCTGGAGTAATCATGTCTTTATTTAATTGACTTTTGTTGTTGATTTTGTCCACGTTTTTTTATTTACTCTTCCTCCCCCTTTCCCCGCTCCTGCAAAGGTGTTTCATTGCTAGTAAGATTTCTGTCATAAAGACAGTGAGTCCCATCCTTTCTGGAACCCCTGATCTTTTCTTTTGACCCTTTTTTCTTTCCCCCATACACTCGGTGATAAATTAACAGTTTTTGATGTATTTACAGGAGCGGATGCACGCTCTTCACTTCCCGGAGACTTTTCCCCCCGACGATGGGAATCGTCCCCCCTTTCTCACCCAGTTCGGTCTGGGTTGCAAATTCGCCCGGCTTTAATCTAGTTCGACGGTATACCCAGGCGTAACACTGGAACCCCCGCTTACGGCGTCACCTTTTTCCGTTTAGAGATCCTGCATTTTACGGGGTATTACCCCATTTCCTGCAAAGCGTTCCCGCTCACCCCCCAACTTAGAAGCCCAGACCGTCGTCATTGTCCCGTACTGCAATCCCTGGATGCCAGACGAAAGCCACCCCTCCCCGGTCTACGGTACTCTGTCGTTTTTTTTTACGACGCCCTTTCGCATGATTGCCTGTTAGTTCATTTCCCGCTACAGTCCATCCTGACAGAATTCATTGGGGCCGGTCGGTTCTTGCCTTTTCGGCTGGCGTTTTGTTTCCGTTTCTTCCCCCCCACCCCATTCTTTCATAAAAGTTTATCCTGTAGGGTCTCTAAGATACAACCGCTCACTACTTCAATTCGAGTTCACCCCTTCCCTCCTTTTTTTTATACCACCCACGTCAGAGAATTCCCGGCCTGTTAGTTGGTAAGCCGATCTGAATTCTCTCCCCTTCCCGACATGAATGTTAGTTGCCCGTCTTCGAGAAGCCTCGATAGTTTTCTCTTCCTGTGTCCTGGTCACTGGTCCTTCCTTGCATGTCTTGAAAGTCGTGCTAGAGCCGCTGTCTTTACTTACGGGAATCGTCAGGTTCGCCTTTTTCCCCCCTCTCAATCCAAACGAGTACGGCCACTACCGGCTAAGAACGGAGTTTCTCAACCTTTTTTGATCCACCCAGCGGCCATTTGATGGACGGCCAACCCTCTCGAATTTTCCAAGCATTACCTTTATGCTACCTTTTAGACTGTTCGGCTGAATTGGCCTAACTCCACCTTCCGTGGAGAAGGCCTGATCTTGTCCGAGATCATGAGTACACTTGAGTCCAACCTTCTTTTGGCATTTTGTCTGAAGGTTTTGATCCCGTGTGCCTTGGGCTCAAGCGATTCCGTAGGACCTTGGAGTTCCCCGCGCCATTTCATGCCGGATCCCAGACAACTGGGCAAGGGCTGGTATGGGGTCCCCAAAATCCACGTCGTCCCAGAGCCCTTTTTTTTCTCCGCCCATCCCCAACAGGCCAAGTTCCATGCCGTACAAAACCTGACGCCCGTGGTCCTGACCCAGCACTCTACTCCGCCCTCCAGTCCAAGTTCATTAAATCGCCACCTTAAAGAAACCAGAGGAGCCAACTCGCCGTAAGAAACCCCTAACTTTCGGCATCTTGGAAGAGGTTCTCCACATGAACTAGAAATAGTCCATGGAAGCCCTGCACAAAAGTCACTAGTAAGAGACCCTCTTAGAATCCGAATAGCGTGACGCGAATACACTCTTGCCCCAAAAAAGATATCGCCTGATGAGCCTTATCCTATGATACAGCATAAGAACCTCGGAGACCAAACAAGGCGGCGCCCGTACTCGGGATCTAGGATTTTAGTTTAAATATAAGAGAGAAGACGGGCAAGCTTTCAGGGTCCGTTCTTACATATCTTACCCTGGTAACAAAACATATTCTTAACCACACCCTGACCTAATCGATGCCACGGCCGGGAACAGTTGACCGGAATGATGCGGGCTCTGTGTGAAACGGACCTTCTCTGCCCTAGGATCGTCTGGTCGTGTAGGAATAAGACGTCAGGTGCGAACCCTCAACCACCGATGTCCTTTCGCGGCGCAAGGCACGCGGCCTTCCAACCAAAGTCGTTCAATTGTCCCCCTCCGAGAAAAACCGCCACTTAAGGAGGCACCATTTCTCTGATGAAAGAAAAGGGCGAGGCAAGGAATTTTTTTTTCTCCCCCCATACCTCCCCAAGGTGATAAGCCAGATCTTGCTATTGTCTGATCCATTTGAGCAGACTCACGTGACCTACCCCCCTCTGAGCGGCGAGGCCCGCGACGAAGAGCGACGCCAGTCCAAGCTTTGAACTTCCCCCCGGTTGCTAGGGGGGAATTGATATAGTTTCTAACAAGCGAGGTCTTCTTCCAGGAGAGCCCAGTGACGTTTCCCTGCACTCCTCTAAAAAAAGTGAGCACATCTATTCGGTGGTCGCTGCGCTTTCTGTAAAGGCCGCCTCCCGTGCAAACTTTCGCGTTATAGCGCTCTGTCCAAAATCCCCCCCAACTCAATTTCCGACGGGAGCATACGTCTCTCTTTCCCCTTGAAAGAAAGTCTCAGCTGATGCCGAAATCAAACGATTCCCCCATCATATCTATATCCGTTGTGTTGTTGAAGGATAATTCTTTCAATACCACAGCCCCGAGAGACTTTCTTCTAGAAGTGTACTCGCTATCTTATTGACCTTTTTGTGTAAGAGGATCAGCTCCCATACTTCAGGTCCGGTCTTCGGGGATTAACTCCCATTGTGCTCCGGGAAAACGGTATGATGCTCATCTTTTTTCTCGGTTAGTTTACCGCAGATATCCTATCAATCTTGGGCTTACTACCCCAAGTCCACCCCAGGCTTTAGAAGTAAGTACGTGGTCCCCCTTCTGCCGGCCAGGCTCGCTGTCGGGCTTCTGGCTAATAGGAGGTATGCAGGTTGTGATTTCTTACTCTTCTTCTTTGCTTTATTCCCCCTTGTAGTAGGTGCTAACTGCATCATGGAAACAGCCTCTCTCCCATTCATCTCTACTTTTTTAGACCCGGCGTGGATATGTTTTTTAGGACTATTTTCAACCCGAATTTGTTGGGCATCTAAGGTTTTGAAAGCTGACCTCTTTTCCATTTAATAGGGTTTTTCAGTTTTCCCGCAACCCGCGGAAGATTTCTCGATCCGAACCACCTTTCCATTCGTTAAAGGGACTATGCGGGATACTTTCTAAGGTTTCGGCTTGATGTTTTGTCTTTTTCTATGTGTTTATATGGGTTTGTTCCCTCGGTCTTTCTATGATTTTAAGGAACTTATTGCCAACAGCTTATATTTTAAAGGCCCCCCGATTCTTCGCGTACACGTTTTGCTTTCCTGGGTTTGCCTGATTTATACCGTACATTTCTTGTGGGAGGTTACTCCAAATTCCGCGCTCCTTTTTTTTCCTCTTTTTTTGTGATTCTTCCGATAGGTAGGTTGCCCTGCACTATGATATTTTTAAGTCACCCGCTTGCCTCCATAATATTTGAGGGTTACTGCGTCTAACCATGATTTTTGTGTGATTTTTGAGTCGAGTGCTGTTCACAGAGTTTTCCTTCCTGCTGATAGTTGGTACCCTTTCCTTTTAAGATGGTCCCCTGTGGGTTCTCTTGGGTCACTTGGCTACTTCTTTTCGTCCCCAGAAACGCAAGTCTGTCGCGCTCCTTTGGTCCCCTTTGGAGATCTGTTGCACCGACCCGTTTATCTAACGTAGCTTTGAGCCCCCCCCCCACTCACCCCCCCGTTTTTATCCCCCTAAAAAATATAAACTCCAGCCCATCCAAGTTTTTTAGAGTTTATAGGGGCCAAGCTATGCATCCCAGTTTGTGCAGGTTCCCTTTAAGCCCCGAGCAGAACCCCGTTCTCCCATGTTTTCCTCGGTCCTTTTTCCGGTTTATAACGAGCACCCCTGATTCCGGCACCATTCCCCAAGTTTGTTTTTTCCTCCCTTGAGTTGTTGTGGATGCCACACTAATTTTTATTAACTTCTTTCTCGAGATAGTTTATCATTCAGATTAGTCTGTCCCCCCCTGCTCCCCCTCGGACCAGCTAATGCAAGTACAGCTTCGCAAATACAGCCGTTCGTCCTTGCTCCGATGGTCCAGAACCGAAGGCACATATCTCGATCCTTTTTACGACCGACGAGTCGAGCCGGACTTCCTGCCTGCGCAAAATCGAGCGCCGTCTTCGGCTCTAAAGCCTTAACGGCGCTGCCTGCAATGCGGCCTCCCTTTGGGATTATCCCGGTCAACGTCCACTTACGTCCACGTCGCTTTTTCTCGGTGTTTGTTTCTTATTCGTAGCGACAAGTTACAGACATCCCTGCCCTTTTCGGAAATATGTTGTACCTTTTCCCACCCCACGACTTTTTAATTCGAATCTCCGAACCCCCTCACCGACCAACCTTTTCAATTAAACCTTTTCTCGTCCGCGTGCTCAGCCTTTTAATACTAGCGAAATCCCATTTTTTTGGCCTCTAGTTCTTCAGAAGTCTCAGCCCAAGCACCGCCTTGTGGATTTGTATCTTAGTGCTTGGGCTCGTTTTAGGGACTGTTTTTTCCCACCCAATCTGACGAGAGTTCGTCTGTCCCTTTTTGTTCGTGTCTTTTTCCAATAATAGTGCGGACTGGTCCTACCGTATTGCCCGATCTATATGAGACGATTCCTCCCTGAGTTGGTGACAAAGTCCCTTGTGGGTTTTTCTTTTTACCTGGTTTCCTAGAACAGATCTGTGCGCTGGGTGTCCCCCAGCCCGCCTCTTTGAATTGTTACTCTGGATGTCCTAGATCTTTTTGTGAACCTCGCACCTTTCCCCCCTTGTGCTCCTTCTCGAGAAGGTCAAATATTTTTTTTTTGATAGTGAGAGGACAATTCTGGTCACATGCCCCTCGACCAAGCAACGATCCTGGGTTCAGACCACGTTCCTTTCTCCCCTAAATTGTCTTGTAGTCTTGTTAGAACGAAGTTACTTTTGGCGCTCCAGTCCCCCCCCCTTAGAAGTCCCTGCAATCATGCAAACAGGATCCCTTTTCAATCCCCAAACCTGATCGCCCCCTTTTTCAGAAACTTTGGCCTGCGTCTGGTCCCTGGTGGCTCAAGGGTATCCCCCGTTTTGTTTCTCCCAGACCTCATCAGCCACGATACGCCTTCTTCTTCTCCTACAGGAATGGCTTTTTTCTAAGTCCCCCCCACCTTCTGCGCCCTTCCGCTTCAACCCCAAAACACCCGGTCCCCTCACAATTACTTGCTCTCTCCCATGTTTTCTGGTAGTCCCCAGTAAGACTTTGAGGTTAGGCACCCTTTTAAGCCGATGGCTCCTTCCCCTTTTCAAATTCCTTCCTCAGTATCCTTCCGGCCGTTCGCCCCAAACCCTGATTCTCCCGTTTCTCCGATCCCTTAAGGACAATACATGAATGCTTGGGTCGACTTCCTACAGAAGGACCCTGTGAGTTTTCTCGTCTGTATCGGCCCTTTCATTTTCCTTCTTTTTTTTCCTTTTTTTCGTTTCCAAACCCCCCTTTTCCCCCCCCAATTGGATTTCATACCTTCCCTTTCAAAGTTGTTCCTCGGTTTTTTTACCCTCCCTGTGATCTCAGCGTGGCACTGAAGATTCGCTTTGCCATTTGTTTTTTAGTCCCCTAATAATTAACCTCCCTAGTACGGCTCTGGGACGTTGTCCGTCAATGCGTCCGAGACCTTTTTTGACCACCCTGATTTTTTGACTTCTCCCTCCCGAATCTGCAGATTTTTCTGATTGTAGCCCCCACCGCATAGGTTTGCCTTCCCGACGCGTCCTCCTCTTTCTTCGGCCCTTTGCTTTCACAACACCATATATCATTTTCTTCCCCCCCCGTTTGTGTTGTCTTTTCGTTGTAGAAAATACCTGGTCCGCATTCGTTACCCTAGGTTCTTGTCTCACCCTCTTCTCCGTAAGGTTACCTCCAGTTTTTTTTTTTCCACCCCCCGGTAAGGCTCGTTTTCTCTTATTCCTCTAAGTTCCCCACAGTCAACCGACCTTTTTTTGATGCATTCTGTTCCCCCCTCCCCCCCGGATATTGTGTGCCATTAGTATCCCCAATGGCTGGTACTTCTCCCTTTTGATCAAAACGTTTCACGCCCTCCTTTTTTACCCGGGCCCGTTGGTCCTTGTCGTCCCCTCATGCTCGTTCCCGAACCGACCTTACTCACTATTTTTCCCCTTAGGAACTTCTTCGTAGACTTGGGGCCTTTATTGTCTTGGTCTTTTTTTTCTCCCCCCGATTCTTTTTTTTGAAGTTTCCGCCGGCTTAGCTCGGGGTTTTAGTCCCTTTCCCTTACCCGCCTCGGCTTCACTGTGAGCCATTTTCATTTGATCCAACACGGAGCCCGCCATATTTCTGCGTCTCAAGTAATTTTGCGTGTGGGGTTTCCTGTTTTTTTTCATTTTTGCTATTTTTTTTGGTTTTGGCCTTTTGATCAGTAAGTCTGTATTGTCGGGCACTTAGGCTACCTGCTTTGGCGGCCTTCTCTTCTGCGTTCAAACCAGCCTGTCGCCACTGGCTTCTAGCTGGACTCCCCTTTCTGTTCTTTTCCTAAGTGCTCATTTTTTTTGGATGAATTTGTCTTTACCTGCCGTCTCCCAGTCCTTGCAAAAGTGGAGCTCAACCCGGCGTTCTCCTTAAGCCGCTTCTCTTTCTAAGACCCTTTTCCGGTGTAAGCATACCGTTATTAACCCGGATCGGTTGTATCTCGTTGAGTGCCACTTTGGAAATCTTTTTTTCTTCCCCCACCCCTACGTCACCACTTTTGCTTTTTCCCCTGCGCGCTCGTTTTTCAAGACATTTTCAACGTGAAGGCCCTTTCCCCAAAGATCTCTTTGAAATCAATTCCCCCCGCCGGCTTTTCTTTCAACAAGTCGCTTCTTACATCGTTTGCTCTCCCGGCCCAGACCCATTCTTCCCATTCACCACCAGATTGAGTTTCCGTGAGAGATCTCCCTTTCCGTTTACCCGGTGCTCCCCTATTTCTTTATTACCCACTTTCGTTCCTCAGAACACGGACGGTCTTCTTTCCCCTGTACGCCCTCATCTTCCCCGCTCTCACGATTTTTCACACCGGTACGGTTAAGGATGGCCTTGCGTCCCCCCCCAGGTCTGAGCCCCGATGGCCGCCATGATTGAATCCAGGATGTAACGGCGAAATTGTACCGCTTCCTTCAGACTGAGTTTTTGTCTTCCAACTTTCTCGGGCCGGACAGGTTGGTGTTTCCGTTTCTTTTTTCAACACCCAATTCCCATGCCTCCTTCATGTCGAGGGTTTCCTCTCCGATAACTATTACACAACCCTCCTCTTTAAACAATCCTCATTCGGATAATACCACATTCGTCGTCCGCCTGAAGGAATTGTGTTCCCCTCCTCCTTCTGCCCTTTTCTTTAGGGATACGGCAGTTATTTCTCTTCCCGCTCGAGAACTTCAGTACGCTATAGTTATTCTTAGTTATTCCTTTTTTTCTCCCTATATTTCCTGCCCTTGGACCGTGCTCAAAGGCTTTCCTCGAGTCGCTCTCTTTCGTAAGATTTACTTCCTTTCTCCGTCTCTGATTCTGTGCTGAGATAATCGCAAAAACCCTCTCCGCTAGTGCCACGTAGAGGATTGATACGAGTTTTTCCCCCCTTTCCCTTTCGAACCACAGTTCTTTTTCGTCGTCATTTCCCCACCCCCCCGACCCTTCTATCCCCCCACTCCCAGACGACATTGAGGTTTTTTTTTTGAATTTACTGGTTTCTAGAGTACCCTCCGTGTTTCTCAGTCAGCGCTTTCCTAGAGCCGGAGGACCCTCTCCCACCCCTTTCTTCTGTCCTTGTGTGAGGTGTGGTGAAAAACTTTCCCGGTGGGCTCAAGCCTCTACTTTCTTTCTACCGGAGTTCAACAGATATAGAAAGGGCGTCGCCCCTCCCCCCTTAATCCTGGACCAAACTTTTCTCTCTTTCTTTTTTTGTTCTGATCAAAAGGAAAATTCCTATTCCTTGAGTTTTATACCGTCGAAAAACAGGCACTAGGAAGGCCTGTTTCCCAATAATAATCCTTTCTCCTCGAGTCATTTCCCTCCCCTTTCTGGCACCAGCCTCCCTTGTCCCAGTCTTCCTTAAAATAGAAAGGCACCGTCCCTAACCATCTTATGGGGGGGGTTTTGGGGTTTGTTGGGTTGGTTGTTGTGCTGCCTCTCTGTGAACAACCCTTTTTCCCCCTCTGCATCGTCCGCCGGGAACAGATATTTCCCGCAGCCCCCCCCCAAAGTGAGACGTCAGCTTACTCTCCCAACGACAGGGCCTAACTCCCAAAAGACCTGCCGAGAGCCCCCCCCCCACTCCTATCCTGTTTCCACGCCCTAACGCCGTCTTCTGTTCTCCCCCACCCTCCCCTTTTTTCTCTCCCTTTCCATACACCTCCCCCTTACCCTCTCGCGCGCTCCTCTAACTTTCTCGTCTCTCCCCTCCCCCGGCTTTTCCTTTCTTCATCCCTCCCCCCCCCACCTTCCCCCCTCCCTCACCCACCCTCCACCCAATCCCCTTCACTGTCCTCCTACGTCCTCCTCGTTTCCCCCCCTGCTCTCTCATATCCCCGTCACCGTCGAATGAAATTCATTCCCCCCCCAACGTTGAGCAAAACCGGGCTTCTCCGAATGGCTCTTCAGTCGTGAAAATCGAGCGAGGCCTCTTTATCAGAATCGGGCGGTCTCCATAGCGATCTTCCCCCTCCTACCCCAACCCTGCATGCATATTCCCCACCCCCCATCTACAGCCAAAGGCGCCACCCAGGAAGAACCAGCGATACCAGCGTCGGGTTACGGCCTTCTCTTCCCATTATGGAGGATCGATGAAGAGTCTTCCTTGACAGATTTGGCAGTTTCGCAACTCACACCATAGGAAAAGCCCTTCTCCGGATTGGAAGCGCCGATCCCTGGTAGTCATTCCAAACCCCCTTAGTAATTGAAGTGAAAAAAGAAACTCTTCCCCTTTCAAAAGTTGGACTGTCCCGTAAGGGGTGAGAGGATGATCCATTAATTACTGAATTTTCCCTCCCACTAAGGAACCAAGGTCTCTGCACGATCTGTTCTCTTTTCCCTTGAGTCCATCCCAAGCCCTCACCCTTGTACCAGAAACAAACGATGATCCCGGCCCCGAGAACGCCGCGAGACTCCTGTCAGCCTTCCAAGTACAGCCAGTGAAGCTCGGTTGCTTAGGGTTTGCCTCGTAGAACCAGCGATGCGCTTCCCCTTTTTCCGATCGGAATAATGACGACGTCCTAAAAACGATGTGCCTTCTCCCTTTGAATCGCTCCCAACTCCCTTGACGATGAGGTCTCCGTTAAGCTTGTCGGCTTTTCCTCCTCTTGGTAAAACCGTCCCCCAAATCCTACCGTCCGTTCCCTCCAGATATTCGTACCCATTCTAGCCAAACGGTGTTTGCCCCTAAATCCCCCTCCAATTTAATCACCTAAGTTGTTGGGTGTTGAGCTTTTATCTTGGATTTCTCCAAGGAAAACTCTCGCTCCTTTCTTTGATAATACCCGGGTTCACTTCTATTTTCTGCGCTTCGGGTATAGCTGGGACGTTTTACCCCTTTAGCGTCCTCTAATCTTAAATGGACTCGTAGTTTCTGGGGCGTTTCCAGGAAAGCTTCTCCCCCCTTGGCTTTTGACTAACCTCTCCACCCCAGTACTTATTTAGGGACGGAGCTCCTCTTCTGATAATTGAAATTTCCCACGGAAATAGATTTTTCTACCTTTCATAATTCCCACCGCCACAGTAGAGTTTGTCCTCCTGGTGTTATCTTGCCGGGAAAGTCGAGGATGATCTTGGAATAGT
>Ga0179591_1266368_pt1 | contig 17641 bp, 19 predicted proteins | sample CZOMad2_1_08_16f_FD_182891 | JGI IMG/M metagenome (GOLD analysis project Ga0179591, IMG submission 182891) | Vadose zone soil fungal communities from Angelo Coast Range Reserve, California, USA - CZOMad2_1_08_16fungal (PacBio error correction) | ecosystem: Environmental > Terrestrial > Soil >... | reverse complement strand
CCCATTGTAGGTGCACCCTTTCCCCAATTCCCTTAGCTTAATCACACCTGCTAGCTTTGCTTCGATGGCTGTATGCTTTCTTCGGGGTTTTCCTTTCAGTTGATTTTTAACTAATCTCAACCCGTACGGAATTGACTGGAGAAATGCTTTTTTTTGCTTTAGTATAAGTCTTGTCACAGTGTGTTAGTTGATTGGCGAGGATGCTTTTTCCTATCCGTTTGTGACCCTTCTCTTGTCCTCAGAATATTTCACCTATTGGTGCTTTTTTTATGTCCCCCTCCGGAGCTTTTCTCTTTCCTTCTGCCTGTTGTAAAAATCATTGTCCCACATCCCCCTAGCGACGGATGATTTCTTTCTTCCTGAGGTTTTTTCTCCTCCTTATCTGCGAGTATGTGAATTTTGTGCGAAGTTTTTATTTAACCTCATTCCCACGTAGTTCCCTTTAGGGTAAACCCAATAATTACGGTTTTGCGTCCTTCGTCTTTCCCTTCTGCCCGACGCCCCCCCCTCCCCTCCCCCTAGATTCCGCATTTAAGTTCGACAATAAATTTCCCAGATGGCCCATTCGTTCTTCCGCGATGGGCTTTTTCCTTTTCCCCGTCTGCTCTCGCGCCTCGAAAACAATCGCGTTACTTCCCCTTCCCCTTGGCCCTTCCTCCCCCCTTCCCCAATACAAGGCCAGATTTTTTCGTAGCACCCCCCCTTTTTCAAAAAGAGATCGACGCCCACCATTATTTGTCGATCCGTCTTCCCTTCCTCCCCCTCTGCGTTAGCTGTAAATTTTTAGGCAACCGAGTGCACCCCTTTTATTCCGTCATAGTCTTCCAGATGGCATTCGCAGCTTCTTTTCCCAAGATCGACGTTCCCCATTTCTGTTTTTCCCATTAAGCGGGATCGTCAGACTTAGAACAAATGAAACGACGATGCCTCCCTTGGTTTTGCAGTACTTTTTTTAACGAGGATTATGACCTTGCGCCTCTCTCCATTTCTTTTGCTTTGCATCCCGTTCTGTGTTATCTGATCTCCTTTACGCCCCGTTTTCTATGCCGCGACGTCTATTGCAAACTAAGATTTCCCTTTCCGGACGTCACCCACCCCGACGGATTCCCGATGGTTCGTTCAAAAGCACCCCCCCCTTTTTTCCCTTCGTCTCCCACCTTCCGACCCCCCGGGGGGTGCGCTGTACGCAAAATGTTGACTTTTCCAATCTGACGGACCTTTTATCAAACGTACCTTTATTTTGTACAATCAAAATTCCCTGCACCTTCTTCTGTTCCCCTTTTTCTCACCGTCAGCTCTTTTTTCCTGACAGGACCTCCCCCTTAAGTTGACACAGGATCACCCTGACACTTTGAACCCCTCAAACCCCCCCCTCTTTCTGGTTTTCTTCTTCCTTTCGTTGTCGAGGAACTTCCGACCTAAACCTTAGCGCGTTTTTCCTTCGTACAACATGATTACCACCAAGATCCGCTCTGGTGTTTTTCCCCTTCAAGTCACACGACTTTTTCCTGTAAATTCTTTTACGCATGTCAGAGGGAAAGTTTCCTAATGGAAGTGGACTGGATGAGAGTAACCTACCCTCCTTTGAAGTTCGAAATCTAACCATAGGTCTAAGGAATCCCTCATGGGTCGAAGTCTTATCCTCCTTCCTCTGGATATTCATCCCATATGCTGTCAAGGAAGTCGTGTCTTGGATAACTCTACCCCTTTCCGTTCTACCTTTTCCTCCATTCCCACGATATTCTGATCAAAGAGGTAAGGCTTGGACCCCTCGCTCCCTTCGGTACGGGCTTTTCTTCAACCCTTTAGAGCATCCGCTTCCTCGTTTTTTCCATGAATTTTTTTTAGCTTTTTCCTCCCATTTCGATCCATGTCCCTTCTTCTCGTCCATGGATTTCTTCTTGTGCGTTTACAGATTGACGCTCAGTGAAGTTTCTCCTCCCCTACGGGTGATTAGAACACAGCGCTCGTATCCCCCCTTCCCTTCAGACTTCTCCTCCTTCCTTTTTCGCCCCTTCTAGTATGCCTGACTGATAAAGTTTTTCGGCCACCGCTCTACGGGTCCATTCTGTAGTATTTGCAAGGATCTTCTGTTGCGATGCTTTCCTCCTCTTGTGATACGCCATTCTGTATGATCCGTTTCATTAAATAGGGATCGCACCCTGCAAGATAGGTTTGAAGCCCCCACTCTTACTGGTGCGTTTAAATGGGGTTAGATCGCCTATTTTTTCTCTCCCTCTTAATTTTGTCCGCTATCTGACCATTCCCAGGTTTTTGTTTAATTTCATTCTCCTTTTTCTCGTTTTTTTTGACTCCTCTGAAATCCCCTCCCTTTCCCTTTTTTCTCTGGAACTCTTCCTTCTTTTCTTCGCCGCAGCATTTGACCCCCCCATCGTGATAAGGCCACAGGTAACTTTCAGCCGGAAAGACTACTTTTCCGCCCCCCCGGATCCTTAATCCCACCCTCTTTTCTGTATGAAAGCAATTGAGTTTTCTAGCAGGATGACTTTTCTCCCCTCCGACCTTCTCTCATTTCTCCCACCCAATATCTATCTTAACCCCCCTATCTCAGAGCCTGACCGTACGACTGGGAAGGTAATAAAATTATAAATTTTCCTTGCTCCCCCCTCTCCTCTCCCCCTTTCTGGAGACAATTTCTTCATCCTTACTGTGCTCTTCTCTGGGGAGATCAACTTAGTGATGGAGGAACTTTCCCCACCCCTCTTAACCCTCTGGGGTGAACCCTAAGTGCTGAACAATAGAACTCCTCCTCCCTTCCTCTCCTGCCCCCCTCCTCGCAGAGTCTTAAAACCCGGCCCACCCATTCCCGGGATACCCCTCCTTGCTAATCCCTGACTCCCGTTTTTTTCACATAATCGGAGTTCTCTCCCCTTCTGCTCCCCCTTTGGTTTTGGGTGGTTGTAATAAGAGATGATACTCGTATCCTCTCATAGAGACTTCCTGTTCATTCGTCCTAGGTCTTCATATCCGGATATGAGTACCCCCCTCCCTCTATCATTTCCCCCGTTCTTCCGCGTCACTTTTTTTCTCTTTCCTCCCAGTACCCTTTTTTCTAACCACAGGCGTCCCCTCCCCAAAAACTTCATTCTCCTGCGCGAGTGATGCAATCGCTGATCACTTTCTTTCCCCACTAGGCGTCCTATCCCCTTCCTCGGCTTTTTTTTTTTCCCTCCTGTTTTTTTTGATCGCCTTTGACTTAGCCCCATAACAAGTTTTTTATATCCCCCCGCTCTGACCTTGGTTTTTATTTCTATTCAGGGAATGCAAAGTCATATTTTCTGGTGAGTGACTCTCCTTCCTTTCTTTTCCGATCGCCTTCCTTTTTCCGGAGGACTTTTATGCTTTCTCCCTTTGTTGGATACGTACGTCCCTTCCTCTTAGTCCCCCCTCTGCTCTCCAGTATACCAGATGAGACAGTAGACTATTCGATCCCCCCCTTTTGCCCCTACTTCCTTCCTCTCCTCCGTTGTGTCCAGTTCTCAAGTCATGGCCTCTCTCAAATTAGACCTTCTTCACGGCCCTCCCGGTGAATGCGATCCTACGCCTTGCATTCCACCAGACGCTGCAACAATCCTCCTTCTTTTCCACTATCCTGCCTTTTTTCCAACTTTTTTCCGTCTTCTTTCCATTTAAGTATTAGTTACTTTGACGAATTCGCTAGCCCGCGCTCTGCCTGGCAGGTCTCTGTATCTTTTCAAAACGAGCGTTTCTCAGTGAGATTTCCCGATCCGAAATGAAGACGAGTAGTTAGTTGACCTTTATTTTATCTTCTGTCCAATTGTAGACCCCAGGTAACCAATGCCCCACTATATTTCGCGTATCTTTCTCCTTCCCTGAAGTGAGCCCTTTTTTTCGTACGAGGTTGTTCAGGGTCTTGACCAGTTGTTTCTCTTCTTCCTTGCGCCTTGACAGTTCAAAGTTAGATGAATTTGTCCTTTCAATTAGAGATGGTGGGATGGCGCGAGTCATAATCCTTTTTACCATCCCCCAACGCTTAGAACGAATTTGTCACATCGACTTGATCCTACCTCTTTCTTTCGTCCCCTTTCTAGTTGAATTTTTTTCTTTCTGAGTAGGAGAAGATTGAGAAAAGCCCACTAAACACAACCCTTCAGTATTTGGAGAAAGGTTCCTGTTTTATGATTAGCCCCCCTCCTGAGCGTCAACCACCCTTTACCCTTTCTTAATTGAGCCTATCCCTTGCCATCTCCCTATTCCCCCTTCTAGGCTGATCACCTCATTATAAACGAACTGAAGTTTTTCACGGACGAGACTACGGCCTTTCTCTTTCCCATTCGGGGGTCTCCAGACCCCTGCAGGCATTCTGATTTTCTCTCCGTCCCCCTTCTTCTTTTCCCCCCGCCCCTCCACTCGCCAAGAAATCCATCTGTTCTTTTCCCAGTTTTCAAAACACGTTGATTCCGAAGTTTCCTCCCTCTTATGCGGTCTTTTCCGTACGTCACTCAATTAAGTCCGCTTTCCCCCTCCCCTTCTCCAGCGTTCTCTTCCCTTTCTTTCAGGTTAGAATATCAAGTGAATGGGTGCCCTGAAACAGATCGCTTAACACAGACCCGCTCGCGCTCCCGATTCACAGATCGTCTTTTCAGTTTTTCCATAGAATCCCTTCCCTCCTCCGTTTTCCTTCCTCCTTCTTCACCGATTTTTTCTTGACAATCATCTCTATTGAATAAATGAAGTTGGTTGTTGAGAGAGAGTAGTTCCGTCTTTATCCTTACCAGGAGCGGCCTTCGGCGTGTTTAAAGTTGAGATTAATCTTTTTTTCTCTTCCCCTCTGCTTCTGCGAGCCTTTTCTGATAGAAGATCCGTTGCTGTGCAACCATTCCCATCTCGATTTCCCTCTAGCTCAGCTTCTTTCCCCCATTTGTCTTTTCTGACGGGGTCGTCTTCATACGTCCTACAGCCCCTTTCCCTCGTCTCTCCCCTTCCCTGTTACGCTCGAAAGACTGTTTGTTTTTCTCGAATCGCAAAGAGGAAAGTTTCTTTTGGAACTCTGATTTTTCTATGAGGGATTTGACGTTTAGCGTTACCTTCGATGGACGGGGTGATTTCTTCGATCCTCTTTTTACCCGCCTTCTCTTTTCCTTTCCTCTTGCATGTTGTAGACACGGTCCCCCCCAGTTTCTGAGACGCCGTTTCCTTCTTTTTTTGCTTCTGGCCATGAGGTTTTCTTCTGCTTCGATTTGACGAATATGGGATTTTCTTTTCCTTTTTCGTATTTTCTGGTTTTCTCTTTTCCCACCCAAAATCTTAAATGTTTCGTCTTTGACAAACCCTTCTTAATCCCCATCCTGGTTTTTCCGCTTTTGAACGATGCCTCGCCCCCTCCCCCTCCTCCTCCATAACCTCCTCCCGGCTGCTGTGAATCCCGCGACTTTGACATACACGTTCCGATCGTGTTCGTTCGACGCGCGGGTTTAACACGCCTGATCTCGCGCCATCCCCCCTCCTTTTTCCTGTCAATACAAAGTTATTTCGAATAACGCAGTGAATATCACGGACACGATTTCGTTCTCCCCATAAACTTCCTTTCCTTCTGCAGAATGCTAAACTCTGGTTCAACGACTTCCCCATCTCTCACGCTTCCTTGGTAGGTATTTACACACATCTTTCTAGGAGGTAAAATCTGGATCCCATTGCGATCATCTGGGAGGGGAACCGTCTCGGGAATTCTCTTTCACTTGTCCCGGCAGGGTCCGGATTTCTCTCATTCCTTCACTTTGAACTCAGACCCGGCACGCCGTTTCCGCAGAAAATTTTCCCCTATCAGTTATTGTCCCTCCCCCCACTCCCTTGATCCTTTCGGTTAGGGAAGCCCTTCTTCTATGCAAACGAAATTCCAATTTATCCCTTTCCTCGTCCTTGAAGCTTCATTTCTTCACCAGTCAAATTCTAGATTCCTGGGGCAAAAACAAAGAATCGATTCTTCTTTCCTTTCCAACCTTTTTGCTTCTCTCCGCTTCTTTTTATCACCCCCTGGATGAATTGTCCCTTTTCGCAATCCCCAATAATCGCCCATGCGGATAACATTCACTTTTTTTCCCACCGACCCTACCAATTTTTCCCTTTCTCCGTCCCCCGGCTCGTAGAGATTCAGCAATCCGGCTTCGGAACCAGAGTTCCCATCCAGAGATGCCCTCCTTCCCGGCCTGAATTCCATCAAAAAACATGCGTTTTACGTTCTGGAGTTTTTCCTTAAACGTTTTTTCTTTCAAAGATTTCGCTCGTCAGCTTGTCGCGATCCCCCTCTTTTACCCCAAACTGACCGGAGACGTTAGTTTAAGGTACCCCCTTCTTTTCTCTTGTTAACTCCCGAGATTTCCGCTGGCACAAGAAGAAAGGATTTAAGTTTTTCTTCAATGATGAGAGTCCAATAAAGTGACCTTACGCTTTTCGAACTACAAATCGACGCTCCCCCTTACTACTCCAGTTTCCTTCTTGTCTTCTCTACAGCTTCCTTCCTCCCCTCACGTGAAGTCAGGGCGGCTCTAGGATTTTCGGTAGCATCTATTCTTATAAGACCTTAGCGGGAGTCCCTCTGAATGTCGATATCTTATTCTTTCTATGATTGATTGAGCACTTCCAAATAGGTCTTCATCGGTTGAATGATCTTTCTCTGCTCGCGGGTGTTCGTTGATAACCTTTTTCTGGTTCTCCTTCGTTTTTGCCAAGCTTTTTTTGATATTAGAATCCCTAACCATCTTAAGAGGTTGATGAGAGCACCTCTCATGATCCTCTCCCCCTACGTTGCCTTTATTTTTTCGTGAGTTTTTCTTCTTTCAATTTTTATTCTCCCCCCGCCCGGTAAGGGTCCTTGGAAGATTTATTCGTGGCGTATTATTTCTCTCCCTAGTTGTTGATAGTCCCCTTGGGGCCCGGGGTTTTTTGTCCCCTTTCCTTCTCTATTGAACATCCTCCCCTCCCTTCTCTCGGGTCTGAAGGGTTCCACATCTGAACTGAACCCTGGGGGTCGTCCATTTCCTTCTCCCCTCTCTAGCTGCTGCTGCCCCATCAGGGTCCGTCGACCCCCTCTGAGCCCGTTCCATTCGTTCCCACGTTTTTGTTTAACTTTCAGAACCCCATACCCCCTTTGTTTTTTTAGTCGAGATCTCCTGAAAAATTCCCCGGTCACTTTCAACCTGATCCCGTGATCCTTCCCTTTGAGCGTCTTTTCTGATTTTTTACCAGAGTGTGGATGACTTTTCTACCGTGAACCCCCTGTTTCACCGTGTGATTTAGCCAGATTTGAGCTGTGAAGAAACAGCTCAGCTCAGCGCCCTCGTTCTCTCCCCTCGTCCCGAGAATCGCAACCGACCGAATACAACAAGAAGGCCTTTTCCCTTTACCTTACGACGTTTTTTTTTTTTTTTTTCCCTTATCACGGAAGGCGTTCTTTGACACCGTGGGGAAGGCAATTTCCTTACTTGGAGCGAGGGGGGATCCCTGATAACTTTGGAGTTCGATTCAGAGAAGAAATTCCCCCTTCCATGAACCCTCTTCTTTCCATCGCGACTTTTTTTTCCCTATCCGATTCTTTCTAGACGCTAACATTTAACCCCCCCCCTCTTTCCGCCGTATGACCCTAAGGTCGCCGACTACATAACGAGGGTTCTTTACCCCTCTTTGGGCTTTACGACCTTTATGTAGCACCTAGGGCGCAGGCTGATATCTACGCTGACCAGCTCTCCGCCTTTGTGTCTCGATCGCTTCACTTTTTTTTCGTCCTTTCTCCTTCACCTCTTTTTCCAGTTCCTATGGTAGATTAGAAGTAATTTTTCATTCCCAGTAACGTCCTTCAAAACCCATGGGAATGTTCCTTTGTGCCGCGGGACGTTCTCATTCCGTCACCCTAGGCGTCCCTTTTCCCCCTGATACGTTTTTTGTTGTAAGCAATGTGATATAACGAACTCATTTGATGTCCCATCAACTCCTGATAGCCACGACCCTTTTCAGATCCAAAGTCCAGCGTTTTTTCTTTGAGAGGACTGTGTTCTTCAGTCACCTTTTATTTTGATTTTTCACCGCCTATGAATTTAAATGATTCTTACCACAAAGCTGGCCTCTAATGTTCAAGTGGTAATTTTTTTTTTCTTTGTCCGTGTTTTGTCACCAATTCAGTTAACAGAATTCAGCGGCCGTTCATCTCCCCACGGTGTCGACCGTGCTAGTCTCAGATCCACGTGCACCTTCCTCCTCCCGCCCCATTTTTTTGGCCAGTTAACTCTTCCTAGTCTGTTTGCCCATAGTCGTACTTCCCTCAAGTTTGAATTGCGTTTTTTTGCTTCTCCACGCTTTCATCCAATCCTTGCAACCCAGAAACACCGGCTTTTTCGCATGCAAATTTTCATTCGTTCACTTGTGCCTTAGAGTTAATTTTTTCCAATTTTCACTTCAGTTTTTATTCCTAGTTACCGCCTTCCTTATGTCGTTTTCTTTCGCCGTGACGCAATCGTCATATGGCCGAACTCTTTTTTTAACTTCGCCCTCTGTTCCTCTTTTTTACACTGTGTCTTATTGAAGTCGTTCTCTCACACTTTACCCAGTGTTTTCCCGCCTTCTTCGAGTCTTTGTCAGGTGGCTGGACACTCTCTTGAGAATTTTCCCTTTTTCCCGTTCTCTCCGATCTTTTTTTTGACTTGCATCACCCCCCCCTGATGTTTTTTCTTCGAGAGAGAAATATTTTTGTGCTGAACAACCCCCTCTCTTCCCTGAATGCCCTTCTCCGTGCGTCGCAGAGGGTTCTTCATTTCCCCCTTTCTCAGCGTCGCTTTTAGAAGTTACTGAGCCCGAACCAACGGACTTATTGAGGATTTCCTCCCCCTCCCTTTGACCGCGCTTTTGATGTCTGGAAGTATTGGCAACCCTCCCTGACAATCTTCCTTTTAGCGGGAAATCCCAAGTCCTTCCCTCCTCACCGAGAAGCGTTTAGTGACCCCCTTCAAGAAACTTTCCAAGACCTTTCATCTTCGATCGCTCCGGCGTAATGTCATCCCCCCAAGCTGCGGTCGGGCGGACTTCTTCTGTCTTTTCCTCTACAAGTCCGATTCGTATACTTTCAGCAAAGCCTCCCTTTTTTTCAAGACCTTGTTTTCGAGGCAGTCACCCCCCAAATTCTCGGTCCATTTTTTGTCCGACTTATGCCGGTGCTTTTTTTGTAGAGCTTTTCCCCCCCTAAGAACCAGTTACTCCCCATTTTTTCCCCCCCAAGGCCAGCCGTTCGTTTCTCGGGTTCGACAGATTTTTTGGTTTCCTCAACTATTTCCCCAGACACCTCCTCTCTTTCAATTACAGTCGCCTCTTTCTATTCTACTCTACTTTTCCCCCGAACGCGAAGGCCTCAACTGAGGTCCCCCCCCAGCTCTCATCTCTCTCTTTCTATAAGACCCGGTGTTAGAGAGATGAGGTCCTTCTTTCCCTTCAAGACCCCTTTTTCTTCCCAGTCTTGATTTTACCATTAGTTCTATTCCTTCTTAAGATCAGGCGATGTCTCTTTGGTTTTTTTTTTTCGTGATTCTTCTTCAGTTGTTTAACCATTCCCAATTAGTCACCTTCCTACCTGCAGACCCTATTTGGCCTTTTGTTAATGGGATTTGACTTTTGGTCTCGAAGTACGTCTTTTCACAGCCGCCTCCTTTTTTTGTCACAGTCGTTCCTTCCTTAGAAGAATGCGCATTTGTAGAAGTAGTTCTTTCGATTAATTTTTCTTGCTTTTGCTTGATGGAGTTGACGAATCGTTTCTCTAGTGTCGTTAGTCCGTGAAAATCTTTCCTACCGCACTTTTTTCTCCCCTAGGAGGACGTCCCCATTTTTTTTGTATCCAGTTTATTCCCCTTTCCTTACCCCTTCTTCCGCCTTTTTATGATGCTGTGTCCCTTCGGTCTTTCCCTTTGTTTGCCAAATGTCTTTTCGCATCTATTTTGATATGCAAGCCCTTCCCACGTAGGAGTTTTTATGTCGCTTGAAACCAATATATCTCCTTTTTTTTTTGCTTGTTGAGGCTGCGCGCCGTTACCCCCTACTTGACGACATCGATGATTATTTTGACCTCAGTCTCTGCGTACGATCACGTTCCTCTTTTGCCAGTTAGTTCGAGATTTTGATAGTACCCCCTTCTTTCCGATGCTTTTCCAGCACCCCCGTTCCAATCGCTTACCATTCCAATAGGCGACATCCCATTATTTTTAATATTCTCCTTTCCTATCGTTTTTCTTAAGGAACCCCTACAACGTCTCAATAAGTAGCACCTTTCTGTCCTCTCCCAGACGCCCATCCTTCCCCCAGCTTGTCCGCTGTCTTCACGAGTGCTCAACCGAAGATCGGCGTTCCCCCATTTCCGGACCCTTTCTAATCAGTTTTTTGTGGGGTGGTTCCCCTCTATGAAGTCCATTTTTTTTTTTTTTTTTCAACCCTATGCCTTTCAGACTCGGGGCGGGTTTTTTCGAATTCGCAACCTTCCCTCATACTTCCCGCGTGGAGAAGCGTCCAAATTGTAAGATTCCCCTTCTGCCTTTTTTTCAGCAGACTGTGCTTTTGCCTTGCAGCGGGTGTCTGCCTTTTGTCGATCCTCATCACCCTTAATTGACGGCCTTTTATACGCGTCCGTATTTCACAGAATTTTTTTCTCTTTCAAAGCCCATGGATAGATCGGATTTTTTCCGTGGGTGACAATTGTTTTTCCCGCATCTGGCACGTTCGCCCGATGCATACATCGAGTCCTCAATCTGCGTCGGCTTTAAAAAGGCCTTCGACCCATCCACAATTCCCATGGCCCTGATTCTGGCAATGTCTTTGTTCTTCAGCGCCTCGTTTAATGTACTCTTGCGAAGTTCCCAACCCCTTTGAAAGTGCCCCCCAGGTCACTTTTTCATGACTCACCTTTTGGACGCGGCTGGGTGGAGGTTTGGCCTTCCTTGATTGCCCTCCCCCTCAATAGCAGCTGGCTTTTTCGTAAAACACTTACCCAAAAAAGAAGTTGACAAGGATTCGGTGTCTCCAAGTACGTCGACGGTGCTAACCCCTCCCTCCGATGTGCCTGTCACGCTTTTTGACATTTTTGCCGGTTTATGGCTTTTCTTTTCCCCCAAAGAATGTGATTTTTTCGACATAAGCCTCCAACGATCATCATCGCTTCCTCTGGAGTTTACAGTAGGATAGAGTCGGCCTTTCTCCGCCGGAGCCTTCTGGATATTTTTTCTTTTCCCAGACCAATCTTAGGAGACCTTCCTCCGGCGAGAGCGATAAAATACGAGGATTTTTCCGCTCCGCGTGTAGTTTGACCTTTCCTGGATGGCGGCATCCCCGGTTTTTTGAATGATCTTTCTCTTGCTTGGGTTTTCCAGCAGGATTTATCCCTTTAGCGAGTACCTTTGTAGGGTTTCCGATTGTCTTTTTCCTGCAGTTCGACTCCAACTGAGGATTTTTTGTCAAGCGAAAACTCCTCAAAGTAATCACCAGAGGATGAGACCTTACCCGAATACTGTGATCTTTAGTTGTGAGAGACTATTCTATGCCACAGTTCGTACGGTTTCCTGCCCTTTTTGAGTAGTTTTTTAGATAGCCTTCGATGTGGTCGATGATCTTCTCTCGGGATACGCCCCTGTGATTCTCTGACCTCCTTCTTCCCTTTCACCCCCTCCGATCCGCATTGAGATCGGCTATCTTCCGGCTGCGTTCTCTCTTTTGTGTCGCCGTATTGTCTTTTGTAGCTCCAAATAAGGAGTCCTAGCGCGTTCTGATCCCTTTATTTTTCATGTTCCACGTCACTTTTTACCCTTCATCCTCTCTTTTCTCCTTGGTTTTGATTAACCGAAAACCCAGGGAACGTGGAACCTGCTGACCCTCTAAGATCTCCCCCCGCTGCTCCTTCCCTTCCTGGATCGTAACGAGAAGGAGAACCCCCCTTCAATACTGCGAAGCTTTTGGGTCAACCCGTCAACCCGATCGTCATTTAGTCCTCTTCGACGAAGCAAGTGTTCCCGCGGGGTTTCCTCCGAGCGAAGTCTTTCCCCTCCACCCGCCCCTCAGAACTTTTTAAAACGTGTTCCTTTAACCGTACCGGGTTTGTGGTCATCAACCTATCAAGCAGGCGCTCCCACCCCCGAGCGCCTTTTTCACAGTTCGTTAGGTGGGTTGTTTCCTCTATCTGGTTCTCCTTCCTCCCCCCCTAGTGATCTGCTGTTCGAACCTTCCTCTATATATGGGCAACCGTCGTCTGACCCATAATTCCCCTTCGAAATTTATTCGAGCTCCCCTCTTCCGAGCAAGATTTTTCATTTCCCAAAACCGTTCCAGCGGTATGATCCGGTTCCCTCCAAGCACGACATCACGAGGTGGGAAACTCCTTCCTTCTGGGTGACATCTAATCGTTGAGATGATCCTATTCTTTATCAAGAGTTTAATCCTCCCAGGATTGCTTGAATCCCGGAGGTACTTTCTCTCCCTCCTCTCCATCAACGCGGTAATGAGTTACCGTGTCGTTCTCCGTCAAATTTTCGTTATGTGACCGTCATCCCTTTTTTCTCCACGAAAGTCCCTTTGAAGAGTCAATCGCTCCTTTACTTACCACGTAGTCTTCCTCTCTCACCCCCTTCCTCCGGGTCGGGCTTTGCCAGATGTTTTACGATCCATCCCTCTTTGATGTCGTTCCAATCACTACTTTTTTTCCCCGACGTTCTCTTTCCCCCCATAAGGTAAAGACATTGTAGATGCAAGACCCCAAGGGTTCATTAATTTTCAATCGCGGGTATCTTCGTGATCGAATCCCTTCGATGACGATCCAAAAGCGTCATCTACCCTTTACTGGATTGCTGTTTTCGTTCCGGCCTGTTATCCTCCTGCCGTCCCCATTTCTTCCCGTTGATTTGAGTGCGATGCGTCATCGTTTTTACGATCGATCCAACGTTAATCTTATCGAAATCCTCCTTTTTTGTCAGTTTCTTCCCAATTGTTTTTTTTTTTCTTTTGATGCATACGTCTCCCGTATCAGAGCGTCCCACGGTCCCAGCCCCCTTTCTTCGATCGCCAAGCTCGATACCCCCAGATAAAATATCCTGTCTAAATTGTCATACGGATAGTAACAAAATTTTTGTTTTCTTCCCCAAAGTGCGTGCCCTTAGTTTTTTCAATCGAGAGACAGCTCGACCTTTGCCGCTGCATGGGTAACCTCCTAGAATGATCTTGGTTGAACAAAACACCGTCTCCCCTGAGTCGCCCTGTCGTTAGATTTGAACGCCCGTCTCTTTCTCCCTTTGTGTGGTTCCCATTGACCTCTGTTTATGTTCTCTCTATCTTTTTCCCTCTAAGCGTTAGACTCAGTTGGACTGCTACCCCGATCGGCGTACTGTGCTCTCTTAGGCGCCTTCAAGTCCATGCTTTCCTCCTCTTCTTTTTTCCTTTTGATTTATCATCGTATCACTCAGTTCGAATAATTTGTCACTCGACACGTTTTCTTTCTCAGCAGAGTTTCTTTTTTCCGTCAGACGTTAATATTTGTAGTTTTCTTCTCTTTTCAGCCTGTAAATTTCACCCAAAGTAGTATGCGTATTTTTGCCCGCCCTCCCTGGGTACTCCAGATTGTTTGATGTTGGAACTCCCCCCCTATCATGCTCCACCATACCATGAAGTCTCATTTCGGATAATTAACCTAATTTCAAGAAGAAAATCGTTTCTGCGTCACGTCGTTGAACTTTCCCCGTAACATTGGCTTTTACCCTCCAGTTTAGTCTATTTTTACCGTTTTCGTAATTTCAGCAAAACATTGCTAGCGGACTACACGTTCCCTTCCTTTCCTTTCTTTTACCTCTAACCCCCTTCCCCCATAACCCTGGAAAGACAATATGAAGGACACGTTTTCCTCGGTATTACGAGTCTTGACCCCAACCAGATTCTATTTCCCTTGAGACTTCCGATTTGATTCCTTCCTATCGAAGAATATTTCCCTAGTAGGAGGGACGTCGAAGTTCTGAAGCGGGATTGAAGACTAATCCTGACTGGAAAGACACGCCGCCTTAAGAACCATACTTCCCCTCCCCCGAGGGATTCTTTGGTTCTATGGTCAAGCAAGAGACTTCCGTCTAAATGTCGGCGTCTTCCATACATCCTCTTCCTTTTCCCTCACTTTTCCGGTTTTTTATCTTTTTGAATGCGAAATAGCTTCCATAGGCGTGATTACTCGTTTTCGCCCTATAATCTTCTTCTCTTTTCTTTGCCTGTTTCTCGATCATTTTGACCTTGATTTTGGCTTTTCAAACTCCCCTTCTGTCCTCCTTGACTTCCCCTGACGATCCTCCTTTTCCGGTCTTCTGATTCCTTTTAACCCTGGGGTAAGTGATTTAACTGACAGCAACAGGCTCCCTTTCGTCTAGCAAATCGTTCACTCATGACGAAGCACGTCTGGTTTTTTTTTTTCCTTTCCTCTGCATTCCCTTTCACTCGTGGGATTGTGGACTTTTTTGGACGATCGGGGGGAGGTCATGGAGGGGTCAGTCTCCTATTCGTTTCCCCTTTCTGCCGAAAGCAAAATTTTTTTGACATTATACGTAAGCTCTTCTTCCTGGCATCGCTTAGCCACCCTTTTCTTGGTCCCGTCCCGTAGCGCTTTGATTTTTTGCTTAATTTTTTTTCCTTTTTCATCTGACGTATTGGACGTTGTGGCCCATGTTAGGTTTTATCCATGACCCCCCCTCGGGTCCTTCACCTTTTTGAACACCAAATCGCTAAATGTTTTACTGCTTTCGAGGGCGAGACCGCGACTCTCGACAAATCGAATTTTCTTCATTCCGCCTCCTTTTTCGTGTTCCCCCTTTCGCCCCGGAATCCTTGGGTGTCGACACTATGATTTTTCTCGATCACGCCATAATGATTAAGGAATTCCCACTCTATGCCCTCTCCTTCCCTGGTTTTCCCTTTCCCCTTGCCCGACTTTTTCCATAAAAGGACAATACTACTCTCGACGAAGGTCGAACCCCTTCTGTTCGAGCCAGATCCTCCCTCAAGTCGGGTCCCTGGGAGGGAACCTTTTTTTGCTACCCCCCCCTCTATCGGCGTTTCCCCAAGCTTTGGTCGACTGACATAAGATGTTCGTTTAACCCGAAATTTTTTCTTTTTTTTTTCGGGGGGGAGTGGTCTTGAGTTTTCCCGTCTTCCTCTCGACTTTCTCTTCTTTCCCGAATTCTCAAACCGTAACTACAGACGGCCTCGTGGATCCTAGACAAATTTGGACTTATGAACTGGATCCTTTTTTTCAATCCTTATCATTTCTTGTTTATTACAGCTGCTTCTTCTCCATTTTTGGCGATTTGCCCCTTCCCCCTCTTTGAACGTCCTTCTTCAGAGATATATTCACATAATCCAGCTTTTTTGAAAAGGAAAACAACACCTCCTTCCACCTACCTTTTCCCAACGTTTGATCTACTTTTACCACCTGTTTTATTCTGTCATCCCTCCCCCCCCCCTAGGTTACCCCCCCCTTGACGGAAGGAGGCTCCCCAACAGGCCCTTCCTCAATCAATACCCTCCCAATGATTCGCGGCCACGCTTTTTTCTTTTTTTTCCTGAACTTCCCCCCTTCCTTGAGTGAAAGTCCGCAAAACCGATTGCCACATTCTTCCCCCCCTGCCTCCTTATCTCCCCATCCCTGACGCTTTAGGTTCGAGAACGTTTTCTAGAAATCTAGTCTTGAAGCACAAGCCGAGGTCGTGCGATAAAATCTTTACCAAAGTTCGGTTTAGCCCTTTCCTTCCCTTCTCCCCTCCTTTGATAAGATCAGTTCCGCGAACTCTTTCCCCTTTTTTGTCCTTTTGACCGCAGTGGCGTTCAATAAATAACTGTGACTGGGAATTAACCCATAGACTCGCCATAAGGGAATTCCCTACGTTTCAAATTTACGACCTGCCTTAATCGGTCTAGGAAGTCAGGAGCGGTCGCTGCCCCGTCTTCTGGATCATTGTTCTCCTAGCTTATATTTGACTCATTATCGTGAGACTCGTATTTTCAAGACGAGTATTCCTCGTTGTTCTGGCTTGCTCTATACCCTGCTTCCCACTCTTTTGGTGTGACGATATTGCTTTATCAGCTCGATCCATTTTCTGCCGTCCTTCCAGTGGTACTTCTTAGGTCTCTGACCCCTGGCTTGTCTCGCTACACCACGCTTTTTTTTCCTGCTCACCGATCTCTTCCTTTTCTCCCAACTGAATTGTCGGCAGACATTAAAGAAGGTGTCTCCCTCCTCTTTTTTTCCGATTTTTGAGAAAGTTCTCCACCTGAACCCTTCTGCTGGATTTGTTTCCATACTATTATTTGGTGTCGATTCCGTTCCTTCGCTTGTAACATAGGGAAGGCTATCTGGAGCTGGCTTAGTCATAAAATAGTCTTTTTTCCTCTGCCGTTTAATTCCGTATCTTTCCTTCTTCGTTGATTGACCTTTTCGCGTTGAAGTCATCAGGAAGAGCGCGACGATCCTCAAATAAAGTCCGTTTCCACGTTCATTTTTTTTACCTAACCTCTTTTAATACTACATCAGTTTTTTTCTGAGCTATGATGCCCGTCCCCCTCCCGGGAGTGGAAGGTCTGGAAGGGGAGCGGCGTTTTTTTTGTCCTTTGTTTATCAAAGCGAAATTGCTACGGCGCCCCCTTTCACTCTTCATCCTGAAAGTGCTAATGGGAAACACAGAAGGGCGATAGATGTAGTGATCGCATGCTTCCCTCTTCCGATCCTATGCCATACCGCGTCAAGCTCGAACACGCATATATTGAAAACTCGGCCCGCGCAGGACCCAGTCCTCTTGAGGGTGGGTTTCCTCCCTTCTCCTGCTCAAAAACTGAGATGATAAAAGATGAGTTGTCTCACTGTTTCATGTTCCTTCTGGTTTTTTCGTAATCAACCTTAATCTCAAAAGCCGACAATATGGTCCGAAAGATACAAATACTTGGAATCCTCGACCGTTCCAATTCTAGAGCTGATATTCCATCCCCTTCCCTTCCCGATATCACCAACCGAGTTGATCTTTCGCTACGTGCGCAAGTAACACGCGGGCTAGGCACATCCTCTGCTTTGAGCCTGGCCGTCGCTTTCGAAGATTAGAGTTCGACCGAGCAGCCGCCTTACGGCGCATTCTGAAGACCTCTTGCTTACTATCCGGAGTGAAGAGGTATAAGCCGTGAAATCCCGTAGTGCTGTGGTTTCGTTAGATGTGTATGACCCCCTTCTTTGTGAGCCTCCTCCAGCCCCGTACTTGCAACCTTCGATATGTCCGTTTCTTCCTTGAAATATTATATGTAACTTAGCACGTAGGAGTTTCATTTTCCCCTCAACGGCTCAGTTGCCCTGTGTGACTTTGACTGCTACCCTGGATTATGTGATTGTAGAACCTTCCCCTCTCTTGTTTTCCACCTTAGTTAAGCTACCCCCACCGCAGATCCCAAGTGAATTGTTTGATGATTGCCATCTGTACTTTGTCAGCATTTCTTTTAACTAGAGTGTTCCAAATGTGCCCTTCTTCCATTGCTGCCTATGAATACGTGCCGCGATCTGGTCATTTGGTCAGTTTATGTTTTTCCGCCTTTTCCCTTTCATCCGCAGGAAGTAAGTTGAGAACGATTGCTA
>Ga0179591_1334839_pt1 | contig 17642 bp, 18 predicted proteins | sample CZOMad2_1_08_16f_FD_182891 | JGI IMG/M metagenome (GOLD analysis project Ga0179591, IMG submission 182891) | Vadose zone soil fungal communities from Angelo Coast Range Reserve, California, USA - CZOMad2_1_08_16fungal (PacBio error correction) | ecosystem: Environmental > Terrestrial > Soil >... | reverse complement strand
AAACCATCTTCCCTCCCCAGATTCCTCAATACCATAGGCTCTTGCGTCCCGTGTTTACGTTCTCGATGACGGCTATTTTTGCTGAACGACCCCTCCAGTTATCTTACCACCCCCCTTCCCGGTTTTTTTGTTCGAACATCCATTCTCTATTCTTTTGCCGTTCCTGTCTCTTTTCTTTCGTTGTCCAATTTTTCCTAACCAATTTTTTTCCAGGGTTGCCCATTGAATCTGTGCCTTCATTCAAAGAATGTGGTCACCCCAACAGTCGACAAATCCCTATTCTACTGTATGGGATTTTTTTCTGGCGTAATCATATTTTGCTTTTCTCGGTCAGCTCCATATGGCGAGTCCTCTTAAGACGATAGCCTGCGAACCATGGATGCAAGCTCGAGTCAATCAATTAAAAGTCAGAATATTTCTTCTCTTTCATTCTGTTTTTCTTTTGTTTCTTCCTTCGCTTGCTCACTCGACTTGTTTTTAGTGCAGAGCTTTTTTAATGAGAGCGCGTCCGTCCGCCAGGTTGATCGATGCTCTTCTTTAAGTTCGTCTCTGAGGACGTTCAAGTGCCTTGGTCACAGGTTCCCTTGTATTGGCGTCTTCTTGTCTGGTGAGGGTTGACCTTTTTTTCTTGAGTTTGACCTTTTTTCTCTTTTTGCTGGGCGTTTCGTGGATGCCGCTTTCAGATTGTGCGATTTCTCCCGGTGCTGGCTATCACGCGGTTTTTTTACTGGTAAGCGGCCTCTTATCGAGTGGGCTGAGCTTCGGGGCCCTTCGTCATTATAAATACAGGCCCCCCCGTACCTTTCCCGAGCTTCTTGAAGTGTGTTCAACTTCTCTAGACGATAGTACTCTTCTCCAATATTGATGTCCGCTTTCTTTTCTGCCTTTTTAAATATCCTATTTCTTTTGTCCGAAACCAGCGGCCTGCTCATCCTTAAACCAATAGATCTATTTTTTTTCTCCACACGTTGTTTGTCTTTTTTCTTTGGTACCGATTCCTAGGTGAGAACGACCTATGCCCCTATATTTTTGATCGGCGCTTGCCAGTCGGATGATCGAGTCCACATCATTCGCCTCCTTAGCCACTATTTCTTTTCCGATGTTTGTAATCGCGTTGCAGGTTTATAATTCTTTTTCGTCTTTTTCGAAACGCTTTTGCCGTTTCCCACTTCTCCTGGCTGTGCGGGCCCGTACAGAAGCTCTAGCCCTTCTGGTTCGCGAGTTAGCAGACCTGGTTGTCAAACGGAGTTTCCCACCCATCAACAGTTCCAACGCCAATGCAGTTTTCCCCCCCCTTCTGCACTTTTCTCTCTCTGTGCGAACCCCCTCTCTTTTTCCGCCTACCCTCGCACGGTGATTTTTATGGCCCCCCTTCGTTGCTGCAACAGCTCAGTCTCCTCTTCCCCGAGTAACTTCTTTCTGACCCCTGCCTCGATCGGGCTTACCCCAAACTAACCCCCATTCTCTTTCCACTGCTCACTAACTCCGGCCACCACCAGCAAATTCGCTGCTCCCTCAGCTGCTTCGCAATTGATCGTGCTTTTTTAAGTGTGAGCCTCCCTGCTTATTCCCTCTTGTAAGGCTATCTATTATATTCCCCTTTCTCTTGATGTCCTCTCCGCACCAATTCGTGACCCCGACTGTTATGGATCAAAGAATCTTCCCTATTCCTGGCCGAGTGTTCGCGAAGGCTTCATTTTCCGTCTTGGAGCAAATTTCTGCGGTTTCTCAAGTCGCAATTTTCTTCCAGCGACTACCTGTCTCAGGACGGCCATTTTCTCCCCAATTGGGACGGGTGTTTTGGTTACAGAATCTTTTTTTTTCCGGTGCCCGAGCATATTCCCAGTTATCCTATACGGGCACTAAGGTGCTATCCTCCGTCCTTGAGACGTTCTGTTCTTGGACATCTGCTTTGCTTTCCATATGTTAACCCTCCAATGCGCCTTTTGGTCCCAATTTTGTACTTGCCTTCTTCCATCATGGTTGCCTTCCCCCGAAACTTGAAAAGGCTTCCCGATTTGCTAATCCTGAGATACGCATTGTGACGGGACACGCACTGTCGGTAAGCAGACAATAGGAAGAAAAGGCATGAGGTTTCTCCCTTTCTCCTACTTTTGCTCCCTAGTCCCTTATTCTGAGCGGGCTTCATTTCCCCGTTTCCGGTGTACGCCTACAAAAAGGACTGACCCCCCCCCCTCCCCCCCCCCCCCCCAAGGACGCCAGCGCCAAGACTCTCCAAGACTTTCGCCTCCCTTTTTCTAGAGCTTGACTTTGAGTTCACAATTTATCCGTTCTTTTTCAATTTACATTTCTGCCTGAAATCTTTAATGTGGTCTCTACGAATGCAAGAACTAAACTTCCTCTGGAGTTCTAGAAGTCTCTAGGTCTTTGCCGACTCTCTACTCCCTCCCCCAGCGTCTTTTTTGCCACCGTCTCGGAGCCCGTCCGTGACCAGCTTCTGATCTTTTCTTTGCTTGCGTAAAGTGGTTCCCCCAAGTTTTCTCCCTTTCTCTCTTGTTGATGTGTTAAGGTTTTTTCCCTTTAACTCCTTTTTTCTTTTGGCCGGGATTTTCATTCGCTGGCATCATCTTTTTTCCCATAAACTGGTAGTATTCCCTGGTTACCCCTTCTATATCGTTGCGCCCCCTCTTTTTTTTTGTACCAGCGTCAGTTCGATTAGATTTCTCTAACCTACGTTACCGCACAGCGATGGTTTGAGTCTGAGGGGCCCTTTTTTCGGGGGGCGGCTTGGGCATTCCCAAACCGTCTTCGTGGAAGCCTTCGACCCCCCCGGTGCTTCTCGGTCAACCCCAATGTACCTCTGTCCCTCTGGGCTTTCTTTTCTTCCTCTTTCTATCTATGGGTCGCGGTAGCTGGGCGATGAAAAAGGCTTCACCTAACCGGCACACTTTGCTTTCGATTCATCCTGTCCTTCGAGTCTCAAGGCTGCCATATCTTGCGTCCTCCCCCCCTCTTCACATCCCTGAGCCGCGCTCGTTCTGCCCTACGTTGTGAGATAGTCTCGCCCCATGTCAACGTTGGTTCCGCCACTTTTTTACTAATCAACTTGAAAGTTCGAGAGATCCCAATCGAGGACGACTAGCTTTTTCTGTTTCTTGACTATCCCCGCGCGCAAGATCTTTCTTTTTTTTTCCATGATGCCGAACTTTCTGATATGTGTGCCTTATCCTGCCTATGCCGACGTCTACAAAGGTCTTCAACAGAAATTTACCCAGCAGCAGCTGAGCCCGTTTTCTCTCTCTAACTCACTTCCTGATTCTACACATTGCATTTCTTTTTTCGACCGTAAAACTGTTCCTGGCCGGCGTTCCTGAAGGAGAGCTTCTACCTGTGTCTGCTCCTTCTTCCTGACCCTCTGCCCCCTCCCCTTTTTCAGCCTATTTCTTAGGATTCTAGAGACGATCGTCAAACCGGACTTGGGACGCCTTCCTCAATATTTTCCTAAAAATGAGAGCACTTTTTCCGCAACGCGCACCGATCAAATTCTCTCCTCCCCCTCTTTCCTTGTACGGTTAGCGCTTCCCCACCCGCTTCGACGATCAACACTCAGGCTTAGCCGCAGATAGTTCCCACCTATCGAAATTCCGGACCCTATATAGACAAGTTTCCTCTCCGTCGAATTCAAAATTGTCAAATGATCAGAAATTGCCCGTTCTTCTGTCCCCATTTACGATTCGCTTTGGCGGGTACGCTCTCTTTTCGATTTGAGTTACTTTGTTCTGCCCAATCGGTTACGGCGCTGTTCTTTCCCCCGCTTGATCGATTCTCGTCGCGCGATGCCTGCTGATCCCTTACTCTTGGCCCTTACGTGCCTCGAGTTCTCTCCGTGAACCTTTTTGTGCTCCAGGTCCCAGGGCGTCTCCTCGGCTCAGGTGTACTGAGGGCCGCCATACCTATCTCTGCTTCCGTTTGTTTTATTGTCCCGGCTCCCGACCGCGCCCCAGGAAAGTTTCTCTGCCTCTCGCTTTCTCCCATCCGAGCTGCTCTCCTGTTGATGCGTCGGACTTTCTTTCCGTGCCCGCTGGTCTTTATCTACCCTTTACCGGCAGCCTCCATACCGCTTTCCTCACAAGTCAAATCTTGTGCGCGTGTTCATTCCCGCCTTTGTCCCCTAACGCTCCCTCCCCCTTCACTCCCCGACATTTTTCCCGGCAGCTTTTTCATCGCCATGGGCTGCTTCTGCGCAGCGGTTATGGGCGAGCTTCCAGTGCAATGTGAATTGCGTAGAGAACGAGCAGTATCTCCCGTGTGCTCCCTTTTTGAAAGCCTTTTTCTCTTTACTTTACGTTTGTAGCTTGAGCGCTTTTCTTCCTCTATAGAATCCTCTTTCTGCGCAGAATCCGCGTAGCCGCCGACCAGCTCGCTCTTTACACCCCTTTTTTGTTTAGATCCTTTTATGGGGGGTAGGTTTTTCTCATTAGCTTAGGTTGTAATGGTCGATGCCCATCGAGTCCGCTGTCCCGTCTTTCCGGATCCAATGCAATCTACTTTGTGCGGTACGTTGTGACGCAACGGTTTTTTAGCGCTTTATTCCGCATCGTCCAATGCTGGAGGCTGAACCATCTTCCTTTCGCTTGATGGACTTTCTTGCGTGTTACGGCTCTTTTGGCTCGCTTCAGGTGCCCAACTGGGCCCTTGATTTGGTCAGGATCTACTCTGCCCACATTTCTACGGCTGCCAATTTCGCGGCGCTTGATCCCTTTTCTTCGGTCACATTTTTTTGAAGCTATTGCCTATCCCCTAGATACCGTCGTCTTTTCAAAGCGATGTCGAGACTGACTTTAGCTGCGTGCAGGCTTTCTCATTGTCTCGGTTCCGTTGTTCTCTGATCCTGCCCAGAAGCGAGCGCTGGCTCTGCGCAGTCCCTGTGCAAATGGCTTGGGTACTCAATTCTTCGTGTTGATAGACTTCGCCGTGATTGCTAAACTTTATTGCCCCTTTACCTGGATTTCTCATGCTCTTTTCTGACTGTTGCTCCGTCATCTTGCACGCTGGATCCTTGTCCCTTTCTGTTCCTTTGGTGACTTCATCCCCGTTACTTACATTCCATTTCTTTCCTGGCCCTGATGCAATAAGTTCATGCTGATCTTGGCTTGCCCATTGACTTTTTGCTCAGACATTTTTGGTCTGAGGTTTCCCGCCCCATCGAGTGGCCTTTTTCATATATGCGTATTTTTGGTGTCAGTGCGTTTAGCCCCAGATTTGCAGCCCTTTCCCAGGTATTGAGTTTCTGGACACGGTTGAAGTTTCCCTTTCCTTCGGTTACTTTCGTTACGGGACTGCTTTTGCGGCCCGGCTTATTCATCCTTCGCTTCAAGTATTGGAGGATTGTCCTTAGCTTTTAAGGCAGTTTTTTTTTTCCGCTGAAGGCGGTGACCGCGATGCTCGTCTAGTTGAGCTGTTCTCCTAATCGACGTCTGTCGCGCTCCAGCGCCTTCGGGGAGACACTTCACTTGAGATCGAAGTATGATGTCTCTTTTCTCCGGAGCTTCCCTTGTCCGCCCCACATGCTCAATTCTTTTTTGGAATTCTTCTTATGCCGGACCATGTTCACGGATCTCCGGCCCTTCGAAGGTTACAATTCCTTCCCCTGATGGAGCGTTAGATCCGCTGATCACCTTTCTACGCGCTTGAATAGTGTCCTACCCCTTGCGCAATCCTCTGTGACTCTTTCAAAGAGGTCGATCCCAACTTGTTCATTCTTTCGAGCAGCGGTCGCCTATCCGAACGTATCACTTTCCGCTTTTCGGAAGTTTTGAATGTCTTTCGTGGACGGGCCTCTTGCGGTCAGTATTGTCGGAATCGGTTTTTTCCCGCCGATACCAGTTTTTTTTCCTGAGCATAATTATATGCGTTCTCTTCTCGTTGCTTTATTGGTCCAATCACTCCTCATCTTCTGGACTTTTGACGTAGTACCTTGTCCGCGTTCCGGAGTCGTCTTTTTCTAATGCCTTTTCGATAGCCCTTCTCTCGGTTGGCTTTAGTGCGCGAACTCTCGAACGCTTTTAACAAAATCCGTACTCGCGTGGAGGGGTGACATTCTATACTTCTTAAAGAAATAGTGTTGTCCCTTGTTGACCTCCTGCGAAGACCACAGAAGTCTCTTGCACTTCCTCCCATCTCCCCTTTCAGTTTCTCTATACAATTTTCCCAGCTTCCTCCAAAGTCCTTATCCCATTTTTGGTGAATGTGGGCAGCCTCGAGCCGCACTCCATTTAGTAGTTTCCGGCATTGCTTTCTCGTGCAGTTACGAGATGGTCTATCTGCTTCCACCCCCTGGGATTTTCTCTGACTTATCAAGCTCTTCTTTTCATCAGAGGCGCTTTCCCAAACAATTTCTCCCCAACACTATTGCTTCGGCTCAGTTAGCGCCCATGCCTCAATTCAAGCTCGCCTGCAAGTGTATTGCGCTGTTTTTTTTTTCTGATGGACGACTCTCCTGTTTTTCCGGCATGGGGACCTTGCTCGTTTCCCTTGTCGTTTACCTTGAATCACAAAGTCGTCCCGAGTTGAGAGTGCGAAAATCCCCCCGATGCATTTTTCCGCAGCCTTACCCTTTTCTGCCGTTGAAGTGCCAGATGTGGTGTGCTTTCCCCTCTAGGATTAATGAGACTTTTACCTTTCCTGTGGCCGCCTTACGAGGTCCTCTCCCAATTTCATCTCCATATTCGTGCTAGAAATGTGTGCCACGATCGAGAGCTTCTTTCTTTTGAAACAACCTGGCCAAAGACCAGACTTTTCCGCCCCTACTTGACCATGTTTCCTAGTGGGAATGTCTCGAGGTTTTGCCCTATGCCGTTTCCCGCCTGCGCCTTCTTCACTATCCCCCCACCCCCTGCCTTCTTGAGTCGTCGAAGTCCCTCAGTTAGTCGCGTAGCCTTTTCTTGGCTCCACAGTTCATGAATGTTCGCCATGTCTCATGGAAAGCCTCTTTCCTGGATACAACGTCCCCTTCTGTCCACTAAAATATGATATTTTATTCATGCTTTCTGCTTTTGATTTTTTGCGAGCTTTCGCCGGATTCTCTTCAGCTTAAATGTCTCGCTTTCCTTTAGTATAGCAATGGGTAATAATGCCTAAGGAGCAATTCTCCCCAGCATCTCCTATCTTCCGCCGTGCACTGTCGCTTTTGCGTTTTTCAACAATTAAGTTTGCGCTGGAAGGTCTTGACTCTTATCTCTTGGTTGCCCCTCTTCTTATAGAGCAGCCTTCTCAGCGTCATCCTTCCTCCTTCGAGTTTCTTTTTGTTCCGGGTATTGGCTGTAAGGGGCGGGCGCCCAGTTGCCAATTTCTTCACCGTTTGCGTGGATTCCCCCGACGTGGTTGGTTTCTCCTTCTCCCTATATACGTTGCAGGAGTTTGCGACAGGGGTAGGGGGCATTTGTGCTCTTTTTTTTTCGGCTTTTGAGGGGAATCGGCTCGGCTTTTTTTTTTTGCTAGACTCCGGCGGCACAGGCCCTTACTCTTCTCACGAATGCCGGGTCTCTGCTTATCGTTTCGAGGGCTTCACCGCGACCTCGTGGCCTCTCATCCGAAGTCAAACCCCGTCTGGCGACCCCATCGTCTTTCCTCGAAGTTGGTCGTCCCTCTAGGACTCTTTCTCAATAGATCATCTATGTCCGCCGGTTCCCGAGTCAGAAACCCTTTTTCCCTGTTCGTTTATACACGATTCTCCCACCTGAGTTTTACCAACTATTCTCTATCTCATTTTCCTTTCTCGAGAGATTAGCTTCTCTTGTGTTGTTTTTCCCCCTACTTTATCCGACATTTAACTCCCCTTTTCTTCTTTCTAGCCGTCCCGGTGTCCTCTTTCTCCTTTATAGATATAGACCTTCTCCCCCTCAGACATTTTTTTCTTCGTCCTCTCGGATTTACGTTGGACCATTGCCCCCTGCATCTTTTGTTTTGCCACTCCCATTCGCGCCCAATCTGTCTCTTTGATCCCGTACAGATTCCGCCAATGCTGACCCTTCGGAACTTTTTCTAGCTCCGTTAGCCAAACTGAGCGCTTTCCCAACGCCATTAACATCAAAGTGCTCAATGCCCCTCCCCTCTTGGGTTCCTCTCTAAAAACCCGTTCTTCCCCACCCACCTCCCACTGGTTGGACCTCGCTCCACCAACGGTCAATGGCCCCCCTGCCCATGCCTGCCACTAGGCGCTCCCTCTTAATCAGCGCTCCCGTCTTCACTTATTACTGCCGCTCTGACGTTTTTAGAAGGCCTCTCTCAGGTCATTTCACCAATCTCTCAACCCCCCCATGACCAATTGCCTCACCCAGCAAACTTTCTTTACTTTCTTTTTCCTGTTTGCATCTTCTCTTTTTCTTTGAAGGTGATTTTTTTCTCCTTGCCGCTATCCCTGCTTTTCTTCTATTCTTCGCTCGGTGACGTTCTGACCTCTCCCGCAAAACTTGCCCTCTGCTCATCGACGGCTTGTTACACGCATTCTTCACTCTTTCCAGGGGCCGGCTGTATTTCCGGAACGTCCCTTTCTTTGCAAGTTTTCCTGGGTCGGTTCCTGGTCCCCCAAACACTGCCAGTGTTGCTCCAATGCCTTTCGGCTAGTTCCTGCCAAGTCCGGCACCCTCTTTAGCGGCTGGTGGCTTGTATCTGTTTTTTGCTCGGCTTCCATTCTATACGGTCTTAACCCCTCCCCTTGCGACTATGTTTTCTTCCCCCGAGACTTTCTTTCTTTTTTCTTTAACCATATGTGCCTGCAATCGTGCCGATTCTTCCCTGCCATCCTCCTACAGGGCTGTCTTGAACAAGATCGGCGGTTCCCCCTCTTGCCCCCTGAGGTTTTTTTTGAACCGGTTGCCGCTTGCTTAAGCCTGTCCGCCATTTTCCCGCACCCCCCAGACCGTGCAATGTGGTAACTCACAGGCTATGATTGCCAATAGACTTCTCTGCCCCTTTTGTGTACGGGCGTGACCTTTTGCGACTGTGCTTCAAGGGTACCGCTTTTCGATCGTCCCGCGTTTCCACGAATAAATTTCCTTGACAGCGCCATAGCCCCCATCTCCCCTCGGCCACCTTCTGCTTGAATGAGTCCCATACATGGGTTTCCCAAGAACTTTTCTCTTTTTCGTAATAGGTGGTTTTTCCTCTACGCGGAATTCCCAAAAATGTCCTAACTACCAATCCTGCGCTTGAAGCAGTCCGGCTTTGCATGTGCTCCAACCTCACAGCTGTCCCCTTTTCAGCCTGTCCGTCGAGACGCTCGCGACGTTCTCCGCTGCTTTGGGCCACCCCTTTCGCCCCAGCGTGTTTGATGATGGGGACGGGGTGAATATCTTACCACATATGATGCTCTTTGGCCTCAGAATTGGCGTCCGTCGTTTCCTGGCTCAGACCCTTCAACAATCAAACTCCTGTCTGGCTGCGTATAATGGTCTAGACTCGATCCTCTTTCTCCTTTTTCCCCCTAGGCGGATTCCTTTCCTTTAAGTTGCCCTTTCAAACCTCTCCCCCTCCCCTTTTCCTCGCTTTTCTTCACACCACATTTCGTTCGGAGATCGGGTTTACTCTGCTCACCTTTTTGTCCGAGCTCTCTTAGTTTCCTTCTTACATTAGGTCTCCCCGCGGAAGAGACGGTTGCTTTCAAACCTTCATTACTATGCGACATTGCCCCCCATGGTCGCTGCGGGACGTTGGCTTCACCGGATTGTCCTCTACTTTGCCTATAGGCGTTTGCCGAGTTTTCTCACACAGACCTTTTTCCATCCTTTCCCCCCACTCCGCTCTTACTAAGTTAGGAAGATATTCATGTCCGCGCATGAACCGAGTCCTACGCCTCGTTGGTCCACCCTCCTTCCAAGCAATTTTATGAGACCATATGTCCCGAAAGCGTGAGGGCCTCGTCTTCCATAGGCTGCGTCCCCCTGGATTATTGCCGCTGTACCTGTTGGTGCGTCTTTTGGCCCCGCCTAGGAACATGCAGCCAATCTCCTCGGCCACCCTGACCTCCTCCTGAAATCCAATCTCTGTTTTTTTTGTCAGTGAAATCCCTTTGTCCTCTCCGATCGCCCCTTCATATTATTCAAAGTTCAGGTCGACGCTCCTGTTTCTGGCCCTTCTCCTTTTTCGAGACTTTCCTTCCATGAGCATTTCTCTTTCAAGATGTTCGGCTTCTTTTGACGATCTGCACAAACCGGGATTGGACCTCCATGACTTCTAACAGGCCACCCTCCCAACCTCCGCCGTATACTCCCTTCCATTCTCTACCGCGCCTTTAGCAGCTTCACTTGCAGCTCGCAAGCCCAGCCAGACTTGGCCTGTTTTCCCTCTATTAACAGCTCCGGCCTCCGAACGGCTTTGCCCCTCCTAACCCTCTCAAAAAAGTCCCGCTGCCACTCCCTCTCACACGTCCCTGTCAAGCTTCTGCATGACTACAGGTCTGAGGTGAGCGCCGCTTGGTGCTTGATGAAACTCTCTTTTCCTTCCTCATGAACCAACTCGGAACCAGGATGACGAGACTCGTGTGGACGCTTGATCTTGTAGTTCCTGCGTACTTTTTTGCGCACTTTTGACTGTTATGACCCTTCTCCTAGTCTTGTTTCTTCTTTCGTAGAATAACGCGCACTCGGATCCCGGACTCGGTTCTGCGGTTTAATGCGGTGCACCGCCGCCCCAAAGCGTCTCTCTCTGTCACTTCGATACCCTTCCGTCCATGAAAAAGATGCCATCGGTCTACTTCTCCCATTTTTCCCCGAAATCGAGCTTGAGGGCGCTCCATGGTGTCTGTTTTTCGGGCCGGAGAGTATTTGGGATTTCCTTCCCCTCCCTAAGTCTCTCTGACCCCATTCACCTTGAGCTGTTCCGTGTAGACTTACCCCTCCTACGTAATCGATGTGGACGGTCATCCTTTGCAATTTTGCACCCTTTCAGCAATCCCCCCTTATTCCACCATTCCCCTGCTCTTCCTTTGCAGAGATCCGCCCTTTGCGGCGCAGACTTTTTCACCTTGGCAACCCTTCCAGTGAAAGTTAAGGCCCCGAGCGCCTCCCGTTCTCGAACTCTCGATCCTTCATACTCGCGTTTTGGCTTTTTTTTTCTGTGACAGAGGTAGCTTACTTTTTGTGCATCGTCTTTTACACGCCATGGCGTGCCTCTCCGACTCTACGAGTGAAATATCCAATCCTAAGTTGTGTTGTTAGTCTGATATCTCATCGTTCCTATCCGGGATCCGGGTAAAGATGCCCCTTCCGCGTCCGCGGCGTCAAACGCACCTGTGCGGCGTCTTTTGCCAAGGTCCCCTTTCTCCTTGAGTTCTTCGCCTCGTCTTGATACCCCCCGGACTGAGTCCGCTTTCCATTCTTAATTTTCCACTTCCCCATACTACGAAAGTGATCCTTCTCTCGAGCGCGGAACCTGCTCCTTCCTGCCTCTGCTGGTTTTAAGTGCAACGATGCGATGTGGTCTCTAAATTTCACTCTCTGTACCTTTTTTCCAGGACCCGATGGCTGTGCTCGTTTGTTCTGAGCTCCTTGCCCACTTTTCCCCTGCCAGCCTCCCCTTCCTCACCCCCAAGTAGACCCCGTCGCAAGCTCGAGTCTTTTTCTTTTTGGAGCGATAGCTGCCCTATTTTTTTGCTATGCTTTTTTTAGGAAATCTGACGACTTGAACCCGATCGCCCTTGCGTTTCCCGTCAGAACTCATGAGCTATTCCTTTCCTGGTACCGTCTTTTATCCTGGCTAGTTTTCTACGAAGAACCAATGAGGTTGATTCCGGTGGAATTTCCCTGTCTGCCTCCCCCCTCAGACAGCCCCTGGAGTTCTTAAATAGGGTCACTCTTCCTCTTCCGTACTTAGAATAGTTTTTTCCTGGAGTCACTGTCCCTTCCGACTCGCTTCGCTCGACTCACTTTTCCCTTCAGCAAGACCTTAAAGGGATGGGACTGTGGATTTTTCTTAAGGATTTTGCCGCGGGCCACTCGCGATAGCGCATTCTAATAGGCCGTGCTGTTTCTGCGAATTGCTTTCGTCTTCTACTTCCCGGCCGGTCGGCGCTCGTTGGTGTTCAGCGATACCGTTTCCTGATCGAGTGGCGGATACGTCGCCGGTACGGAGGATCTTGTTCTCAGGTATTTCTTCATCAGTCATTGGGAGTGTATGAGGTCCGTCAATCCTTTTTTCCGACTTTTTCCCCCTTTTCCCTTTTCCCCCCCGGGCTTTTCAAGGTGGGGCTTCCCATGCTTAGTATTGATCTCTTGGACGTGCCTTCTTAGAACCATCTGCCAGGGTTCCCTGTAACTAGTGCTCGATCTTTTTTTTCCAAAGGATTTCTCTGTTGATGTACCATTTTCCCTCTTGCGGTTGTCGTTCCAGTCCAGGGATGCCCCGGGACTACATGTCACGGACAATACTGAAAGTCAGACCCCGGTTCCATTCCCCTTCTCCCTCTCTTCTGGGCGTTTCTTCGATGGCGCGCTCTACAGAGATCCGCCCCAAGTTCCAGCCCCCTCCTTTTAGAATAGGAGCCAATACTCCTTTTCTCGGAGAAAGTGTCTATCCCCCGTTTTATTTTTCCCACGGCTCCTGATACAGAACGTTTCACTCGTTCCCGAGGCTAGGAAGTATCCTTGCCAAATTTCTTTGGTTTCTCTAGGCAAAGACGGGGAGTGCGGATCTGGGAGCCTGGTCCGGTGCCGCCCCACCTCGCCGGGGTTCACGATGAGTCTTACCGTCGTGCCTTGTATTAAATTCCCCTTTTCTAATCCTAATCGAGAAAGATCCTCCGCTCTTCCCGTTTTTCTCCTTTTTACCATCCGTGGTCCCGATGTTGGGTTATCTCCGTCGAAATGACCATTTCTGTCTGTTCGTTCGCGTCAATCGCCCTCCGCTAAAATACTTGTTCCTCCACCCTCCGTTCCTTGTATATCACCTATTGTTTTCAAATCTAGTGTTGATGTTTTCCATAATTCTTGCCTTGGAGAGTGCCAAGAGCAATATTACTTTATATTCCTTCCATCCATGCTCTCTTTCTCTTTTCTTTTTTTGGGTTGAAAGCTCCCCTTCATCACAAACCGCCGTCCGCCTCGCTCTTAGCCGCCCTTGCATGAAGAAGTTGGACTCCTGCTCTTTCGGTTAGATTTGCTGCGTCCCCTCGAGGACCAAGACTCCTGCCATCTCCCTTCTTGCTGTAAGTAAGCAGTCTTTTTTGAATTGCAGATGCCCCAACTACGACCTTATCATAACACGTTCACCTTTGCGATTAATCGGTACTTTTCCCAAATTCCACGGTGCTCCCCCCCAAATTCAATGAGATGGTGGAGCGTCTCTGCTGGGTCTCTTTCTTTGGTTATCTCATTTTTTCGCGTAACCTCGAAGACCGCCAGAGACTTCTTTTTCCCCGCTGTACCTACGTTTGCGAATTTCTTTCGAATTTCGTCATCACCATCTGTTTCTTGATGAGAGACTTGTGCTGACTCACCCTGTACCAATGCTCCCGTCCTTTCCCATTCTGTGCCTTTTTCAAGGAGGTCCTTCTCTACGGCTACCTACCGCTCCCTTTGCAAAAACTGTAGTGTGCTACAATCGAGTAGCTTGTTCGTTCTTCAATGCCATCCCTCTTAACAACGTCTTCCCCACGGCCATCAGTCGGCAACCTTCTTGTTTCTTCCAATCTATCGCTATGTTTGAAAACCCTTTCCACCTTTGTACTCCAAATACATGATAGTCTTTCGTATTTCGCGACCTCCTGGTCCTCCCTCTTTTCCATTAAACCACTTTTCAGCAGGTTTGCACGCAGCGATGGTTCCATTCCCCTGGAAGTATCGGAGTTCGCGTGGGAGCCACGCCGTGCTCTGACAAACTCTCGTGTCCTCTTCTTCTTTACTTTTAGGTCGAGATCCAGACATTTTTGCTATGGTTCGTCTACATATGTCCCTATGGTGCCGAATAATGCTAGCCTCGCCAGCGATGGTTCTGAGCCTTTCCATCCTTTTTCCCCGCAGCCCCTTGACTGCCGAGGAGTGTTAGCGGCGGTTCCCCTTCATCGCAGGCTCATCTTCCTTTTTTGCGCTTTGTGAACCCTGCTCCCTCTTCTTCTAAAGTTGAAGTCCGTTCTTGGGCGCCGACGGATGGTCTGTAATAGGACTTTTGAGGGAGTCACCCTTTCAACATTTTTTGGCACCTTGCAGGGGCTTCCTCCCCATTCAAGGTAGTGGTTGCTCGCAGCATTGTGTTGCGGCAACTTTCCAGGTTTTTTATTGCTTGTGATGTTTCGGATGGGTGATAGGACCCGAGCCGCTTTGTCTTTAGTAGACGGTTACTTTGTCCCGAACGTGGTCCCCCCCCCCACCCACCCCCAGACGGCCGCAACCCCAGGTGCTTTCTTCCGGCCTACTGCCATCTTTATGGGTCGTTTTCTCCAAGACTTCGCTCTTCTGAGTCATTGTCCCCGTACCTGGCTCGATCGGCGCTCGTCGTTTCTCGCAGTGTCCTTTTTCTTCTACCCGCTGAGATAGCATCTCATTCTTTCATGCTGATGGCACCTTTAGCAAAAACTACTCTTTCCTTGGCGTGCCGAGGTAGTTCTCCCCCCTGGAGAAGATTCCCCCAACTCCTTCCTTATATATCCGGTTTTGTTGGGTTGTCGAGAACGGTTCTTTTTGTAAGATCTGCAGGCCGGTTGACAAACTCGCTTATAGAACAAGGAATTCCTTGATCGTCCCCTGCAACGAAAGATTTCTTTCCCTTTGTACAATTTCGCGGACATTTAGCCAATTCGAGCGGCCATAATCTCCCCATTTAAGGTGTTGGGCGTTTGTGCCGTCCGTTTTCACTCCCCAGTTCCCACTTGAGCCCCTTTATTAATACTCGCCCCCATTACCCTTGCTCCTTCTTTAAGCTTGCCAACGGCCGCGCGATTTCCAGAGGCCCCACGCCCCACTCTCAAGCTCGCGCCACCTCCGGCCCAAACTCTAGGTTCTCCCAACCCCTCCCCAGAAACGCGGTTGTCCGAACCCCTTTCTTCACGCAACGGTTAAATGGCTGCCTTGACGCTCCCCCCCTTGACGACCTAAGAGCCCCTCTCCCCGGCCTTGTTCCTTAGATCTCTTAACTTGTTCAATGTTCGATCAAATGATTGAGACTCTCGCGATTCGTGTACAAGCTCCTCCTAAAATGCTTCCTAGACTGCTCAATCCACTTCCTTATTTCACCCTCGCCTCCTTGTATTTCCCCTCAATATATATATTCTTTCCGTCTTTCTCCTCGTCAGGATCGCTCCAGCTTGAATATATCTTTACTTTCCCCTCCTCGGTGGCCGTTGACCGATCCGCCAAAATTCTTCCCTCTGATCAGCCCATCTAATCACGCATATCTCTTCCTCTTGACTTTCCCTGCACCTTTCAGGTTTTGCTCGCGCATTCTTGCCATTAAGGACTGTTGCCCCCTGCGCTGGGGCCGAAAAGTGGTCTCCCGAGGCACTGCAGCCCTACTGCGGGAGGCTGACGGCAATACAAATACCCAAGGGAGATCTAAAAGGGTAGTTCACCCCTCACCCCCCCCCCCTCCCCCTCCCTCCATTCTCTCCCGCCCACCCTTCTACCCGACCGCTCGCATACCCGAGTCCCCCCTCCCCCCCCTCCCCCCCACAGACAAAGCACCCACTGCGCCGACCCAAGACCCTTCTCCCGTCGCTGTCGGCGTGGTACCCTGCCACTCGTGGCACACCCCTCTAACTCCCTCTCCCCCCCCGCGCCCCGAACCCCTCCCCCCCAACCCGCCACTACCCAGCGTGACAGGACGTTTCCCTCGCCCTTGCCTGCGAACTGTCCGGTCCTCCTCTCCCTCTATTTCAATACACTCTCAGGCCCACCATTGATCAACTCCCCCACGAATCCCCTATACTTCTTTCACCACCTGCCCCCTAGCACCCTCCACCGACCCCACGCCCTCCACCCCAATATGCCCCCAGCCACTCCCCATCTTCACCTCACACCTCCGCCCCCCACATCCTAAGCACACCCCTAATGCCGGTTCCCCCTCGTCTTTTAACCGTACACCCCACGCCCTGAAGCATGTTTTCCGTCCACGTCCCCCCCCCTTCATTCCTCCCCTCCTTCCGGCCGAAAGACACCCTCCTTATCTTTCGCGTCTCTCTACTCTTTCCCTTCCCTCTGAGCACCCCTGCATCCCCAACGGCCTTTCCCCCTAACAGAAGACACATGTCCCGTCAGTCAACCACATCCTATTCGTTTCCGAACCTATCCTCGTTAGTCTTCACGTGCTAGAACATCCGTCTCCAGCACGCCTTAGGGGATGCCATATTCGCTTTCCCTTTTTGACGGCAGGACTGTCCGTTTCGTAAGGCATGACTACCTCGTTTTTTTCACACCCAATTTCGGCAATCATTCCCCCCCTTTGCTTCCCGAAAATAGGACTTTACTTCCTTCTGAATTTTCTCTTTTCCGATCAGCGCGCTTGTGATTTCTCACTGGGAAATTCTTTATCCGTTCGGCCCACCAGCATAGTTCCATCCAGGCCCTCCTCTCCCAAACCCATATTACCCTCCACTCTGCGTCTCCCTTTACCTTGAGTTCCCAACGTATCCATGTTTTCATTACTCATTCCAAGCTTATCTCTTTCTTTCGGAACTTCTCCGGCCTCTCCCTTGCAACGACCCTGCTCCCTTACCCTCACCATTCTCTAAGTAGTCAATCTGTGATGCCGGCAGCTGATCAGACCCCTCCCCGCTGCCCCATCACGTTCCGCGCATGAACCCTTTCTGCCCCTGGATCGTCGGCTTTCCTACGCTTTATGCTGGTAAGAGGTGCGGGCCACCCCCACCGTTCATTTTCTTTTGGATTTCTGTCATTCTGTCCTCTTTTCCCCTCATGTGGTGGCCCAGCCTATTGGACTCTCGTCGCCATTTCTCCATTTTCACCCCTCCCCCCGAATTTTCTGGACAGCTAAGTATCACTTTATAAGGTGCTCACAAAAAAAAAAAAACCCCCTTTTTCTTTACTCCGTTAGGCGATAGATTCGCGATTCTCCAGGAATCCCTCCCTTCATCGTTCATCGGCGTTTACCAATCTTACGGACGCCTGGAGCGCCGCACCGCTCCCTTGAGGGCTGGGCGTAATAGGGTGGCGATTTGTTGAGGTGTCCGCTCCCCTGCTTCCTAACCTTTCAGTACTTCTCTGCCACGTACGCTTTTCCTTCCCCCTGCCGGAGCCCTCTCAATTGTCCTGCCGCCCTAGTTTCGGTGTGATCCTCGAAAAAAAACTCCCCTTTGCCTACTTCCGAGCAGCGCGATGCTTCGGCGCTATGTCGCGTTCGCTCCCATCCTTTCTTTTTTTTTTAGCTTTCTTAGGTGTTAGCCATGGGAAACGCATTTTTCCAACCTGAAATCTGGTCGGAGGGTTGCCCCAGTTGCCACGACCCATTGTCGACCAGCATCGAGGTTGCTACCCCGGCCAATACATCAGACTCTCTCCTGTAGAACCCTTCTTGCTAAAGGGAAGATAGGTACGTTTATCCCGTCTTGAACCCGAAACCTGACACCTTGACGATCCCCCTTCATGAGAATCATCTTATTCCCCACTTTCGAATTAGAGAAGTATACTTCTCAAGCCCTTCATCCGTACCCAGAAGTAGAGGATCTCTTGTCGAGC
>Ga0179591_1303872_pt1 | contig 17645 bp, 10 predicted proteins | sample CZOMad2_1_08_16f_FD_182891 | JGI IMG/M metagenome (GOLD analysis project Ga0179591, IMG submission 182891) | Vadose zone soil fungal communities from Angelo Coast Range Reserve, California, USA - CZOMad2_1_08_16fungal (PacBio error correction) | ecosystem: Environmental > Terrestrial > Soil >... | reverse complement strand
TCAGTCCCCCCTCCCAGTGCTGAGAGGACTGAGGTTTCACTCTGAATTTGGATTGAGATGTCCCTTTGAGTCCCAGGCAGTCATCTCTTTTTTCGTATTAAGGTTCCGTCTGTTAGGCTGTTTGTTGATTATTTTCTACGGGCGGTTTTCTTCCCTCCCCCCCCCTTATGATAGAGATCGGCTTATTTATTTCTGGTTCTTGCTTGTAATAAGAAGCGTTTGTCTTTCTCGATCTTTCTTTCCGATTTCTTAAGCCGGCGAGCACCGAACCCAAGAATCATAAGGAGACCTCCCTTACCGGTTCTGCCATTTTTCCAACTTCTTTCTTTCTTCGTCCCCTAATAATGAGGAGCCCTTCGCCAACCGCGCTCGTCCACAAGTTTTTTCCTGAATTTCCTCTTAGTAATCCTCTTTTAGTTTTTCGGTACCAAGGATAGGATTTTCCCATCCCCCCCCCACCACCCTGAGACGCTTTCTAGGCAACTCCTTGTCTGATGCCCTGATGGAGTTCCGGCTCCCCCTAGGGATATTTTAAAATTCACGACCATTAAATTCCAACTAGATATCGACCACGACGGCTGCTCCCCCAATTCGGCTGGCCAGTCGCCCTCCCTTTCCCTAACGACACCCGATCTGAAGTCCTATGATTTACCTAATCCCATAGATTCGATCATCGCCGAGCCCCCAATGCGAGAGACTCTATTCAAGTCACCTTCTTGACCAACAGAATGGGAATGGTAGGTTTGCCTCCGTGACACCACTTGGTGAAGTTTAATAATGAAGCGTGTGTAATACACTTATTTCGCCATGAGCTAACTTCCAAAGCCCGACTGACCCCCCCCTTTCTCTTACCTCCCGAGTTATGGCCCCTACTTGCGGGACCTTAGTCCTCTGTGCCCCCCCCATCCTATTATTGAAGACGTAATGAGTGATTCTTTCCGAGTCTTTAACGGAATTGTATAGATGGACATTTGTCCGTTTTGCGTTTTTAAATTGGTCTGATAACTACAGTTCTTTTTGCTTTGAATCCCCTTTCAGAGATCCCAGCAGACCCGGTGTTAGGATAATAGGTCTTCGCAGGTGCTACCAGAAAGATGGTTTTCCTGTCCCTATGGCTTTGGATCTTATGTCGATTTTTTCAGGTCTTCCCGTAATCGTTTTTTTCCTGTCCGCCGAATTCGCTCGACCAGCGTTTGGAAACATGCGAGAACAACCATCTCCCCTTCCTACTCCACAGCGTGGCCGCTATTCCTCAGAATAGTCAGCCGGTCGCTTTTCGATTTTCTGTTGGTTAAGAGACATCTCAATGCTTCCTCTCGGAACATCCTAGTCTTCATGAGTCGAGTTGCATACGGGAAGTTCTCATTTATCGGCACGCGGTGCAGTGGCTTTTTTCGTTTCCCCCTCTCGGGTGATTCTCGGATTTATTTCAGCTAAGATATCACCATCAGATCGCCCCCGCATTTCGGGTTTGACGGAAATCGGCGAGCTGCCCTCTCAGGTACGGAGTGCCGTAACCCTTCTTCCCGAATCGTCTGTGGGATCGCCCGCTTCTCCCCTTTTAAGTCTTTCAAGAAGCGCGATCCTCTCCGCCACTTTTGTCAGCTGACGATTTTCCTGCCCGACACTCTCTCCCCCAGTATATTCTTCCTGGTTACTTATCGCGAGTCAGTCGTTACCACCTCTCCCAAAAAATTTCCTTTTTTCTTAAAGCTGTTTTTTGCCGGCCGGACAGTTTAACGCCCCGTTGGCATGAGAGCCTCCTTCCGATTTTTTTTCTTAGCCCTGGATTGCATAGAGTTTGGAGATATGAGTTACCCCCCCTTCTCAATTGTTGGTGTTGTGAGTATCTCGTCCCCCATCAAGACAAAAATTTCATCTCCTAGCGATCGAATTTAGGAAGAGACAGAAGTCCCCATGTCTTGAGCAAGAAGACGATGTATTTTCCTTCCAAGTTACCCCCAGCTGAAGATCCCATGTTTTTTTTTTCCACCGAGTTTCCTCCGATTTCCCTAACAAGTTCACCCCCCCCACCCCCACAGACCCCCCCCTCCCCCCACCCCCCCCCCCCCCACCCCCCCCCCCCCACTCCCCCCCCCCCCCCCCCCCACCCCCCCCCCCGGGTTTTCTATCTGGGAGAGGATTCTTCATCAGAAAACCTCCCACCTAAAACCGCTGCGGAACTTGTCCCTTCCATTTTTTCTCCGGACGATCTGACTACCCCAAATTCAGCTGACACTCACCACTTCCCTCTAGAGTGCCCCCCCAAACTCCCCAATATATTTACTCTGAAATTAGCCCCCGCGGTTATGAGAAACTTTATCAATCTCGAACCTCCCCTCTTTCTTACACCCTTCCTATCGGCAACTGAGCCTTTGAAACTTTCCCAGAGTGAAGATATACACTTGATCTCCTTTCGCGATCTCAAATTGATTTTGAAATGGGAATCTTTCTCACTGTGATCCCTATGTTTTCTTTTTGCAAGCCATGCAGAACCTGGCGCCAATTCCCTCCCCTGATGCTGCCGTGGCGAGGCCTCCGAATCGCGTGAACTCCTTTTCCTTTACGGAATCGTTATCTTCTTCCATGTGACGCACGCATCTGTTCAGGTAATGCCGGCATTTTTTACACGGAGAAAATGGGACTTCCCCACTACACAACCGCCACCATCCCTATTTTTCACAGACCTTTAGCTTTTTATAATCTCTGGTCGTCCAGTCGGAGCTTTATCTTTTATGAAAACCGCGGCGCTGGTTGACTCTTTAGTTTTGCGCCGCAGTCCGCGGTATAGTTTCCTCCCCCCCGGCCGACCAGGCACCCCACGGCTGATTTCCCCACCCCCCAACCATGCCCCCCCTTTTACATCCTCCTCCACAGCTCCCTCATCCAGTCCCCGCAAGAACAGATTTCTTTCCCTAGACTAAACCACGCAAGGCGTCTTGCATTCTTGCTGTAAAATTCAGCTCTGTGTCTATTCCTGTTGGTGATCCTGGAATGAACCAGGATCTTTACCCCCCCCGCCCTTTTCGGAAACAACCGGTGTGAGAACCTAACCCCCCAACGGTACCCCCCCCGCCCCACGCTTTCGGGCCATCTGTCCTTCTCGACGGTATCGACCGATCCCCTCTCTCCCGGCACGGAGCTCTTTCCTTCCATATGGAGGGCCCCTCGTTTAAGATACGTTTACCATTCCCCTGTTCATTTTGGTGAGGCCTGTCGATTTCTTTAATTTCCTAAGACTTGAAGATTAGATCCCCCGTCGTTTCTCTTTTGAGTCTTTTGATTGAAGTCTTCGCCTGTTGGAATTCTTTCAAAGATCTCTCGTCCTAGATGGCGTTGAGAAGCAACTCGTCCCTCCCGTTATGTTGGAATCAAATCCCTATCTACCCGATGATATGCATGAGTAGATTTAGACACGTCTTGCAAAAGAATGAGTTTTCGGCGATGTCCCTTGCCGACTCCGCCTTGATGGCGAGACAATCAATTGAAAGTTTTTTTTTGGAAAGTAACCTCTGCGCTTCGTTCCCTCTTGCTTTTTATGGTTTAGGACGTGTCCGCAACCTAAAGAGGGCCTCACCCCCCCCTCTACTGAGTTATCTTCAATTTTCCCCCAACCCCGCTCTCTTATTTCCCCTCTTCCTTTAGCACCAGAAATACGGCAATTTTTCCGGATAGCGAGTTCTCCCGTGTGTCCTGAAGATCCGTCCCGTCATACCACCCCGCCTAAGTCCTTTCCCATTCCTAGAAGTCTGCGGCCTCCTGACAGAAGTGTTCCCATTTTCCCCCAATCTCTGCAAAAGAGCTGACCCTTTCATCCCTCCCCCCTAATGTTCCGCAAAGCTTTCTTTAGGTTTTTTTTCCTAGTTCTCCCGCGGCACTTTCCGTGGGTGCCCCAGATAGAGGAAGGTTTCCCTTTTTTAGTGTTTAAAATACTCTCTTTTTCCCTCTCCCCCTCCCCCTGTTGTTGCTTATCTCCCTCCCTTCATCCACAAAGCCTTAATAATAGATGAGTCCCCAACTTTTCCTTTCGTCCATAGAGCCCGAAGATGAAGCCCCAAGCCTCTCATTTCTTCGCACACCCTTCCCCTTTTCTGTTTATTGATTCCCCTTCCCGCATGTGCGGATCGGTCCGATTAAAAAACGTGCTAACCTTTTCGAAGATTATCGTATCCTTCCCTGTTTGGGGTTCTCTTGGATTAGATAGCGGCTGAAAGGTTTATCTAGCTTTTTTTTAGACCGTATTTCTTGGCGAAATCTCAGCTCGAGCGAGGTGAAATTTTATCCCCTCTGGTCTCCGATAGGGTGGCAGAAAAGGACCGTTATCTTCCCCTTCACCCAACACATATCCCCATCCACTAACAAGACCCTTCCCGATTCATTATCGCCAGCCCCCGGATTTTCCTTTTTCAACCCCTTCGGCTTGACTCTAAGCCGAATCCCTTGAGGCGTGCCGAATTTCGCTGTTTTCGACAGGTTCGCACGTCGGTTCCAGACTTGCTCTTTCCTATTCCCCCCTCCTTACACCCAATCTCGTTCTTTGGAGTCAAATTCAAGACGAGTTGCCTCCCTTTCTCAAGGATAGGTACGAGGTTCTATTACCCACATGCGAAGTACATACAATAGCCCTCATTCCCCTCAAAGATCGATCTTCAAGTATTGCTGTCGACGCCAGTTGAGCTCCTGACCGATGCAAATGGCAAACCTTCGTTCCTATATGTCCCCTGAATTCCTCGGTAACATTACTTCAATCAACTCAACAATTGACTCTCGTGCGCCCGTCCTACACTCTTGCCCTGAACCTCTCCTTGGTCCCTTTAGAGCCGCTGTTGGAGGGGCAATTTGGTCAAAGACCATAGTTTGGAACTAGAGGCCCATTTAAAGAGCTCCTCACAAACTCCCCTCCCTTTCCAGACTCTAGCAGACGGCTTTAATTAATTTGCTGTGCTTCGTCCCCTGTCTTTCCTTACTCTTGAGCCACCCTTGTGATGTTTTGTTCTGCTTGCGTCGGCTTCTTTTACCGGCTTTCCCCCCCCCCCCCCCCTTCTTGTTGTCGTTTACGTGAGCCCCTGGGTTAAATCAAGGGTTTGGCTTCTCCGATCCTGCTGCTCGAGGTTTCCAGCCCGTAGTCTTCTTCCCCGATAGAGGTCTTTTCAGGCAGAGAGAAGGTTTTCACCCCTCACCCTTTTTTGCCCCTCCTCGGTCTTGTTCTCTCCTTGGTTTGGATTGTGTCGTTGAAAGTGTATACTTTTCCCCCCCCCGTTGATTACCCCTCCAATTCGGTGCCGTTGCGCACAGCTTTCCCCCCCCGGATTCGACTCAGACTCCCAGCTTCCTTTCCTTTTTATTCTTGCCTTCTCCATTCCTCTGATGCGACCGGTCGCTTTCGTTGTAAGCCAGAAAGAGCCCGCGATCCCTCGGAACATCACTTCGATTTTCGAGCGGTGCTGTTTGGCATCGGCGTCCGTGGCCTTCTCTGTTTTTAGAGAGACGAGTTACGTTTGGCCGCCCTTTTTTCTAGTTTCCCGATCTAGTTTTTCTTCCCTTAATCGATTTTTTCTATTATTCAACCCCCCACCCTCGATCGAATTCTCTCTCGACCTATGGTTAGAATGGATTGCCCGCTCTCCTTCCCTGTTTGGTTCCCGGAGAGCCCCATGTAATTCCGGTCTTTTATAGACGATCTACCTCCATTTCCGAAAGTATTAAGCGCCTTTTTTCCCTTTTCTCCCTAGAAAGGGCAGCTAACCTTGAATAAGATACGATTAGAAAGCCCACCCCTGTGTGAAGATCTTGACTCATCTTCTCATACACATTTTTCTCTTCTGTTTTCCTTACGATTTTTTTGCCCGTGACGGAGGATTATCACCTTTCCTGATCCTACCCCCTTGAAATTGACGATCCGTTTCCTCGACATTACCTCGCTTTTGCGATCGGAATAAAGTTTTCCTTTAACCCCATCAGTTGTGTGTCTGTGAGACATTCCATGATCGCCAAACTAGATTTCCTTTTCTTTCTCCTCGCGGCATTTCGGTCCCTCTCTCCGATTTTTGTTCACGATTTCCCCCGTTCTCCGTCGATCCCAAAAAAGCTATGGCATCTTCCAATTTGTGTTTGATTGTGAACTCCGCCCTTCCAGCTCACCCCCACGTCCCCTTTTTTAGGTGCTCTTGGGCGCTCTTCATCGTCAGAGTTTTACCTTTAGCATTCGCTAGTCTTTCCCCTCACGGACTTTCCGGACAACTGCTTACCCGGATTCCTCGTCACTGGTGGAACTAAGATTCCCCAGCCCTTCCCGCGCTTGTCAACCCCCTTCAGCTCACCACCTTGTCGGCACTTCGACGTTTTTGGTTTTTTTCTTTTTCTACGGTACACTTTACGACCAATATTCGAACACCCCCATCTAGGAAGATCTTTTTCGGAAACGTCACCGAGTGTTGCCTACAAGGAGAACCCCATGCTGCCCCTCAGCTCTTGAAAAAAGATAGGCTAATTTCTGACTCTTTTTTACATGCGGCCGATTGGGTCGCGCCTTTTGGTCTCTTTTTGACACCCCTCCTGTTGACCCTTTTTAGTCCATATTCGACAGGCCCTCTCTGTTCGCCGACCTATCGCCGACTGAATGGAGTAGGAGTCGATTATCATGTTGTATTTGCGCACCGGCCTTTTTTCGAATAGTTAACTGGCCCAGTTTTTCTATCGGCCATGTGTTTCCTGACCGATCCCTTCGACCCCCCCCCTTTCCAACCACAGCCCGCTGAGTGAATGACCCGGGCTGGTCGCCCATCCGGAGCCGATTTCTTTTCACCCCACTCCTTCTTGGTGTACGAAGTCGCTAAGGCGCTTTCCAGCCTGGAATCGTTTCTCTCCGCCCACTTTGAGGTGTCCACACGCAGTACCTATCCTCAGGACGATAAAAATGACGGCCTGACATTGTAATAGCTACGTTTTCCACTCGCTTTTCCCTAATGACGGCCCGACAGCTGATGGATGTTAGACACTTCATCAGCCCCGAAGGCCGTGTTTTGTTGTAACTTGAACATTGGTGCGCGGCTATACGCGCCCTTGGAATGTGTGACGGAAGAGAGGGAAGGCTTCGGTCCACCCTTTCCTTCCTTGGCAACACACCGGGTTTTGTTGACGGCCACAAGCGGCGAACACGGCCCTTTGGGTCAGGCATTTTGTCCGTGACGCACTCGGATCGGTCTTGATCCTGCCGGCCTGAGCTTTCCCTCCCTTGATTTTCTTCGCTGAAGTCGTCTCGCTTCGTTCCATCCGGCGGCGGGTTCCTTGCTGACGACTGCGACGAGATCTCTTGTGCGTCGTTCGATCGTTCGTTTTTAACGTTTTATTTTGAGACTGTGTAAATTAACCGACTCGTCATCACAGTATTGCTCTAAGCACTTCTCGAAGTATGGGTGTTCTTACAATCCGTGTTTACCGTCGCCCGTTTCTCCGAGCTCAATTGGGTCCCAAACCGCACTTTCGCTTATTTTGCTCCCTCCCCCCTGTATCTCCTCCGTTAGCGGAGACTCTGTCTGGTTTCTTCCCCACCGCCTGCCTCTTAATTTCTTGATGGTGGTTTCCGTGCTCCTGAAGCCACAAGCGGTTCTAAACCTATGGTCGCCTGTTCCCCCCCCCTCGGTTTGGAAAAAGAGCGTTAGTTCGCCAGGCTTCAAGAAGATCTGGCTCCCCGAAGTAAGGGCTTTGGTCCCCTCCCCTCGGTTTCGTCGCCATCATCAACCAACTCCCCTCCCGCTTTTTTCCCCTGAAGCTCCTCCAGCCGCTGCGAACGGAAAGCCACCATTCCGACAAGTACGATATCCCCCGCGTGGAACGATTCCCGCTCCCACCGACGTTTGCCTCCCCCCGGTTTTTAGTTTAGTGCTGGCGATTTTATTTAAGCGGACAGGAGAGCACCTTTCCTTTGGTGACTGCCAGTCATGATACGGCGGGGTGATCGGTGAGTGGGGGTTTTTGTGTTTTTTTTTTTTGCTTCGGGCGTGGTTGTTTTTTGTTTGTGAGAGGTGGTTTTTGTTTTTGTTTGTGGGGTGTTTTGTTTGGGTTTTCTTTCCTGTGATTGTTTTGTTTTTTTTTTTTGGGGGGGCGCGGTTTTTTTTGTGTTTTTGTGGTGGCGTGTGTTTTTTTTTTTGGTTTGTGGGTGTGGGGGTTTCGACGGGGCCCCTGTTTCCATGTTTTCAACTATTATTTTTTACTTCTCCTCCGTTTGTTTCTTCTTCGTTCCCAAGAATGCCCCCCGCCGGAATAGATCTGATGCTACAACCAAAGAAAAAAAGGGATTGCCCTTTCTCCTCAGCTGTCCCGCCCATCGCCGACCTCCCTTTGGCCCTCCTTTGTGGGACCCTTCCCTAAGATGTTGGAGATAGTGTGTATAGGAACACTTTATTGCCGGCGGTCCCGGACGGATTCTTTTTATGTAAGGCGTCGGGGTGGATGCTTTCTTTTACCTTTTTTCCTTTCTGGCACCCCCACCTTCTGCGTACGCCTCCCTTGATCTGCAGCCGTATTTCTTGGTTTCCAATCTTTCTTCCCTCACTGAGCTTGGGCCCTCCCTTCCTATTTTCTATCTGGTCCATATGATGTCGCGTTAATCAAACAACCCCACACATCCGTCCTTCCTCAATAGCATTTTCTTTGGTCATTCCCCCCGTTTTTTATCCGCCCTCTCCGAGGAGAGGCAGAATTTATTAGCACGTCGGGTTCCCCTTTTTTCCTTTCTTTTATTCCGATAAGTTACCCTCGAGGCTGTTTCTGACCCATCATTCTACCTTCTTTTTGTTTTCTTTTCCCGAAACGCTCCTCCATTCGGCCGGGAGATTAGCACGTGCCCTTTTTTTCAAATTCCGTACCCCTGTAACTACCGCTCCTCCCGAACTTCCCCCGGCAAGATTGAGCGATCTTTCGGTTGAAGTCGCCGCCGCTTTACTCCCCCTTTCAAGTACATCATTATGAAATGGACCTCCGACTTAGGTAGAAGAAAGACCACACACCACCCAGTTCTCTTGTAAAGAGTTTCTCTCATGTCCTAGAACCCCCCCTCTAGAGTTAGAACATCTCCCTCCCCGCCTTGCCGTCAGTTCCGCTTTTGGATCGGCGCACCCTCTCCCGAACATGCATGGAATCGGCCCATGCGCTCCCAGGTCTCCTCCCGCCCCCGTCCAAGTCCTACGACCTTCTCTTTATCTTTTTGCTTAAGTCCTTGCGGGCTTAGTCGATTCCCCAGAAATTCATCTTCTGCGCCTAATGAGTGGACTTTTTATTGGCTTTTCTTCCATGTCTTTGGGCCATGGCTTAACGTGGAATTTTTCTTTATTTTATAGTGGAGCCGACGGTGCACCTCCCAATTGTGACGTCTCCCGATCCCTACTGACGATCTGCGAAGCAAGCCTTCGTTCCACAAGCGCCTCTTGCGTCCTTTTTTCCACTGTCGCCGATTATTGTTAGCTAACGATGTTAGCACCGCCCTGGAAGGTTGTATGTTGAGTTTTTTTTTGTATCTCAGGCCCATTTCTCGTTCCACTTTGTCTCCCCAGTAATCCTCCCTCCCGTGTGCGCCACATGCGAACCCCAACACTTCCCCCTCATCATACCGCGTCGGCCGTTTTCTTCTGCCCGCGCTTTAGAGACGGCTGATGAGGCGAATCGTGCGTGTGGGGTCAGCCCCATTCTCCCCCTTTCACGGCACTCCCCTTGAACCATGTCCTCGTCGCCCTTTCAGCGTTAATAGGCGTTTTTTCCCTTAGTGCATTGTCGTTGCTCTGATCCGAGCCGTTCTTGCCGAGGCTTTTACTTCCTCTTTTTCTTCCCCGACCAACTAAGGAACCTAGAAGACCTTTTTTTTCAACTCGATCATGCGAGAATCGATTGAAGCGGGCATTGTGATCCCCTCTTTCCCCCCCCCGTTACGGAGTTGCCGACCAATGGGAAGAGGGCGGTGAGAGCCACCCCATGCACATTGTCCGTCCTGCCTTCCCCGGAGCGTCTTCTTTAGAAGAAGCTTTCCTTTTTTTTGACGCGCGCAGATAACACACTAGACCCCCTCATCAGTGTGTCAGCTCTGTACTTCTCCCAGCAGGTTCACCCCAGCCCACCCCATTTGAGATGTAAAGTTTTTTTTTCCCCGCGGACCTTAAGTCGTAGGCTGCGTCCCGCCGGCGGCGCGGCCCGCCCTTTCTTTCTTGACTGGATGCCATCGTTGTCGATCATGGAAAATGTGTTTCTCTCTTGAATGTTTGTTGTTGTTGAGAGAGATGCACCTTTTTCCCTTACGCTCCCACCCCCTATGTAATTGATCTGGCTAGTCGTAGATTAACCTTTCCCGGCTGCGCCGCCTTCGACTTTGGAGCTTCGACGCCGCTTGTCTTCAGGACTTCAACCTTTGAATAGCAATGTGTGTGCTTGTTCTTCTATACCATCTACCCCTTTCCCTTGCGTTTTGTCTGATTTTTCTCTGGAATCTTTCCTCTAATCCGATGCGCGACGCTGATCACTCCTTTACCTGACTTTCTTGAAAAGTGGCGGATCGAGCTTCCCCGACCGCGATTCCCCTTGGCACGCGAAACCAAGACGTAACATTGATCTTTAATACAAGGCAATTAACCCGTTAGCGCACTCTCCCATTTCTAGGTGCCGGATCAGTTTCTTTAAATATCCAAGAGATGAGAGGCTAAAATATCTCCTTCCCCTCTTGGCCTTCCAGTAAACTAGGAAAGACCCATCCCCCCGAGCACGAACGGTAAGATTCCTAAAAGAGACTCCCCATAGAATCGTCCCTGTGGTTAAAGGTGGGACGGCCGGTTAGCTCGGTCCCGCTCTGTATGTTTTTTTCAAACCGCATCAAGACGACCATCATCCTGAGATGATCCCTTTCTCTTGAGACTTAATTCGCGAAGAGATGGATAGCGCTTCATCTTATTTGTTGAGCTCCGTCTGCCAAAGGCATCTGTTTTTTGGATGACGGAAAATGTCAGTTCCTCCTTGGTTTCCCGACACCTCCCTTTCTCCCCCATCCCCTCTTCCAAAAGTGGCGGTGCAAATTTTCTGGTTTTCTACCGTCGCGCGATTCGATTCTTCCGCCCCCCCTTGCGATGGGGACGAAGCGCTGCTTTTCAGCTCTCCTTTGATCGACCTCTTCCCGCCCTGGTGCCCCGAGGACGCACTATCCAGCGTTTCAAACGGGACTCCATGTCCCTTCCTACGACCCAAGCGCTCTCTATTACTAGAAAGAATATCTAGCCTCTCCAAGACTAATTCCGTTTTCTGCATAGTCTTCATCGTTCCGAGTTCATGCTTTTTGGCGGCGTGGAGGCTCTCCCTATTAACACCCCGATGAATTTTGAAAAAGGAGGTGTTCTTTTCCACCCCTAAACAAGAGGCCTCAATGTCCCCAAGTCTCCGTCTTTCCCTATGAAGTAGTGAACCGCATCGGTAATACGCCCTCCGTCAAGGCTGCTTTTAAAGCCTATGGAGGGCGCTTACCGTGGCATAGGAGGAGTATTCCCGCTCAGGGACTGACATTGTTTCGCGTCTGCCGTAGTTTCTAGGTCGCTATTGACTTTAAGGTCTTTTGAAAGTAGCCCAAAGCCTTACTCTCAAGGACCTATTTATTTTACTCAGCCACTGCGTCTTATGATTTTAATCCCCCATACAGGTGTTTTTACCCTACTTCAAATATCTCAAGTAGGGTAACCCCAATTTTATATTGAACAGTACTTAGAATCTCCTAAGATTTTCGGGCGTATTCTCAGCTTTCCTGGTTGCTGAAAAGCCCCATTCCACCCTGCTCTTCTCATTTTTATTTCTGGTCTGTGGTCGCGACTTCTCCCCCCTCTCACCCCAAAGACTGTGTCCTAACAACTAGAAATCGTAGCATTCCACTTTCGGACAGTCAGTAATTTGAGACCCCCTTTTGAAAGCCAAGTCCCTATTTGAACTCAAGTGATGGCCCGACGTCACCCCCACTCACCCCCAACCCCCGAAAATACGTTCCCCTTTCCTCAAGAACGATTGTGCCGAAGTCCAAGTCTTTCTAGAAAAGCAGATAGCCCCCACGCGTGACAGGCAGAGCCATCCCTTCTGAATCTAGTGACGTCTGCTGGCTATTTTTACTCTTCTTTATTTCCACTCAGTTGCTGCCTCCGCTCCTTTTTTAGGCTTTTTTTTTAAATCTCTATCTTCTCCTCCTCCGTTGTGGTTTCCTAGTTCCCTCCTGTGCCCCACGCCTTCCGTCTGATTCCCAAAAGGACTTGCCGCTCGACCCACGCACTGATCTCCCCTCCTCAAGAAGTCTTGCCCTTCCCCCTTCGGTATTTCTTTCCCGTTAAAGATTTGCGATCGATTGTCGATGGACTTCTTTGCGGCCCCCGCATATTTTTAGGCAGGTTTACTTTTTTTCCTTTTTTTTCGTGGTGTTTTGATGTCTTCCTGAGCGAGATTCCCTTAAAAGTTTGTTAGAGCCTATAGGCTTTGCCGCTCTGCGAATCTCAAGCGCGCTCCTCCGAGCTTTGCGGAGCAGTAGATCTGATCTTGCAGTTGTTGTCTTCTTTTCTCCTGTCCGCCCACCCAGCCAATACCCAATTTTAGAGAATTCGCCTTGCCATTTTCAAGGTCAGTTTTATCTCTCCTCTCTGAGAGCGGCCGATTACTTTATCACAAGTCGTTGTTTTCCCCTACTTTTCCCATTCCTATTGACGCCTCGGGTAAAAGATCGGATTTTCGGCCCATCCCCCTCGCCGGTTTTTTCGCAAACTCTCCCCTCCTTTCTGCAGATCGGCTATGCCCGGTGCTCTTTCCAAATCCCGATTCAATCCACACTTTTTCCTAGCCCGTCGCCAAAGCTGTCAGATTTTTTCCCCGGTATCTTGAAATTTTCGTTAGTTCTGCCGATGTTCTAATCACGGCCAGATGCCTTACCGTAAGAAGTCCTCTGCCACGTAATAATAATTTTCGCGTGTCAAGCTCTACGGGCTTCCGAGCGCCCATCATTCGCTAGTCCTCCCAAATCGTTGCCCGCGCTTTGCGGCACTTTCGCCGATGTTTCTTCATCCCAACCGCCTTGGTGTGCCACCCCTCCAAAGTTTGTGTTGGAATCGACCGGCCCCCCCCCATATTCAACATTGCCCGCGTCATCTCTTTAACTCCCCACCCGACTGGCAATCTGTTTTCGTGATTAGCTTCTTTTCTATAAGTTCTCTGCTCCCATTCTATGCGTAGGTGCTCTTTTTCTACTTCTCCCTTTTACATGGGCCCGGTAGTTTTGATTGATAGTTATTAATCATTGCACAATCTTTTTACTGTTGGATACCCGCTTAGCTGAGATGCTTCAGTAGATTTATTCCAACAAGGAAGACACCCCGGTGGTACTTCAGACGGATCGACCTCCTTTTTTTCCTCCAGGTCAAGATGTTTGCACTCAATATCGTTGTTAGCATCGCGTATTGTTGTTTCTTCCCCCCCGGGGCCCAGTGAAAGATTTTCAGGCATTCTTGTTCCAGCTGCGGTAAATGAGACACAACACAGGTTCCTTTCTCCCTCCTCAGACTCCCGCGTCCTTCCTAGATTTCCCCCCCTTCGCTCGCCTTCCTCAGGGATTTTATTTTTGATGCGAACCGGTAATTTGTTGAAGCATCCATCTCGTCCCCCTTCCCAGCAATATGACCATTATATCGTATTTGCCGCTTTGTTTTTGAATTCAGTGCTTTCTCTTTATTCTCATTTTCTAGAGCAGTCACACGTGTGCCTTTTAAGATGCGTATCCCCTGCGATGATGGTGATGCAGAATATTTCTCGCTTTTTTGGAGAGTACATTTCCCAGATCCGAAGTGTTCCTATAGATTTCTCCTTACTTAGACGCTTTCGCCTGACGGCAGGTCAGAGTGTCCCCCCTTGGGAAGCTATTTCTTTCTCCTCCGAGCCTCTAAATTGTCCTCCGTACAGTGAAGAATCCTATCTCTCATTTATAACGGTGTCCCTATTCCTCTTGAGCCAAAATTCCAAACGCTCTTAACGGTTTAGAATGGCTTTGCTCCGTTCCCCATAAACCCTTCCATTTCAAGTTGAACGCACAGCTACGGATGAGTACACCCCGCGACGGCGTCGTACCTAAATGCACTCTAGACCACCCCAGAGCCATGATGAAAGCGATCATGGTAGGTGTTTCATTTTTTTTAATCCTCCTTCAGTTTGTTTTCTTTTATAGCGATGCCAAAATTGTAAATTCGCCCCCCCATAGAATTCTGGACAGATGAGATTCATTTCTTCACCCAGATCAAGAGTTCATTTTCGTTATACATCCGCAGGAAGCGCCGGCTGCCCTTTCACACAGATATAAAATTTGTGGCTTTGGTGGGTCCTCCCTAGACTCTCTGTTACTTTTTTTCACAAAGGAATTCTCGAGGTTATCGGCGGCGAATCCGTTCAGCAAACGTTGATGAGCGAAGAGATCACTCTATTCTTCACGTCCTAATCTCAAAATTCCTTAGGAGATACTCCCCGATCCACATGCTCGGACAGCTTAAATAAAAACTGAGAGAGGTTCAAATGTTACGATTCACCTCTTCTCTCTAGCTTTTCGAGATGCTTTTCCCACGACATTGACCTAGATGACTGGGAACTTTCTGGCACCCCCCCCTTATCCCTGAAACGCATTCCTGTTGACGAAACCTCACCTACATGTGCTCATTACTTCGTTCCCCCACCTCGGCCCAAGCTCTTCCGATGGCCGATTTTCGATTCAGGTGCCGCTTCTGTCTGTACCCAGCCATTCCCCCGAAACTAGAAATCGACAGTTTCCTGAACTCTCAATCCCGTTTTAGGGCGCTCCTCGACCACCTGCTGGAGTCTTGCCTTTGATATTTTTTTTTCTCTTGAGCACCCGAAGCTGCGAGCTTGATTTCATTGCCAGCTTGCCGCGCCCTTTCCTTTTTGACCCAAACATCAGTTCATCCGCCCAAACCCGAGCGGTTTAGACCATTTTGAGGGTTCTTCTTCCGCTTTTCTCGACTCCACCGAGATGCCCCCCCCGAAACAGAGGCTGGTGGAACAGTCCGCCTGCGGCTGGCGCCTCCTTTTCTCATGGTATCTTTAAAAGTTCCCCCAAACCATCAACTTTGGGTACACAAAGGCTGACGCTACTCCAGCTTTAACCATTTAACTCATCAATAGCCCGTACCTCCCAATATCACTCAGACGTCTCCCCCCCAGACCCCTTTGTCCCCCTTCTTTCTTTTGTCTATTGAAGAAGAACGAATGCCGGCCTTGACCATCTCCGTGCTAATTATTTTTTCTGGTCAGGTGATATTTTGTTCTTCATTGCTGCTTCAAGTATTTACCCTAGTTTAATTCGTGCCAACAAATCGGTTTGCTGCCTCAACCCTTTTTCCTCACCAAACCAACCCGGTAGTCCGATTTAGTGCGCATCATCGGTATTGCTATAGATTGGAACCCCGTATAGTCTCTTTCCTCGATGGAATCTCTTGCGTGCTTGGAAGATGTCGTCGCTTCCGGCGGCATCTTTTTTTTTTATGTCAGACCACTGTGAGCTTCCGCACCAGATGCCGTCTTCGTCCCCTCACGTTCTTGGTTTTCTTTCCTTAGAGTTTATTAATTTGTCGTTAATGTTTTTCCACGACGACACCTTGGTCATTTTCGTTTTTAGCCTCGTCAGTAACTTTTTTGCATCCACTAAGAGGGTTTACAGAGATATTCCTCTGATCAAGTTTGTTTTCCCAGCATTTTCTTCTTCCCTCTTCTTACAGCTATCCCGGTGAGGGCAACTAAAGGCTGAAAAGGACATAGAGCACTAGGAAGACAAAACGATGAACGCGAAACGAGAGCGAAACTGGAGGGAGGAGAACAAATGAAGAGTCCCAACCAAACTCTCAAGATATATTCGTCACGCGGGACCATAGAGAAAACCCCCCATTCTCCATATCGAACTCAGGAATGTCACACTCCGACTAATCCCCGTTAGGCAAAACCAAACCGAGCAATGTGGAGAAAAGAAGTGCGGCTATACCTGACGATTACCCTCCGATGGCCTCTAAGATTTTCCGGCGGCAAGTAAAGCCCCCCTCTAATCCCGGGTCATTCAACCACAGAATCAGGGGACCCCCCCTTGAAGCCGCCTAGCCCCTGGGTAATAATGCGGTTCTTCGCCATCTCCCAACAGCGTCTGAATTCAGACGCCATCACCGTAATGGTCACGCTTCTTTTTTTCGGGGCTAAAGCTTCGGCTCGTTTCCCATCTTTAAAGCGATAGAGGTCTGTTAGGAATGATGATAACTAATTATAATAATCTTTTGTTGTTGTGATAGATTTTCCCTCTTTTTTTCCCCAACCTATACTTTGGACTTTGATGATTACCCCCAAAGGTAAGCCCTCTCTCAAGCCATATGAATCCACGACCTCCCATCTATCAGACCTTTTTAGGCCTCACTGGCTGGACCTTTGACCCTCTTTTTCTCTCTGGTTCTAGGAAACTGTTAAACACTTAAAGAACATTTCAGGAGGCGAAATTTTCGAGTGGTGTTGATGATTTCCCTTAGACGGAGACGGTGAAAATTCTTTCTAGTCTCGTCGCTCGGAAATTTTATTTTTCTGATGACGAGTGCTCATACTTCTGAGTTGTTTACCGGCTACTCTCGTTTTAGACAGCTTTATCTTGGAGCAACCTTAAGACACCCCCCCCATTGGAGACTGCTCGGTTCGTTGTTCAATTTATAAACCTTTTTCAGGTCCTCCCCCCCCCCCCCCCATATGAGGCTCTATAATTCCACCGAGCGCCCGTCCAAGGTTTTCCACTTAGCTCTTAATTCTCCTCTCCGTGGTCCCCCCCCGAGGAATTGCCCTCCCGAGACGCTTTTTTAATTTTCCCCCCCTTTTCTGATGAGTTTATGAGGATACGGTTTTAAAAAGTCCGTAAATAACTCACCCCCCTAATATATTAAACCTGAAGTCCCCGACCAGTTGGTTACACGTCTCCCTCTGAAGATGCCTCAGATCAATGGGACCTCGAGGAACCAAGAAGCATAAACTCACTCTTTCCATCTCTCCTTTCCCAGGCCTCCTCTACTTGACGATCTCGCGTCCTGTCCACCTCACGCAGCGATTGGGCTTTGTAGGCAGAAATGTGGAGGTCCGAGAAAAACTTGTCCAGCCTGAGTTTTCTTGTGGGATTCCCTTCCCGCCGTCCCTCCGCATGTACCCACCGACCTCACCCTAGACGATGAAGAAGATCTTTGGCGATTGCTGGATTAGTACTATGTTTTTTTTTCCTCAATTCATATTTCTTGAGCTCATTATGCTCTGTTTCTCAGTAGAGCTCCATGGATTACAGGAATTGCCTTTCTGTTTTCAGTAAATCCTTGCGGGATGGCTAAGGAGTCCCTCTGAAGTCCCCCCTTCGAGAGACCCAAAGAGAGAGGTGTACAATAGGATAGTTCCGATTAGACCAAGCCCTCTGGTCTCAGACAGGGCTTTGATCGTTTATGAGAGGTGTTTTTCAGTCAACCCAGGGAGACGAGTCAACTCTTTGCCAACACCCCCACTCATAACCATCTCCTACCATATATCACATTCTACCCCCCTTCTCTTCTCACCACCTCTCTCATCCCCTACCTCTTCCCTTC
>Ga0179591_1248844_pt1 | contig 17645 bp, 30 predicted proteins | sample CZOMad2_1_08_16f_FD_182891 | JGI IMG/M metagenome (GOLD analysis project Ga0179591, IMG submission 182891) | Vadose zone soil fungal communities from Angelo Coast Range Reserve, California, USA - CZOMad2_1_08_16fungal (PacBio error correction) | ecosystem: Environmental > Terrestrial > Soil >... | reverse complement strand
TTTTTTCCCCCCCCCCAACCCTCGAAAGGGCTTTTTTGAACTTTAAAGATTACTTAGGTCTCCAGTAATCCTTTTTTTAAATTCCCTCCCCTCCAATGTACTTTTTTTATGCTCACCCTGTGGGATGGAAACCGGTTCCAACTGGCCCCCCCCCCCCGTGTTACTTTAATTTGACCCCGCCCCGAATTTCATGTTCCCCCACAGTTTCCGCCAAAATGTAAGACTTTAGCCTTGCAGGAGGTTTGATCAGTGGTCTTTTTCACACAAGTATCAATGAGGCCCCTCTCAACTCCTCTTGTACCAGTACTCAAAATTTTCCCCTTTCGAGCCTTGGGATCTTCTGAAATGGGATCCGTCACAGGACCCTTTCTTTATGAGAGTCTTTAAGGAAGAAGTTTAGGGAACCCAGAACCCAACTTGAGATTGTGAATCCCACCCCATATTCGTCCATACCATCCGTTCCGATTCTGCTTGGTTGGCTTAGATTTGAGAATTACATGGGTGAATTCTCCGGTGCTCCGGTACTTTCAGCTTTAGAGCGACTCTCTACAGTGACTCTCAGAGATTTTCCCCCCCGTTCATTTCGGTCCCCGAAGTCACGTCCTACCCCACATTCCCCATTCCCCTTCACTTCTCTACTTTACGCGTCTCCTTTTTTTGATTTGATTAATACCCCTTACCCTTTCCTTTTTCGCTGTCTTCGAGAACACCGCCTTTCTTCATGTTCTTGATGCGTTTTCCCCCTTGAAAAAGAAAAGAGTTAAGACCTTAGCGTCCCCCTCAAGTATCTTTCCCCCCCTCGTTTTTTCGAAACCGGGAGTGAAATTTAAAATTGACCATTCCCCCATTCTCCATGGAAGTCTTTAATTTTCCAAACAACAGTCCCCCTCCTCCTGACGATCTCCCCCCCCCTTCCCCGCCACTTCTAATAAAACCCTCCCAATTGTTGAACTTATACCACTTTCTTATCGGTTGTCTCTCGCATAATTTAGAGAACTGGAATGCGTCCTGCAACCTTCCCCGTCCACACCTTTTTTCCCCTTTCATTTGGTATGAGAGACCTAGGTTTCCCCTTTGAATCCTTCATTACATTTGGCGTCTGTGAATATATAATGGGTTTGCGGTTCGTTCCCCCTGAATGCTTTCCGTAGATTCTCTTCATAATTACACTTGTTGTTGTTAGTATAGATCTTCGTAATATCTTTCCGACCCCGACACCGTCACCCACCCCTACAGTTCTTTTCCCCGCACCTTAATTTTCCCCAACAACCCTGTCATGTCCACTTTTCACGTATTCAACCTCGTTCTCTCCAATTTCTCCCGGAACTTGTCCTTTTTGTCTGGGGCCCCCTTTCCCGCTCCCCCCATTCCCAATAAGTGATAGCGCTATCCACCATCCCTAAGAAATCTTTGATAGTCGAAAACCTTTTTCGGAGGCTCGATCTCGTCATTCTTGTCTTTGCCGTGTGTTTCCCACTTCCCCAGCCTCCCTTCGGCATTAACATTGGCCGTCTCTTTAGCCCCCTCCCCGTGGTGGGGCCCCCCCACAAACTAGTCTTCAAGCTATTTTCTCTCTCCTTGATACCGTGCGTTTTAATTTCCGCCCAGCCGATCTCCTGCCGCCCTCTCGCCCCTTTTTTTTTATTGGAGTTGCCTTCACTTTTCCCTAATCGTCATTTACTTTTTTTCTGGTACAGCTTTCCCATGATTCCGGACCCCCTTAACGGTTCCTGTCGTTCCCGAGTCTGACGGCGGTAAGCACTGGCCTTTCCCCTCGTATTCTCTCTTTCCCTTTGCTCTATTTTTCCACTCACTTTTCAACTTTTTGACCCCCGGTGCCCTTTCCCCCCGATTAGGCTCCAACTCTTCTTGTTTAATGATCAGAAATCCGATTCCCTATCCTTAGTTCGTAGTGGGCGCTCCTCTCTTGTGTTTGCTTTTTACCGATCCTCTCATCGCCCATTCTTCTTCTCCCTCCCCCCACCCCCCCCCCGGTACCCATGATGATTACTTGTGTCAGTGTTCGGCCTTTTACCCTTTAGTTTTTCTGAAACGTGGATCCCGTTTTGACGACCCACATTTTTTTCCTTTGAGGTTCAACTGATTTCTCAACCCCTTTCTCACTTTCTTTATCAACTGGGCCAGTAACTGCTCTCCCCCTTTAAATTCCGATGTCAAATTGATGGTTTTCCCCCCCTTTTTCCCTTCCCCGGTAATCAAGCCCGCCTTTTAATGTGATGTGTGGTTTTGTACACTTTCCTCCCCCCCAGCTGATTTAGCGCCTCTCCCCATCGCGACTGAGGGACCCCTTTTATTCTTTTTTTTTTGCTTTACTTTTTCACTCACTCTTTTGTCTGAGCTGATACAGGTCAGTTTGTTCAAACCTTATATTTGTCCCCCCCATCTTTTTCCTCAAATTTTATTCTGATACTAATGAATACACCCCCCAAAATCGCAACATCCTCCTCCATTCTCTCAATTTTAATATTTTAGATTCGGCATTTTTATTGACATTTGTTACGCTACCCCCTTTGGTCCTTCTTTTTTACTCTTCTTCTTCTATTCTTTTTGAGTTTTCCCATTTTGCCACCAAAGTGTCAACCTTACACTCTGAAACGTCTCCTATTTCTCCTATATCCCTTTCCCCCCCCCCCCCCCCCTCGTAAGGAATCACCCCCAAATGCTTCCCTGCCTATATTTTTTTCCTCTTCTACTTTCACCATCTGCCTAAGGTGGATATTCTGACATTAACTACGTCTTTTACACCACTCTTCCTCCTCCCCCTCCCCCCCAATTTACTTGGCGAAATCTCTCTACGTGAAGGTTAAAGAATTCATCCTGATCTCGTCCTGTTCTCACTTTTCAATGACCGACCTTTGGCCGCTTTTACCCATCCCGATGTCTCCCTTTCTACATTCCACCACCTCCACTTACTCAACACGTTGGGATTTATCGTTCGAAATTTTGACCGATGTCTGTGATGTGACCCATTTAAAGTGGTCCGAACCTTTTCTTTTGGTTTGGTAGTTGAACCTTTTTTCTGATTTAACTTCCCTCTCAACCACTCCATGCTTCCTCACGGAATAAACTACCCAACGTTCCTTCCCCCTCTTTTTTTTTTATACTGTTCTTAATTGATTCTTTCCACAGCATCTGGGAAATATTGTCCGGCTCTTCCCCTGGACCACCTTTCAAAATTTCCGGTACTAGGGGTTTCACTTTCTCCTTGTGATTGTTGTAACCTTTTTTGTTGGGGCTCTTTTTGAATAACGCCACGCGAATAACTTTTTTTCACCCCCATTTTATAGATCCACTCGCAGATGGTTGGGTTTCTCGTTTCCTTCTTGCGTGCCAACGGTCTCCCTCTTTTCCAGGCTCTTTCTACATTGAATATCTTCCCCCCTTGAATTTTCTTTTTGCTTGCGTGTTTATTGGGGGAAAGGTGTGACCGCAGTCGGTACTGCGCCCCTTCATTTTTTACCTTTTTTTTCCACGATAGACCAAGAAGCGACTTTTGGTTTGTTTGGATAGGAGGTTTTAGTTCACCTACTCGCTCATTCTGATCTTCCCTATTCCCAAGGTTTGGGTTTTACCCGTTTGGTTTGTCTTCCTTGCCCTTTTTTTATTTTTGGGAAGTTCCGGCTATGAAGTTAAGTTCGACTTCATGGCTTGAGGTGTGCTCCTGGGAAGGGGGAAAGAGTTCCTTTTTTGCCCGTGCCCTTTTGGCTGCACTGATTCTTTAACCCTACCTGTTTTTGAAGATGTCCCTTTGCCGGGTTGGGCGATTACCTTTTTTATGTTGGGTGGGTGGCTCTTTTGTTTTTTTCCCTCCTTTTTTACTGGAGTCCTGTTGGGGGTTTACTGGATGACCCGGGCGTTTTTTTCGACCGTTTTTTTTTTTTGAGGGCCCTTTTTTGTGAAAACCACGCGTCCTCTTTAAGCTTCCCTGGCTTTTCTCCGCGGAATGTTGAAAAGTTTCCCTCTTCAAATGGTAGAGGTGTGAGTTTGCTTCGATTCTATGTGATGGTCCCTTGTGTTACTGTTTATGACAAGGTCCTTCTTTCTAGGGTACGTTGACGCTACCGTTTTTAGCCTGGTTTTGGATGTTCTCTTTGTTGTTTGCCCCCCCCCCCCCTTTGGGTGGTTAGTAGTTTTGGTATATCCTTTCCTCCGATTCCTTTCCAGGTACTAGCGCGCTGAGTTCATTTTCCGGGTAAGTTTAGAATCTTTTTCCTTGTTTTTCTTTGCGGTGGTGTTCCTTTTTTGTCTCCCTTTTTCTTGGGGGGTGATTCACGTCCACCCCTCCCAGTTTCTTTGGGCGTTGATGTCCTTTGCAGATATTTTTCGGTATCCCGGTCCTTTCTCTTTGGAGGTGTCTTTCCCTCTTTCGTTGGTGGCATGAGTGTTGACATTTCTTCTTCCCAGGTTTGAGTGGGCGGTGGGTCTTGCCCCATCGTACACCGCTTGGGCTTGAGGTAAAGGAGTACTCTTCTTCCACCGTTTTTCCCCTTAGTTTCTTTTTTCATCTCCTGTTCCCTTTTATGTGATGAGTGTCTTTTCTTTGAGGATCTTCATCCTGTACGAATTTTTTGTTTCTGCTGGCCCCCTCTCCCCCTGCTCCGATTTTTTGTCATTTTTGGCCCCCTGATGGACGGTTCCGACCCCCTAGTGTTTTTTTTGTGACTCCTTGCCTGCCGCTGGCCTCTACCCGCGATTTCCCCCCCTCTTCACCTTCCCGGCAATTCCCCCACCCCCGGTTCCGCACTGCTTGGTTTCCTTCTTCCCCCCTTGGCGGGGCGCATTCATTGTTTTTTTTTCTTCCTTTCTTCCTTAGACCCCTTTTTCTGGGGTGCAGCTCCCCATACTTTTCCACCAGATGAGTCCTTTTGATTCCTTGACCTTTTTTCCTGAGTCCTCCTTTTGTTCGACGAGTATGTGGTTTTTTGCATTCGTTCTTCTTAAGATTCTTGCGATATGGCCGGCGAAGGAGAAGAGCTTCCTTTAAGCTTGAAGTTTTTTGGCCCATTACCCCCGTCCCGAGACCCCTTTCTTGCGCCTCTTTTTCGCCGGTTTAAGTACCTTTTTTTTTTAGACGCTCCACAACGCAAACTCCCTCTCCCCTCCCCCTTCCGACATGCATACCCCAGAAGCCCATGCCCTGTTCAGACCTCGCTCGTTTTCAGCCCTATACATGCGCCTAACCTCCTCCCAGACCCTTTTTTGAGTTTCCTTCCACCTCTTTGATCGATGTGTTCCAACCAGATTCCCTCTCCGAAGGCCCTGCTTTTCCCCGCGATTTTCTTCTCCTATCCCGCGTAATCTCTTTCCAAATTGTTCATAGGTCCGCAGGCCTCACGCCCCGTTCTTCCCCCAACCAAATTAAGCACCTCCCCCTTTTGCCCCGCTCTCTCCCCCCCTCCCTTCCACCGGTTGATTACCTACGTATTCGAATGTTCCCCTCTTGTTTTCTTGTTGGCGCCTTCCCTTCCCCCTATTTCGCTCCCCCGTGCCCAATCCGCAAATACGCAACCGGTCCCTCCTCTTCTCTGACATAGACGGTCTGGATGTGCAGGCCAAACTTACTTCCCTCCTTTTTTCCCACGCTCTTTTTGCCGGATGGATTTTTATCACCAAAATCCTTTCCTCCCTCTTTGGCGAAACCCCCCATCCTCCCAGCACGATGTCACCATGTCCCCGAAAGTGCTTCTCCCTTTCTCCTCTCACGATCTTTCCCCTATGCCTGAAACCATTTAAGCCTAGGGTATAGGCCTGATACCCCGAACATTCCCCCCTTTTCCTTTTTGATTGATAGCGCATAAACCCCCCTTGTAAGATCCCGCCCCTCCTCCCCCCTCGGATTTCCCCCCCGTACTTTTTGTGACCATGTTTACTTAAACTCCGAACCCCCCTGAGCGCCCCCACTTCTATCGTGCGCCATGCAGTTTTGTAATCCCCTGTTTCTCCTGGCCTTGTTTTTCCATTTGTTTTTGATTTTTGAAACTTTCTGAATTGCCGGTCTTGAACCCGGGCCAATCCCTCTTTCAAAGAGACGCTTTCCGCTGCATAGGACTTTTTTTGTCCTCCCTCTTTATGACTGGTCATTCTTTTTGATTGCGTCTTTCATCAACTTCGCTTGTTCTCGCCTCCCTTGTTGGATGTCGGCGCAAGACGCCCATGAACTTTTTTTTCTGTGTCATTTCCCTCATCACGCCGAGCGGCGCTTCGCGCCCTTCTATCGACTCCCTGTTAGCTTGGTGCGCTTTTTGGTGCGCCTGGTCTCTCTTCGCGTCCTTTTTTTTTTCCCTTTTTCTCTTTCGCCTCTTACTTATTCTCATGACGCTGGGAGGAATTGGGTTCTTTTGATCCTTTTCCCCTTTGTATCTTTCCTTGGTAGAGCAACTTACTGCGCGGTGCCGGCGGCAGCTTTGGCCTTTTCTTTTTTTCCCTCCCCCTTTTCCCCCCCCCCTCCAGTTCTAACCTCCAGAGATGACCCGGAGGTTTGAACGATCCCCGTTGCCATTTCGATATTCTCTCTCCAGCGTGAAGACCAATGCCGCCAGCGCTAGCGGCCGGAGTCCCGCACTCCGATTCTTTTCTCCTTTTTTCAACTTCTCTCTTTCCGGACTTTCGTCTCCAGCGCTCGCCGCAAGTTTTCACTTATCCCCAGTTTCCCAACCTTGTTTTTTTCGGTCTTAATCGCAATTACTCTCCCCCTCTTCTTGTTGTTTTTTTCTTTCTATGCCGCTGCCGGTTATTCAGCGGACACCCCTGAAGCTTTTGGTGGTTATTTAATTTCGGCCCAAGTGAGCGGCGCGCTGTCTAGCCGCCCTATTTCTCCGATAAACAAGTTTGATCTCTCCCTAATATTTCAGGGGCGGCCTCGGCCTCGCCTCCCCTGCGTTCTTCTCTCCTCACTCTTACTATCAGACTTTTTTTTACCAAAAGGTTTAAGTTAAAAACCTTAAAGCCCCCTTCCTCTCTTCCACCGATCGACGTGTTCCCCATTCGGTCGAACCTTCCGACCAAGTCCCGAAGGAAATGAGTCTTTTTGTTTCTCTACCCCCCTTTCCCTCTCCTCCTGATGAGGAGAACAACTTCCCTCCACTTTTTAAAGTAGCAGACCCTTATCAACAGTATCCATTCCGTTATACATCGATGCGTCTCTCTTTTAAGCTAGAATTCTTCTCCTCTTTTGATCCTTCCCCCTTCCTGTCCCCCCCCCCACCCATAGAAGAACACCCTCCCTTATTAGTAGATATAGGTTGCAGCTAAGCGCCCGGATCGATGTCTTAGCGGCTGGCGGCAACTCACTCTCACAACGTTCTGGTTTCTTTCCCGGCCCTTTCCCCCTACCCTTTTTTCCCACAAGCCCACTCAGTGGAGCCGGGACAAGCCCGGCGCGTATACTTCTTCGTCGCAACGGTCTTAACTATTTTTGCCGCCTATTCTTTCCTTTTGCCACAATGATTCTAGTTTTTCGAGGGTCCCAGCAGTTCCAATTGGAATTTATGTCCCCTGGCAGCTAGGAAACCCCCATTATCCCCCTAAATTCTGAGCCCTTCCCTTCGGCCCTTAATTTCGTTGGTAGAGAGGTATTCTCTAAACCTTGAACCCCTTTGGACCTTAGCTCCCTTTAGAGTGGCCGCTCCCCCCTTCGATGGGTTTCTTTGCGGATAGCCCATGGTGTCTTTCTTTTCTCCCCCCCTTTTAATTTTCGTGTTTACCCCCAACTGCTTTCCTGTTTAGACTCTACCTCGGTGATCATGTTGCCGGTTGGTCCCCCCCTTACTTTTTTTTCCAGAATAGATCAATGGATTTTTACCGATACGTCAAGAGCGTGTTTAAAAAGCAGTCTTACTTGGGCCTTCCCCTTTTTAGTCCTTCTCGTCATTAGAATTATTTAAGTGGTTTAGGATGTTGTGTTTTACGTTTATCAGCCACTTGGCCTTTCCCATGAGGCTCACCGCGTTCCCCCCAGCAGTGGGATTTTGCCAGGGTGGTCCGTGTTTTTCTGTCCCAACGTGATCTGAATTCCAAACCTGTTCGGATTTTTGATCTGTGCGTCTGCGGACGTTTTCATTTTTCTTTTAGGGGGCTGTACCCATTTCTTCCTTCTTTTTCCTATGGCCCAGTTGAATTAGGAGATCCGGAGGATCGATTATATATGAGGCGTTCTAGGATGCAATCCTCATCCTTCATGGAAACATAGAGCAAATGTTCCACCGGTCGGAATGTAGCCGGGTTTTCTTTTCGTTTTCTAACCTTCTTCAGTTTGACTGATGTTTTCTTGTTGTGGGCTCGTGTTTCTTGTGGGTGCTCCCTTAGCAACCTGATAAGAAGGTTGCCACGGTGACGAAAAAGATGTATATCCTTTTCGTTCGGATGAAGGTCCCTCACCCGCCGACCAATCTGTGATCCTGAGTCTTGTTACTCCCTTATCCTTCATGCAAGCTACGTCGGTATTGTTTTTTTGAAGGACCTCCCTTCAATCATTTACCCTTTCTTCTAGACAACGGTTCTTGAGTGTTACTTGTATGAGACAGCTCCCCTCTCCTAGGGTTGTGAAAATGATGACGGAATTAAAAGAACAAGTTTCCCTGCCGGAATTTCCCCCCCTCTCCGTTCATCCCTCAAACCCTTATGACAGAAGAAGAGTAAAACTCCGTCCCCCCCCTCCGTCTTCCTTTGGTGTGGTAATGATTCTTTCCGTAGAAGAGTTTTCTTCGCATGGTCCAGGGTTTTTACCACCCGTCCCTTTCCCTATCCAACACAAGGCAGAACCATTCTCTCTGGGATCCCCTACTGCCGTTGCAAACCGAACAGGTTTTGAAGGATTCGCCGGTTAGCGAAAAAGTACCTCCCCACATACGCGGGCTAGTTTTCAAGAAAAGATACGTCCCCCCCCCTTCAGGACTCCCCTTTCTCCCAGTAATCGGATTGAAATAGAGACGTTAACGCTTCCCATAACAACCTCCTCCCAAGACACCGACACGTTCCGCCCCATAATGACAGCCGGAACCCCCTTCCCCGCCGATCAAGCCTTTTTAACCCGAGTCTTTAATCACCGAGGATCGGCAGAACATTCCCCCCAATATTGAACGGAGTTTTGTTTTCAACGCACTCCCCCAAATCGCTGAACCCCCCCTGCCCAAGATGAACCAACGACAGAGGCCGAAAAAAGGCAACTTTTGCGTCCCTGAGTCTCACCCTTCTCGGAGAGATGGTCATGAAGGAAGCCGCGTTCCCTGATCCCTCTCTCCTTCCCTCCCCCTGGGCGTGACCAAAAAAACCACGACGATAAACCCCCCTCTCCCCACTTTAAGAGTTCCTTTATTACAGATAACGCAGTCACCTTTTTGACGGATGCCAGTTCCACTCCCTTTCCATCATTTCTAGCTATCAAACTGTCCACCAGCGACCATCTGACCTCTCACCCTGGGAAAAGGCGCTCCGACAAAGAAGCAGACAAGGGTCTTTTTTTTCCTTCCCGTTCCCTCCCCCCCCCCGAAGACCTCTTTTCTCATAAACGTAGCGGACTCCCCTGCGCCAGGCTTTCCCCCCCCTTAACCAGTTGGACGCACACAACCAAAAGAACTCCCTTCCCCTTTCATATCAATTTTTCTTCTTGCTAGTTCCCCCCTTTTCCAGGGGGATGAAGCATGCGTCACTTGAGGTCCCCTTCCCCAGGCACCCACGACGCCATGAGGCGCCTGCCCACCCCCTCGCGCCCCCCCCAGGTCCCACTTACTCAGGAAACCCTGGTTCTCGACCCCCCCCCCCTCCCCTCCCCGGTGGGCCTCCTCCTCTCAGCTCTTCCCGGCAAAACTTCTACCAACCCCACCTGTTTCAGGAGGGTCTCTCGTGTACCTCATTTTTCCCGACTCGTCCTCTTTCTTGATCTCTCCTTTCAACCTGTTACCAGTCCTCCTATTTTTGCTCCATTCTATTCAATGATCTCCTCCCTTCGGAGCATGGTCTTATTCCGTGTCTTTGCCCCCCTTTCACTAGAAACCCTACCATCTTTTTTGGGGTTTTTTGGTTTTTTGCTTATCGCGATCCCCTTGCCAGTCTTCTCGGGCGTTTTCCCGTTTGCAAACCACCAATGACAACACCCGAATCACCCGTTCCTTCCTACGTTTGCACCTATTAAATGGAAATCTTTCGAAAGGGGTATCCCCTTTTTCCGAGACCCTTTTTTTCCCTATGTTCCAATGTCAAATGATTTAAAAAGAGAACCACACCACCTTTTTTTTCAGCCAGTATGGTCGTGTTTCTTCTTCAACTTTGCTCATTAGTCCCCGGGAAGTTGTGATTCGGTATGAACCTCTTTTGGGAAGTTTCCTCCCCCCCCCCCCCACAATCCTGTTTACAACACTTGCCCTTATGTGTACACCTCCCTTTTTAATTAAATGTCACTTTGGTTAGATGTCTTTACCTTTTTTTTTTCCTGGAGTGCCCTTGTCCATCTTGCCTCGGGATTTTATTGACAGTGCCCTTAAAGTTTTGAATGTTTTTCTCAATTTATACCCTTTCGTTTGTTTCTTTCCCCCCTTCACCTTATACTTAAGCGATGTTCTTGGTTCTGCTCTCAACTATTTTTTGTTCTTAGTTATGCCTTATGCACCTTTTCTTCCAACTTCTTCATCTTCCTAGAGATCGTTGAGCTTTCCTTTGTTTTCCGATTGGGGGCAAACTTGACTCTTCTCGACTCAGATGATTTTCCTGCGGTCTAGTTTTAGTCACTTCCCATCCAAATTTTGTATCAAAACTTTCCGGAAAAGACCCGGCTCCCCTCCCTCCTTTTCCACCGCGAGACATTGGACGTCACCGTCTATAGGCACACACTGACTTACTTGTCATCCCTATGTCTCTTTTTTTCTCTTTCTTTTTTTTGGAGCTCTTTTTGATACTCCCTTTCTATTTTCGTCGTCCCAGGGTGGTGGTCACCAATAACTTTTTTTTCCCTTTACCCTCATCCCTCGCAGGCTTCAACATGAGCTCTACATCAAGATTCTTTCCTCATCCCCCTTCCCCCTATAAATTTCCCTTTTTCCCCCCCTTTCCAGGATTCGTTTATCTTTCATGATTTTTAGCTAGTCGGAAACGTCAATCCCCTCCCCCTTCCCCCCTCTACTTGGCTGGAACCCGGTCATTTCCAGTGCCACTTGCGCCCTCCTTTTCTTTCATGGCGGCCCCAAGAATGATTTCCCCGTTTGAGAAAATTTTTCTCCATGTTTGACTGGGCAGGGCCGATTTTTTTGCTCTTTTTTTGCCCTACCTTTTCCATTTTTCATTTTCCCTTCTTTACCCGCGACAACCCTTTTTATCTATATTTTGCGTTGTATATTTGCGGTAACGTTCCCCTGATATTTAAGATAGCGGGATCGAACCACACAAACGGAGTTTGGGACTCAAACTCTTGAGGCCTCCCTTTCCCCCCCTCTTATGATCTTTTTCTTTCATCTTATCTTGGGGTGGCTTTAGAACTTTCTACTTGCGTTTCTCTATTCTCTTTCTCCGCTTCCGCAGCGTGACCTTATGTCGCCAATCTCTCCCATCAACTTTTCCCTTCTCACTCAGATATCTTGACAGTTGCGACCTGGCTTTTTCCAGGAAGTCTTTTCCCCTCTTCAGCTGCCGACCCGACCCATACTGTTTCTTCATGGCGCGCCTACCAATAACACGTGTTATAAAGGCCGATCTACTCTCCTTTCTTTCCCCGAGTAAACCGGACCCCTGGTTTTCGTTTCACGCCTGAAACTTCCCCTTTTCCTCCATGGTGTCTTGTGATACTTCGGTTCCCCACTCCTCCGAACAGACTCCTTTGCCCCTTCCCTCCCCCCACCTCCCCGTTGGTTAGACTCCCCGTATATTTTGGATTTAGTGAGAGAACGTCTCTCTACTTTAATTCTCGCACCTCGGCCACGAAACACCTTTCCCCCCATTTCCCTCTTTCCTTTTTTGCCAGGGGAGTTTTTTTGGCATCTCTTTGAATACTTGGTCTCCTTTACTTTATTAGTTTTGGATTTAGGGGCCAGTAATCCTCCCGGGCTTTGTGTTGCAGGTTCTGTGTTCCGACCTCGGAAGCGACTCTATGTTCCTCACTCCAGTTTTTTTTTTCGGAGCTTCAATCCCTATCCCGCTTGAAAGCCTTGTGCCCCCCACCTACAGTGCTGATATTTCACCCGTTTCCCACGCCCCACTTAATTTCCCCCCTGCATATTCCCCCTTCAAAATGATTAATTGAAACAATGGTGAGGGTATGGCAGTCGTTTCTCCCCTTACCTTCTTTCTAGTCCTTGGAATTCCCAAACCCCTCAGCCGAGCGTCCTCCCCCCAACATTGCTGTTTTCTCCTTCAAGTCTTTTCAATACCCATCCTCATTATTATGCGGATTTTCCCTTGACTCTAACCTCTCCCCTTTTCCCAAAATTTGTCGTGGACCCCTTTTCCCTGTTTTCCTTTCCCCACCGAGGCCTCGAATTATTGTGCTTCTTGATTCTGAAGTATTCAAACGTTTTTTGTCTTTCCCCGGCTCGAGTCCCATTCATCGCCCCTCTAGTTGATGTTTTGATGAAGCACGACGAAATTTCCTGCTTTTCTCTTATCCGAAGCGTTCAATAGATGCCTGACGGTGGTATGCTCCTTTCCTTCTTTTTTGACCCTACTCCTTTTTTTCGCTTCCTAGGCCCCCCCCCCTATTCTATCATCCACTCATTATAACCGTTTCTCCAACGCCCCCGACAACAGACCGGATATCCTTTTTCCTTCGAGAATGATCAGCCATCGTCCCCTTGATGCGCAGAGCTCGTCGTTTCTTTGGTCGTCCCCTTCCCCTTTTTTTCTTTTTTAACTAACGTCCATTTCGCCACCATCTCGGTTACGGTAAATCCCTTTTTTCACCCCTTTTTCCCCACGCTTTTCCCCATTCGAGCTTTTTTTTGACAGTTTCGGGACTTTCACAAGATTCTCTGACCCTCCTTTTTTACGTTTTGACTAACACTTGCAGGGCGCCCCTGCCGGTCCTCCCCTCTTTCCCATTGTGCTCCCCTGTGCATTTATGTCAAGACTTCCAATTCCCCCTTTTCGGTTCACTTGTTTTGCCCTTACTTTCCCCCCTTGTCATCCAGTTCGTCAGTTGCATGTATGGTGGACTTTCCGACTGCTTGGATCACCTGCGCCTTACTCTGGCTTTTTGAAAGGCCCTTCTTCTTTTTATTTTTTTTCTGATTTTGCTTTCCTTATTGACTATCTCCTGTTGCTCGAAGGATATTCGTCCAGGTTTGTCCCCAAATTATATTTTCACACCACCCCTGAACCATTGAGACTTTCCAGCACCTTTCTTGCCAAACACAATAATTCCCCCCTCCCCTATCGCATGGTGACAGTGTTTCCTTTCGTGTTTCTGAATTATTTCTTTTTCCTATCTTGACAGGGTATGATTCCCGAAGTTTCATCCCCGATTGCGGAACCCGTTTTTGCCAATTGCACCCTTCCCTCTTCCCTCCTCCTTTTTCCACTTCGCTTCCTATCCCCGCTCCCAGCTTTCCACCCTTGTTTCCCCCCCCAAACGTTTACTTACTAACACCTCTCACTGATCTGAGAGATTAGTTAATTTTTTGCCTACTTTCCATCTTTATTATCCCCTACAGTTATTCTTTTTTCCCCCAAACTAAACACGCAACTTGGCATTCAGATACGTTCCCTTTCCTCCCTTTTTTGTTTTTGGTTTTGAAAATAGTCTATCCTGCGCTCCGTTCTCTCCCTTTCTCCCCATTTTTCCCAAACGCCAATGTGGGCACGGTAGTCGCCCCCCTCTGCACTAGACAAGGACGAAGTTATTCACACATCCCCTTTTCCGTTAACGTGGACCCCCCGGTGGTGAGAAGTATGTATTTTGGAACCCCTTGGTCCCTTTTTTTTTATGCGAACCCCCCCCCCCGGGATTGTGTTTGGAAAATCCCCCCAAAAGACTGTAGTCCTTTCCCAGTTCCCGCCTCACACCTTTCCGACTTCCTCATCAAGCTAATCCCCCCACAACTGGATTGACCAGATGTTGTGTTATACGGCCCATTAGGTCAGTGTTTCCCTTTCCCCTTATGGAAATTGTCTCCTATAGCAACCCCATTTGCACTTTCTAATAGGTTTTCTTTTTCATGCAAGTGACGGTGATCGGTTGTTCGTTGTTTCATCTGGGGCTCATAAGCCACGCTCCTCCCTTTTTCTTGGATCCGATATCTCCCCTCTTTTTTTTGTACTCTCGTGGCTAAGCGCGCGAAGCAAGTGCGAAGGCGAGGTTCTCCATTTCCTCTTATAAACCATGAAGGGGAGAAAGACGTTCTTACTGGTCTTTCCCCTTTTTCCTGCTCCCCCTTATGTTACAGGCGCAAGAACTATTTCTTCTTTCTCTTGCTTGTATCATAAGAAGAGACTCCTTTTGTGTTTCGTTTATAAGGCCAGGTCCCCCCATTGTTATGTTAGGAAGAGGCACCGCGTTAGGCCTCCACTGGGGTCTTGGAAAGAGGGACTGGAGGTTCCTTTTTCGGTTCGCTCGCTGGACTTAGGTTTACGTAGTTGTTTCGACCTTTTTCCCTTGGCCTTTATCCTTCGGCCCCCGGGTGTGTTTCCAAGTGTCATGAGGTTTTTACTGCCGGGCAGCCCTGGCGTCTTTGACGTGCGTTTGGGCAGCCTTGTTAGTTAGTGTTTGGTTTTGTTGGTCCTGAGTTTGAGCTGGTGACCTCCTTCCTCATGGTGTCCTTTCTTCCCCTTCGGTCGGTCAGTGTTCTTAGGGTTTTTTTTCCGGGTTTACTTCCCCCCCAATCGGAAGAAGGTAAGAGGAGCTTTTAGGATTCCAGATTGAACAGGTTTTTCCTCCCTGCTGGTTTGTTTGTGCACCTAGTCTTGATTATTTCTTTCCTTGATTTGGCCCCTTTAAGTCTGATCGTGACTCCTTTGGATGGGTACGACCCTTCCCGCTTACCTTTCCTAACTTTTGGTGAGGGCTTTTTGTTGCTGAGACTGGTGACGTTTGTTCTTTTTCGCGTCGTGGGGCCGCCGCTTTTCCGGTCAGGGACCCTCTTCGCCGTAGTTCAGGTTAGTTTTTGCAAGTACTATTGGTGACCGGGGTTTTTTTCGTGTCTTTTTGGGCCTTTCGGTGTTAGGGCGTTAGTCCCCAGGTTGTTCTGAATGTTCCACCCACGAGTGATGCCGGTTGTCCCCCCCCGTGATTGACGCTCATGACTCTTTTTGTCGCTGGCTGTGCTCGTGGCGCGGTCGGGACGGATGCTGGCTTTTTTTTGAAGGGTTTTTGAACTTCCCGGTGTGATTTTCGTGGTGTCTGTGGTGATTTCCCCCGGTTCCCTTTCTCCTTTTTGAGGCTGTAACGGGCGTTCCTGAAACTTTGTTCCTTATGGGGAGTTTTTCTTCATCTCTTTGGTCCGATTCTGGTTGCGGTGTTTGGCTAATTTTCAAGGCCTTGGACCCTGGTTTTCTGGCTTGTCATCTTCTTCACTATGGACCCTCCTTGTTGTGAATTGGTTTCAGTTGATGGACTTTTACGTTTTGGTGAATTCTGGCATGTTTTTTCCGCGCCCCCCCTCTCTGCTTGCCCCCTGAACGAATGCACCCCCAAAGAAGACAGGAGTGTTGGGCGGCAGGTGACCGGTGCTTCGGGGCGAGCCGTCGGTTGGCTGTGGGAGGGTGTTCTTCCCTTCCTTTCTTTCCCTTTTATTGTCTCTGGCCAAGATGTGGACCAAACCGCGGCGAGTGGGAGCTTTTTTTTTTTCATTTGACCCGATTGGCAAAGAGAAAATTGGTGTTTCTGTTTTCCCTCTCCCGCGATGTTTTTTTTCTTTCTTTTTGATTCCAGTACCTAATTCCCAATCTCTGGCAGACAGGATCCCACGTCTTTTAAGCGCTAGTCTTCTCTTTGTAGCGTTTTTTTGCCTTCAAAAGACAGTCCCAATGAAAGTGTCTTGCTCTGGGTATTCCCACTTTCCCCCAGCCTTCAGTATAAGTTTGGATCTTTGAGCCACCCCCCCTCCCCCCGGCCTCTAACGTCCAAAAAGCAGGAAAGTACTTTCGGAACCTTCTCCTGACGACCTCCCAGAAAGAAGAGACTTCTCATTTTTTCCCCTTTTCCTTCCCACCTACTTGCGCTTTACCCGTAAGGCTGATGTACCTCTCCCCCGCGCCGAACTCCTTCCTCTAACGATAATTCTTCATCGTTCTTTCCCCCCCTTTGATTAATATGGAGCTTCCCCCATTGACTACTTCCCCCCACTACACCAGAACCGCCTCCCCATCACCCCTTTAGCTATACGCCCAAGTAATCGCAGTCCCCCTTATTTGGGCTACGAGGCTGGAGAACGACTTCACCCTTGTTAACGAGAGGGGGCTGCCAATTCTTTTTGTCAGGTTTCCTCCTCATGGCCCGCTTTTAGGACCCCCTTGTCCCCAAAGGCCAAGTCCCCTCTTCCTATCACGACCCCTCCCTGAGTGTCCTGCCATTTAGTGGGATTTGCATTCCAAACGATTCCGTGGACTTTTGGGGCCCCGCGCCGGCTTTGATTTACGCCATCCATCCTTGGCCTGGGGGAAACCCGTACTCAGCTGCCCCTTATCACCCAAAATGAATCGATTCCCCACCCTTCCTTTTCCCCTGGCGCGTCACCGATCTGGATTGCGATTCGCCTTGACATTTTCCGGGTTCCCCTCTTCTGTGATCTCCTTGTCCCCCCCCCCTTTTTGCGAGCAGTCCCAGCCCCCCCTAGCAGTATACAAGCCGCCACCTAGAAATTCCTTTAAGTTCACACCCTGGGTTGCCTTGTAGATCAGCCGAGACAATCTCGGACCCTCCATTTGAGATGTTTCAATTTGAACAAGCGATAAGAATGTTTATTTCATTTGGGACGGGCCCACCTAAAATTCGTCCTTGCATTTTTTTCCCTGCCCCTTTTTTAAATCTTTTCCCCAGAGGTCTCGAGGTCCTATTCTCCCCCCCGTGGTACTCCTTCCCCTTTCGTAATGTGTGACTCAACCGTTGCATTTTTTATATTCTCCCAAGGTGTTTGGCCGTATCCAATTCCACTCCCTTCCTTTGGATGACAGTTTGCTTTCCTTTTTTTTCCCTTCCTCGGCCTCCTCTATCTGACTGAGTCTAAGTTTTGTTTTGCGGAGGAGCTGGGTTTTTTACTGGAACGTCTCCTCCCGTTACTTGTCAGTCCCCTTTCCTCTGTGATCGCCCCTCTTCTCTTTTCCGACTTATTCGTGTGTGAATTGTGACCTTTTTTAAGGGCGTGTTTCTTTTTCCTCTTTTCCCTTCTGTCTCGTTCCTGTCGACCCAGGAAACGGTCCAATGCCCGGCAGTTTTTTTTTTCCCTTTTTCCCTCTTTCCCTCCCTCCTCCTTTTCCCCTCGTTCCTCGAGGAATTTCTTTTCGTAAGCGACTTTTTTTAGAGCCCATTTCGATATATCGAGAAGCCTATCAGATCATCTCTAAATTTCTAGCGGCTTGCGCCCATCCCCATTGTTCATTTTTTCTTAATTCAAATTGTCTCGATATTTTTTCTTACTCCTTTCCTGCTTCCCCCCCTTTTTCCTCCCACGGTCCACAAAACCTTGCGTCGCTGCTAAAAGGAACTCCTT
>Ga0179591_1311748_pt1 | contig 17649 bp, 27 predicted proteins | sample CZOMad2_1_08_16f_FD_182891 | JGI IMG/M metagenome (GOLD analysis project Ga0179591, IMG submission 182891) | Vadose zone soil fungal communities from Angelo Coast Range Reserve, California, USA - CZOMad2_1_08_16fungal (PacBio error correction) | ecosystem: Environmental > Terrestrial > Soil >... | reverse complement strand
GTCCCCTTTTTCCCCCTTTGTACCAGGATCCCTCAATCTCCCTTCTTTCCCTTTTCGTCCATGGCATGCCGACAATTTTCTGGTCGACTCCTGTCTTTTTGTGAGATTCGTCCCCCCTTTTTTTGGCCTTTTGAGCTTCTGACCCCGATCCTTCTCCGTTCGCGCTCTTTTCCCGCCTTTTCTCACCCCCCCCCCTCCTAACCAGAACAAAAATGGCCCATAAAACCTGAACTGCCACTTAACCCACTTTTTTTTGAACCCACTTACACACAACCCAACCTTTTCAGATCCCTCACCTCCCCCCAATCACCCCCCCCACCTCTTTACATTAACGGTTCAATCCTCCCCTCCCGATTTACTTAGAAACCCCTTCCCCCACTGTTTTGACTTTTTTTCACCGTCCTGCCCCCCCCTCTATTGTTTCTTTTTTTTTTTATCGTATTTGTCTGGCCGGTCCCACAGCATTTTGCGTGTTTTTTTTCTGCTTTGCTACACGGGGGGGTGTTGGTTGCTCCATCAATTTCCCCGTCCCGGACTCTTGCGAACAATTCTGATCCCACTTCCTTTAGCTCCCCCACACTGCTTTCTTTGCGCTCAGCGGCGGCCCTTCACCCGCAAAACGTCGCCGACGTCGACGGCGTTCCGTTTTTTTCACACCCCTCCCTTTTGGAGTACGAGGGTAATTGCGCCCTGGCCCCTTCCCAGATGCAAAAAAACTGTGCGTCCACATCCTCCCCCCCCTTACGGGCCCCGTTCCTCCCCCACCATCAAAACTACAAGGCTCTACTTCCCACTCCGTGCCCTTTTCGTAAACCCTTTTCTTTTCCACCCGGTTTCCCCCCCGTTCTCATTCCCCCCTTTCAACTGCGCGGAACAGATAAGGTCCCTTATTTTGCCCTCATTCCGGTCTTTTGCATTACGACCCCGTGCCAATATTTTTTCCCACGATCCCTTCCCCCACCCGGCCTTCTCCACCCCACACGCGCTTGCGTACGATCGTGCAGGCGTCCGACTTTTTCTACTGTACCATGCGCCTCTCACCCCAACACCCGTCCAATTTTCTGTGCGGATTTTTTGTTCCTTCCTGACCCGCGCCGTATGTCTTCACAATTTCCTTTACTTCATCAACCCCCTTTCACGAACGGTTTTTTCCCCTATTGAGTGACATCCTTCATTTTTTTATGAGTATCGTAGTAACACACCAGGTTCTCGGTTTCCGCTCCCCTCCGTCAGGGTCTTATTCATCCGTCAACTAATGATTTCTTGGACCTCTCCTGTAAACACTCTTCGTCTTTCCCTTTCTCCTTTTTGGTTGATGCTTTTTTAGAGTTTGGGTTTTTTTTCTGTCCTTTCCCCCAGCCCTCACCCCTCCCCCTTCATTACCCTGTAGCGGGGCTTCACTTTCTTTTCGGTGTCCCTTTATCAGACTCAGTTTGGTGGCCTCCCGCACCACCTTTTTGCCACTGTTCTTCTGTGCCCACGTTGGGAGGCACTCAGATCAATGCGCATCCCGTCGTGTTTCCTGTACCTGTGTCGAAGTCACACCCTTTTCTTACTCAACCGACGTCTGTAGGACGTTGTTCCCGAACCTCGGTTTGTCGCCACCCCCCCCCCCCCCCCCCCCCCCCCCCCCCCCCCACCGACGGTTTTGTACGCATACACCCACGGTTCCTTTTTTTTGTCTCCTTTTCGACAAGACTTCCTCTTGTTCCAGAGTAGTACCGTATCTTTTTTTTGTTTCCAGACAATCGTACGGACGCCTCCCATCGCAATACCGCCGTTCACATTTGCATGCAATGATTCCTGTCTTTCGATCCGTTCCCTTCCCACCTTCCGGGGTGAGTCCTGACTTTTTTTTCTGCGTCCCCCACTTTTTGCGTTGTCCTCTTCTTCTTGGCCCAACATCTTCAGCTCGATCGTCCCATTTTGGGCGATGACAATCTTTCCAGTCTGTCCCGTTTTCGATCTGGCGTTGAATTTCTCGTTAGGGAAAGGAATTCCCTGGTTCCCCGTGCTTCTTCTCAGGCTACAGGGGATATTGTTCTTGTTTTCCTCTCCCGTTTTCAACAAACCTCTTTTGACGCCGTGAGGGTCCTAAGGTGTCCCCACCCGGCTGTCCCCTTGGTGCGCTGGTTCTCCCCCCTCCTTTTCCCCATAAAGATGCTGGGTGGCTTAGTGATGACTGTGTAGTCCCTCTGCTCAGTTCCTTTTGATCGATCTCTCCGACGACGACGAGATTCTTTCCTATGAGCTCTCTTTTTCTTGTCCCACCAGTCTCCCCTTTCCCCCCCCCCCCCCCCCTAGGCCGTCGGTTAGATCCTTTGGAACTCGTCTTTATCGTTCGTCGTGTCCCTTTGTCAGCACTTCCAAGGACTCTCCCTCTTGTGTTCCTTTGACGCGTTAAAAGGTCTCTGTTGCAGTAGCGATCCGAGCTGAACTATGCCTCCCCCCAAACCCAGCTTTGCCGCTCCTCCAGCCATGTCCATCTGCTCCCAATCCCTTCTTCCAACCTTCCCCTTCCCCCCTTTAGGTGTTTTTTAACAACCCTCTGCTTTCCCTTTCCGCCCCCTGTTTTTTATGTGTCGAGCTTGTCCCGCGCTAAATTGACAGGTATGGCCTTTATCGCCCTCTTTCTTTTGGTCCCTCATCAGTGAGGTTTCTTTCTTATGCTCCACGCTTTTGTTGATGCCAAACCCTGGTCATAGTCTTTTGTTCATCCCTACCTTTCCCCCCCCCCCCTTCCTTTTATTTCGTTTGATATGCCTTTACGTTTGTTCTCTCCATTTCTGTTGCTTTAACTTGCCCCCGTGGCGGCGGAAGTGATTCCTCCGCGGGCCCCCAAATGGGCGCAAATTCCAACTTCCCTGAGTTTCAAGTTTTGTTGGTTCCCCTAGTGAGTTTTTGTGGGTGAAAATTCCAAAACCACCTTTCTTTTGTGCACCCCGAGGTCAATAATACATACAAAATTTTTTCCTTTTCGTCTCTGCCCTTGATGATAGTCAGGTGAAGCTTCATCGTCACCGACGTCATCTGCCTTTCCACCTCTGATCGCAGCCAGTCAGCCACCCCTTTTTTCTCCGCGCCGTCCTCTGTATTGGAAGACTATGCATCGGTGCCACCGTACACTTTCCTTTCCAACCACTTGATAGGGGACCACTTTCTTTTCTTTTTTTTTTCCAGAGGTTTGTTGGACAGTTTGACCCCCCACGAGCCTTTTCTGGACTTTCCCTCCCCGTTAGAAAGACCAGTTGGTACGTTCCCCGTCACCCGTATCTTGGCACATTATATTTTTTTCCCTCCTACTTTGAGTTCTCTCATTTCTAACCACCCCTCCTTTTTGATAGGTAACCTCTTTTTTTTTTTTCCACTGATCCCCTCTCTTGCCGCACTCTGTCTTTGATCCGAACCCAAATTGTCTTAAGTTCTTTTTAGACTGGGTGCGTTTTTTTTCTTGTGGTCGCTTTCAAGCCCACGAACGGGACTTCTTAGTCTTCCCTCATTTTTCACATTTGAGAACGACTGCGATTGGGGGTGTGCTTCAGTTGTCCCACCTCGTCTTATTTTATATTAGACCCAAGCGACTGATTTCTCCCTCCTTTGTCACCCGCCCTTGCCACTTTTGGCCCCATTTGCCTTCCGGGTTTTTGTTTTTCGTATTCCTGTTGCCCTTTTTCGTTGCGACAGCCTGGTTTCGGGGCGTTTTTCCTAATGCCTCGTGGTTTGTTTCTTTTTTTCTCCTGCCATTTCTTTCTTTCCCCTTTTTGTTTTTCCGGGCAACCGTGTCTGGATTCTTAATTTTCTTATGTTTTGTGACGAGAGCACATGTTGGCGTTCAAGCTTTTTTGAGCGTGGGTTTGCCCCTGGGCCCCCGTCCAGAAATCCCCATGTACCTCTGTGTGCCCCCTTGTTGACTTTTTTGGCGCAGCTCCTTCTCACATTCTTTTGGGTTCTGGTGCTTGGAGTTGCTGTTTTTCACCTGAAACTCCAAGCTCCCTCTCTTTGCCTTCTCATGCACCCCCCTTTTTTTCTCCTTTCATAGTGTTTTTTCATTCGGTCCAATGGTGACGTTTTTCTCTGACTTCCCACCTCTGCTGCCCTGTCTCTTTATTCCCACGAGTCCTCCCCCCCCTTTTGGCTTTTATGTTCCGTTCAGATACCTCTTAAAGTCATTTTTCCAGTTTTATTCGCCAAGTCATCTTTTTCGCGTTTCTTCCTCCACTCCCCTTCAACTCCTTTTTTTGGAAGGAAAGAGTTTTTTCCCTCTTGCGTCAGGCGCGTCTGTCTCCCCTCTTCCCTACCAAACCTGTGAATTCAATTTTTTCCCGCGTTTTCCGGGATCCAAACGGCTTTTTTTTTTTTTTTTTCTTTTTCCTTGCCCTGAATCCTTTTGCCGCTATTTCGTTTCGAACACTTTTTTCCTTTTCCTGTATTGCCAACGAGTTTTCTTCTTGGTCTCTTCTCTTTTGGGGTCTGCTGTGTTTCTCGTATTTCTTGCGCCCTTTTTTCATGCGGTAAATCAGCCTGGGCTCTTTTTTGCCGCCTGCCGTTCAAACCGGTTTGACTGCCTCGCGCTTGTGTTTCTCGAGTGGTCTTCAACATCTTTTTCCAAACTTTTTTGTCCCGGTCCTGACGGGTCTGGAACCTCACCCATTTAGAGCCAGTGACCCTATTGATGGTTTCCTCATCTTTTGCAGTCGCCCCTAAGGTTAGATTTTCTGCTCTTTGTTTAGCCCTCTTACCGTATTTTTCCCCCGTTCAATGGCCCCTATTCCCGTAGGTTCTCTTTCGTTTTGTGGCCGGGACTCCTCCTTTATTACTTCTGTCCGTTTGTCTCTTCGGTTTTCACACCTTTTTTTCTCCCCTGCTCTTTCTGTTTTTCTTCAGCTTTTTTTATAACGTGGTATGGGCTACTACTTTCCCCTTCCCCGGGACCCCCAGTCCCTGTTTCCCGTGTTTTCCGTTTCTTGTCTGCCGTTACCCCCAGTTTTTTCCCTTCAAAGTCCCCGCCCCTGAGGGCTCGACACCACTAAAGCCATGCCCCCTTCCCTTCCTCACGGCTGCAAACACTATCTTTTCCTCCCCACCCCCACTTCCCCCCCCTCCTTCGTCTGGGATTGACCGCCCGTTCCCCCTGCGCTCCAACACACGCTTTCTTCTCTGTTGGCCCTTCCCCTTTCCTTTATTTTTTTCGTTTCTTGCATTTGCTTGCTCCAGTTTACCTTTAATGTAGTGCATCGTGTTTTTCCTTTGTGTCTTTGTTTTTTTTCATACTCTTTTAGAATTTCTGTTTTTCGGTTGCGTCATTTTGTTTTCCTCTTTTTTTTCTTTTTTTTTTTTGTTTACTTCTTTTTTACCTTCCGGTTTTTTTTTTTATATTCCTTCTTTTTCTTCTCCTCTTTAGTTCGCGCTTGAGATCTTGCTCCTTCGGTTTCCACCTCCCAACTGTTTTTGGGCTTATCTCACAACCGACCTGATTCCACCCCTTATGACACTTTTTTTTTTGCCCACAAGGGGTTTTTCATTACCCTTGTGCTTTTCTTCCTCCCTGGGTAACCCCCCCCTTGGCATTGACATCTTATTATATCTTTTTCATCTCTTCTGATTTTCTCTTCCTGTGCTCATTCTTCCCTCTTGTCCTTACTATGTCCAGTTCTCCTCGCTTTTTGGTCCTGGAAATTGTGCTTGTTTCTTAAACATTTCTCGCTTTTCTCCTTTTTTTTGTTTGCTGTACTTCCCCTTGTTTAACCTTCTTTCCATTGCCCGTGTTGTTCGGTTTGACTGATTGCCTGGTTCGCTTCGAAGCTTCCTGCTGTCCCTTTTCCTTCCCCCCCCAACCTTCCCCCCCAACCTCATAACTTATTCCCCCCCTCCCCCTACTTTCCTTCCACTTCCCCCCCTTCAACACTAACCCCCTCCCCACCCCCCTTCAATAATCCTCTCTTACCAATACCCCCCCCCCCCATAAACCCCCACCGCTTCACATTACCACTGGTCCCATGAATCACTCAAGATTTCCATTCCCCATGGACATACCCCCCCCCCTTTGTTCTTTTCTGCTCCCCTTTTGTCTTTTTTGAGTGAGTTTTAAGGAACCGTCTTCTTTGGTTTCTTTTGGTTTTCCCGTAGTCCCTGTTTCCTTTCCCTTTTTCTTCCCTTTCCCCTTTGTTTTGTTGAGCTTCTCCCTGGTTCTTTGTTGATCCACTTCAGCCCCCCCCCTTTCCCCCCGTTCTTTTACTTAAGGCGGCGCCCCTGACAGCGTTTCCCTCTGCCTTTTTTTGATTCCCCCATCGTTCCCCTTCCCCACCCTGATCATTTTGTGCATCCCCTTGTTTAGTTGCTTTCCCGTCCCACCGCGTACCCGCCGTGGGCCGTTCCGTCGTCCCATTTCCAACACAGACCCTGTTCCTGACTCTTTTTTTTCCCCCCCCTTCTCACTTTTTTTTTTTGGAGTTCCGGTGGTTTGTCCACGTTTTGTTTCTTCCCCTACCATGTTTAGGTCTTCTCCGCCACCTCCCAGACCTTTTCCTCCCCTGACTCTTCTGTACCCCCTTTTTTTGGTGACCCAACCCCCTTCCACACCTTGTTTTCTCCCCTCCCCGGTCCAGGGTCGCCATCCCCATACGTTTTATTCACTATTTTTTTGTGGGCCGCCGAACCCCAGTCCTGGTTCCTTTATCTCCCCCCAAACGCCCGAAGTTTCCACTGAACCTCGATCTCCCAACCCCATCCTTTTTTTTTTTCTGGTCCGTTTCGTTTACAAGTTGTTCCCCCCCCCCAGTTCTCCCTGTTCTTTACCCATCCCTAATGTGCTCATTTTTTTTTTTTTTTTTTTTTTCTTATGTCTCCCCTCGCTCCGTAGCGCTCTCCCACCAATCCCTCTGCTATTATCCCCCCTTCCTTTTCCCAATTCAGCAAACTCGTGCATGCCCCCTGGTTCCTTTTTTTTTTTTTTCACCCTTGACTGACCCCTTCCTTTTTTTGGTGATTTTTCCCCGTAGTAAATAGCAAACATAAAGTCCCTCACCTGCCTCTCACTACCCCTCCTCCCTCCACCCCCAAGCCACCCCTACTCTCCCCCGCTCACACGCTTTCCCCCCTCCCCCCCTTTTCCCTCCTTCCCTTCCCGCCTCCCCTACTCTCATTCATCCCCCCATCCCCCTACATCCTCCCCCCCTTCCTTCTTCTTCGTTCTCCCCGCCTCTCCTCTACTGTTCAAGCACCTCCGTCCCCTTCACCGCCCTTTCCCACTCTTTCTTCCCCTCCCCCTCCTACACCCTCTCTTACCCCCCCCCCACCCCTCGCCCGCTTTCTCCCCGACCCCCCCTACCCCCCCCTTCACTCCCCAATCCCCCCTCCCGCCACCCCCCACCCCTCCCCCCCACCCCCCCCCCCCCCTCTTCCCCCCCCTTCCACCCCTCCCCATACCGTCCTCACCCCCTCTACCCTCTCCACCCCCTCCCCTTGCCCCCCCCCCCCCCCTCCTCCTTCCCCTCCCCCCACCCCACTGTGGCCCTCTTGTCGGTGTGTGTCTTTTCTCTTTCCCTTACGGAGTTTTTCCTCTTTTCTCCCTGGGTTCGGTTTTCGCCAACCCCCCCTACGCCCTCCCCCCTCCACTCCACCCCCTCCCCCACCCCCCTTTCCCCCCTCCCCCCTTTCCTCTACATCCCTCCTACACCTTCTCCGCCCACCTCCCTGCCCCTCTCCACGCCCCTCTCCTACAATCAACCCCCCCCCATCCCCTACCCCCCATTCCCACCCCTCCTTTCCTTTCACTATCCCCTTCTCCACTTCTCCCCCTCCAGCCCCACTCTCATCTTCTCGCCCCTTCGACTCTTCCTCCCCCCCCTCTTCTCCTCCCCCCCCCCTTCCCCTCCCCGCCCCCACCCTCCCATTTGCCCCTTCTCCCTTCCCATCCTTCCCCCTCTCCCCCCTATCCCCCCATCCCCTCCCCCCCCTCCCTTCTCCCCCCTTTTACCTCTTCCACTCTCTTCCCTGCCCTTCCACCTCCCCTCCACCCCCAGTTTCATCACACTCTCACCCCCTCTTTCCTCCCCCTCCCCTCTTCTTCCCCCCCTCCCTCCCTCACCCCCCCCCCCCCCCCCACCTCCTATCCCTTTCTACTCTTCACCTCCCCCCTCTCCTCCTTTGTCGTTCGGCTCCGTCCTCCCTCCCCTTTTTTTGGGGCCCCCGTCCCCCCCCGTTCTTTTCCCCTTACTTCCAACCCAACAATACTTTCTCGGACTCCTTTGAGGGCTGTAGATTGCCCTCCGTTCTCTTTTTTTTCTTGCATTTCACACTCCCCCCCATGCGGACCCCCTTTACCTGTTTCTTTTTGGCCCTCGGTGTTGCATTTGATCTACTTTGGTTGCGTCCTTCCTCCAACACCCTTCACTGCTTTTGAGCAATTGTCCATTTTTCCCTTCCCCAACTTTTGCATGCTACCGGCGCTTTTTAGTCTTTTTTTCCCCATTTTTTCCAATGGGGCATTACCGCTTTCGAGGCCCCACCCAGAGCGTCCCTCCCAAGCCCCCCCTCTTTCACCACTTGCTTTCCTCCCTTGTACTGCAGCCTAAACCTGTCCCTGTTTGTTTGCGCGGTGCGTCCACGGACCTCTGTTTCCCCTCTCGACTTACCCGGTGTTTTATCCACTTGCCGAGTTTGCGGCCGCCATCCCCAATTTTGCACACGCGTAGTTATGACCCTTCTGTTCCCCTTCTATCTATTCAGTTTCTTTCCATCCCCCGCTCCGTGTTCCCCGTTACTGCATGACATGGTCTGGTGTTTCTCACCATCTTCTTCACTTTTTTTTCCGCTTGGTCCCTTTCTGTCCCCCCCCCCCTCAACAACCAAAATCCCCCCTTTTCCACCTAGGTGTTTTCCACTCCCTCCTTCCCGTTCCCTTATGTGTGACCCCCCTTTCTTCGCCGGGAAGGCCCCTCGTTTTTACTCTGTAGTTTAGATACCCCCCCCCCCTGTTCTTTTTTCCTACTGACCCCCCAACGTCTTTGACCATTTGAAGGGAGGTCCATTTCTCCGTTTTTTTCCCAGGTGGTCCTTTTTCCTGTTACCTCCTTTTTTTTTTTTTGGAATCCCCCCTACTTTCCCTTCCCCCTCCCCGGAGCTTCTGTAGACATTTTTGTTTTAGCCCTTGCCCCCCCCCTGCTTTTTTTCCGAGGTTTCCCCCTATCTCATTCTATTCTCGGCCCCTTTTTCTTTCTACGGCTCTTTATTCCTTTTTTTCACCCACTCTTTGACGCCCCCCCAGCTTCTCTTCCTTTTCTTCTGCACTTTTCCCCGCGTATTTGATTCGTAGTTTAGTTTGCCGCACATTTCAGCACCCCCCACCCTCCCCCCTGGAATACTGTATTTTGAAAGCTTGAGGATTTTCGATACTTGCGTCTTTGTGCAATCCCAATACTTCTTCCCCCCTCTCTCTTTCCACCGCTTTTCATACAACACCTTCGTGACCCGTCCCTTCTCATACTCCCCCCTCTCCTGCCCTCATCCGTAAGTCGATTCCACATTCCCTTTTCATGTAGTTTCGTCCCTATCTCAGGTCAAATCCAGGTTTTTTTTTTTGTTATCGTTTTCTGTTGCTGTCCCTCTTTCAACCCACCATTTGAACATTTCCTCATCTCCTTTCTATTTTCCCCTGCTTACTTTATGTGTTTCGGCATTTTTCACCTCTTTTTTTTCGGACAAAATCTTACCCTCTCTTCCTTGTTTCTATCCAATTCGGAATCTTTCCCTCCCCCTCTTTCAATCTTTCTAAGGTTTCATCCTTTTTATTTTTGTTTCTTGACAGTTCTATGTCCCTACTCTCTCGTCACTCGGTCCCCCCCAACAAAGTTCCAACCAACTGTGAGCACCCCTTACCAATTTCTCTACTTCTTCACCCGGGTAGACAAGGGCTCGGGGTGTTTTCTTTTTTTTGCGTTGTTGTGAAAGTTCTTGTGCTACTCTTCACTTTGAAAATTAACCAATTGGGGAGAGTCTAATGAGCCTTTTCACCCTGATAATTCCACCTTCCTTCTCTCTCTCCCCAACTGTGATAGGCTTTGTCCCCTTCTCTGAAAACTTTTCTCCCCCCGGTGCCCGGTATCTTTTAAGCCGTATTTGATTGCACCCCACCTTCCCCCCCCCCCCCGCATTCTTTAATGATACGTTCCCCCGCCCCTGGTGGCCTTCAATGTTTTTGCCTTTTTCATTAAAACCCCCTTTCCTCCCCTTTCTTGTCGACTCATCGCCCGAGCACCTGACGGGGCCTCTCCCTGAACTCAAGAACAGTGGCACCCCTCCCCCTTTTCCTCAACCTCTGAGTCCTATCCTGACCCCAACCCCCCTAACCCCCCAGACATTCTGTGCGCTCTCCCCCTGTCCACTTCTGTAAACCGTCCACTGAAAATCCCTCTTGCTTCTGTTGATAGGACCAGCCCCCTCGTTCCTTCTCCTTTTGGTATCACTTTCCTGTTTTCGCGGTATGCGAAATACGCTACTTTCTCGTCTAGAGACGTCAGTCCCGCATTTCCTCTTTTTTGTCCCCTGACCGTGCTCTCGGTTGGCGGCTTCCTTAGTTAGTCATCCCCCCTCCGATAGCCTTCCCCCTTGGTCCCAAACCGGCGACGTTTCTTCTCCTCCCCCCCCCATCCGTTACGGTTTAGGGAGTCTCCTTGCCCCTCCCAAGTCCCTTTGTAAGTACGGCGTTCTTTTTTCCCCTGTTAAGTTCCCTGTTTTCTGTGGATACTTTTTTCTTATTATTTCTTCGCCACTTCTTCCTTTGTGTAGGCTCCACCCTCTGTCTCCTTTTCATGTCTCTTCAATTGCTTGCTCCCTACGCTCTTGGCAAGTCCTCTTCCGTTTGGTTGGTAGGAGCTGGCCCTCAACCCTTTTCCCCTCCTCTTTCCCTTGTCTGGGGCAACCAGGCCGTGCAGAAGGTCCCTGTGACCTTTTTCTTTCTCTTTTTCTTTTTTTTTTTTGCGGTTTGATTTTGCTTGTTCTGAATGCCTCCCCCCCTTCCGTCAAGATACCTCTTATCTTCCTCTATAATACGTTGACCAGACTTAGAGGAGTGTTGTCATTGATTAAACCTTCTGTCTTTCTTCTGGCCATCTTTCCCATCGTGCTTTTTGCTCGCGCCCGTTCCCGAACTTTTTCCGTCTTTTTCCCTCTTTCCTACTCTAACCCCTTTTAGCAGCAAAGATTCTTATTTCTTCCCCCTCAAAATTCCCTTTTAGTTCAGTTTGTCTCACCCCCCTGTAACCCATGGCGTTGAACGGAGTGCATTTGTTGGATTGAGCCTTATTGTGGTTTTATCTCTCTTTGCTCATGCCCTTTGAGCACACCACCAAAACACACCCAACCCCCCCCCCACCACCCCCACCACCCAAAAAATAATTGCAACTTAACCTTTGCGTCTTTTCTTATTTCTTCCCCCCCCTCCTATGTGCTCTTGTCCAAGCACTTCCCTACATCGGGACCTATTTTTCCGTCAAAAGCCCGTTAATTCTTTTGGAAAATTTCCCTCCGATTCTCTCTCTTCCTCCTTCTCTTTTCATGGATATAGCCCCACTTCGGGTTCCTGTGTATTGGTGTTAGTTGCCTTAATCAAGGCCAAATCTTGGTCACATTTACCCTCTATTACCGTTCTTTTCCGCGAGTCTGGTGGAGTTTTTTTTTTTCGCCCCCCGCTTGTCGTTGTTGTTTCTCCCCGGTTGTTGTTTTTTCCCAAACCAGGCTTCTCCTTCTCAGTGGCTTTTTCACCTCCCCAACCATAGCGGTTGTGCATAGTTCTAGCCTCTTGTTCTCCCTTTTTAGCAGGACGAAGTCTCGGCTTAGCTTGCCCGACAGATGTAACTTCTCTTGACTTTCTGCCCTTTGCCCTTCGGTCAATTGAATCCAGCATGTCAAGTCTGTTTTTGTTTTGTGAACTTTCGGAAGATCGTAGCCAAATTATGGTATGTGCCATTTCGACCCTTTTTCGCCCCACTGGTCTTGACGCTAGTTGCAGCTTCCCTTTTGTCTGCTTCAGCTACATCTTTTTGCTCTGCCTTTGCCTTTCCCCCTCCTTGGTTTAAAAGTTTATGGTTGAAACCAACCAGTAGCGGTGGTCTCTGCCCCCGTTTTTCGTACCCTCCGACCAGTTCATCCCGCCTTCCACCCCTCCCCCCCCAGCCCCCCTTCCTTTTCAATATAACCGGCCAAACGTCCTTCCACTCCCCCAAACCTCGTTGGTGTCCTGTTTTCACCTCCCCCCTCCCCGTCACAGTTCGCCTCAAAAACCCCAGGTTTTTTAGCTTCTGTGTTCCCCCCCGTTCCACATTAGTTGCTGGATTTCACCCCCCGGGTAATGTCGCATCGTTCAATCTTGTTTTTGTGGTGATCTCTCGTTCTCTCCTCTTTCAAGTTTTTGGAGTGTTTGTTTTTTTGACCCAGTTTTTTTTCGTTGTTTTTCTTCCTTAGTTCCTTTTTTTTATTGAAACGTTTTTTTCTCTCTGTTAATTTGTTTTCAGGGGAATCTTCGTTAGCATCTTCTGTTCGCGCTTCCCCCCTCTTTTGCTACCATTTCTGCCCGTTTGCCCTTTTTGGTTTTCCCTTAACACCCCCGCCCTGGATCGTACCCCTGAATGTTGTTGTTTCGGTGCATTGCCACTTTTTTTTTTTTTTTTTGCCCGTGCCTACGTCTTGGAATTTTACAACTTTTCCCCCCCCCTCCTCGGTGTTAATTTTCCTTCCTCTTTTTTTCTCTTTTTCGGGGTTGTTTTGAGAAGAAGTGGATTTGGCTGATTGTCAAGTGGCCAACGGTTTCTTCCTTTTCCTTACAAGGTTAATCTCCTTTTCTTTCTGGTTTCTCCTTTTTTTTCTCTTTCTGGCACCATTTCCGTGTTTTTCCCGGCGAGGTGGCGAGTCCTCTTCTTGTGTTGTCTTGCTGCGCCGCGTCCTTCCTTTCTTACAGTCTATGAAACCACTCCAAATTACAAACCACAATCCAAAACATGAATCCTTTCCCCCTATTTCCACCACACTCCAAACATCCCCCACAACTTTTCCCAAGTTTGAGCCCCATCCCAACAAAAACCCCCCTCTTTCCATAACTTTATCAATGCTCTAATGTAACTTTCCCTCAATACCTACGGTTTTCTCGCCATAGGAATTTCCTTCCCCCTTCCTCACCTAGGGTGCGGGGTTGCCAACCTCTTGGCCTTGCACTTTTCCTCCTCTGCTTTTAGGTTTACGCGACTAGGAGGAGTCTTCTGTATTCGCCCCTCCCCCCCTCTTTTTTCCCATCCCGTTTCCCGTTTCGTTTTCCCGTGATTTCAATCGCATCCCTTGCCTGATCCAACCGGCGCCCCTCCCAGAGCAGCCCCAGGGCTCCTCGCCAACCTCCGCCGTTCCATTGTCCGTAACGATTCTTTCTCCGGTGCCCCTGGTACTGTTCGTACCCCTTTTTTTCCCCCTTTGGGACAAAGGTCTTCTAGCGAGTGTTTTGTGCAACGGCGTCACCGTGGGTTTTGCCCGGCCCCCCTTCCCCCAAAGTCTTCTCTTTTCCGACTCTTTTTTTTTTTTTTGGACTGTAACCAAGTCCTTCCCCCCCTGGTTTTCCCCTCCCCCGGTCTCCTCCCCCCCACCACGGTAGTCTGCCTTCCCCGGATCCTTTACGGTCTTTTGGCCGCCCTTTCCGGTCTATAGACACCCGCCCCATTAACCTATCCCCCTCACCACGCTCCAAAGTAATACACAACCACTGCACGACTGTTCTTTTCTTTCCCTTCCCCGAGTCAATGCCTTACCCCTTTTCCCAGCTGATCCCCCCCCGCTTCTTTCCCCTCTTTGTGGTTCCCCTGCCTTTTTGCGCAGCTGTCACCTCGTCCGGCCGTTTCTGCTTTTGAACATACCCCCAAGTTTTCTTATTCCTTCCTGTCCCCCCCCCTCTAAGCAACGGGTCAATCTTTTCGGACAGCTTGAATCCAAATTATGAGGTACTTTTCGACTTGAACTTTTCCCTTCCCTTGTTTCGCCTTTGGGCTCGTCAGGCAATAACCCCCTCCGGGGATTCCACTTTTCAGACCCCTAGTTTGACCCCTCCACCCCAGTCTAGGGACACCAGTATTCTCTGCGCAATAGCGGTTTGCCGCCTTTGGTTCCCCTTATTACCACCCCGCAATAACCCCTCTTTCCCGTCCCTGCTTGCGTACGCTGACCCTTCACTCCCCCGTTTGACCAACCCCTGGCGTCACGGCGCTGACACATTTTTCACGGGTGACGTGCTAAGACCACCCTTAAAGCCTGACTCTTTCCAAACCCGAGGGGCCCTGAGCCGTCCCTCATCCCCCAATGATGCATCTAAGACCCCTCCCGGGGGGAGCTCGCCCACCGGGACTGGCGTAAGCCCAGCTCGTTGAGAACCCAAAGCGTAGTAAGCCTTTTTCACGAGCAGGCCCTTTCTTTTTTTTTTTTTCCTTTGTATCGCCGACCGGCCGGACTTACCCGACCGGGACTGCATTGTTTTTCCATCTTCCTGGTTTCCAAGGATGGACGTTTCGTCTGTTTTCGTACGATGGTCGGCGCCCAACCCCCCCCCGCCCCTCGCTTCTGTCACTTGCTGCTGTTAGCTAATACCCCTTGTATTCTTCTATCGAACCCCCCCTTAGACCCTTCAGAGCCTGCACTGGGAGTGTCTAGAACTCGGCCGCCAAGCCTGTATTTTTTTTTTTTTGCAAAAAACCATTCCGGCTGCGCCACCTGTTGAGGCCTTCTAATCAATGTCCAAGAGAGGTAATCGGGGTGCTTTAGCTCCCCTTGAACCGTTCCCTAGGCCGCTGTGCCGAGGGCCTGACCTTGGCGCTTTGGTGGCAAGTGCAATACCTTTTGAAACGACATGGCTTTATGGTTCACTTTCGTACGCCCTGAACCCCTTTCACGAGTTGCCCCCCGGAGATAGATTACTTTAACGTGTTGGGCCGCTTGGGCCCCAAGACCTCATTGGATCCATATTCCCGTTCCCCTTGCGCGTTCTTGTTCTTTCTCTAGATGGAATGCCTCTTCTCTTATTTTCTTCCTTTCACAACTGCACCTGCAAACTTCCTTAGCCGTTTGTTTTCCGCACTTCTCCTATCGTCTTTTTGTTTGCACTGCCACCATCACCTTATGCCCCGTAGAGAAACGCGTGAAGGATCTCGATAAAGGCGATTTGAACTCATATCCGCCATCGTTTGCTCTTTTACCGCTGTTCCCCCCAACGTGAAGCCTCATAAAACAAGTCCATGAATCCCTGCCCGAAACACTTCCACCCACCCAATTCACAATTCCAACTTTGCGGGCCCCCTCATATTACCTCCTTTTTGTTGTTTGTTTTGTTTAGGGCCTTTTCTCCGCTTCCAAAATTGCATTTGACTTATGTTCTCATTCCCTTGTCGACTTGATTTCATGCTTCATGTCCTCCTTTTTTATTGTAGAGCTCTTATTAGTGTTAGACTTTAATATGAGTGTATTTTTCCCCCTTTCCCCACCCTTTCTCCTTCTCTATCCTTCACCTCTTGTGCTCTACGGTCTTCTGCTGATGTTTCTGTGGGGGCGGCCGTCCTGACCCTACCTGGGGCCAAAGTTCCTGCAACACAATAATTTAAAATTGACACGACGCTCTAAGAAAGGTTTTTTGCGACTTTTGGTTCTTTTTTTTGACAATCACTGAACAAAGAACAAAACGTACCCCAAACATTTTGACCAAACAAGTGTGAAAACCATGCGCACCTAGAGTTGTGTGTGCAAAAGGCGGTAGAAATACAGAATGCCTCGAACCCTCCATAAAAGAAAAGTTAAATGAACGCGCTCTCGTCGTGGATTATCGATTCAACTTCGGATTCCGGATTGCCAGGCCCTCCCCAACTTTTCTCCAGCGAGCTGGCTGGGGCGACGTATTTTTACCCCGTCCCCCTTCCTCCTCAGTGCCCATGTTTGACCACTGGTGGTGTCAAACCTTTTTTCTCCTTGCCCAAACGTGCAACCCCCCTTCGGGGCCCGTCAGTCGCCCCTGCCCCCCGTGGCCTACAACCAAGGTCGTTGAACTTGTCTCGTGGCCACTTCTTTTTCATAACAGGGAGCGAATTTACCTATCCTCAACGCATGTGGCTGACGGAATTTTTCCTGCCCACCGACCGCCTGGACCAATCTCCTTGGCCGCAACAGTAAGTGATATTGTGACGAACTGAAACCGTTTCAGGCGTACCCCCCGGTTTTTTATCGGATCGTTCCGATTTCTCACTTTTCCGGCTAGGTAGTTTTGCTTTTGCGGGCAGCCCCGATTGACCCGCGAATTGTGGGCTGCGTGTCCTGGATGCCCGGTATCCCGGCCACTGATCTACACTCCCCTCCCCTTCTAACCGGTCTTTTCATCTGTAACCGGAGTTCACCCCTTTCTTTCGCCCCTCGTCCCCCAGTGCCCTAAGGTTTTTGTCGTCGATGGAACCAGGCCCCCTTTCAACCGGTACTGGGGACTTTGCACCTACCTGTTTTGGCTCCCTATTTTTTCTTCTCTCCCCCTTCCATTCACCTGTGGGGGGTCCAGGCGACCCCAAAACCCCTTCCCCTTGGTACGTTTGCATGTATCATTTGACGTTCGAGGAGCCCCTACGTTTCGCTTCTCTCTGATTGAGTGTGGTTTCTTCTGTAAAAGCCCCACTCCACCTTTTCCACTCAAAAGCTGGACACAGTGTGCCCCTCTTCTCGAATTGAGATCCCATCACCCCTCGTTTGGTTAACCTGGTTTCCTATTTCGGTTTTTTTTCTTTTTGCTTCGTTTTTCTTCCTTCCCATCTCACAAAGTCAAACTACCCTTCATTCTTTTTCATGTACCTCTTTCCCCCCTTCTCTGACTTTTTAAGTAGTGTCCAAAAACCTTAACCTTTGTCTTTTTCTTCTAAAACCTTGCTTTCCCCCCCCCCTCTTTCTTGTCTGTTCTATGGAGTCCCCATCCGTCCAAGGGTTGACCCTTTTTTTTTTCTTTCCCAGTTCTCTACCGCCTATAAAACGACCCTTTTGACCCAATTCCTCTTTTTACCCTGACCAAATTTCATCCTCCGTTTATTAGAGTTTTTTTTTTTTGCTGCCACTCCTTAAGTCGCACCACGTATTCTTGATATAGTTTTTTTGGTTTCCGCTTCCCCGGTGTCTAGCGGTTTCCAGACCCCTTCAAAACCCAAACCAACTCCTAACCACACCACCACACCTGTCTGCACACAATTTACCCATTTCTGGGGGTCGTCCGGTTGGTGCCTTTCGTCGGTGGCTTTGGTTCCACCGTTCCCCTTGAACGATTGTCCTTTTCTGAACCCCCGCGTTCAGTTTGGCCCCGTTTTTCTTCCTTTTGATAGTTTGTAGCTATGGTCTTTTCGGTGTTTTCGTGCGCGCGGTGCATGTAGACGTATATGGCTCTGTTGAAGCGCCCCGTTTATCCGGTTTGGGCGAGGCCTGAAATGGCTTTCGGTGGTGCACAGTGTTGAACCCCACGGGGCGTGAGTTGAATTAGTAGGGAAACTCGATCCTTTTTATTTCTCCCTTGCCCTGTTTGCGTCCAATCTAAGTAGGGCTTTCCTCCCGGTGTTTAGGCTTCCCCACCCTTTTCGTTAGACCCCGGCCCTTCCTCCCCCGTGCTCC
>Ga0179591_1243730_pt1 | contig 17650 bp, 25 predicted proteins | sample CZOMad2_1_08_16f_FD_182891 | JGI IMG/M metagenome (GOLD analysis project Ga0179591, IMG submission 182891) | Vadose zone soil fungal communities from Angelo Coast Range Reserve, California, USA - CZOMad2_1_08_16fungal (PacBio error correction) | ecosystem: Environmental > Terrestrial > Soil >... | reverse complement strand
TTTTGCCCCTGCAGCTTGCCGTGAGCTTTGGTTTTTTCGCTGCTTTTCGATAGGCCGGAAAACCCCCTTTTTTTGCCTTGCTCAGGGACGTGTTTTCTAATAACCTCTTCGGGTTCCTTTGCTGTCTTCATTGTCACTCCCCCTTCTTTAGAGTATGAATGAAACGTTTGAACCCTTTTCAACTTTTAAGTTACAGCTTTCTTATTTTGAAATAGGTTTTTCCCATTGTTTCCCCTTTTCTTTTTTTTTTTTGACGGCCTTTACCCCCCTTTAGCCTTGAGGGCCAAGGTTAGTATCTGTTGTTCTTCTTTCTTTCTGGCCATTTCCAAAACCCTTTGTGCGTTTCCGGGCATTCAGTACTCGTTGGAATTTTTGAAACTTGGGTTTTCCCCCCCCTTTTTTTCCCGGACGTCTTTCCCGGGTCCTTGATGAAGAGTTAGTCACTCGGTTGGGTGAACTTGTCTCCATTTCTTGCCGTGGAAGTCCCCCTTGCCACACTCTCCCCGGAAATTCGTTTCCCGGGGCACCGCTCGTCTGCAGTTGCGCTACTGTGTTTCTGCGGCTGCTTCATTCCCGGTTTACGAGTTTTCTTGTTTTTGATGGTACCAAGGTGCCTCTAGGGTTTTCTTTGAGTGGAGCCCCCCCATTGACCGGTCTGACAACACAGTCAATTTGTTTATCTTCCGAGATGGTCTTCTCGTGAAAGCCGACCTCTTTGATCCGTGACGCACTCATTTCCGGAGTCTGACATTCTGCCTTCCTGAACACTACCTGAAAAGCCAGGGATACCTCTCCCTGCACGGACGCTTTTTCCTCTGTAATCCGACCCATTTTGCTGTGACCGGGGTCAAATAGGATCCATACTGTGGCCTTTTTCCTCGGCAGCTTGTATCTTATTTTCAGTGCAGGATGCACTCACCCCACACCTCAGTTGGTGTCATAGAAGTCTGCCTGTCCCCGCCTTTTTTTATGGTTGAGCTTGGTGCGCCAGAACTCGTTCTGTTCTCCCTGCTTTGTTTTTTTTTCCCCTTTGGGACGGACCACCACCCCTCTGCGCGGAGCCCCACAGTCGTCGTGCCACGACTGAGGTCCCGGCTTTGACGAGGCCAAGGTTCTTGATTGCCCGACTTCTTCCTGAAAACAGGGACCAGCGCCACGTTGTAGTCAGTACATGTCCGTCGCTCGGTTGACTCCTTTCCCCTGTTTTCTCTTCACACACTTCCCCCAAGTAGAATCTCGACTTCGCCTTTTTCGACCGGGACCAGTTCCCCGTGGCACCGTGTTTGGGAGCGTTGTTGTCTGAAATTTGGTGTCCCTCACCCTTTACACCATCTCTATTTTGTCGTTTTTTCCTGTATTTGAAAGTAAGGCCAAATTTTCTTTTTTAAAGGGTCGCACCGCCTTATCAAGAGCCCCCCTTTCACCTCTTTCCATTAAGGTTGCCCCAGTAATCTTTTCCGGAGCCTCAGGGTGGGCTTTCCCAAGCTTCTAATCCAGAACGATGGGAACATAGTCTTTCGGTATTCTCTGAGTCTTAGTTTCCGTCCCCTTTCCACATCTGTCATTGGTGTTTCTTTTTTGACACCAGGTTTTTGTTCCTGCCCTGGTCCCCCGATAGGGTTCAATCCCAGTGGTTCCCTTTGAGACGTGGTTTTCCTGGGTTTCTTTCTGCAAGTTCAGTCGTCTTTTCGTCTGATTCCAATACCTCTAGTGGAATGTGAGGTTGGCGTCGATGATTGTTCTTGTACGACAGTTCCCCTTTTCCCTCCCCTCGGGCTGTGCATCGTTTTTTTAGTGAACCCTTTGCCCTGTGTTTCTTCCCCCGGTGACCCCCTCAGGTTTTGCGTTTTCCATCTTATATCTTCTTTCGCGCTGTGGACAGGTTGCCCCCCCCTACCCCCTTGAAAGTTCAGGTTTTGGTTTTTTTCCCAGTGCCTTGAGGTCAACGGTCTTCCCCCCCCTGCCTTCTGGTACGTTTGATTCGCGAGTGAGCTCCTTTTATCCAAAAGCGCACCGTTTCACAAAGGCGACCCCTGACAGCCTTCTTTCCCCCGATCGTTCTTGGTGCGACAAAGGTTTCAGACTCCCATATTCCTGTCCCCGGCACCCCAGTTGGACCCGTTTTGGTATCCTTTTCGTTCTAGACAAAGGGTTCCAAGTCTTTTGTAAGCCCCCCCTCCGCCCCCATTTGTCGTTCTGGTCGGCCTAGGACATTTTTTCACACTCCTTCTTTAGTCGTTTGAGAACGTGGGAGGGTGATGTAGCACCCATTTTCGTTGCTTTTTAAGATCTTTTCCAACCAATTACCCCCCTTCACACAGGTCCCAAAAGCTGCAAGTGGTTTGTCCTGTTTTGCATGTTCCACTGGGGACGCTACCAAAACCCAGCTTTTCCCCCCTCTTCCAATCCGAGCCATCAGAATTTAATTCCCCAAACCGTCCCTTGTGACTTTGGTTCCCCAGTTTTCTTTTGATCCCGCGCGGGACAACGGATGCAGACTTTTGCCTTTCCTTGTGGCCCCCCGTCCTCCAGCTTTTTTTTCCCCTTGTTGGACACACGTGTTTTTTTTTCCCTGCCCTGTTTTTACAGCATTCCCGCGCCTTTGTGGTTTTCAGCACGACCCCTTCGCCTACTTCTGAACAGGACTCGTTTCCGCCAAAACATTTTTTGTAGAACCCCACAACAGGATCCTCCCCCCTCATGCCTTTCTCTTTTCAGTGCGGGCCATTTTCTTTTTGCTTTAGTTTTCGATGGATTGAAAGTCGTTCCCCCCCCCTGTTTCCCCCTGGGTTCTTCCCTTGGCGATCCCCGTTCGTCCCCTTTTGGTCATGTCAGCCATCGCTTTTTCTTCCTTGTCGGTTTAACCTTTTACTGCGTTTTCGCTTGCTGGTGAAACTCTCCCCTTATTCCTTGACCCCAGTTTATGGCGTTTCTGGACTTCGCCCCGATCCCCGCTTGGTGTAGATTCACTGTGGCCCCTTTTCCGCCTAAGTTGTTTTTTTAGTCCCCCCTTGGATTCACTTCCTTCTGGCCCCTTCCCTTTGGTGTTTCTATCGTTGGGATTTCTGTCGAAAAGTTTTTTTTTCGCCTTTCCTCCCTCGGCCCCCCCCTGTTTCTTCCTTTCCTCTCCAACGAAGTTCCCCCCTTCGTTCCCCTCGTTTTCCCCCACAGCTTTTTTTCCTGGTGCTTCTATGTTTCGGTGGTGTAATTGTATTTCCTTTTCATTTGAGGGTCCACTGGAACTGTTTTCTTTGTCATTACCCCCCATCTTGTATGGACCCTTTTGTCCCCTCCCTATTATTTTCCCCATCAGCCGCGGGCTTACCGTTTTTATGAGGAAACGTCACTCCCTCTCCCCTTTTGTGGACCACCCCCCCCCCCCCCCCCCCCCATCTGATCCCCGCCTTTCTCTATCAGGACATAAGCGTCGATTGATCTTGATTTTTTTTTTGGCTGGTCACGTTGTTTCCCTTTTTTCTGGTCCTGGGTCATCGCCTTCCTGACCTGGCTTCTTCCCTCCGTCGCGTTTTTTCTGAAAGGTCTGGAAAAAAAACTTTCCCTTTTTGTCTCTCAAGGAAACAGTGCCTTCTCGTTTTCTGTGACTCCTTTGGATCCAGGTCAGGGCATTGTGGTTTTTCAACTCTTTTGACTGATGTCTTCGAAGCCCCCCCTGATGCAGTCTCGCTCCCTTCGGCAGGCCTTTTTCCACCCTTTGTCTTACCGAACTTTTTGCCTCTTATTTTGGCCTTTGCTACTAGCCCGGTTTTTCTGATTTTTTTTTTGTTTGAAGATGATCACCCCGATTCCCTGTTGTTGATGGGCCCACCCCTTTCCCCCAAAACCTTCCCTCCCGAAACGATGAAGAAAAACCGATGATCCTCTCATCTCAAATACATCTTGTCGCCCCGTTTTTCATTTTGATCTTTTTTTGGACTCGTGGCCTCGTGTTTATTTCTTTGTTTTTTCTCGTCCTGTTTTTTTTGTCACTCATGTTGTTACGAACTCTCCTTCTCTATAATCTCCTGTGTTTTTTTTCTCTTCTTCTCGTTAGATTGTCCTTTCTGATCCCCACGAACGATCACACTTTTCCAGGTTCACCAGAGTTTACTCTCAAACCCACGAGGGCGATCACTTTTGGCTCTTCTGTCTGGTCTATGGGACCCCCCCCCCCTTATCCCCTGGTTCAGGAAATCCAGTTTTTCGGGTGTTTTCTTCCCTTTTTTGTTGGTGTGTTTCGCGGACCCCCTGGTTTGTTTGAAGGTATTTCGGTTTCATCTGTGCCAGCTTGAGCTCCCCGTAGTTTACTTTTTTAAACTCGGTGGAGATCCACTTCCTCTTTTTGCATGCTATTTTTCTTTATGCCGAGTTTCTCCTGTGATTTTAAATTTTTTGTTTTTTTTACCCCCGATCGGGGACTGTCTGCTTCCCTCCTTTCCTGAACCGCACCCCTCGTCCGTAGAGCGGCTGTCCGTGTTATTTTAAACCTTCAAGCGGTCCCCCCCCCCCCCTCCCTTTTTCCGCGTTTTTCCTCATTGTTACAGGAGCGATGCCCCCCTGCTATGGGAACAACGTTTTTTGTGTCTCCCCCATCATTTCCCATCAGGGACGCATTGAGGGCCTTTTCTCCGCCAATTCCAAGTTTCTTTTCTACTTTTCGTCGGTGTTTCTCTGCTTCTTTTTCCTAGGGCGCTTTTTGAATTGTCCCCAAGTCTTTATTGGGTCGTACCCCCCTTTTCTGCGAAAGTGCCCCCCCTCTTCACCCGTTCCAAGGGGACCGGTGTTCTCCAGGTCCAGGTGCCCCCCCCTAAAGTCTTGAGGGCCGATTCCCACGGACAACAAAAGCTCCTCTTTTGACCGCGTTGCCAAACGCCCTATGTTTTTCCCGCTTTTCTGCCTTTTAGTTCGTTTTTCTCCGGGTACCGGTGGCCTCTCTTTTAAAACCAGGCTTCAGTCCATCAACCTTTCCGTATTATAGCCACGAGCAGGCTGATTCCGTTCTTTTATCGGTCACCACTCCGGTTGGGTGTGTCCGTGGGCCCCCTGTCTGTCAGTGTTTGAACCACCAGGCCTTTCATCGGCTACGTGTTTTGTCGACCGCGGCATCCCAAGCCTTCTCCCTGTGATCTAGCAGTTTTTTCCCCCCCTTTTCCTGTTTTTTTGAAACGGTCTTAATTTTCCCCCCACTTTTGGTTGATGTCGGATTTTTTCTTGCTATGTGATCCATGACCAACCCCCCCTGGTTTAATTCCAATTGCCCTTCGGACCACCACCTTTTAGTCCGCAACGGAGTTATCGTAACCCACGTTTGGCCAGCACGTGAGGTTCCGGTGTGGCAGAGCTTACCCTCGCGCTGTGATAGAGTTAGGTACTCCTGTGTTTTTTTTGGAAATCTCTGATTCCGTCCTGTCTTTTCGGTTTTTTGTAGTTGATTTGCGACCTCTCAAAACCCCCTTTTTTCTTTTTTTAGTTGTGATGGGAAGTCCACCCTAACCCCCCCCCTACCTTGAGACCTTTTTCTTTTTCCTTCCTTCGTTTCTCTTTTTCATCTTAGTTTTCGTGACCCTCCCTAGGCACGGACCCCGCCGCTGAAACGTCCCCCTTTCCCGTTTCCCACGTTTGGAGAGGTCTTCCTCGGCTTTGTTTTCTTCGTTACTCTGGTGTTTCGCCCCCTGTTTCATTGTGTCTCTCGGTTGCCGTTTCTGTTCCCCCCGGTGTTCTACCACATCCCCATTAAGCCAGCCAAGATGTTTTCCCCCCTTTTCTGACTTCTTGCAATCGCATTTTTTCTCCGCTAGGTAGTTTTTGATGAAAGAGCCCTTTTGGGCGTGTTATGAGTTGGCGGTTTGCCCCCCCCGTGTTCTTTTTTCGGGTTGATCCTGGAGGAGGCCGTTGGCGTTCCGTTTTGGACCTGCGGTCCTTTTGTCTCTTTGATTGGGCGCCTTTTCTCTTGCTTGTTGAATGCTCGTGTGGGTCTGGCCCGGAGTTTGGTGTCTCCCGTCTCCTTCCCTAGCCTTCCCTTGTCCCAATTGTAGGAGGGTCCCCTTTTCTCCGCCCTTGTTTCATTGCAGGATCCCCAACTTTTTTTGCGCAAGTACGAGGAAAACGCCACCCTCGCTGACCTCGACTTTTTCCCTTCTCATCCACCTTTTCCTTTTTGCTGCCCTTTGCCCAAGAGCTTTCAGGGACTGCCGGTTTTTTTCATGTAGGTCACGTCCACCTTTCGGGAGATTCGGATCCCCTAGTTTCTTCACAACCCTTTAAATGACCCTCCCGCTTTTTTTCCTTTTTAACTTCTCCCGGACCCTCCCCCCTGTTGATCTCCCAGGTTTTCTTTGACCCCGGGGGGCTACCCGGTGATGCCCCCACTGGGGCTAGGGTTAATGGTGAAACCCACCTTTTTTTCACCAATAACCCCCCTCTTGCGCTATTTTTGCCAGGTTCCACGGTCCCGTGACCGTAACGACCTCCTCTACATTTAGAAGTTTTTCTTCTTGACTGACACATTTTGTGCCGCAGAAAGGTCGTTTGCTTTGACTTGGGACAATGCTTTTCTTTTTGTCCCTTCTTTACGATCTTTCCCTGCCTTTGTGTTTTCCGGTTCCCGCCCCCACCCTTTTGGTGTCCTGTCAATCAACACCTCCGTTTTTTTCCTTTGTTAAAATCCAAGTATCATTTGTCTTCCCGTTTTCTCCATCTGCCTTGGTTTCAAGCTCAAACCCCTTTTTCAATTGGTTGATTTTTTACTTTGGACAACTATCTGGACTTCCAGTTAGGTCTTTACGCCCCTTCTCAGTGGGACATCTTTTTTTTTGCAGTGCGCCCACCTACCTGATCCCCCCCGTTTGCCATGACCTAGCTATTTTTTCCCCCCCCCCTGATCTGACCCCTCCTTTTTTGTGACAAGCTCTTTGTGACCTCAAAGTTACCCTCCCCATCTTCGGGGCGTTTTGTTCCATGGATGAATTCAGTTTTTTTTCTCGCCATTTCTTTATTTGACGTCACTTTTTTTTCCAGGTGGAAGACCCCTTTTACCCTTTTACTCTCCTTAAAGTAGGGTGGTCATTCCGCCGACCCCCGGAGCCCCAGTCCTGCTGGTTGTCGAGTACCTTTCCTGCTTCCACCGGGAGGTTAGGGTGCCATTTTCTTTTTTTTTACGTAACCGCGAACCCCCTTTTTCGGTGCTTTTTTTGAATACTTTCCCGGTTGGGTCTGTTATATTACACTGATTGTCTGCCCCGGAGTGTTGCTCGCTTGTGTCGACGCTCTTGTTCTGTGCAGGCCTTTTTCCTCTTTGTCCCGTTGTTTTTTTCCCTGCCTTTTTTGGCGCTTTCAAAGAGCGCGGATGGGTGTTCCCCGCCTCAAGGGAGTTCTGTTTTCTCATTTTCCTTGCTTTTTTATACGTGGCTTCCTGCGCTCGCTGGTAAAAGAATATGTACCCTTTTTCAAGGTCTCCTACAGACCTGACGACTTTGTTTTTACGTATCTGACCTTCAGTCCCAATTCGCTGGACCAAGGTTTTTCAATCCCTGCCTCAGTTAATCTTAGAGGAAACTTTTGTTATCCATGACCACCTTGCACAGTAAATCTAGGCCATCACTCCTTATGTGTCTCGTTCTTCCCTCGTTTTCTGGCCCCCGCTCTTTGCTGTTTGCCTGTCCCGGTCCCCCCCACCGCCGGGGACTTTTCTCCCGGTTTGCTTCTCCACCGTTTTTTGTGAGTCGGTTTACCTCTAGTCTTTTTCCTTCGGTTTGTACCAAACCACCCTGTTTTGCCCACTGATTTTTAAGGTCCCTTATGTCACCGACTTTTTTTTTTTCCTGTCCTTAGGAGCTTGGTCATTTTCTTCAGTCGGTTTTTTTATACCTGGAAGTTGCTTCCCCTCCCTTTTGACAAACCGAGGAGACCACCTCGGCCCTTACCTCCCACGAAGGTGTGGCTTAGGAATCCCTCATTGCATAAAGGTTTCCCTCCCCGCTCCAATTTCTCTCCTTTCCCCGTTGTTTGTGTTTCTTTCCGGAGATTGACCCCCCTCCCCCCTTTTGGGTTTGTTCCAAGTGGGTTTGGAGTTTTTTTTTCCCTTTCTTTATGAGATTCCTTCCTCCCCGGCTTGACAGGCCCGGGGTGTTATCCGGTTTGCGGTGGAGAATGAAGGACCCATTCTTTGCGGACTCCCTGATGCTCCGGGACCCTCCCCAGGTTAAGGCCCTTGTCCTTATTAGCCCTCAGGTTCTACCTCCGGTTTAAGTTTTGGGTCCTTCTACATGCCAATTGTCAATTACGTTGGTTCGACAAGGACTTTTTGGATCAGTTCTTTTTTTGTTCTTCCCCCCACACTGTTACCAACCCCTTTTTAGTTCTGGTCTTGTTCAAACGGTCAATCAGCCTCGTCTTTTTCCCCCCCCCCACGCTTGACGCAGCCTGGCCCCCCGTCAGTTTTCCTTCCTAGTTACCTTAACGGACCAGGGGGTTTGGGCGACTACCCCAGCGCCCCCCTTGGACTGGATATATTTTTGAGTCTCATGAACGCTTTCGTTTTCCCCCATGGGGCAAACCCCCTTTTTCCAGGCGCCAATTTGGCCTTTTTCTAAAGCTCCCGTGAGCTTATAGATTTGTTTTCAATCCCGGAGGCAGATTAGAGGCCTTTTTCGTAAAGCCCCAGGTCTGATAGCGGCCATGTGTTAAGCCTGTTTCTGGCAGATCTCCCTTTGCTGGCGATCCCACGATCCCCGTTCGCTTTTGGTCTCAAACCAGACCGGAGGAGGTTACCGGGCCGCGACATCCTCCACCTATTTCGGAGTTTTCCCCAACCTAGTACCCCTGGCCGCTTTCTTCTTTTTGCACCGGAGATTTTCCTGAACAACCGTTTTTGCTGAAGAGCCATAGGGCTCTTGACCGTTTTTCTCTTAGGTATCTTACCCCAGGGATTTCTTTCCTTTTTTTGGTTTGCGTCAACCAAACCCCCTATAGTTTCGTACATGGTGACCCAGGGACTCCTCCCCCTTATTTTTGGGGGCCCCCCGTTCTCGTGAAGAAAGTAGTGTTTCCCTCCCCGTCTTTCCAATTTTTTGCCCCAACACCCTCTTGATTTTCCCAGAATTTGTCGTTTTTTTTGAAAGGATGTCTGGCTTGACCTTCCCGTCCTTTGTACTTTTTGGTGGACTAATACCTTTCTGCTTTCCCCATGGTGCCTGCCCCTCGTGGATCTGGTTCTATTCAAGCCTGACCCGTAATTTTCATTTGCCCTTTTTTTTCAGGTGTGGGATCTTTCCACCATTCACACAATGTTTCGAAGCTCCCTTGATATGAGGTTACCAAACCTATTAAGTGGCCCACGTTGTTTTTTGCTAAGTTTCTTTTTAGAGTCAATTCTGGATTCCCACATTTTTCTCATGCCCACCTTAATGTGTTCTTGCCTTGATATGTTTACCCTGCCGTTTTTCAACACGTAGTTGGTGTTTTTTGGTTTTACCTTTTTTTTTTAGACCCCACCAAGGATTTCGCCCCTTTTTTCCCACACCTTTTGCCCGTTATGGACTCCGTTCGGCCCTTTCTTTGTCGAACTTTTCCTGTTTTCCTGAGAAACAGTAAGGCGGGACGTCTTTTTCCCCGGGTCCCCTGACCTTTGCTTCTTTTTTGTTTCACCGAACCTTGGCCCCCAGAGTGGTTACCCCGGTTGGGGGATGTTCCCCCTTTGGTGTTTAATTCTGAAGTATTACGTTTTCCTGGATCGGCCGCCCTTTACTTTCGTCCGTTCGGCCCCATTTTCGAGGCCCTTTTTAACTAGTGAGGTAGGTCCATTCTTCTTTGCGGTATGTCAGGAACTTTCTTTACTTTCCCGACAGGACCCCGTGAGGTGATGAGTTTTTTTTCTTGACCCTTTTTTTTTTTTGCTTGTCTCGGGCGTTTCCGGGAACGTCCCCCACAGGTTGATTTTTCTTTGATCTGCTTTTATCTTTTCGCCCCCCTTTTTTCTCAGGCTCTGGTCCCCCCCGGGTATGTTGTTTGTGACCTGAAGGTGCTGCTTGACTGTGGATTTCTGGACGTTATGTTCTTTAACCTCCTTTCTTTCGTCGACTTCTGACTATAGGTTTGGAGGAGCCCCGTCCCTCCCTGTGCACTCCCGAGCGCCACGGCGCGATCGCCCCCCTCTTCAACCCCTGTTCCGCCCTTCTCTGCCTTTTGTCCCACTGCGTTGGACCCCCAGGAATTGCCTAAGAATATTAACGTGCACGGTGACCCATTTGAAGAATCCCCCTGTCCCCCACCCGTTTCGGTCGTCCTGAAGGGGACCACCCTCCCCACACGACACCTAGGAGCCACTGCATCAGTGTTTCTCTTGTTACCCCCCTAGCCACCATCCCTTGGCTTTTTTCAAAGGCTTAACCCCCCAGAACAACCCCCTTTAAATAAACGGTTTCCCAAGGTTTCCCCTTCGACACTTTCGGGCCAGGGTTGGTGAAAACCCCGTTCCTCTTTTACCTTTTTCGAAGTCACCTCTTTCCCCCTCCCCCGAATTTTGTTCCTCTTTTTTTTTTTTTGCTGGGGCTTGTGCCCTCTGGATTCATTGTTAGGTTGAATACCTCTTTATACAAACCTTCTTTCTCCGGGCGCGTGGCCCCACCGACTCAGAGTTGGATTTGTTGGTGGAAAGTTTTTTTTCCTCCCAGGTACCATCCTAACTTTTGACCCCACAAGTAGATTCTCTCTTCTATGGTAAGCAAGCATGAGACTCTTTTATGGGTCCTTCCCCCCAGCTCCGAACTGGAGCGCAGCAGGAGAAAAGTCCCCCCCCTGCCTTTTCCCGATTCACTGCGATTTCTTTCCCGCCGGAGTCAAGCATGCAGTCCTCTTATGCCGTGATACTCTTTGAGCCCCAAACTCTTGGTTTGCAATTAGTCTTCCCTTCCCCCTGGTTTTCCCCGGTTCCCTCCCCTTTTTTACTCCCCGGACGTCCCCTTTTTTGGTGGCCCCTTTATTTTGTCCCGCCTCCCTTTTGTTTTCTTCCCTTCTGCATGGAACGACTTTTCCTTGAAAGGCTTTATGTTTTTTACTTTGTTTCTTTACCCGAGTTTGATTTTCAGCGTGCTGGTTTCCCGTTGACTCACGTGTGGGCCCCGTCGCTCAGCCGTCCTTTTTTTTGGATTGGACAGCAATTTGGGTCCAGCTGGCTTTTTTTCCCATTTGCGTAGATATCGGGGTGTTGTTAGAGGTTTTTTTTTCCTTCTAGGACATTCTCTTTTTGGCCCGCTAAGTTGCCTCTGCATGTACACCTTTCTTTCGCCTAACGTTCCCCCCTCTCTTTGACGAGCCCCACCGGTTCCCTCTTTCTCTTCTCTCTCTGAGATGGGTTCGAGTACCGTGCCTTCCCCCCTCATCTTCTTTCTTGTCCCCTGGCCATGGTCTTTGAAGTGGTCCAAGTGAATGTCTCAGGATACCCCGGGTCAACTCAGCACACCCACCCCTGCCCCCGTTCCTCCACCCATCATCCCCCCATCCCCTCCTCCCCTCCGTCCACCAGGCCCCCCCTGAGAGGTGCCATCCCGATCCCCACTACTGCCTGACAAAAAGCCAGCTGCTAGTGGCCATTTATCCCTCACATTTTTTTTTGTTTTGTTGGGGTGTGTTGTTGTTGTTTTTTTCCTTTTTGTGGGTGGTTTTTTTCTCCTTTTGTCCCCTTCACTTGACAGCTTGAGTACAGCAGCTAACTTCCGTGTTCTTTTTGGGAGAAGACCAGAAGAGCAGCTAAAGATCCCGTGGCCATGGGGTCCCCCCAGACCACCCTGTTTTTCTCATAGGACGAGATTCAACACCCCCTCCCCGTCCCCTCCTCTCATCTTATCACGCGTTGTGGTTTGTGTTTTTTTTTTTTTTTTTTTTTTTTTTTGTGTTTGTGGGCGGTGTTGCCATTTTTCCTTTTTTTTAACCTTTTCCTTTTTTTTTGTCTCGAGGGTCTTCTCTCAGTCCACAGTCTTCCGACCAGGCTTAGTTTCCTCCCCCCTGTTTTGAGTCCTGCGAAAACCTTGAAGCTGAAGTTGGGAGTCGACTACTCCAACCCTATTTGTAAACCTCGCTACGAGTAGATTTCCCTGGACTCCCATAAATGCAAGACTTCGTAACGGCGTGCGTACAAGTTTTTTACGTCTAGAGGACATTGAGTTTACAGTTTTTTCCTGTTCCCCGGGCTTTTTTTCCTACCTATCCCCGCTTCTCAGTCTATTCTGTTCTTTCTGCGGTGCCCATGCCCATGGTCCCTATTTGTTTTGCTGCATTTCATCTCGAGAACCCCTGGTGTTTCTCCAGCTTTATAAAACCTCGTTCACCACAGTCCCCGGCCCTTGACCGGGATTTCACCCATGAATGGATTCCCCTTTGACTCCGGGTATTCCTCCCTACGTTGCTGTTTGGATGTTCCTCGTTCTCTCCCTTATGCCCCCAAGCACGATGCCATGCGCTTTGCACCCCCACCCCAGCAGGCCTGGACAATTTTGGGGCCCTTCCCCTATGATCATCATAGGAGTCTCCCCCCTAACCCACTTTCCCACGGTTCTCTGATCGCAGTTTTGATCGGCCTCTTTGGTGCTCTTTCTTATAGTTGGGCCAGTTGGGTCTTTCACTTTTTTGAACGAATACATTCTCTTTTTTCCTCCCCTTCCCCTTTTTTTTTTCGATCTTCTTTTAGTTGTTGTTTCCCCCAGTGCGATCACAACAGTGCGATTCCCCACGGGATTTCAGTATCACCACCTTTCTTCCTTTCGATCACTTTGTTCTGCCCTTTTCTTTCTTTTAGTCTGGGAATGGATCATTTTTTTTCTGGCCTCATTCTTTTTTTGTTTTTTCGGTCCCCTTTTTCGACTTTCTTGGATCAGCCTTGTACGCCCTCCCTTTTTGTTTCACTTTAGCTTATGCCGCCGGTGGGACCGAAATTTTGGCACTTTTGGCTGTCGGCTGCCCCAGACTGTGTTTCCCAGATTGATTTTTACCCCCCCCTCTGGGTTTGATCCACAGGCCTGAACTAATTTCTTTGCCCTTTGGCAACTTCCAACCCCCCTCTTTTTTTTGTTCCTGCCCTCTTTTGATGGACCTGGGACGTTCGTTTTTTGCCCCTTCACTTAAAACGCCGCGCCCGGTAAGTTTTCCCTTCCAGGGCCTTTTTACCAGTGTCCCACCACTTCTTTTTTGCCCACCCCAGTTTCTCAATTTCCCCTTTTCCCTCCCTCCGGCAGCTCTTTGGCATTCTCCTCCCTTGACATGGTCTTTTTTCTTTTTTTCTTTTCGTCGTCTGTACCACCGATCCTCTTTATGGTCACTTTTTTCGGGCGGGGAGTCACTTTCCCGCGGGCTTTATTCTTACAGCGTAGCTCCACGTTGGCCCATTGGTCACGCCATTTTACCCCCTGGCAGATAAAGGTCCCTTTTCCCCCCCGTCAAGCCCTCGTCGGGCCCTGAGTGGCACTTTTTACTGGTTCTCACCCTTTTTTAATCTTCTTTACCGTGATTGGACAAGCTTGGTGGTACGACCGATGGACCTTTCGTGGACGTGCGGTCTACCAGTTAGTCCTTTCCTTTTTTTTGGAGAGGCCCCCAGCTGGGTCCCATTTCCTTTTTCCCGTCCACATAAATCTTCTCGTCCCCCCCCCGGAGCCCTTGGCCGCAGTTTAAGGACATGTTACTCCGAACCAACTCCTGCTGGCTTTGGTCCCACCCCTTCTCCCCCTCTTCCCACCCCAAGTAAGTTGATCCCCGGTGTCTCCTTCTCACGGGTTCCATGTTCCTCTCCTTCTGATAGTTCCACGGCGCTACCCACACCGCTAACACTTGCCCTTCCCCTGCGGGCCCTGCCGATTTCCGGACCTTGCCCACCCCTTCCTTTCCTGGGTTTTCCGGTTCCCCGTTCTGACCCCCATTGGGCCCTTTTCAGTCTACTTATCGATCCTGCGTGTTTTTGACAGGACGTGTTAACCCTGTCTGGATAGTACTTTCTTATAGAGGTTTGCTGCTCGGCCAATTTTTCTTTCTTTTTTGCGTGGTGGCCCCTTATTTTTTTGGCTGCCCTTGATCTCTTTTTACATCTACCTTTTCCTCTCTTACTTTTTTTACGCAGGGGCAAACTTCCCCCATAGTCACGGCGATTTGATGTGAATGAGATCTTTTCCCATTGGTCTTAAAGTTACTTGCTTAACCTACTCCTGCCCTTTCCCCCCTCGAATACCTGCCCCCATGCATTTGCCCCTTGGTTTTAGTATTCTTTTTCTCTTCCGTTGTATATTTTTCGTTTTGATGCAGGTTTTGATGCCTTTCCCCTTAAGTTTATTCCTCTTTTTGACTTTGTTGTCCCCCCTGCTTTTGAAGACCTCCTCTTTTGTCTCCTCACTTTCGACCTTTTTCTCTGATCTCCTGTTTTGGTGTGTTTTTTCTTCACTTTTGGGCTTGTGATTTTTTTGAACAACAGTGTTTTCAATTCTTTGTTTGCCTTCCTTGCTGGGCTTGTTCCTTTGTCCTGGTCTTTTCGCTGGTATTTGGTAAGAGGTTCTCCTGATCTCTGAGTCTTCAGGTTTTGCCGATCTTTTTTTGCTGGCTTTTCTTTTTTTATTTCTCTATCCCTCCCCTCGATTACAGGCAGTTATTGTTCTACCTTTCTGGCCTATTTCCTCCTTTCACTTTCCTCTTGACCGTTTGACCAATGAATGGCTTCATTTCCGATCGGACCGTTTTTACCAATGACTTCTTTTCTATTGGCCCTTCACTCTGCGGGGCAGGAAACCTCATTTTGCCCCGAATTGGGTCACGAGCTTTCGAGTTTACTTTTGGCGGGCGATTGTCCCGATTTTCTTCCCCCGGCAACCTAAACAGATTTCTTTCTTTCACGATAGTCCTTCTGGTTCCTGTGACTCCAATTTCCACTTTTTTTGCCGATCACAGTGCACTGCTATTTTGGAATGGTCTCTTTAAACCAAAGGTCATTAACCCGCTTTTCTGTGGGGCCCGGTTGGGGACCGGCCCTACCCTCCATCTTCGACTCCTCTCTGCGTCCTCCGTTTTTCTCCTTTGACATGCCACCTCAATCCTTCTGGAGTCCCGTAATTGGCCCATTGATTTTTGTCTTTGGTTTGTCCGTTCCTTTCTTTCTTTCATCAGGCGGTTGAGGCCCGGTTACCTCTCAACCCAACGTTTTAAGACGGTGCCGTTCCAAACTTTTTCCCACCCAAGGGCGGGCCGTAAGAAGTTAACGGTTTTTCTTCCGTTTCCCTTCTTATGTTTCAGGACCAGACCCCACTTCCTTCCACCCTCGGGTGTCATGTCTTTTGTCCACACCCAGTAGCATTCTTACAGAATATTTCAGTGTTCTTTCGCTGGGGGGCCGCTCCCCCCCCCCGTACGAGAGTTGCAACCCCCCCCTTTGTTGACACGTTTTTTTTTGGGTTCAACAGCTGTATCGAATTAGTGCGCGGAGCAATTTTTGCCCATACCCAAGTTTCCGTAAGCCCTGAGACAGTCCCCCCGCCGTTGTTTTTTTGTTTCTGACATTCTTTTTCTCCGTCACTCACTTGCCCGCAGTCTTGTATTTTTCCGGCCCTTGTGAAAGGATCATTTTCCACCGAGGTGGCTGCTTCCGAGCGGACCAAGTCCTTTCTTTTTTCCTGCGTATGCAGAGATACGTGAGTACCCCAAGTCGGAGTTTGGGTTCAGGCCGCCACCTACTGTTTGTAACGGTCAAGCGACCCCCTCGGGCTCGCCCTTGGAGCATGTCTGGGTGGCAGGAATCTTACCTTCATGTTTTTTTTTCTCTTTAGTTGGTTCCTTTTAACTCTGGTAGGTGGCGCTTCCTTAGGATGTGGATTTCGATGCACGATTGTCAGCTCCCTATTTTCGTTTCTCCCAACCGCGTCCTCTATGTTTTTGATTTTGTCCTTTCCATACATATGCCTTCTTCCCCCCTTGTATGTGTTCTCTTTGGCCCCTTATCGCGCTCCGCTGCCTATGATCGGATCCGGCATCTCCTTTCCTTGTTTGGACTGAGTGGTCCGAGGCCTGGAACCCCCCCCTTTCTTTTAATGGGTCATTAGTTTTCTTGAGCCTTTGCCCACGGTTTTTCCATACCTCTTGTCCTTCCCGCGTTCACCTTTGAAGACCCTTGGCCTGGAGCTTCCCCCTGTAATTCCAGATGAAACCGCTACTGGGGAGGTGTAATGACCCCAGTCTACTCCTCCCCGGGCTCGTGTTGAACGAGATGATCTATTCCCCCGGTTCCACGGTTCGTCACCGTTCAGTTCTTTCCCCGGGTGGTCATTTTCCACTTCCATATAAAAGCGGACTGCTTGATCCCCGTACCTTCCCTGGTTCCCAATAGGACAAAAACCCCAATTAAGTCCTTTAGAACAGATTTTCAACCCTGTTTAAGGAACTTGTTCATGGAAGGGTTTCTGTTTTCATTAGTGATAGCCTTAGGATACTGGCGTGCTGACTGTTGACCCCCCCCCTTTTAGACGCCTGGCATGATTTTTCAATCCTGTTTCCTCTTATAAACCCCGCAAGATACCATGATTGAGGGGCTTTCCTCTGGTTAATCATCCCTTTTTTTTATCTTACCCTAATAATTCCCCTTTTGGGCTTGTTGTTAGATAAGATTGGTGACAGTAAGAGCAGTCTAGGGAGATGTTTGACCTGGCCTATGATCGGAAGTGCCCCCCAGATCTTTTCATTGGACGTCCTTTTTTCCTCTCCGTGTACGGGGTGGGCCCTGGAGTTTCTTTCCGTGTCCCATGCATCTCCTACTGTAGCCCGTTGAATTTTTCCCTTTCTGTAATGAACAAGGTGATATTCTGTACATCGGTGCCTTTTCCCTCACGGTTTCTTTTCTACTGTTTTGGTCAGCCTTGTTCACAGTTCATGCCTTCCCTTGATGCCCGTTTGATCCGGGTTTTATTCGTCTGCCCACCACTGTCCCGTTTTGCTTTTCCGTTTTTTTTAAGGCATCAGAAGAGCGTTGTTTGAAGCACTACTTCCCCTGACGGGATGGTCCAGGGTCAAACGTTACCCCCGTAAGTTCTTTCTTCTCGGTAAACATCTACGGTTTGTTGGCAGGAGCCTTCATTTTTGAGGGCCTGACTCCCCCGGTCAAAGATCCCGTTGGCACCCATGATTCTGCCCTTATTTGTTGCCAGTCTCAGGTCTGACTTGACCCTCTTCCTTTCCGTTTTGTTCGCGTGTTGATGATATAAGTCGTCCCAGAGTTTTGGTAAGAGTTTTTCTCAGCTCTGGCACTGCTTGTTGGAGGGCGAGAGCTTTTTTGCTTCATGGACACCTTTTCCCGGGAGTCGCAGGGTCTCTCTCTTGGTATGAACCTCCTTTCTTTCCCACCTTCCGGCGAGTTTGAGACAATAATTTGCCTTCGTTGGAGGAAAAGATGTCATGCGAAGGAATGCCTTCCCTGCACTGGATCGTTGCTTTGTTGCCCCAGATATACACTTCCCCTTTTGATGTGAATTTGAATCATTAAGTATGGCCGCCCCTGCGTAACCCCCGAGCATAGTTCTATGACCCACGGAGGCCTTTCTCTTCTGAGATGGATCTCTTCGTCGTGCCCCTTCACCACCCATCAAGCTTTTCCCCTTTAAGCGTCCCATCGTTGAAGCAACGAGCGAGGTCCGAG
>Ga0179591_1269287_pt1 | contig 17652 bp, 14 predicted proteins | sample CZOMad2_1_08_16f_FD_182891 | JGI IMG/M metagenome (GOLD analysis project Ga0179591, IMG submission 182891) | Vadose zone soil fungal communities from Angelo Coast Range Reserve, California, USA - CZOMad2_1_08_16fungal (PacBio error correction) | ecosystem: Environmental > Terrestrial > Soil >... | reverse complement strand
CGACGTGTACCGACCGTGGCCTTCACAAAACTCTTTTCTCTGAGTGTAAGGACAGCCTTGGCCGTTTCGGTATGCCAAGCAGACTAATCTTTCTTCTGCTCACGCCCGCCCGATTTCTCTTTTAGCTCACGACAGCGTTAGTCCAATAGAGAGGATTCCTTGGCGGGCGAGATCTGGGCTCTTCCTCCACATTGCCATTGCGTTCGTGGCCCGCTGACACGGATGGCGAGTTCTCTTTTGCGTGGATTCGCATTCGGTTATTTTTTATCGGACCAGGACGGTTCGGCTCTTCTTCCCAAGACCGGAGGGCGGATTTCCTTTCTAGTAGTGCCTTAGTTGAAGTTTGACGGGCGGTCTGCACTTTTTTTCCTTCTGATGACTAATTCTCTCCCGATCGGAGTTTCACTTCCCCTCGGGATCTATATTCTTTCGTGGTTTTTTTGATGCACATGTGTCGAACTTCCCCCCCGCCTTTCACCTTGGAGTCTTCTTGAGTTTTCCCTTGCCTTTTTCTTTCAAAAACTCGTTTTGGATTCGGGTTATGTTTTTTTTGTTGCTTCAGGAGCCTCAGAGAATCCGGCGGAACTTATACACCGGTCTTTTCCCTATATCAGGCCCGGATTTACGTACGTTACCTTGATATATGGCTTTAATCCCCCAACCATAATGGCAGCGGTGCTGGCTTGTCCTGGCGGCCTATGTTAGCCCTTCCTTCCCGTGGGCCTCGTTTCTCTGAGTCGGTATTTGGGTGCTGCGCTTGTCTGCCGGGCTAGCAAAAGCCTCTAGCGTTTACGACCCAGGTTTTCTTTATTTCTCCTGTGGGGACGGTGGCCGTCCCTGACCATCCCCGATCCGCTGCGCCCGTGTTTTGTCCTTGGAGGAACGAAGCGGCGGTTGGATTTGCGTTCTTTGCGAGTGGGTTCCCGTCCTCTTTTTTTCCCCTCTGTTCCCATCGCGGTATTCAGCGCGTCTTTACTCCCAATGCATTTAGAGGCTCTGCTTTTAACCCTCGGGGCCTTGCCTTCCCCCAACTTAGAGTGAGGGTTTTTGTTGTTTGTGTCTCGCTGCGTTTTTTGCCTCCATTCCGGTGATTTCTGTTGTCTAACTTGATCTTTTATGGGATGTTTCTGTTTTTTAGGAGGCCTTTCCTTCCCTTTTTGGGTGGCGGGCGGTTATCTTGATTGGGGGGGTGTACGAGAACTTCCTCTCGAATGAATGTTGTGCGAATTTCTGACTTCTCTATGATCGGGGGTCCGTTTGTTCGTCCGGTTTCTGTTACATAGCTAAGTTTGATTCTCCCCCCTGTGTCGGTGGTTTGATTATCCGTTCTTACCCCCCCTCAGGCCCCATGTCAATTTTCCCCTTAGTTTCGTCATTTTCCTTTATGGCTTCTTGGGTGGGCTTTTTTCCCGTGGTGACGGACCCTGGTCTTCTTTCCCTCCTCTTTGAAACGCGATGATCGATGTCTCTCCAGAAATTTATCGCTTCCATCGCTCGCTGCCATGGGATTTCTCCTCCGGGGGTGACTCTCTTACTATCGCGTCGTAAAGCCTTTTCCGATGATCGGAACCCCCCCTACTTTTGGTTGGTAGGTTGTATTCTACTCAGACTACCCAGGACCAGCGGCCAATGGATTAGCCGAAAACTCGAAACCCTTTTTCTCCGGCGACTGAAATTCAAGACTTCTTTCTTCATATCTGAAGGCTTTTTTGTCCTCTCCGTCGAGAGGGAATTCTCCCTTCTTCTTCGCTGACTTTTACTACGGCGGAGAGTACCCAAGGACCCCTCTATCGAATCGACCGCATCGGTCTCCTCTCCCGTGTAATTCTTTTTTACTTGCCAGGTGCGGTGTCATAGACCGGCGTTTTTGATTTACATGATCTGTTACACGGGGGTTGACTTTCTCCCCTCCTTCTGATTGACTTGAGGATTCACCGGTGTATCGACAAGACCATTTGCCTTCCCCTCCTCTGTTTCTCTCTGGGGACGATTTATTTTCCCAACGTGTCCTTATGGAGATACGCATTTGTCGCGAGGTCGCCTCTTTGGCTTCAGCCGGTTCCTGGAGAACCTCGTCCAGAAAAGCATTCCTCTTTTCGGAGTACCTCCCTTCCTCTTCCCTTCGCCCTTTTTGATTTTTACCTGGTCATTCTTCTTTCTAGGCAGCCGCTGGCTCTGAAGAAGGCGTGAAGTTTTGATGGTCCCTGAGGGCCTCAGTGATTTTTTTTGCGGAGAGGAAGGGTTTTTTTCCAGGACTCCCGCGACCCCCTCTCCTTTTTGCGATGCCGAGTATTTCTTTCCTTTCCCTTGTCTCCGCGGAAGACGCTGGCCCCCCCATCGTCAATGCCCGAGCGATTTTATCATATATTTCTCTCCCTTCTTTTTTTTTGACATCGATAAATTTTTCTGGGTATTGCTCTTGGTGCAGCGCGGGCCTTCTCTCCTTTCCCCCTCCGAACGGAAGCGGCATCGTCACCACCTTTCTCGTTTCGACTCTTTATTAACCTGCCGATCGCAATATTAGTCGTGACGAGTCATCACAACTCTAACTTTTTTTCCGATCTATCTTTGCTGCCTGCTTCCAAATTCTTTCCAGGTTAAAACCTTCCCCCACCAAGGAGACGCATCTGTCTTTCCCCCGTTCCTCGCTCGGCCTGCTGGTCGCGCATTTTTTTCCTTCCAACGGCGCACAACTCCCCTCTTGGGATCCTGCCGCCCCCAAAATCTTCCTCCATCAGACACCGGTTTGCCGACCGACCCGTCAAAAGGACGTCCCACATATCTTTCTTCCTTCGTTTTCTCAGGTGCCACCGGTTAATCCGCCTTACATCCCTTCCCGCCCCTTCGGCATGTGATCCCTTGGCCCCCCTTGTCTAATTTTAAGTCCACTGTCCACGGCTTGTGCGATAGAAACCGCCCCGGCTTATTTCCCCTCTCTTACTTCGTAGGATCAAGCTGCGGTCTCTTTCCCAGAATCTTCTTCCGCAATCGGACGATGTTTGTGCAACTTCGCAGCATGCTCCTGAAGAATTCCCGCTCTCCAGCTCTCCTCCCTCCCCCCCCCCCTTCCTCCCTGCGCCAAGAAAGCGGAGTCTTTTGACTTGGACCTCCCCCTTTTTAAAGTTGTTTCGGTTTATTCGTACTCTTACCATATGGGAAGAGGCTTCACTGAGCACCCCACTCTCCTTCCCCCCCCCTTTTTTTTTCTTCCCTAGGTTTGCTTACGATGCGTTATTCTTCTCAGCTCCAAATTTCTGATTCATCAGGGCGTGCGCGCAGCGCTGCCTTGGCTCCGTGGCAGGATTTCCCCCGTGTCTCGGTGCTTAATGCGGCCGACAAATACCAAGGCAGCACACCGTTCACACCCCCCCAGTCTCCCCCCAAGGAAGGACCCAGTCCTATGATTGTCACACGGCCGTCCCTAAGTTCCCATGTCCTCTTGTTACCCCAGCAGTAGATCACCAACCGCCCCCCCCCCCTCTCGAGCCCTTTTTCCTGAATCAAGTCCTCCTCTTCCTTTACATGTCCCTCAGAAAAGCCACTTTACGGGCTCTTTTTCCCCTTTCCGTCTCAGAAGACCCCCATGCCGTCGCGATGCGCCTTTAGCTCCCTCCACCACCCCATCCCCCATCTTCCTTCAGCCCGCCCAACCCACGCTCTTCCCCTGTCACGCCACCTTTCCATATCCCCCCCACCAGAGAGAGACAAACATGACAACTTCCTACCTTGAATAGATAGGCCCCACCCGCCGCGAGCACCCCTCCCCCAGCTCCGCCTAGGTGAACTCTTCCGTATGGATACGATATGTCTACTCGTGTGATACTATGAGCTGCAGACGCGAATTTCCCTCGCAGAAAGCGTCTTTTCAACATCTCCCCTCCCCTCCTCAGGCAAACGCCGCGGTTTCGCACCTTCAAACAGCACGCTCTAGTCGGGTATTGGACTTTCCCCGTGCCCCTTCCCAAGTAACACCTTCCATATACTCACCAACTTCCTTTGTCTTAACACGTCTTTTCTTTTTTCGCCTTTTCAGTTACGAACGCGTCTCCCCAACCCTTCCCCTCTCCCTTCCCCGGTAGCCCACCACGTTTAATTGGCCTCTTTTTCGCTACGTAGCACCTATTTTTTTTACGCGCACCCCGCTGCCAGGATTTGGATTCAATCACTAGATCACTTACCGTCACTCCTCCCAGGTCCCCTTATGCGGTATTTAACGAATTAAGGGCCGAAAATTCTCGATTCCTGATAGTCTTAACCCCGTCCCTTCCCCATCAATGACAAAACCGTAGGTTTTTTTTCCCCCTCCCCCTTTTGCGGCGCAAGAATAAGCCCCCCCCGGTTCCTTTTGATTAGACCCGCCCCCTTTTTCATTAGCCGCCCCTCGTGTCTCAGAGATCCAGATTACCATTTGTCCTCTCTTTTATCGCAGGTAATTTTTTCCTCCCCACTTCCTCGTCAAAGTGCTTTTACTCCCGTAAAACTTCAAGCTAAGTCCCTATTAGACTTCAAGCCAGCTTCCTTTTTATCCATTGTTCACCTTCCCCTTTCCTTCACCCTCCTTAAGGAGGAATCACCGCACCTCTTCCGTGCCCTCCGGTTTTTTCATAGTATCCATCTGAAATCAGGAAGTTTTCTTAAGCCTCCCTCCTTTCCCCCATCAAGGGACTCGACTCAGCGACGTCGATTTTGAGCGCCACTATACTCTTTCTTGTGCTTCTCAAGCAGCAGATCTTTGTTTTTCACCAACCTGACCGGGTGCTGTCCCTCCCTCTCTCCCCCAGCTGTTAGATCCTGCCCTTTTTACGTAGCTCCGATGTCCACCCCAGAAATTTTCTGCGCCAGAGCTGCTTTTCGATCGCTCTTCAGCTCCGTCCCTTTTGTAGGTGATGATGGGTTGTGCCTCTTTTTCCATTACTAATACTCCCGGAGTTTTTGAGTTTACTCTCTCTTCCTCAAGGGACCCCCTCTGCAGCCGACCCTTTAGACCCCTTTTTCCCTCTTTGCCTGATCGACGCGATTCTTCTAATTGTCATCCCCCGAAAACATTAAACAGGCTGACCCCCCCCAGAACGCTGTCGGCGATGAACCACGGCCAAGAAACTTTAACCTGATCACTCTTCCCCTCTCGAAAGTTCCCTTTCCTTTTCTCTGACTTAATCAGAATGCAACTCCCTTTCACTTTCGATAGGACGCAGATTCATCGCCTGTCCAAAGGGAATACTGCGTACCCGCGTCGCCACCTCTGAAGATAGAATCTCCTCTCCGGACGCACCTGAACTCCCCCCCCCCCCCAATCAATTTTTATGAGCTTTTTGCTACACAACCATTTCTCCTCTCTTCCCTCTTCCAGGACCATCTCTCCTTCCCCTTCCAAGCCACAGCGGCGAACCAGCTCCACAAAAACCCGATATTTTTCCCCTCTCCCCCGCTGTAGAAAACAACTTCCTTCTTTTAGCTTCTCTCGGCCCCGTCTCCCTTTCCAACTCCATGGTCACCATTCTTTTCTGGAACGCGCACCAAGTACGGGAGCGATTCACCCCCCCCCTTTAGTATCTGCCCCCCCTGTCCTTACAACCTTGCCGCCTTAATTTTGCATCAGGTCGTTTAGTTTCAAGCTTCAATTCCAAGGTAAACCCTTCTGCACAAAGATTCTCCTGAAAGATACGCGCTCTTTTCCCCTTTCAATTTGGCTCTCCCCCCCCCCCCCCCAAAATCGAGGTGGCTTTTTTCTCACCTTACTCGACAATTCACCCCAACGGTTTTTCTTCGACTTTTGCGCAGCCGCCCTGGCTTTAATGCCCCTAGAGATTCCGATTTCCGTTTGAAAACCTTGACCGCGCCCCGGAAGTTTCGTGGGAGAAAATCGTCCCTTCCGGTCATGGGGGGCTTTGAGAAGGGTTTATTTACCACCCCCCCTTCGTCCAGCATCACACTTGATTATGAAGATCATGCTTGTTTTTCCCTGAAACGATTTACCCTTTCCTTAATGGAGAAAGGCACGGTGATGTTTCTTTGGGAGGACGACGCGTATTCGCTGAAGAACTTTTTTTGCCGAACTACTCCTCTCCTTTCCCTCTTTCTCTCCTAGGCTATGTATCGAAGTCTGCTAGCTAACACGGTTTCCGGAAATGATATTTTGGGTTTTTTTTTTTCCCTCCTATCCATCTCTTTCCTCTTCTCTTTGTTGGGTGCTCTAGGCTGCCCTTTGTATACCCACAACAAAGACCAGAGAGGGACGTTGTGGTCACCCTTTTTAGACTTTCCCGAATAAGATCCTGGGAAGAGGATTAATCTCATCTAACTGCCTTTGCTTTTATTCTCAATCAGTACGTTTTCACTGACGCATAGTCCCTCCCCAAGAGAACCGAGCAGACTTCTCCATTAATCTTTTTTTAAATCGGGGTTTCCTTTCTCACAAACCCCCCTAAGGAGAGAAGAAGCTAATTTTTTTTTCGGGCTCTGTGTAGACAAATTAATTTCCTCCACTCCCCCCCACCCCCCCCCAGTAGGTCGTTTGTATACCTTGTTAATCGAATGTTCATTGTTTCCTCCTCTTCTTTCCCCACGGACGGCCCCTCCTTTTTCCTACCGCTTGGCTTCTCGCCTGATGGTAGACTTCTTTTTTTTTCGCAGGCAAATTGTGTTTTCGGATTTCGTTACCTGTGCGAGGCTCCCTTTGTCTAAAGACGGCCTCCGTGTTATTTTTGGACGAGCAGGACAGGAGATTTCTTCTCCCCCTTTAAGAGACTCCTTTTTGCTGACTTTTTTGACAGGGGTCCTTCAAGCATCTCCCTCTCTTTTTTGCATGAATTCGGTTTTGTTTTTCCCTCCCAGACCATACTTGTGGATGACTAGCTAATTTCCCCTATTCCGCTTAAGATCTGCCGTTGCCCATGGGTTCTGTTTCTCCTTATAAGCTCGGAGTCTAAAGGCTCCCCTTTTTCTCCTTTGCATCTGGTTTCCCAGCGTTGTTTTTGTGAGCTTGTCCCCTCCTCTGTTGGGGTCCTGGACGATACTCCCCCCGGTGTGAAGGGTGCGATTGACGACTCATGAGAAATTTGTGTTCGGCACACGCTCACGTGTTTCTCATGCATTTCATTTGGTTTGATCCTGGCGTGCCGTGTTTTGATATAGATTTTGAGTTTTGAGAGGACTCTATGGGAGGACCCTCTTCCCGAGTCCTGACTCTGTCTGCGAGGACAGAGGACTTTCTTGCAACATTTCTGTATTGCTTTGGGGACCGGCAGGGACCCTTTACTCTCTAGTTACATATTGATCGTTTTCTCCTTTGCATTTCTTAGCCCCCCTTTTTTGTGGGGAGAGTTCCCTGTTCTGATTTTTACTTCGGAATCCGATATTTGCTGCCTCTAATCCTTCGTTTTAGCCCCGAGGATTTTTTTCTCCTTCGGCTGGCTTCTCCGCTCTTCCTTAAATGGCCTCGCCCGTGTGTCGTCCCGCGGCTGCCGTGCGACAAATATCGCCACATAGAAAGACACGAGGCTGGACGATGCCGCTCGCCCCCTCTCTCATCCCCTTCCCCTCCTGCGCAGCCTCTCTTTTGTTGTTTGAAGCGGATCGTTTACAATTTGAAATTTTCTAATAGCCCAAAAGATGGCGGAGGGTCATGTTACCATTTAAGGGGATGACCCAAGCATTCCTCCTTTCGCTTTCTCACGCGCACGACTGCTTTTTCGCTCTCATCTACGTCGAGAGAGGCCCTGGATGCTCTCGTTCCGGCTTTTAGAAAACTGGAGGCTAGCCTGCTTTCTCTCCTATTTTTTTGCGGATGGCGAGTCTTTTTGCTTTTTTCTTTAGTAGCCATCGGGATTCAGCACGGACTTTTTCTGTACACTCTGTCCTTTTTGGCCTTGAGGAATTCGGGCATGAATCGGTGACGTGGTGACGTCTTATCGGGCACGTTGAATCGGCATTTCTTTCACCTTCAACCTTCCCTGCGACCCCTCGGCCGCAAATGAAGTTTTGATTCTCTTCTCTTTGACTGAGGAGTCAATTGGTAGTCCACACAAAAGGCACTGTTACTTCTTCTTCTTCTCCCGTCCCCCCCTTTCCTGTTTTTTTCAAAACTCGTTTTTGACTTCTGTTTTCTGGACGGGTGGATTTCCCTTCACGCGACTTAGACTCTTCGGAACAGGCCATCTATACCCTTGCGTTCAATACGGAATGTGACCTTTTTCATTCTCGGGAACGGCCCCTTCCTCCTTTCTTAATCCCCAAAATAAGGTTTAGCTGATGTAGGGTCTGGCGAGGCCCTGATCGGTTCTTCCTTCATTTTCCTCTCCCTTTGCCGAGGGATATGTCGGGTTTTTGATTAAAGACGGAGCCTAACCCCCCCCACACCTAACACCCCCCCCTGGCCCGCTTATTTCGAACAGAGCTCCTTTTTCCCCCGTTAACATTCCGTTTTTTCTTCATCTTTTCCTGTGGGGTTCGGTCGGAAAGCAATTCCCCCTCACCCGCTGCGTCTCTTTCCTTTCTTGGTGAAAGGCGACTTTCGCGGATCTTGTCCATTCTTTTTGGAGCTGGGGCCGCCCTCTGGATTATCTTCCCCTTATCCCCCCCCGAAGTATCGCGCGCATCTTTTCCCCAATTCTGGCGACTGGTTGAAGAAAAGAACCGCCCTTCCCCTCCCACAACTAGGAGGAGCGGTTTTTTGGTGTGGTTGACTCGCTTCGGTTTGATCTCTATTCCTTTATTCTGTTTATGTTGTCGACCGCGCTGGGGTTGCGCCGGGAGGTTTTTTTCTGCGAACTGGTCGCGCGTGGGTGGCGGTTCTTTGGAGCGATGGCCGTGGGTCTTTCCAGAGAAATTCGGCATTTTCCCCACGGATGTTTGCCCCTCGTTTCCATCTTATCTGTTTGTTTTTTCTGTTAGTTTCCCCGGAGACTCTGTGACGCTTTAGCCTCCGTGCAGGATAGGGGTCTGTGGTGATCTCCGTTCTTTTTCCCCCCTGTAGGACATCCTTTTTTCAAATGACCGTTGACCCCCTTCTCTTACTCCCGGACTGGCCGGCATGGTGTTTTATTTTTTTTCCCTTGTTTCTCCCTGGTATTTCGTTCCCCTGTCCCTTACAGCCACGAGTTTCCTGATTTGATTCACCTCCTGAACCTCTCCCCCGTAGCACGAGGCTGCATCGCACTTTGAGGTTTGATTTGCCCCCGGGACGTATTTCCCTACGTCCTCATCGTAACTTTATTTTTCTCTGACGAGTCCCAAGACCTTAGTGTAGGAGCGGTGAGTCGATCCTTTTACCTCTGCGGCACCCTCTTACTCGAGAGAGAAAGTAACCGTACCGACAAACCTTTTTCCCTCCCCTTATACTTCCCTTCAAGACGCCTTTTCCCTTCCTTCGAGTAAGGCTTGAGGTTTCCGGCTATCGGGGAAATTTAAGAGATCCTTCTTTTTCCCTACTTACTACCGTCGGCGAGTCAACTTTCCCACTAAGTTCCCCCCTCACTGCCCGCCCTTTTGAGCCGACGAGATATCTGTTCCTATTTTTGTTTTTTGGCTTTGTTCGATTACCCCAGGCCTGTTCTTGGGACCCTTCCTGATCCTGTGCACGTGGGATCACCTTCCTCACTGCCCTTTAAGGCTTTTTGGTTACCAAAATTTGTATCAGAATAAGCGTTCCATACCGTCTTTTTTCTTCCTCTTTTTTCCCCTGTTGTAGTCACACTTTTATTTATTTCAGCCATCTCGCGACTTGAGTGAAGAGTTTACTTTCTGGTACTGGAGCCTGCTCTCCCATGAATGCCATAAGAGGGCCTTTCCTCGAACGTGCTCTTCGCTCTCCCTTTTCTTCCCTTTTCCTCGGATTTAGCCGGTCCGCCGCGTATAGGCCCTAGAGGCTTTCGGTGGTTCTTTATCCTTGTTAAAGCGCTGAACGATTTCGCTTTCCGTAAGGACCCTATTGACCCGTCCTTGGTCTTTCCTTGTTCGTTCTTGTCGGGCATTTCTCTGGTCCCAGTCTTGATTTCACCAATCGCAATGCCCCGCGAGAAGATTTTACAACCCTTTGTTTTTTTGGTTGAGAGAGATAATCTCGCTGCGGGCATGCGCTTTTATGCTCGGGACTAGGAAGAAATTGCCGAACCTGAACTGGACTTCCGCTCCCGGCCCCGGTTCTTGAGTTTCGCGTGTTCCCCCTTCTCCAGTCAATCTCTCGCGTGCCCTGCTAAATCACCCGAGCCCAATCTTTTCTCCATTTGAGAATCTAGCGGCGCTGCGAAATCCTCGAATTTACACCCCCCGTTCGTGTTCCTTCTTCCCTTTTTCTTTTCCTCTGTCCATGGCCGCTGGTCGCGCCTGTCAACTTTCCCCCCCGGTTAGACCAATTCCATTTTCCTCCCTCGCGTCCAAACTGCGTATCGCCGCAGAACCTTTTTGTTCTACCTGAAATTTCCCCAGGAAGCTTCCCCCCTTAGAACGGTATGGGCCTAGTTTCAGATCCCCCCTTTTTCCCTACCTAACAGTCGCGGTCGGCTTTTCATCCAAATTGTCCCAGTGTATCATTGAAGACGTAAAAGGAAGTTGTTCCCTATACTCCAAGCACCTGACCATCGACCCTTTTATTACTCTAGTAGGATCCATGGTTCTTTTCTTAGGCTTTGCCGTACTCAGCTTCTTCTATTGACCACGTCCCTCCATGATATTGACTGATTCCACTCTCTCACGCTTGCCGATCATATCTCTCCGACAAGAAAGGCAGTTTTCCTTCCTTCTCTGTTCAATTACGTATTCCCCTCTATTTCCTTTCCCCCTTTCCGATTTGCCCGAGCTCAGGCGCCCTCAACGCTCCCCTGCAAAACAAGGGAGGGGACTCTAGTGACCCCTTCCTTTTCCTCTGTCTCTCGAGTACTCGAGTCCCCAAGTTTTGCTTTCACAGTCCCAGGCGCTGCCCTAGAGCGTTGTGAGTCTCCCCCCTTTCCTTAGGACCTAACCCCCTCTCGATCGAGTGGAGTTAATGCGACGTGTCCCTCCCCCTCTTGACGCACACGTGCCACCCCTCTTGAAAAACCCAATTTGGCCATTGTACGATTCCCGAGCAGCCTGACTTTCCTTTTTTTACGTCTGTACTTTTTTTGAACCGTCCAGTCTCTCCCCCCCGTCAACGGCCGAGAATTTTATTCTAGTAATTCGGAAGAAGAGAATTCCCAAAAGACACACGAACCGTCATTGCATATAAGATGGCATAGCCAATCCCAGATTAGATTTGAAGGCCTTTTTCGAGGACAGAAATACAAGATAGTATCTCCCACCCAACCACACGCTTCGTCCCAGGGCCTACTTCCCCCGTCGCAACTTAAGTTAAGCCCATTTTCGACACAGTCACTTCCCTAGTACCCGGCCACTCTCTCGGCCCCCCCACCCTCCCTCTCAGCACCTTTCCACACAACCCATATAGCCTTTTTATTCGTAATGCCAACTGATTCTTTTCTGCCAGATCGTTCTCAGAAGTGTTCCATTATCCTCCTCTTCCTACGCAATTTTCTCCTCATCAAGCGTCGGCACAATTCTCTCCTCTACGACCCCCCCATTTTGAGGCGTTCGCCCTTTACCCCCCCATCCCCCCCCTTTATTCGCGGGATATTTTTCTTTAAGGCCGGCACGTACAAGTCCAGAAAATACCATTCATTTTGTAGGAAACGCGATCCGATTTTTCTCCCTCCTGGCCTCGACCGCGGCACCCCTCCCTCTTCCTTACGGCAGCTTTCTTATGCAAAAGTTTAAGTCCTCCCGTACCGCTCTTATCCCTCAAGGAAGCCACAAGACACCCCCCTCTGCACTTATTTGTGCTTCCAGCCATATCTCCTTGACCGTCCGGTGACGAATGGGGATTCCTCTTCTTTTAACGAAATTGTATAGTGACCTATTCGCCCCTCTCGGCTTTTTCCAACCCCAAGTCCAGAAACCCATCCTTCCCCCCATCGTTGTTTTAAAACGTCCAGGCGGCTCAAGAATAAGCTTAAACCGGTGACCTTTGTGTTTCCGTTCGCAGAAGTTGCTCCTCATTCCATCTTCTTCTCTTCCATCGACTTCAGTTGGCTCCCTATTCGAGCCCCTCAGGTCAAGTGCAGCACACCTATTCACCAAGGGACCCCCCTCTCTCCACCTGTCCACCTTCCCCGCTTCATGCCCTGTGCATGCCCCCTGCCCGCCCTGACTTCCGGCGGTTATCCCATCCGTCCCCTTGTCCGGACTACAGAATTGGCCCCTTAATCACCCCCCTCAACAGATACGTCTCCATCCGGGTGAATAGTGATATCCCCCGCATCCGCAGTTTTTTTTCTCCAGCCTCCGATCTCTCCATCCCATGTAATATCCTCAGCGCTTCCGCGTAGAGTTTGACAATTCTTCTTCCTTGTATTCTCTGCGCCCTGTATTTGCTTGGTATCCCCCTTCCCCCCCCTTTTCTGGCAGAACTGAGTGACCAGCTTTTTTTGGTGATCTCCACGGTGTACCCACCCCCCTTTCCGTCGATACGCTTCCAATAACAGACCCCCTTCTTCCTTCGATCTCCTTTTTCGATCGCGCTCTGCCTCTTCCTCCTCCTCTTGGTATTTTATGCTGGTGTTTGGCCTTTTCAGTCGCCGAGTCCGACACCGGGCCTGCAGTTCAGGACCTTCCCCTGATACTCCAGTTTTTTTTTCCAGCGCTCCTCTTCTCAAAACGTCCGAGTTTTATTAGGACGAGTTATTCTATTCTCCCAGCCATCCCAACAGAACAAAACACCTTTCCTGACCACAACAGCAGCTGTGCCCCTCCTCAACAGACTTAGTCCCCGGATCAAGATTCCTTCCTTAACGGTACCCTGTTTTCAAATGGAACCCTCCTCCCGCCATGTGCCCGCCGATTTTAAGATCTGCCCCTCAGATTATTTTACTGGCAGGCCGTTCTAACCGCGGTCGAGTCTTTATGTTTCTATCGAGCGTTTTTGCTGGACTTCCCCTTCCGGAAAGATCACCCACTCCCTCCATTTTTTATTTTAAACGATGAGCGGTTGCCGCCCCCTTTCCCAGAGCTATGGCCGATACCCCGGACAACTTCCTCTTTTCCTTCCCCCCCCAGACACATCGGCGTAACAGCGCACCCAACCCGCTCGTGTCCAGCTTCCGTCTGTTCGAAAAAGCGCGGGAGCTCTTTCTCTCTGAGCGTATCCGGATACCCTAACCCAACTTTTTTCATTTTTCTGGAACGGAGAAAGTCCTGTGTTCGGACCCAGGCTATTTGATTCAGACTGTCCTCCTTTCATCGCCCCTTGGGATCGTGAGCAGCGTCGAAACCTTTCCCCCCACATGCCTTTCCAACCATTAAGGCTCCTGTCCAAAGTTCCTCCTTCTGCAGTCTCTCCAAAATCTATGTTCTGCCTTTTTCTTAAAAGCTCCTCGCCATTTTTCCCCCCCCCAACCCTTTTCGTGCTGCTCCTGTGGCGACCCTTAAGCCTGGTTTTCCCTACAATAGCGTTGGCTTGTTCCGGTTTGAACACCCAGAGGCGCCCTCTCACATTACGGCTTCCGGGTTTTTCGTTTGCCCTACGCCCATCTGCCTTGGTTTGCAGTCCGTCCTGTGTTTCTTCGTCAAAAGACCCGCAGACCCTACTGGCTTCTTCTTGCAGCCCCCCCCCTTGTTGTTCACCGGACCGCTTTCCCCGGGGTCCTTTCTCCTTCTTGACTGTTCGCTTAGACTCTACCTTTTTTGAGCGGCGCATTTTTTGAATGAGACGTTCAGCTCTCAGTTTTTCGCTTCAGCTCGCCGCGGCCCGTCCGAGTATCTTCGTTCACAAGCGTGTTAAAGGAACTACCTGCTTTTTTTTTTTAGAAAAGCATCTCGTAGACGTTGGATAAGGTTTTGGTCTAGCGATTACGTGGTTACACACCCCCACCCATGACTATCTTGACGTTTACATTTTCGAGAGCATGAATCTGATTATTTTCGTCTCTTCCCTTAACTCGAGGTATTCTGGATCTACGTTTCTCCTATAAGACAGGACGGATCAACCTTTCACCGTAGCTACTTATTCCCCTTTTTTCAAAGGTTTTTCGGTTCCGTTTCACCACGGCATGTTAGTTTTAAGTCCTCCCTAAGTAGTTGTCTGCGGGTTTTCTTTTTTAGTCCCCCGGCCATTAGTCTATGCCCACCCCTAACCTGGTTTAGGCCTTTCTCCCCGTTTGTCTCCTGCCTGTCGAGTTGTTTAGTTTCCCACTTCGGCCTAGTAATTCTTTTGCTTCACCTCAATTTATGTGTGTACGTCCACGCTGACCCCTGCCCCTGAAGTTGTTTTTTTGGAAATGTCTCGGAGCTTTGCGACCCCCGTCCCGCCCATCCCAGACTTTTTGTCTATTGCAGGATATCTGCGTATCATTTCCTTCCCATTTTTTCTTTTGTTTTTCATTTTCTTGCACGAGCCCTTCTTTTTATGACGGCGTTTGGCATTGACGGCGCATCCCTTTTTTCTCCCCCCCCCCCCGTCACGACTTTAACGTCCCGATTTCATTTCTTGACCAACGGTTGGCGTTTCTCGGATCCGTCGGCGTCCCCTATCCTTTCCACTTTTGTTATCACATGGCATCGAGGGGTCCCCCGGGGCCCAGGGGTTTTTTGTTCCTTTTTTTAGACTTTTTGAGTGGCATACTCTCAGGTGGGTCAGGGGATAGTTTGCCTAGAGGCGCCCCTTTTGGTGTTTTTCCAACTTTCTTTGAGAATGATGTATTGGTTTGAGTCTTTTTTTTTGTGGTTTTGGGATCGGCTTTAAGGTAGTCTGTATCTATACCCCTGGTGTTTCGCGCCCATTTTGACTGCTTCACAAGTGTTCCTATGATCCCCGATCGGTTACCCTTTGGGAATTTCTTTCCCTTTTTATGTATTAGGGACTGTGTCGAACGGACCCGGTACTTCCGATCATCGTTCATATTGATTTTTGCTTTTGTCGTTTTTCTTCTCCTACAGTGCTGGTGGTGTTCTTGATTTCCCCCTGTTCATGTTTTTTGAGCCTTCATAACTCTCTAGTCTGCTCAGACTTCCATGGAAGGGTTCGACGCTTTTAGTATTGTGGCCCGGCTTTCGATAATTTCAAGTTGCCTACTCCCCGGTAGATAAATCGAACATCCGACAACCCTCAGCAATAACCCCCTGTGTATCTTCACAGGCGCGAACTATCGTCAGCCCCGCTGAGACGAAGGTCTTTTTGGTTGTTGGCCCAGAGGCTTAGACGGACAGTCCCGGTTCTCCCTTCCCCCCCAACTTTTTAGCGAGGGTAATGTTCGACGCCTTCCTTTTTCTTCCCCCCCAATCCGAAGAATCTGGAGGAGCCTTGACGCCCCCCCTCCTCATGGATCTGCGCTCTTTACGTGAGAATAGATGTTTTTCGAGGCCCTGTCTTAGAGACCGTCTTCTTTCGTAGGTTCCGCCTCCCCCCATTTCTGAGTGAGATTGATATACGTGAAAGGATGGCGACGTCTATTTTTCTCCTTTTTTCTCCGGGTTGGTATCCGTACCTTAATGTGCGTCTGTATACGCATGCGAAGTCGGTTTGGATTTTATAATTAGTCCTCTCCTTTTCTTGGACCGGGGCGGATCCTGGTCCCTTTGAAACTTGATTTTTACCGTACACCCTGGCTATTCCCTCTCGCTGAGAACTTTCTGGCTCGCTTATACCCTCCTTTTCCTTCGTCTCAAGCAAAATGCTGGTTGTACCTGTCCCACCTTTCCCCTTTGGTGACGTCTTATTGAGGCCCGCCCTGGACGTTTTCAAAACCCCGTTTTTTTTCCAGGCGTTGGTTTCTGCGGGGTGTGGGACTGGGATTTCTCTCTCCCTGCCCTTGACGGAATATACAATGTTCCTACTCTACTGAAATTTTTGTCTCCTTTCCGGTTACAAGGTTCTCTTGCTGGCCCACAAATACTGGCAGACCCCCCACTTTTTCTTTTTCTTGCTTTAATGACTTTTTCCCCGAGCTCCTGCATTCCCGGTGCATCTACTGTTCAGTGATGGGCCTCGGTGTTTGATTGACGATTTTTTAAGGAAAGGGCTAGAAAGTCCGATAGTGGTACGTCCCAACATTTTTCCCTGTTGGTGAGTTATATGATCTTTTGTTGTACTTTTTTCACTTTGCAGGCCAATTGTTTATAAAGTGCCCTCCCTGATGGTTTTTTAACTGGTTTCCAATCCGCGGCTTTTTCCCCCCTATCCTCTTCTTTGAGCTGGGCCGACGCTTCTGTCTGGCAATTCTCCTGGATGCCGCGTATCCTTTATCCACACTGCGGAGCTTTTCTGGTCAGAACGCCTTCCTGCCGTCAAACACTAGGAGGAGCTTTTGATTGTGCTCGCTCGTTTTTTCATCCGTCTTCCGGTATCCGTGATTTTCTGTCCGAACTGATGGGTGTCGAATGGGTATTGGAGGCAGCCCGGGATAGTTTTGTGTGTGTGCGTTTCCTCTCTTTTTGGTGGGAGGCTGTACGTTCCAGTCATGCAGTACCGCTAATTCCCTTTTCTTCGGCGAAGTCAAGCTTCTCTCCCCCTTTCTTATAGGTCGTTTGGGATTTTCAGTTGACTTTTTTACCCTGCTTCTCTAGCATCCGTATCGGCTCGTTTTTAGTTTGTGATCTACTTTGTCTCCACCCCCCCCTCCTTGGAATGTAGTAATTGAACTGCCTTCGGCCGATTCATCGTCCTTTCCGTCCTGTGTTTTGGTAGATTTTTTGGCACTTTTTTTTGACATGTTTATTTGTTGCTCAGTATGTCAACGCTGCTGACATTTCGAGCTGAATACTAACGTTTCTCCCTCCCGCTGCCTCTCGCTGCCATCGATGGACCTTTTTTGCCTCTGCCCCGGGTCCTCTTTCCTCCGCGCATCGTTAACCGCGGTCTCTTCTCCAGAACCCAGAACTTTGGTTTTCAGGGTAGCGTGTTCTTTTCTGAACGCCGCGGCCACGTGGCCTAGCTAGCCCCCAAACCGGCGCCCACCTTTAGTTCAGTCTAAGGACTTCAATACTCCTTTCTTTGCAGCGCGAGGAGGCGCGCGTGATCTCGGTACTCTTGCTTGCTGGAGACGTGCCTCTCCCGGCGGAGCTTCACCCTGCCAAAGCCGCTTCGATGTCCTCCTCTTTATCGACGCGGATAATTTCTCGTTTCCGAGTTGCCTTGGCGGTCCAGATGTCCCCCCCAAGGCCCTTGGGCTTTGGACTTATAATCACGCCCTGGTCTTCCCATGCAGAACGCGGCTTTCGCCTGCGGAGGTAAACCCCTGTGTCCTCGACGACGAAGGGCCCCGCTGGGGAGAGTAAGGGGTACGCGGTCGTCAGGTTTCGGCGACTCGTTTTCCCCGCTCTTTTTACGAAGAGGTGGAATTGGAAGTTTTTTCCTGGAGTCCCCTCCGCGTACAGCTTTTGATAGGGTTCCTTTCCTCCCAGCCCTGGGATGTCTCGACTTCCTTTCAAATGGTAGATTTTTCCTGCATCCTCTTCTTCTCTCTCTCTGTTTATTTCTCCTTTTTTTTTTCCGCTGGCATAGAGGACGATTTTTTTTCGGCGGAAGGACCCCGTCTGAGAAAAGCTCTTTGTACTTTGACTCTCTTTTTTTCCTTTCTTTTTTTCATGGCTTCCGATCCGAGCTTTCCCTCCTTCCCTCTTGAGATG
>Ga0179591_1330821_pt1 | contig 17654 bp, 18 predicted proteins | sample CZOMad2_1_08_16f_FD_182891 | JGI IMG/M metagenome (GOLD analysis project Ga0179591, IMG submission 182891) | Vadose zone soil fungal communities from Angelo Coast Range Reserve, California, USA - CZOMad2_1_08_16fungal (PacBio error correction) | ecosystem: Environmental > Terrestrial > Soil >... | reverse complement strand
CCACCTCACCCCTCTTTCAGGCAATCAACAAGCAACGAGCAGATATGTTAATTCTGGTTTTTGATCACTCTTCCCTTGCCCTTGACCATCACCAGATCTCTTCGATCGTCGCCCCTCTTAGTTCTAGGTGGAGGCCGTTTGTGGAGGCGGTTTCTTTTTCGATTTCATCTTGCTCCAGCCCTAGGAAGTCCGTCACATCTTTTAAGAGCCTCTGTTTGCGGGCTACTCCGAGCAAGACGTTTTAAAGCAATTCCACGCTTTTAGAACGCGTTGCTCTGTAGTTCCGAAGACTGAGCGTGCTTCGGGCTGCAGACGCTGATCGCCCCCTTTTTTGAAACTATTCCCCATGCTATCTCTCCTCGTCGATCGTCAAAAGCTCCGGGGATAAGGTCACCGCTGAAAGTGCACCAACCCCGACTTTTTTAGTTGATATGATATGTGTCCGCAACCCTGGGGCCCCCCTCTCTATTCGACTTACGGTAATAGCCTTTCAGTCTGCTCTAGCCTTTGCCCCCGTTCCCCTGGCCGTCTTACGCACAAGAGCCCGCTTTACGGTTAGAGCTTGCTCTTAAGGGTACTTTTTTATTCCGTTGGCCTACTGCAACCCTTCTTTCGTCCGCATGTCTCCTCCTTCCGACTCGCCGGAAAGTAGTGACCTCCCCTGCCTCGAAGATTTGACCCTTTTCGAAATACCTTTCGCTCCTCTGCCCCAGTGCCCCCTCCGACGCTCCCCTTTTCGGGTTCTCGACCGGGTCCCCTTCCTGGATTGTATGTTCGACCCTGCCCGGTTTTTCCAGAAGCTTCGCCCCTAGTGGTTGGTTGTTGTACAGAAGCGGATGCATTCTCCATGTCATTCTTCCTTGGAGGCCCTCGTACCCAGAGCTTTTACTTTGTACCGCCTTTTCCCGAGAAGGCGGCGACCATTCCATTTAATCTTCTCATGGACCTTTCAGGCAACCATTTGACCGCTAAAAACTTCCCCCGAACCCCCTCCCAATCCGCACCCCCATTACAGAGCTTTCTCTTTCTTACGTTTCTATCTCTTCCCCCGTCATGCAAAGAATGGGCCGCCTGCCTACGTGGTCAATCACTGCTCTTTCGCTCTGCTTATAGCCCTAGGCTATATTCCGGAAGGAAAACTCGGGTGGATGGCTGAGGGCTCTCTTTATTTCGCTTCCGATCAACCGCCACCCAAACGCAGCCCCAAATGCCCTGCCCCTCTCTCCGTGATTCAGTTGTCACGGGAGCCCATAAGGGAAGAACCATTTGGTCATCCCTTTGCCTTTTCCCGCATTCATGGTGTCCCCTAGTATTCCAGCACTTCTCCGCTAAGGTCGATTTAGGAGTGCTGTCCGACTTTTACCCCTCGGACTTCCTTTTGGATTCTCCCCAAGCGGATTTGGTCTCCCGTCTCCTATGTTTCTAGAACAGGTTCATCGACTCGTAGGGATATATGGCAACCCTAAACCCACGCCGATTCCGGTTTCAAGCCTGTTCCTTTCCCCCTGTGTCTTCGTCATTCCTCGAAGTTTCTCAATTTTGCAGGAAAAAGGGTATAAAGATAGACGCCAACCGCCGTCAACGTTTCTGCCTTCTTTTTTGGTGATAGGCGACTGCCACGACTCTCCCTGATTTGTCGGCAAGAGGCCATAAGGGGTCTCCGGCTAGGCGCGAAGTTTTCTGAGGGGTTGACAGATTCACCCCACGTTCGACGTGTGTCTTCCCCATTTTTCTACCTCCATAGGATGGTCCCTACGCATACCTTATTTCCCTGCAGCTGTCTTGAGAACGGGGCCGCTATGCCATCCAGGCAGTCACCAGTCCCTTTTTTCCTTGGGTTTCGCGCCAAGCCAGTGGATTGTTGGTTTTGTTTTTTGTTGGTGTCTCTTTTCCACAGTCCGACAGTGAGCCGATTCTCCCTTCCCAAAGACTCAGCCGACCCTGCTGGCCCCTTCCCTTTCTTCTGATGGTTTAGCAAGAAAAGAAGATTTTTTTTCGTGCTGAGTCGCTTTATTTTTCCCCCTCGTTGTTGTTGTTCTTTATTTTTTTAAACACTCTTTTTGATTTTTCGGCGACTCCTCGAGAACCTTCTCCAGCAGGTAGGATATTTTCTTCCTTAGGTCTTTGGCGGCTAGCTGAGATAGAAGTGCCTCGTACCTTCCCCTATCTATGCTCCTCCAGTCCGGTTTTTTTCCTCCTGGTGGTTTCCCACATTTTTTCCTTTTATGTTGTGCATGCGGACCGGTGTTTTTTTCTGAAAAATGAAGACCGCCCACGCTCTAATACTTTTCTTAGTCTTACAGAAGAGTTTTCGACTTCGCCACCTTCATTCTCTTTTTTTGCCCTTTTCAAAATTTCCTTCGCGGCTCGATCCTCGCCGCTGTTAGCTTGTATCCCCGTGCCTTGTGCGGGGTCCATCTACTCCCGGTCGTATGAGTTCCTCCGCCGTTGTCCTTTGGGCGGTTGTCCTTTTGATATCTCTCGAGACCCATGATTTTGTGAAGTTGCCCTTGCTTAGCAATGCTCGGAATGATAAGCCCCGGTTTAGTCCTTTTCGTCCTGCTTTTGCTCTTTCCGTTGGTGTTTTTGCCATCTCTCCTTTTGCCTTCAACACGATGTCCCCCCCAGACCTTTCTCTGCACTCCCTTTTTTTTTTCGTAGTCTTCTCAAGAACTTAACTCACTTCATTTCTCAAAAGACGTCCCCCAGCATGCGCCCCTACCTTTTGCGCCGGCGACCCTCGCACATTTGCCGCCCTTTCCCCCCGAGACTTCCTTTATTGAGCCTCGTTCTCGGCCCGGATTTGTCGTGTTCCCCTTCCTCTCACGATAGTACACCTGGACTTCGCAGTTTTTTTTTTTGGGTGCGTGGAGGCTCCGTAAGATCCTTCGGAAGGACACCCTCACCTTTACCGTTCCTTGGGTCTTTAGGATAGGCCATCTTCTTGCTAATACCTGATCACGTTCTTCCCCTCCTTTTTGAATCCTTTTGGCCCCCTTCTTGGTCAAAGTACTGATCTAGCAGGCCAGATACTGACTCGTAACCTCGTGTTTCGGGGATGGCCTATTGGTGGGTAATCAGCTTGTTGCTTTCACGGTTAAGTTTCTCCAAGCCTGATCGCCCCCCCCTTCGATTGAGAGGTATGCCTTCGCGATTTTCTCGTGTCCCTAGGAAACCGCCCCTCTCATCGTCGATGCTCGACCCCATGTTTTCCTTCCCTTTCACGCGGGTCGCTCTCGGGGACTGACTGTTTGGTCTCCCCATTTTTTGTCCAGTCCGTCCTCCCCTCCCGTTTTATCTTGCTTGCTTCGTGCTGGTCCGCCTGTGGATTCCCCTTGGCCCCGAAGATGGCTTCGGCGTGCTTGCCGGCGTCGTTCTTCCCTGCGCCCACCCCAGGTCTTTCCCTTAGGCAAGCTCCTCCCTTTCACAGGGTCCCTTAAGAGAAATGCATCTCCCCGTCAGGTTTTCTGTGGTCGTCGCCGAAATGGAGACGCAGTTACGCCTCTCGATGGTCCTGCGTGTGTTCTTTGATGAAAACGTAGACCTCCACTCTTGAACCGAGAAGGGGTAGTATTCTTCTAAAAGCCCTTCCTTTAATTGATTTCAGTTTCCCCCTCTTTTTGGAGTATAACTTTTGACCATGATCGTTACGCTCCTGAGACGATTACCATAGGCCAGACGAATATGCGAGACCTCCTTCCGTGCCGCCCCTTGAAGGCTTCTCTCTTCTCGACCTTCGATAAGTTCGATTCGGAGGAAATAGATGTGTCGGATTTTTTCGTCGTATCAGAAACTGCGCTTTCCAGTGTGGGACGTCCTCTTTCTGGACGTATGACCCGGATCAGACCTCCTCTCACCAGAGCAGCCCGTTAGCGCTTCGTTTTTTCTTTTGGTGATGTCCCCCTGGACGCCCCTCTCGGATTTTTTTCAGCCCCGAGTTGAATTTTACCCTAGTAATTCTGTGATGCTGTTTCGTCGCGGCTGATGCATCCCCCTTACATGGTCCGGCCATGCCTTCCGCGGTTCTACACCTCTCCTCTTCTAAAGGTGATGTCCCTCTCTCTTTCTTAAGAGACGCGTCCCGTCAAGCTTTTTAGCAGGAGGTCCTCCCCCTTTGTGGCAAAAGCTCCGTCTCATAACAATGCTCTCGCCTTACTGGAAGGTTCTTAACGCATCTTTGACCTTTTGATTTCTCTCTCCCGCTTGCCCCCGGTCAGAACTCCTTCTTTCCCAGCCGGGGTTCCTCCTTTTGATGTGTGTTCGGCCTGCAGCTAGCGCTTCTGTTGAGCGTTTCTTTCGGGCCAAGATCATGCCCCTTTTGCTACAAAAGGCTCTAGGATCCGGCCGTGCAATCAGTGCATGCTCCCATACTCACCGTCTCTCCTTCGCTTTTTTTTCGTCGGGCATCTTCGCGCGCAACCTTTCGTTCCTTTCGACCCTCATCCCCTTCAGTCCCGGTTCAGTGAGTCACTTTTCACTTGTCAATCCGCGCCCCATTTCCTAATCCCAGTTATTTGATTACCAGTCGTCGCCGGTCCCGCACGCTCCCCGATGCCCGTAAACTCGATCCCTCTTTCTCCCTTCAGGTTTTTTTTTCTCTGATGGATTTCAAACGCTTCTCTTAGATTGGGGTAGTGGCCCCCCCTGACGCCGGTCCTACAGAAATTGGCTGCTTTATTTGCGACTGAATTTTTTCCCGGTTCTGTTTTAGGTGACGACGTCTCTTCCCGAATGGCGGGAGTCCTATATAGGTGGCCACCTGTTTTAGTTTTATTTTGATAGATCGCTCCGGCCCCTATATTACTCTTCCCCTTTTCGACGAGAAGCACTGCCTAAGAGGGCTTCTTCTGGACGTTTTGTCGTCGCCCCGGTACTGCGGGGTTGATCCGCCGACGATCACCCCGTAGATCTTTTGACTCCTTTCTACGTCCACCACACCATCACCTTCGTCATCCGTCACGGCGTGCAAGGACTTCTTTCCTGGCCTGGAGGTTTGACTCGCTTTCACACCCGTCTAGGTAACCCCCTGATTTCTCCCGCGAAGTCGAGGGAATTGCTACGTTTTTTTCGAATCAATGACCCATGTCTACCCTTCCTTCGCCGTATGACCTGGATATCACTATTCTCTATCAACGAGCTGCCCATTTCCAAATGTCTCCTTTTCTTGTTAGGAGGGGAGCAACCTGGCCGTAATTTTTTCGGCCAGTCGGACCCTGCTCATTTTTTCTGAAGTTCGCCCCTCCCCCACCTCAGCAGCTTTTTGTTCTTTTCTGACTCTTCTCGTTTAGACGAATATGGTCCTTTCCGGTTTTTTACATACCCCCCTCTCGTCGCGATCTCCTGGCCGTTTCCTTTCTAGTGGTTGTCCTTCTTGCTTGCTAGGTAGAGCATCTAGTCATACGTACCTTGAGGCCTTTTCCCTTCCCCCCTCTGTTTGCTTTCCTGCGAATAGTTCTTTTTCAGCCTAGCACCGTTCCCACGATTTTCCGCACATGATCTTTTCGCCGACCTCGATTTTTGATCAGTAGGCCCTGGAGAAAGAAGAGATCTCTTCCTCGAGAGTTTTTTCCGACGCCTCCGGCCGTAGTCTTGAACGATGGAACATTTTTGAGATCTAGCTCGTCGCCCGTCAAATTGTCTTAGAATACCCCTTTTCCAACCTGGTCAAGGAAACTCCCACATCAGCCTGGAGGTGCATCGCCTCGACATTAGGGAATTGAGTGATATGGAGCTGTTCATCTTCCAAGAGCACACGAGGATTTGGCGCTTCCAATTTTTTTTTTTCCCCCCTGGCTTATTTCCTCCCCACTATCCGATGTCCTGGATGATGCCTCTTCAATGATGTAGCCGTGGCTTTTACTTCACTCTGTCTCTCGATTGGAGTGCCTGCCAGTACCGAAGTCCCCCCGGAGGAATATGTCAAGACTTGCCCCAATTTAGCACTCACAGAAGGATCACTCTCCCAGCCGCGACTACTTTTTTCTCCCTTTTTCACATCACTGGCAACTTGAGTGTAGACCATGCGCGTACAGTCCTGCTAGGACTCTTGCCCATGATTCAGACGCCCGAGATCTGAGCCTTGCGGACTTTGACGCGGCCGTGAGGACTCCTGCTCTTCGGTTGCGTACGATTCCCTCGCCCCGTCGATCTTCGTCAGCATGCAAACGGACCGTTGTCCTAATTTCGCCGGAGCGACCGTGACCGACATAGTCTCCTACGCCGCTGGTCCTTAGATTGTTCTTTTCTCTTCAAGACTTCCAAGAAGTTATCTGCGGTACGGAGAACGTTTGATTTCTTCTAGATCTTTTCCATGTTCTGCTTGTATATCGACGGAATCTCCTGACATGTCACTTGGCTTTCCTCTTTCTCCTTCTTTTCGAGACCTCTCCTAAAAGTCCCACCTGAGTCTTCCCCCCACACCCCCCCGGTATAATTCCTTTCCGAAGTCCTTTTGAGCGCGCTGACTTAGGATCCGGGGATGGCTCCCTCCTGTCCTAGACGAGTCGCAGAAGCGGGAATCTCTTTGTCCCTTTCGATGTGCGGATCCTTGTCCAAGAGGAGCTAGGGAGTGGATTCCTATTCTTAACTTTCTCTTTTCCTCTTCAACGTGAGGTTCCCTTTCTTTTCTCCACAGTTTTCTTTCTCTGACTTCTGGTTTTTGCCTAGTTTCATGCGGCTTCCACGAACGCAACTGAAGGCAACGTACCTCACCTGGCCTCTTTCTTATACACTCTTCGTTCTCTCTCGTAGTATCCCCTCACGGATAAGGCGCTCGACCCCTCTCCCACAGCTTGCACAGTGCTCTACGTCCGCGATTCGGCCCTACTACCGCGTCTTCCATTAGGCGTGTTGGTTCAAAAGAGCCCTCCCGTAGAAATCCGCTGAGCTTTTCGGCCGAAGTGCCGTTTTGCCTCTCTATCCTTCTTTCGGTGTTTCGGACTCCCTTTCGACTCCCTGCGGTAACCAAGAACTTCTTAGTTCTGCGACACCCCCCTTGAAGTCGTCATGTGCACACCCCCTCCTCATGTCCCAGGCGGTCTCCCTCCAGTTATTCGCTAGGAACTGTTATGAAGTGATCATCTCTGCGCATTGCCTCCTCTTCTTACGACGTCGACCCTCAGGCCGTTCGATGGCGGCGCCCCCTACCCTCCCTGAGTTCATTATAGTTTGTCAGGTTTTTTTTTTTTTAGCCGACCGATTCTCCTTTTTCACCTAATAAGTTTTTTTTCTTGAGACCCGCGCCGACGAGAATTTTTTTGTGTAGGGGCCCGCCCCGAGACGCATGACCGAAGTCTTTTTCGTAGTTTTTCTTCCTCGCCATTCTGCCGAGTATCTGCTTGAAGAGAACTAACCCTCTTGTTAGCCTCATCCTCCCACTTGAGGATCCGCCTGGGGACATGTGTCTTGTTTTTTTTTTTTCTTGCATCTGCTTCCTTTTGTTGTGCGACATGCCCTCCCGAGAAGACTTAGTCTTCTGGGGTCACCCCGACGGTGTCGAAGGGATGTAAGCTCCTCCCTACTGTCAACCTCCTTTTTTTTATTTTGAAGCGCGTGCTCGATGTCTGACCACGTGCGCATGTCCCCTCTGTTGAAAAATATGCATGGATCTTTTTTGTTCCCCTTTCCGAAGAACCTCTGTCTGCCCTTGCTGTGGTCTTGATGAGCTAGATTCTTAACAGTTTTTTTGTCTCTCCCTGTGGAAGCCTTCGCGGAACTTGCAGAAGAGAGTAGCATGAGCTTCCGTCCATTCCTTCTTTTATAGCGTTTTCGTTAGTTGCATCCTCGCTGAGCTGATAAACCTTTCGATCCAGTCCGATTCTAAATTTAGACCCTACTCTGCAGGTATGGACTCTCCCTTCCCAAATCGCTCAACACTCTTTCTCGCGCTTGCCCGCCAACTCGAGAAAATCGGGGCCGGCCTTTACCGAGGATCCCTCTGCGGGCTCTTTTCAGGCGTGTCGCCGCACTTCTTCACAGTAATAGCGCTCTGCTCTCTAGTCACTTACTCGTACATCTTTGGTGTTTGAGTTTTGGAGTTATTTGTTGGCCATTCTCCCTTCGGTTTTTGAACTCAAGAAATTACTTGGCTTTCCGGGTCTTCAGGGTCTCGTCCTCCTTTATTCCTTGAAAACCCGTGCTTTTTCCTCCGCTCATTGGTCCCACTTCAAGCTCTCTCCAGTCCATCTCTCCCTCTCCCAGCGTGTGAAGGGTTTTCCTTTCTCGTCGAGCCTGAATGGGCCTTTCTGTGGACTCAAAGACGCCAATGCTCTCTCGGCAATTCCTCTGTTATCCTGCTCCTATTTTCTAGTCAGATGAAAAAGATCCTCTTCGAGTTGTCAAGATTCATCATTCGGCTGCGCTAGGTACTCCTTGTCGCGTTTTCTGTACAGTGCTGGTCGACAAAAAAGTGCCTTCCCCGTTCCCTTCTGCCCGGCGGTCCTCTTTTCTCTGTCTTTTCGATTGCTCATTTTTGCCCCCTGGACACTGATATTGTTTCTCTCCCCAGGAGTTCTTCCGTCCCTGGCTGAAGAAGGATAACTCTTTCGTCATTCTGCCAGCGAGAAAGTCATTGTTCATTACTCTGACCTATTTTTCACCGTATCGTTGTGGTTAATGCCATTTGGCTTATCCCTCCCCTTGCCAGGCCTCCTCTACCATTTCCTGTCTTGTGTCTAAGGGAATTCTGAAAATCTCCTATCTTTCCTAGAGTTGGGTAGTCCCCGTATGATAGGACCCCGCACCTCTTTTTTCCTTCTCCTCGGTGCCTCGGTCGATAATTTCTCCGGTTTTTCTCGAGATAGATAATATTGGAACTTCGTTACTTCCCGGCGAGACGCCCCTCCATGACCCGTAGACCCCGAGTCTGCTCTCTCAACTATCATAGACTATTCGAGTAGAAATCTAAGGTGAATGGAGAGACAGCGTCTCTGGTAACACTATGCGGCGACCTTCTTTCAGAGCCTAATCTCCTCGGGATGGCAGGATTCATCTCAGCAATACCTAATCCTCCTCCTCCCAACGACAAAGAGCTTCTTCGCTCTAAGATAGAGTTGCTTTTTTTTTCTTCCACCTGTGCGTCCTTCTCTTTGACGCTCTTCCCCTTTTAACCTTTACATCTTTCTTTCGGGAGTGGGTGTTCGGAGGCCTTTCGCTGAGATGACTGTTGACAGAAAGGGTAATCTCCTTGCTTCGTCTCCTCGAACCCCCCCTCTATCTGTGTGAGTCCTTCGCTCTCTACTAGAATCGAGTCTAGCCGCTTTAGCTCGCCTTGCAGCTGGGTAGAATTTCCCTTCCTTTCCGCCGTTGGAATCCCAGGCCCTAGCTTCCCTCCTTTTTTTTCCTTTTTTGAGCAAAGTGGACTCGCTTCGTGAGACGGCCGGCCTCCCCCTCCCCCCTGAACGTCGAGGACCGTGGAGACGCCGCTCCGGATTTTTATTTTTTTTGGCGGCTCGTTTCAGAGATCTATTATGGTTTTCTCTTTAGGCAAATCATTCCTTTCACGGACGTCAGTTTCTAGAGGAGCATAGTGTATGATTTAGGAGCACCTCTTTGCCTCTCTAGTGCATTTACCCTTCTTCTTACAAGGAGCGAAATGATTCCAATTTAGAAGTCCGCTCTCCGCCCCCCACCCCCCCCCCACTTTTCGAGAAGTGTCCCCCCCCCCTTCCATTCTAACCTTTCAGCGCCTTGGAAGAGCACCCTAAGATCCTCCCCGGTTCTTCAAGAGTGCACCCCCCGTTGAATCAGCCTGTGAGGGTCCCCTACCGTCGTTGCAGATTTTTTTTTTTAATATATCTCTTCCTTATCGAGATGATCTCCTTTCACAAGAATTCGCCGTTTACTTTCCCTTTGGGGTCCCTTCCCCACAGCGTTAAGACGCTTTTCGGTATCGGTTGCGACGTTTTTGGTATTGCCCCTTGTTTCGGTGAAGCCCGTGAGTTCTCCCTTTGCGGTCTAGCCGGAGTTCTCGTTTGTTTTTGACGAACTGGTGCTCAGCTCGAGATTTTCCTATGGACGCCGAACGATCCCAGGTTGATCTTCCCAGAGTAAGTCTTTCTTCCGAGGATCCTTGTTTTTTCACAGGGTTCTCTTGCGTGGCCAAGACGCTCACCCAGAAGCTCTATATTTCCCCATTCAGAACCCAATAAGAGGCATCTGGACTTTTTTGTTCCCCCGTGACCATTTTAGCAGCGCCGGGCACAATGGCGGTTCTAATCGAACGTCCGCACTCGTTTCAAAAGTTAGCGTTGGATAAGATGCAAGTTTTCTCTTCCGTCTTTTTTTCTCTAATGGGATTCCCCCTAGAGTCATGAAGTTAGACCCGTCATGATTTTTAAAGAGTTCGACGCTCTGATCTGAAGCCAGAGTTCCTTGTGGTGCACAGACCCGGTCCCATGTGATTTCTACGTATAAGAGGGAATGAAAGGCCCCCGGCGTGAGGTTTTCCGTCCTCCTTTACGATTTTCACAAAACGAAAGATCCTCTAGTCTGTTAATTGACCGCTTCTCACTCTAAAAGAATTTCTTCCGTGACATAACCATCTCTCCGAGTCCCGAGCCTCGCTCTTTTTTTTCTTGGTTGTAGGAAGGGTCTTGGCTTATTTCTCGGAATAGCCGTTTAATAGAATCCCGCTGACTTCTTCCCGTCCCGTGTGCTAGCCTCCCTTCTACCAGACGAGCACGCGGGAAAGTCATGCCTATGCTCAGCTCCTTCGCGACTGATCGTGGCGAGAGAAGAGCCGCGTTTTGATTCTTGGCGCCTCTTTCGTGCTGCCGCGCCTGCTGACCTAGGGCAAGCTGGCTCTAACGGAGCACCGTCCCCCTTTTTGCTCCCCCGAGTTCCCCGTAGAGGACCCTGTCCCCAAGCAGGACTGTCGTTCCTCTCGTTTTTGTGGAAAAATCGCTTGCAAGAGGAGATGCGACGTGTACCTTTCCTGCAGACCACGAAGGCTTTTCGTCGGTTAGTTTCACCGGGAGTTTTCCTCCCCCGGCAGCTCCCGAGCCTCTGACTGGGTGAGATTTTCCAGGGAACCTTTCTTCGTCTTTGCTGAGAATAAATGATCTTTCTCCAAGTGACGAACTCCTTCCGCAGACCGAAATCCTCTCCTTCGTGACCTTTTCGCACTTCCCCCTTGACCCCTCCGCCGAAGAAAAAGCCTCGCTCTTAGTACAAAGGGTCCCGGCATGTCCGGTTTGTAGTCCCAGCCCCTTTACAGAGTAAGCTCCTGCCCCTCTGACGCGGCTTTCCCTTCTCCTTTATTAGGAAGCAGAGACTACCGCTTTAGTAAGCCCCCGTCCTGATCCTCTTTCTGTCCCCTCTGGCCTCCGCTTCTGATAAGGGCGTCTTGGCCCACCTTACAAAAAAACTTTCGCCCGCAAGACCGACATTTTTTTCAGTCCCTCCGCGTCTGTGACGATTTCTCCCGTTTCTCTTGAAAGTAATTTGCCAAATCGTTTCATGCGGTAAGTCGCCTTCTTTTACCCTCTGATTAGAGCTGTGCCCGAGCTCTACCTATACTCCGGCCTCGCCCAAGTGTATGGAGGTCTCTTCTCCTATAAGATCAGATCTCCCTGACCCAACTCATATTCCCCTGCTTCGTCCTTAAATGTTTGTCATCTCTTCCGATCCGCTCTACATGACCCCGGTCTGTTCTCCCTCTGGGCCTTTCCTCCCGCTAGAAGAAGGGCATCCCTGGGCCTGCGAATCCGCTTTTTGTCTCGTGATGTCTCCGAGATCAAGTGAGCTTCCACCGTTCTGGGCCCGGCGTTTCCTCGAACTCTGTGCTTGAAAGGTTCTTTCTCCGTCCTCCTCGGGCTCTCTTATTTTGGAATAGACTCTCTCCGGGGATTGTCCAAAACGAACGCCGTAGGCCCAAGGACAGCATGCGTGGGCATCCGTGGACCCTCTCGTTTCTGATCAATTCTTCATCCCCCTTTCTCTTAAACCAAGTTTTCGTTTCCGCGCTTTGAAAGTCCTTCCACGTTTCGAAGAGGTGAGGTTCGTGGACCCGTACTTTCTCTTCTTTTGACCCAGCGAACGGTGTCAATAGCCCGCTCTTCATCGAGCCGGGCGATGTTTAATCCCCAGCGTTTTTTGCCCTCCCTTTCTCCTGATAGGTCCCCTAGGGACCCTTCGCGTTTCGGCGTTGTTCTGCGAACAACGGTGCCCAAGGAAACATCTCCGTCCCCCTTTTCAACCCGGTTTCACTTTTGTTTTTCTGCTGCTTCGGACAAAGCGTGTTACTCAGGCCCCACGAGATAAGAGCTCATTCGGCCGACCCGACGAGTCGTCTTACGTAACCTTTCTGGCACTTCCTTTCTCTCTGGCGGGGCAGAAAAGAAGCTCTTTCTTCGTCTTTTCGAGACTTCTCTCTTCTTTCTTCTCCCTTTTTTGGAGATAGTTTGGGTTTTTTCTTTTCGGTCCGAGACACTTCCACTCGTTTTTTTCCCCTTTTCCGCCCTCCACCCCCCCAGAAGTCCCTCTTTCCTGTCCCTCCTTTTCCTTCTGTCGTACTCTTAGGGAGCGAGAATTCCTATTCTTTTTCGCCTTCCCCTGTCTCGCGGACTCCGCCCTTACACGGCACGAGCGCCGCCTGGTTCCCTTCGATGTTGAGCCTTCCAGTCACCTTTTTGTCTCCGACATGACTCGTAATTTTTCTATCCTTCGTACGGTCTGGACCGCCCGGTAGTGAACTGTTCTGTTTCCCCCCCTTTTTCCCCTAGTTTGAAGTAAACCGCGCCTTCCGCGGCATATCTTCCTCTCCAGGCTCTTTCTTCCCCCGTGCTTTGAATATGTTCCTCCAATCCCCCCACCCCCCGATATTCTCTCCGGTCGTGTCGACAAAGCCGCAGCCCCTCGTATCTCCCTTTTTCCGTTTTTTCGGTAGCTCGAGAGAATTATAGTGTTTCCGATCCGGGGTGAACTCAACGACTCGGTGACTATCCTCCTGCTTCCTTCGGTTTTTTTAGTTGCCTCCCCCTAGTGACGCTATTCGCTTCCCCACGCTTTTTAGTAAAGCAATTTCTTCGCTATCTCCTCCCTTTAGCCCCCCGCAGAGAAGGTAGAGGAAAACTCTCATGAAATCCCCTCTCTGCGGCCGCTTTTCATCGGTCCCCTTTCTTCCTCCTTCCAAGAGTCGGAAATTATTTTGCCGGTCCGCCCCATTAGTTGAGAACCTTGATCAAGAACTCTCGCGTCGTCGCTTTTTTTCTCCCTCCCCTTCCTTCGAGTTTGTTAATGTTTTCTCTCTCTGTGCGGGGAGTATTCTCGGAAGGTATCTCTGAGAGACGGCCTCCCCATAAATTCCCCAGTTAGTCGTTCAGAGCAGCAGGGCTTCTTCTACAGATCGACTGACAGTATGACCCCGTCCAGCTCCGTCCCATTTGGGCCTGCAGGGGACGGATCTCGCCCGGCTATAGAATGTTTGAAGGTGCTGTCTCTGGTCCTTGCCGTCGAGATGAGATTTGGTGGCTGGTAGGTCCAGCCTAGACCTATGTCGGAGATGGACTCCCTTTTAGTGAGCCCCGTTTCCTTTCGGTACCGTGAAAGGGCCCATAGAAGGGCACGGATCTGCATCCTTCCCCCTCATGATAGCAATTTACTTTTGTGTCGCGCGGCTTCGCGAATGTTGATTTAGTACATCCCAATTGACCCGTTCGTTTCCCGTCGAGACGTCCTTCTTTCCGTCGGATAGTGGTTTTGGCGGTTTCGGATCGTGATTTTTTCCCTTTCCCCGCTTCTTCTCTCATGTATGTAGATTTCGGCGTTAGGCCTGAATGACCTTACGATATCTGTGCGGCGCTTCCCCCTCTCCATAAATAAGTTTCTGACGGCCCACTCAATCTCCCCGTCCTCGGTCTATGTGTAGCCGGGCTCCGTGTCCCCTTCAGGGCCAACCAAGGTCTTCCGGTGAAGGCAGATGGCCCCCGTCGCAAGCAGAGGCACTCGCCGGTAGCAGTCTTCGGATAGGACTCCGTCTCTTTTTTTTTTTTTCTCGCATAGGTGCCCTTTGATGAAGGGAGATGTTTTCTTCTTCTCCGTAGAGCAAGATGACCCTCGGTTCCCGCGATCCCCTCTTCTCTTCTGACCCTCTTGACTCTGTCTCGACCTCTTATCCCCTCTTGCGCGGAGAAGCTCAGTTCCTTTCTCCTCTTCTTTCTTTCTTAGGATCACGATGAGCTGATTTTGAAGGCAGACTTCCTAGTGTGCCGTTTCCCCCTCTGCACTTCCATCCCAGCACTTCCTTCAAAAAGAGAAGAACCTATTCCACTCCCTGACCCCCCCATTGCGAGATTCGGGTGATGTCCCCCCGGTAGTCCCTTCTAGTTTGAAGCTCTCGCTTTCCCATCTTCATTTTTCCGGGAGGTTTTTCTTCAGCATAGTCTCGGATTCTTAAGGAGCTCTGGGTAAGGAATCTGACTTCCAGAGGTGATAAATAACACCTGCCGCGCCAAGTTTGTTCCTCCTGCCCCTGTTTGCTTTCGCTCGTTATTTTCTCCTAGAGGGCATTTTTACTTGTTACTTTCCCATGCTCCTAGGGCATATGCAAAGCCGCTCCCGGAACGAAGGCCCGTTCGATTGAGACCTCCGTTGCCCTTCTCCTGTGAGATCTCTCCTCACGCTTTTTCCAAAAGGGAGCCTACGCAGCCGGGTCCGTCTTCCGAAGTTTCTTGTGTGTGTTCGCCTCTCCAGATAGATTCTTGTCCTTGATTGAGGAGAAACTCCATTCCCTTTTCTTACCCAATCGTCATAGAGGACTACCCCCCCCTCTTGATCTCTATCTCCAGGAGATATCCCTCGATTTCTTTGATCAATATCGAGCCCTTAGAAAAGGTCTTGCCACTCTCCCTGACCGATTTCCCATAATCGCCGTCGACGTTTAGAACACGTGAGCACAAGCGAAGGCCTACGCCCGTCCCGGCTATCCCATCCCTTCTGATTGCCTATCTCCCTTTACCGCCAGTCTCGCCGGAAGTAGTTGGACTTCTCCTCTCGATATATCCATTTGCTCTCCTCCGTTGTTGTTGAGCTCTCTTCTTTCGTCTCCTCCCCTTTTTCACTTGAAGCTTCTTGCGGTTCCCCCGCGGGCCTCTGGATAATACACTGCCTTTCTGCTATCTTTTCCGGTTTGTCGAATTCTTAATGAGCGGCCCTCTCACGTGTCTGGGATCTACGTTTCTTTCTCCCTTTTTGGAGAGCGTCCTTCGTAGCTTTGGCCGCACCCTGGTGTCTCTAGCTCTGATAAGATAGCTACTTGCTAGGTGATCCCTCTTTATTTTTTCTTCTTGTCGCCTCGAGGGCTCCCTCTCTGACGTCGTTTTAAGTTGATTCCCTTTTTCGCCGCCTTACTACCCAGTCAAGCGCTCTGGAATCTAGTCCTCAACACCCCTAAAGCTTCATCGCGACGGGACCCGGCAATTATCCCCCTCCTTTTTGCCCATCTCTTTTAGACGATAGCTACCTCCGCGAGGTAAACGGCTTCGTGCTCACTCGCCGTCTAGAGGCGCAGCCCTTTTTCCTTCCGGCCTCAGGCCACAAGGTCTACCAGACGTCGAGATTATTCACTTCTTAAGAGCTCGATCAATCGCTCTGAAAGACCCCCCTGCGTAGCGGCTTGCTCTCCTGGGGTCTCAGTCCCCCAGGAGCGGCTTGTCCAACTGTCGGTCTTTAAATCCCCAAAGGAGAACCTGACCACCACTAGAGCCGAGATGTTTACTGACGCTCATGCTTCCAACTCGTAAGTGCTTCCCTGTTTTTACATCAACATTCTGATTAGCGAGCCTCTCCCTGGGGTTCTTTTGTAGGACGTGCTGGATGTGGTAGACTTGTCAATCGTATCGGCCCCCCCCGAGTCACGTTCTGCCGTTAACAAGCGTGTCCGCCCGAACGTTTGGTCAGGATCCCGCCGCGCGCAGATGGGATTCTGCCCGCGCCTCCTCTGATGACTTTCCTCTTACCGACGAGCCGCTTACGCGGGCTGACGCTTCTTGACGATCTCCGCCGGCCGGGGCCCGTCCATTCCTCTTCTGCTCGTCTCGTCGTTTATGCTCACTGTCTCAGGTCTTAGGGCAACCTTAGGCGGCCTTCAAAGCAAAGAAGCCTTTTTTTCGTTTCCGGCAGCCCCGTCTCGGATTTCTCCTGTCTTGTCATATGCACGTTCTCCCGCCTGAATGGTCACGATGCAAGAGGTGAAATGCGTGCTTATGCCTCTCTATAAACCCTCTGACCCCCCTATTGGTACGGTGAGATGATTCCTCCTTTCCCCCCATTTTGTGGATAGCTGTTCCGAATTGAATCACTGGAGCTTCTTCATGAAGGGCTAAAGACCCTTCACTTCGTCCTCTAGATAGTTGTTTCCCCCATGTCGCAATCACTCGCCTCTGCCCGACTGAAAAGAGCCTCTCCTCTCCGTCTTTACGACGGACTTCCTGGCCATGGTGCATGGGTAGAACACAGCCCTGGAATAAGAAGAGCCCCCATGTGAAGCGGCCCTGCTTTAGATTGCTAATATTTCCTCTTTTTTTTTTTTATTGGTTAAGCGTACCGAGAAGACTGTATAGTCTGAGATTCATTTTTATGTAAGTCTTTATTTTCAAACTTTGGACACCTTTCTTTTTTAACAAGGACAATGAATAGCCGAAAATCCAGCCCCATTACCCCCCCCTCTCTGGGATTTTTTGGTTTTTTTTCCGTCAAGATATTAACATCAGTGCACTCCGTTCATTGGTGCAGCCGTTTTTTTTTAAATACCCGGCTGCTTCCTTAGCATCTTCCCTTTTCTACGCGGTACCAGGCCTGTCCCTTTTGTCTTCCTCTACGATCTCGTCCGCTAGTCAGTCTCACTCCCCCCCCCGAACACATACGTAAATCTTTCCCTCAGGTGGAATTTCCCGATAGAGTTTAGGTCTTTTTTTGATCACGTTTGATGCGTCGACAGCCTGTGCCTCCCGAGTCGAAGATTCCCTCGTGGGAGGGATGCCAGCTCTTTTTGCGCTCATGTATTTTCCTTGGCTTTTTTCAATAGGTTCTTCCTTGCTTTGTTGCCTGAGAGTTTCTCGGACCTTCGGTCATCCCCTCCCGGTCCGAGGGCTTTCTTTTTTTCCGGATCTACTAGATTCATTCTCTGGGTTTCCCAGACGTCAGAGGTGTGGAGAACTGTTCTTTCCTCTTAGATTTCCGTCTTGATTCGTAAAGGGCTAGTCACCCGGGATCCTTCCCTAAGGAGCCTTCTTCCCGCACAGCTGAAGTGCACCCTGACGCTCGGCTGCGGAAGCACTGACCTTTCTCTCCTTGTTAACTGTTGCCCGAGCATGGTTCTTGGTCGACTCTCCTACCATCGCTTAAAGACCCGCGAAGGTTGTTACGATCCCATTCCCTTCGAGGTGGAGTACATCCAGTTTCTTCCACTAGGCTTTCCCTACGACCGTACTCAGAGTTCGCGCTTTTCCCTCGACACCCCCCTGAAGAGCTTCTCCCACGCCACCCCCTTTTCCCATGGATCCAGTGTCATTGTCATGGCGGATTGAGGCCCCGCGTGGGTAACTCTTCAGAGTTTACATCGAGTCATTTCCTCCGGCCGACCTGAGACTCCTCTCCCTACCTGTCTTCCATTTTTTTCCCGATTGCGGGTCCACACAGTTGTTTTTCGGCGGGTT
>Ga0179591_1274683_pt1 | contig 17657 bp, 20 predicted proteins | sample CZOMad2_1_08_16f_FD_182891 | JGI IMG/M metagenome (GOLD analysis project Ga0179591, IMG submission 182891) | Vadose zone soil fungal communities from Angelo Coast Range Reserve, California, USA - CZOMad2_1_08_16fungal (PacBio error correction) | ecosystem: Environmental > Terrestrial > Soil >... | reverse complement strand
TGTTAGGAAGCCTTTTTTTCACCGGATTCTTCTAGATTGTTAGGCACTTTTTCTTTCCCTCGTCACGACTTCCCCTAATGCTTTTGATTTGATTCCCTACGTCCGGTTCTCCCCGCTTTTTTATCAAGGTTTCTTTTTTTTGTATTAACGTAGGTTTATTGAAGTGTTTGTTGACTCTTGTTTATTTCACCCTTGTTTTCCTCTAGTCTTGGACCGAACTTCTTGACCCTTCCCCTTTTGAATAGAAATACTGGGGTTGTTTTTTGGTGCTTGAAGCGTCTTTGCCTTGGGTAGTGATCAGGTTTTTTTTCTCTTTTAGGTCTTCCGAGAATGCCCTTTCTTGGTCTTGTTGGGGGTTAAGCTCTGGAGGAGCCTAATTAGATAGATTCTGGCAGACTTGTTGGGGGTTCTTTCACTAGTCGTGTGTCTTCTTCATTCCTTTTAGTTCGTTCACCAGGTTGATGTCCTGAATGGCACCGCTTGAACTTGATTTTTCATTCGTTGATGCGATTTGCAGGCCCTTTTTGAATCCGGTTCCAGGAGCTCGCCTTTTTTTTTCTCTTTCCACCCCTTCACGTGGTCAAGTCATGGGCGGTCTTTGACCGTATTTTGGTCGTCCGGAGTTGTATGTCCCCCCCGATGAACGCCGCTTCTCGTTTTCTAGCATGCGACCCTTCGCGGCATATGATTCCTGCACGATCCGCTTTCTGCATGTCCTCTTCTCTCCCTCGTCGTTGAGAGATAGGGGGTAGTATGACGTTCTGCACAGTCAAGACCAGCTTTTTGACTCGTGTCCATTCGTCACCTTTCCCTTCCCTACACTTGATCCGGTCCCAATACATCCGAATTATATGTGGGCGGATTTTAGTATTTTTGTAGGACCCGGGATTCCCTTTTTCTTCTGGGGTGTAATTGTGACCCTGTCCTCGGCGACCTTCGTCCATTTGTCTCTTCCTTCCTGAGGTTTAGGGGTTAAGGCAGCCTTTGAATCGGCTCATTAATGAGGGTTTTGAAAGGAGGAAGGGTTTTTCACTACTTCCGTTGGTGAATGTGCACGACACGAAAGTTCGCCCCAGAGGGGGTTGATCCTTTGACAGTTGATTTGAGAAAGAGCATGTTCAAATTCTGCTGATTTGTGTCCCTCCTGGTTGTGACCCGAAGATTACGACCTCAGATGGGACTGGGGTCCCATGCTCGTTAGAACCGCCACGGTCCTCCCCCTTGCTCACCTGCAACTCTGCCTTTCTAAACAATCTTGAATGGAGACAGGATTCAAACGGTTCGGGTTTGGGGGCTTTGTTCTGAGGCATGCTCCTCTGCTAAATGTCTTAGTAGGAATGATAGACTATTGCGCATTACATGCTTTTTCACGGCTCTTTGCGTTCGAGAGGTTACTGCCCAGTTCCTTAGACTTCCTCCTCCCTGGTTTGGAGCTCACCCCCGCCGAAAACATGGTTAGGTTGGGAGCTTTGACAGGTCTTCCCGTTCCGGTGTTTTCTTGGACTCACCTAGCTTCTTGACTATGGCGTGTCGATGGAGCTGGTCGGCCCGGTGACGCCGACTTACTGGCCCCGGGACGCTTTTTTGTGTCATGTATACTGCTCGGTTTTCCGTTCAGGAAACGGCCCCCCACATTTTTTTGGCAGGCGATACGACCGCGTTCATTTTACCCTTTCCATCGTAAAAGTTTTCTAGATTTGAATACTTTTTATAATGTTTGTATTTTTTCATCGGGTGAGGGGTGGAGTTGTCCCTTTCTGTCTCAGTTTGTCTCCTTTGGCCCCCAGGGGTGACAAATCGGGAGGTTGGAAGATTGCCTGCTCACGAACGGGCCCCTCCTTTTTCCAGTTCCCTCAGAAAGGGTTTTGGCCCGTTCGTCCAAGGGATTCACCGATGCGTAAGATTCTACCCGGAAGAAAGAGTGTTCCTTCTTTGGGTCTTATGATTCCTCAAAACAGGAATGAACTTGAACCCCTGAGGTGATATTCTTATTTCTGCGATTTGCGGGACCCAGGCCTTCTTTTGCGCCAGTTGTCTGTATGCCCCTCTATGACTGTAGTAGGCTCCCCCCATTTATGATGAGGTGTGGTGGGGCAACAGGCATGATATTTCTTTAAAGTCGTAATAATCTTTCCCCCCCCGCACCCGTTTTCAAATTTGCCTGTGTTTTCCTTTAGTCATACCTTTGGCTTCACCCTGATGGGAACGGGTAGAAATAGCGTGGAAAGGGTGTGAGTCTCCCTTGATTTGATTGGAAGACTTTGGTTCGCCTTCCCGGCTTGATCCTTCATTCGTCCTTCATCCCTTCTCAGGCCTTTTCCGTGATTTTTTTCCAAATCGTATTCGCGGTCCCATTTTTCCGATTGATTCGGACGCGGCGGTCCCGAATCTTTCTCTGAACTCTGTCTTTAGACGGTAACATGCTCGGTCAGCCGCCTGAGTAGCGATTTTTGTGAGTACCGAAGTAGCGGCGGTCGGCGGCTAACAGTTCCTGTGGTTTCTTACATTGCATCTTTTTACCCACGATCTTTGGCCGTTCTGGAACCCCGCTATTTTGATTGTTTAACCCGTCGTTTTTAAGAGTGGCCTTTCGGTGAGACTGAATGTATTAGTCACTGGTATTTTTTGATATAAGGCTTTATCTTCGTGTCCTATCTTTCTGACTCTTGGGCGCGGGAGGGAGATTTTACCCTTTCGTTGGTAGTCGCGGTGCCTCGGTTGCGTTTTTTTTTGCGATAATTCCGGCCTGAGTTCGTTGCGCCATATTTTGATCTCTAGATGGGTGCCGGCGTGAAATTAAGTCATGGGTTTTTATTTATCTCTTATTCCCGGCGATTTGATTCATGGATTTTTTGGTGTTGATTCTGATTTGTTGGAGTACTTTTAGAGTGGATAGAACCTGAGGTTTGTGCGTTGATAGGAGATCGGGTTTTTTTTGATACTATGCGAGGGGTGGTAAGCGGGATCGGTGCTTCGGTTTGCGCGCTCTCGTCCGATTTTCCGGTTGACGTTTGTCCCATGTCCTTTGATCTTTGCTGGAAAGGACATATATATCTCTCTCCGTTGTTGTGAGAGATGATGGGAAAATGAATGAGAGATCCCTGCATGGGTCCCACCCGGGCCCCACCCCACTAATGTTGATCTGTTCCTCCAGCTCGCGCCCTCTTTTCGTCCCGCGTTACCAGCCCCTCGCTTTTATTCTCCAAACTTAGTGATAAGATAGCCCAAATGTCTTCCCCATACAAAACACTCTAGATCCCCCCCCAAATCCAACCAACACAAATCACAACCACCCCCCCCAATGCCTCTCACTCCGTAGTCTTTCATCTCCTACCCCCATGACTTTCTTTTTACGACCATTAAAAAAGTTTAGTAGACAAAATGCTTCTCCTGTATTCTCCCAACAGTTATAACCCTTTGCTAGCCAAACCCCACAAAGAATACACCTCTGCTGCCACGCCGCCCTACATCTTTAGTACGCGTCTCCACAAGCTCTCCTCGCAATGGCCCGATCAAGAATATGATCTTCTACCCAGATGACGAATCAGGAGGAATGTTTCAACCTCTATTTCATTCGGACGGCCAGTGTCATTGAGGAACCAAATCGAGGAGAGTTTGGCAAGACACAATGGCCACCAGATTTATGGGTTGTATGCCCTTGTCCTCCCCCTTAACTGTTTTTGCCGAAATCCAGACTCCTAGTAGATCAGTCTCAACCGAGTGGTCATGCGGAGTGTACACAGCCTTTCTTTTTTTTCCGTCTGGGGTTCCCCGCACCTCGCCTCTACTCTTTTAGTTCCCTCCCCAATAAACCTTTTTTTTTTCCTCTCAGAATTCTCACTGGACACGGCTCACATTGGTATAAGCTTTAGCCTGTTCACCATTCCTTCAAAATCTGAAGGTCGAACACCCCCCCCCAAGTTTTACCCTCTCCCAGCCCTGGTCCTTTTTTCCCCCTTTGCCAAGTCTGAAGGTTTAAAGGTTTTTCCATAAGACCTGGTAATAAGCCCCAGGCACCCTAAGGTTGTTTCTATGACTACTCTAGCCGGCAACTCTCTTCCTCCGTTACAACCCCCCCCAACTAGTGCATACCAACCGGGCTCACGGTCCTCGGCCGTCCCTACTCCAACTGTTCGCTCTCCGCTTGTCGCAAAAGTTTCGACAGCGCGGCACGTATCCCCCCGTTTTTTTTACTTCCAAAGCTTAAATTACCCCGATAAGGTCACACTCTTTCTTCTCGTCCCCGATACCTCTCTTACGGCATCCCTCCCTTTCCTTAGGACCCACCCCCACTTTCGACCGTGGGAAGGACCATTCTTGCAGGTCACAACTCCTTCTCCCCCCCCGACTTCCTTCCCCCTATGGCCTCTGAATAAACCGACCACATCTTATCTTTCCCCACCTCCCCATCGTCCCCTTATTCATACAAAAAATTATAAATTTTTCAAGTAGGAGTTCCCCTTTTAAACAGCCTCGATTGTCGAGGTCCCTGCTTCTGTCCGCGGTCTTCTATTGCCTGCCACACCCTGACCGTTTGTTCCCGGCTTTTCCCCGATCCTCCCTTCCCTTCCCCCGCAGTCGGGTAAAGCTTTACTCAACCAAGCCTACCACTATCGACAGCGACAATCAGATTCCCCATAGTGCGTTCAACCTAACGGTCTGACTTTCCCATACTCCCTCCTGCTTCCCCGTTCTTCCGGGGAGATGAAAGAACAAGTGGCATTTGTTCTTCAAAGAAATTCGATCCCTTCGCTGACCACAGCCTTCTTTCATCCCTCTGTCGATCCCCTACTACGACTGGAAGTAGCTGCAGAACTTCCAAAATCAAATTTAACCTGGGGTTGACTCCTTGAGGCTGGTATGGTGCGCACGGTCATTTGTTTCATCCCTCTCAATTGCCGTTTATTGTGTCCCAAGCTGATGCTTCCTTTTAATCTCCGTATCCGCCACCTTTACCGCTGCCGGATCCTTTAACGGTCCCCCCCCCCAGCCAGATGAGGTGACATGCGTCTTTCCAGCCAGTACCAAGATCCCCCCGGTCTGGGAAACCGGACGGCTGGGAATCGTGCCCCTTCTTCTTTCCGTCCCGTCCTGGAGTTCTACAAAGGAAGCGCTTCCGTCGAAAATCTCACCCTTCCTTTCCCCATACCCCCGTTTCCCACGGTCGCCTCGTTACCCTTGCCCCCATCACTATGTTCCTGTAGGCTAAACAGGTCTCGGTCCAACCCCCTCCAGCCAGGCCAATATAACCCCTGGTCTCTGTTTTTGTTGCGCCCGCGATATACAACGGGTACGTTGATTTTTCTGGGCCCCTCTGTTTCCCCCTACCATCGGCTTGAGATGGGGTTTGCGAACCGTTTCAGGGCAGACACCACTACTTCCGCATCCCTCTCCGACCCGTCATCCTCTCTGCGCCTCCTATTCCAAGTAAGGAGATCTCTGAATGTTTTTTCGTTTTAATGATCGTTCTTCGGCCTCACGTTCAATACCCCAGCAGGCTCTACAAACACCCCTCACCAAATACCGTCGATAATAACCGGTGTGTAGCACGCAAACGAGCTCTGCGCTCCTGTCACCTTGAATTCCCTCTAGCCCCCCGTGCATCTACGCCCCAAGGATGGGTATTTAGGAGAGCCATGCAATCCTCATGTCCCCAATTTACCCTCCCCTTTTTCCTTTTTTCCGATTTGACCCACGACGAGGGCCTTCTACCCCAACCGTTGCCTCTCCGACTACTCAAGTGCCTCTACCCGGTAAGTTGGCTTTTTCCTCACCATAAAGACTTGGCCTTACGGAGTAGCTTGTAGAACGTCCCCCCCCACCCCACGCCTCGGGTCCACCCAATCACCAGTATTCTGATTCACAAGGAAGGAGTGTAACCAATTTCGTAAACTTATTTTGAGAAAAAACCAGCTTGAGCCAATAAACTCTACACAAAACCCTTACTTCCCCCATTCAAACCCCACTATCCACCCCCCTTTCCGTCACCTCTATCCTACCCACCCGTTACCTCTCTTCCTTTACCCATCCCCTATTCCATCCGTCTCTCCCCTCTTCCTTCGTCGTCCCTCTTGGCCAACGACGGGGACACCATCTCATACCCCCACATCTGCTTTTTAAGGACGGCAGGGAAATCCCCCGTCCAACCCTCTTTGATTTCTACGTGAAATCCTTCCATCAACAATCTAGGAAATAGGAAGGTCGTTTTTGACCCCCCCCCCTGACAGTAGACTATAGTAGCTCTCTTTTTTTGATTTTGAGAGATCGCCGATTTGTTTATGACGACTTTTTTATTACTCCCTCCCGAATCTGGGTAGGACGAAGGTTAGTAGTCAGACCGAAGTCATTGTGGGCCGATGGATCCTCAAGTCCGGCAGTATTGTTTTTGGGTTTCCCAGTACCCGTTCCTCCGAAGCCATTTTTTTTGTCCGACTGAGGGATTTCCTACGCACTTTTGAAGATTGTTGTTTCAAGCCGGTTTTAAAAGTCAGCACAAGAAAATGATTGGCTGTTTGTTATGATGGGGCTTGGTTGCTGGGAATTTGGAGCTTGGTTGGTATTTTTTAAAATGCCCCTCGTGTCTTGTTGCTCTATTTCTACAAGTTCCCTGCACATTTCCTTTTCTCGGAGAGGAGGCAGGCTGGCCCTATTTTTTTTGGGGTTCCTGAAACTTTTGGTCGTTCAAGGCCTTTGGGGGGTCCCCTTGTCGTTGAAAGAGATTGGCAGCGCTTCTAGAACCAAGGACCTAGCTGGACTTCTTCTCTGATAGTTAGTGGTGATTTTTGCAGATCGATTGGCCCCCTTCGGCTTCCGTGACCCCGGTTTCCTGGCTCCTTCTGGTAGTCCAACACTTTAGGTATCGTTACGGCCCTGGTGGGGTAGGGGCCAGTTTTTTTGTCCCCGTCTTTTTCTCACGATTGATAAGTTTCAGTAGTCAGAGTCTGAAGCCGTCTGGAGTCAATTGAGTCCTCCTGAGTCCGCGTAGGCGCGCGGACTTGCCGAACGAGCCTCTTCTTAGGAGAGATAGCCGGCCGTTCTTTTTTTAAGGATCAAAAGGTGAGCCGCAACCGCCATTGCCCTTTGAGCTTGATGGAAACTTTTCCTGCACACCACAAGTCCTTTACATTGTATTCCCATTTGGACCCCGACTTAATTATCTTGTTCCTTTTCGTATTGGGGTAAGGACCAGGATAGAAGCGTTTTCTTGGTTGTTTTTTTTGTGCGGTCCTCAGTGACAGCCCCGGTGTTTTTGGGTCTGCTTCCGGCGCGTTAGGGTTACGGCTCCCGGAGACCCTGTTTTCCTTGGGGCCTTTCTCTGTCGGGCAGGTATGGCAACTTCCCTTCCTGTCTAGGTATTCCCTTTTCAGTGTAAGTTTTTTGCTTTTCGCGTCGGTCAACTCCTGCGGGCTTTGGGTCCTCCCCGGCCTTTCGAAGGCAGCGGCTGTTTTTTGGATTTAAGGACTTTTGGGCCTCATCAGCTTTTTGTCAAACAACCCATACCACGTGCTTCCCCCGGGTCTGCCCCCCCCGCCTGCCGTTGCTCACATCCCCCCCACTATTTCGACCCAGTCTGACGGGGTTCTGTGGAAGGGTTTGTTCGAGGAATCCTCCCTTCCGGTCGTCTTTCGTCCTTTTTTTTTTTGAAATCCTTGCCTTGAACAGCAGGTTCTTTGGTCCTGTTCCGTCTGTCGACTAGGTACTGGTTAATTTTGACCACGGACTGCCTGGGATTGTCAAGCGCCCCACGAAATTACCCTGGTTGTCGTCATTTTTGTCTGCCGTTCCTTTGTTCGCACATAGCTTGTCTTTTCCTTTCTGTCTGAGGCTTTTGATTTCTTCCGTGGGGAGGCCCTGCAAGGGACGGTCCCGGTGGTTTCAGGTCCGCTTGTTTGTTCTAAGCATTCTTCTTCCCCTCCCTGGTCCTGTCGGCGATTTTCCCTCCGACGTTAGTTTCGCCAGCCTCGACAATTCCGGCTGTTGAGTTGCTCCCTCCCTCCTTCATAATGTTGTTCTTTTTTCTTGAGTTTTGGTCTTTTGTTTTTTTTTTTTTTTCCCCTTTTTCCTTATAAGTAACTTGTCTGTTTCCGGCGGCCCCTGACTGGGGACAAGCTTTTTTTTAGGGTTGTATTGATTTTTTTTTGTCCCACTGCGGGCGATTTTTCCTTCCCCACTTCCATTCCCTTTTTTCGTGTTCCAGGGGGAAGGCTCCTTTCGGGTAATCAGGGTCTAGATTTTTCCCTAAAGTTGTTCATTATCGGGGTGCCTTTTCGCTGTTCTTTTATAGTTATTGAACCGCCCTGGAGTGGTATAACCGGTTTTCTCCGTTTGCGACTTTTTTAGGTTCTTCCGTTTTATGTATTAGCCGCCTATAACAGCTTTTCTTCGCCTGTTTTGTTCGGTGTTTAACCCGGTTTTTTTTCTCTATGGATTTTCGGCTACTTAGTCATTCCAACTCCCCCCGTGGGCCATTTCCTTGTCCATAGTCACAAATTAATGGTAAGGTTCAACGAGTTAGACCTTGAGGGGTTTCATTTTCTGGGACCGGCTGATTTGTGGGGAATACGTGGGGTCGCCCTCCGTTTGAAACTTCCTGGGCCTTTAGGAGAATTTTTTGCTGCACGTGGAAACGGATTACCGCCAAAACCGGAGGAACAGGGGACGATTGAGTTTACGCCTGCCCAGACATGAGGACTAAGTTTTGACCCCCCTAATTGATTTTTCCGTACAGGGTCTGGAAAAGCCGACAGTCTTCTCTACGCTTTTGACGTAATGTCTCAAGTCCCTTCTCTCCGGTGTAGTTTTTTCAAGTTCCTGTTAAAAGGGACCCTCTTCTCCATAATCAGTTTCATGTTTCTCTTTCCCCTCTCTCTCTTGAGTCTCGGTCTTAAAGGGAATGTAGGGTTTTGGATGGTTGCATGCCCGTCGCATCGGGATGGGCGACCCTTCATCATTCATCCTCTTGGAGCGCTGGTGCCTTATCTTGCGCCCTAGATGAGCTGATGCGGCGGTCCGGAGCTGGTTCTCGCCCCTTCAGCCGTGTTGGAGGCGGTTGGGTTTTCTCTATTGTTTCTCTCCCATGTTGTTTGCTCTATCTCTCCCTGTGTTCGCTACTCAAGTGGCTGGTTAATCAGTCAGTTTGGTAGTAGCTTACATTGACATGCGATGTAGCATTCCTTTCATGATGGGGTGGTGGGGATTTTTGTTTATTTTTTTTTTTGCTCCTTTGTCTTTTCTTCCCCTTTTGTGGTTAACAGGGCTCTCTAGGGTTTTTGGGAGAGTGAGGCGGATGGTCCCTTTGTATATGATCCTTTGATCAGTAACGATTCCCCATGGTGGGGCCTTTTTGGACCCTGCCGTTTTGACGTTTTTTTTCCTTCATGGGCCCCCTCTATCTTCCCACGCCGTTTGTTTGTTCTCGATTTGACCCACACCATTGAAGAAGAAGGTCAGTTTTTAAAAACCGCAAACCCAAACCCACTCGTTTTCCGAGACGACCTCACTTCTCCAGCGTACCGTGCCCCCGCTATTAGTTTCAAACCCTACTCTCTCCACCCCACCAATTTGTTACTAAAGCTCGAAAACCACACCAAAAACCCCCCCCAACACCCCAAAACCCACATACCCCCATCCCGTAAATAGTTTATATTTCATAGATTTTAACCACATGACCATTTCCGCACAGGCCCCCCCTGTTCTTTATCCCCCTTGGCTCTTAGCGCCGCATTCTACTGGCATAGACCCCAATCTCGGCCACCAAAGAAGACACCGTTATTTAACCGCCGCATACCCCGCCTTCCGGCTTTCGCACCCGTCGTGTCTCCTCCGGCTAGCCCGAGATTCCGCGTAGGAATCCGAAAGTGCTGATGATCTTCGCACCCTCAATGACGCCCAGACGGAGTGACGCAATATTCATCCCCTCGGCCCTCCCCGTGTTGCAACACTTCTTCAAATAGAGAGTTTGGACAGAACCTCCCCTAAAACGATATCTCTCTTTCTGTCCTACCAGGAATGTTAGCCTCTCTGCCACGAGTAGCTCTCCTTATTAAAAGGTAGCAGTCTGCGGTGAATCAAATTCCAGGGCTTTATTTTTGACCCTCCCGCGTCTTCTACGATGTGTCCGCCCCCCTGTATGTCCGCCTCCCCTAGTCAAAATTTTTTCACTTCGACTGGGTTGAAGTCCACCCCGATTGCTCCCCAATTATCCGGTTCTTCCAATGCCCAGTCGTATCCCCCTCCCCTGGGCAGTCCTAACCCCCCCCCCAAGCTCAAAAACCCCCCAACGCCTCTCCCCCTTACCAAATATCCGTTATACTCCCTCGTGCCCTCTTTCCTCACTCCCACTTGGCCTCTTTACCGACCACCTAACATGGTCCCAACCAGGTTATCTTAAGTTCCTTTCTAATTCAACTTCCCAGGACGTGACCACCACCCTTTTCAGCTTCACGCTTGGATCAGCCTGTTCCTCGGCGGTCCTACCTCCCCTTTCCGAGATAATGGTCAGAAAACCCCCCCCCAAGGCGGCACCGTTATCCCCTCCCGGGCGTTTTCACTGTGTCCCCTCTCCCCCTTTCCGCTCTGTAACTTAACCGAACCCTTCTTAGGAAGGAATCGCTTCCTCGACCTCGGCATCCCTTTCCCTTGCCCCAACCTTTCCGACCTTTTGCCTCACCAGCACCCCTTGTTGACCAGTTGATAACAATCATACCCCTCACCTCCCCCCCCGGCCCCACAGCTGACCCTGCTGGATCCTGAATGCCCCCTCCCCCAGCTTCCTCCATTCCCCCACCAACAACCTCAGCCTTGACCCCCCACTTTCCAGTACGCCCTAAGTTACTCTTGTGCACCCCAAAAGCGGATTTCGCTTCCCCTTTTCGTCCTCGTTTTTCTTATACTGCAAATGAGTGTCCGGTATTTCCACCCCGTTCTTGATACCTCCCACCGCCGTCCTTTCCCTTCCTCTAGCTGACTACAATCCCACAATACTTACTGAAATGTATTAACGATCTCTGTGTTAAAAGAAAGTTCTATGGACCTATTTTTCTCTTTCCCCTTCCCAGTTTCTTCCCTTTTTCCCCTCTGAGCAACGAGCAATTCCAGAGTCATTAAAATGACCGCCACTCTAGAGCTGCCCCCAAAACTTCTTATCGCCGAGTCGAGCCTCCTTTCCTCCTGTCCCTCAGTCTCTTATGACCTGACTAGCAAAAAACCACTTACCCCTTGTGCCCATGGGTAGATTAAAGTAGATTTGTTATTTTTCTCACCGAATGCTCCCCTTTGACCTGACCTTTGTAGGCATTTGGAATACAAAAGATCTTCTAGAAGTTCAGACTCTCCAAAGCAGCGGCCTTTCTCATTTACCCTTGGTATTACCCAACTCCTCCTCTATTTAACAAACCCAAAACCACCCCCCCACACATGAGTTTCTTCTCCAGCCCCTCCCACTTATCCCTCCGACCTTCCTGAACTTGACTGATGCAAATACGTGCCCCTTCCTGTTAAAAGCATGAGCCGATTCCAGTTTTGACTTACCGTTCTTCGCCGTAACCCCCTTCCGCCCGGCCTCCGCTTACCAGTTGCCCCCCTTTCAGGTCAGTTGTAACAGACCACCGATATTATGCTGTCGTGCACACGGTTTGTGCCCCTCCCAACTCTACCCCCCTCCCTTCCCCCTCTCCGTCGTTTCGAGTGCCTTTGCAAAGCGTTAGTGATTGTTAAATGTTTGTCTTTCCCCCCGCTCGAGAGCCTGTTATTTTTCGCCTCCGCCGTGGAAGATAACGGAGCCCCTGCACTCCGAGGTGCATTTCATAGTCCTTCCTTTCCCCGTTCCCAGTACGGAGATCTCTCCCTCTCCCCCGGCTTTCTTCTTAAGTAAGAGGGGAGGGATTCCTCAAACAGAAGGAGCCCCCTACACACCTACGGACCACCTCCCCCCCATTCAACCGTCTCTAAAGTTTTTGGAATCCTCCAGCCTCTCCTCCTTCCCAAAATTGATGTAAACAGTCTCTCCTTGACCCCCCCACCAACTACCGTGACTTCACTTTCTTGGTCGAGGATAGCTCCACATATGTGTACCCACTCACCCGGTCCTTGAAAAAACGAGATTTTCAGGAACCCCCCCCCAGGCTTCCATACCTTCCTATCCGACCAGTGCAATGGCCGCCTCCGTCTTACTTTCTCCTCATCCCTACACAGAGGGAATCTTTATACGCTATCGAAAACACCTTTGTCTCAGACCCCCAGCCCCACCCTTTTCCACCCAAACCTCACCACCGCAGAATTCTTTTCTGTATTACCCTTCCTTGTGACCTTTCCCCCACCCTGAGGCAAAACAGTGACAAACATTAGTCCCCCCCCCCCAAGGACGTTCAACCTTACTTTTGCACTCCCGTCTACCCACCTCTTCTCTGCCACCGCCCTCTTTTAAATCCCCCATCTTACCAACCCCATTGAGGCTACGAATAACCTGACTTAAACCCCCCCATCTGAGAAAATCGACTTTGCTTTCCTCCGTCTTTTCCCCTAACAATCTCTCCTCCTCTTTTCCTCCCCCTCCTTTTTTTTTTTTAGCTTTCAGTCCAGATGTTAGGAAGATTTGATCCACCCATTTTTTTCGAGGGTTTAGGACCCTCCTGGACTTCGTCCGAATTACCCTCGAAGCTTTGACTACTAGGGGATTTTTTTTCCCTCCCTTTCCTTTCCTCCCTAGTTGAGTGGATTTCCACCTGTTCCCTGTCGAAGATTGTTGGATTTTATCACCTCAGCCCCTTTGTCATTTTTTGGACCTTTCCCCCCTCCTCAGAACTCCCCCTTCTTTCGGTTTCTTTGTCTCATGGGACTTTTGTGAGGCTGTTCAGGGGCCTCGTTGGCGTCTCCCCCCCGGGCTGCGTTATTGGTTTTTCAGCACTTCTATTAGGCCCCTTGCCGTCTCCGGGCGTCTCTTCTTCCCCTGTTTCCTTGACCGGTCCCTTTCACTTGTCCGGTTAGGGTCCCAGAGTCTGATGCAATGTCGCGCGACAGCCCTTGATTCCCGCTTTCTTTTCTTCCCTTTTTGGAAGGCGGTTTCCCACCCCCGGTTCCCGGAGCCCGGTTTTTTCTCGTTCCCCCCCCACTTTCGGATCTCCTTGTTTCTTTTTTTTTGGGGGACTTAGTTGTTAGTCTGTTGTATTTACCCGTTGAGCATGAAGACCCTTCCGTGATCCTGCGACCCTTTCGTTCATCTCTTCCCTGAATTCTGTCTGCTTCCGTAGGACATAGTTTGTCGCTCTGAGATCGCCCTTTCTTTCTTCTTCGGCTGCACCGTTTCGGCTGACCCCCCTTGCCTTTCTTAGATCCTAATTGAGTTGGACAATTCATTTCCCCCCACGTCGTAACCCCGATGTACTTTGATCCCTTTCGAATTCATTATAGCACACCTACCCTCTAAGGAGGAAGGCTGGTCTGTAGTGGTATTTTTGCCCTCAGACCGGGAGCCTGTCTCTTCATGGGCTTCATGGTGACACCTGCGTTATTCTCTCCTATGCAATTTTACTCCGGACGGCTGTCGGTTACGTGGGGTTTCTTCGAATTCTCTCTGCTTCACTTCCTGAGAGGTTCCCGGGAAGCATGTGAACCTCTACCCCGCTCTCATGTAGTTCTTTGGTCTGCCTTTGATTTGCTGCTCACTCTTAAGGCCTTCATGGGTCCTCAGTTTTGACCCTCATTGGCCGGTGGCTTCTCCCTTCTTCGTCTCGCGTTGTTTTAGAAAAGCACCGACTACATTTCCCGGTTTATCCCTCCTGCCGTGAGCCCCCGACCAACCACATGACTTTTCACCCCCCTGCAAGGTGTCGTGTGGAAGGGGGTGTTCGCGGTCAGGCACAGTCAAGTCATTCTGATAGTCTCCCATGACAGCCATTCCTTTGGCAGTCTCTTCGTCTTCTCGTAGGTCCCCCCCTTGAATTCCGAGGTGTCGCGGGTTAGGCTCCCCACGAAACGTCATCACCTTGACGGGGCACTTCTGGTCTCTTTGGCCATCCTCCGTTGGTTGTCCCTAACCCTCCTTCTTTTGCTCCCGGGCGCTGTCGAGGATGGTTGTTCGTTTACGCCGCAATGACGTGCCTTTGTCCGGCGGTGTTTCATATATTGTTCTGGAAGAATGGCATGCCCCGGGGTTCCTTATGGTTTCCCTTAGCTCCTCCCCCTATTCCCTGGTGACGCACCTTTCCCACTTGGTTTCGCGAATTTAATGAGTCGTACTTAATGTTATTTCTTCTCGGGTGTCTGTGGTCACTCTCTGTTCCCCCCCATGGTCTTTTTTTCCATTCGGCGCAAGCCCCTGGTCCCATTTACTGGTAGAGTTTTTTCCCGGGAAGGAACCCCTGGTCCCATCCGTTCTCTACTTTTCCTTCCCACCCGGTCCTTCCCGGGTTTTTTCTGCAGGTCGGAGTACGTGTAAAGGATTTTAGTTAAGGCTCCTACGAGTGTTTCCTATAGTGGTTCACCTCCCCTACCCCCTATCCGTAACGGTTTCAGTTCCCCCTTCCAGCCTTTGAAGGTTTGCAGGCGTACGACTTGCGACCATTCCGCCTTCCTTTTCTGTATTTTCGATTCAGCTTCGTCGGCGCCCTCTTTTGCTGGGTGTGTTAACCGGAATCGGCGTTCCGTAGTATAGTCAATAACGGGGCAAACTTTTCCCTCTTATTCTTAATTTCCCTGGTTCTTGATGGAAAAGTCTTTCCCTTCGTAGACCTTGAGCGTTGTTTTTCTTTTTCGCAGACCGGCTTTTGATTTGTCGGTGATGACGTTTTTTTTGTTTCGCTTCCTCCTTTTTCCTGACCAAGTTCCATTTCTCTGATCCTTTTTCTTTCCTTCGGTCGGTTATGCCAATTAAAGGCCAGGAGGCAGAATTTGTCACTGACTATTGACTGTCGTTCCTACCCTCTTAGTGAGGACTCTTTTCGTCCCAAGCCTTCCCGGCCTCTCCCCTTTTGGCCCCCCAGAAGTAGAGAACGGTAGAATGATTACGCAGTATCGGCCCCCTTTACTTCGGCCATCCCCTGTTGAGGACCCTTTCCCCTAGCCTTCCGATTCTTCCCCCCTTCTTGTGCACCGCAGATTATTGAGGGTTCTTCCAGTTCCCCCCGTGGTAGGTGATCCCCTGCTCAATAGGCTTTCTCCCCTGCATCATTTCGGCGGAATCTTTCCTTCTGCTCTGACTTTTTATAGAGGATTCGCCGTCTACCCGGAGAGGCTGGGGGTGGACCAGTACTTTGTCTTCCTTTTTGGTTTTCTGCATCCTAGTGGGCAGCTTCCCTTCACTTTTGCTGCAGCATGTGGGGTCTCGACCTTGGGCCCCTTTTGCCCTAATGTAACTTGTTTTTGGTGTTCTTGTAGCATATGACAGGATCCCTTCGATTAGATCATTCCTTTTTGGTTTTTTTGCTGTTTGCTTTTCCGAGCGGAGCCCTTGGGTGTCAGGATTTGTTTTTTAAGAGCTAGGGGCGGGTGTCATCCCTTTCTTTTCTTTCGTGGGCGCGATTTCGTCACCCTTGATCCTTTTGCATTTTTGGTTGTGATAGTGTGGAAATGAATGGGCCAATTCTCTTTCATCGTGAGAATTGCCAATGCATTGTCCCCCCAAGCCCCTTTCCCCTTGGTTCACAAAACGCCCCCCCCCCTCCCCCCCCCCCAATCTTCCCTTTCTCTGTTTCAGAGAGATTCTCCCCAGCCTCCCCCCTCTTACCCCAATCATAGCGCTCTATATTAAACACCCAAGGGGTCCTACCCCCTCGCGACCCCCCCCCCACACCCTCCAACAACCCCTCCCCACCACCCCAACACGAACCTCCTTTCCCTTTCGCCGTAGGATTTTCAATGCTCTAGCCCCTACCCCCTTGATCTCATTCCCCCCGTCCTCCCCACTGGCATTCTTAGAGACACCTCCGCCTTCCTGGCAAAAAAAACCTGCCTTTCACCCGCTGACCTGCCGACTTCCCCCCTCCTCTCCGTAGACCTCGGCGCCTCCGCGCTCCCTGCTTTCTTTAAAGTAGATGATCGCCCATCCGAATCCTGCTTTCCTTGTCCCTTCCTTCCCCCCCCCCCCCAGTTAAAGGGACCTGCTAACTCAATGCCGGATTTTTCCCTCACCTCATGTCCAACATCTTTTCTGTTGCCCTGGTAAGAACCAGAACCTTTCTCCTCTACCGCGAAGGTCATTCACTGTCTTCTTCGTCAAGATTGACGGGCTCATGGGGACCCGGACAGAGTAATTTATACTATTGTTCTTTTTCCTCCTCCCAACCTTCCCCCCCCTGTTTTTCCCTTTCGCCGCCCTTCTTGTAGTTTGGCTTTCCTGAAAAATTAACCGGTATAAGTTTATCATGTACGGAAGTCCAAGTCTGGAAGGAGTACCCCCCATTTCTTCCCCGCTCAAAATCACCTCCTGTTCATTCCCCTGGACCCCGCTCAAGTTCTCCGCCTTCCCCCTTTTCCATCCGGGACGTTGTAAGAAAACGGGCAAATGGGTCCTCTCTTCGCAGCCGTAGAGTCCAAATGCTCTCTCCCCGTGCCCCCCCCCCCAAAATCAAGTCCACCTTTTTTTCCCTCCTCCACGGAATGGAGCGAGCTTCCTGGAGTTACGCATCTCTAAGACCCTTCCTCCCCCCCCTTTATCCCCCTCCCGGTTCGCCAACCCTGCCCCCTTCACCTTTACCTTCTCGCTCTGTAAAATTCCCCAGATAAGGAACCTTCTTTTTCTCCCTGATCCAGACTACCGGTATCGACTCCCTGCCCAGTGCCAACTTAGTTTTTTCATTAACCAGAATCGCCCTTTTTCTTTTTTGGTGTTTTGTTTCCCTCTCCCCCAAAAATCTTCTCCCCCCCCGTCAAAGCTCTTCCCCTCTTTCCCTCCCGCATGCCACAGAACACAGTACCCCCCTTTCCTTTGCACTTAAACGGGAACAAATCCAACCTAAAGACTATTCAGGTAACTGCGTTTGTAAACCTCTAGATTGTAGAGGCTTTCCCCCTTAAACAGCTTAGATTCTCCAACCCTGACCGGGGGCTTTCCCCCTCAGAAGGATACTCCCCCCCGCGTCGGTTCATCTCTTAGCCCCCTACCAACTACCCCCTCAATAGAAAGATCACCTTCATTCCCCGTCCTTTTGTTTTCTTACCGGGAGAATTGAATACTAGCCGTAAGGAGGGGGGATTATGAAGCAAACCCCGGACTCCATGCCTCTTCCTTTCCCCCATCCCGTACCTCTCTATCCCTATTGACCCCCCCACGTCCGTTTGGCTTGGCGAGCAAGTCGACATTGACCCGGTTTTCCTGCCGACAACCCATTCCCACAATACACTTTGTCCTCCTTTTTCTACGATGTTGTGCTTTTTCTCACTGGGGTGCGAAATGCCCGCAGTTGTAGGACCTTGGCCCCTTGTTTCCACAGCTTGCTAGCCACGTTATCTTCCCCCGCTGCCGTCCCCCCCTGGCGGTCCCACTTACGAGGTTGAATGTGCGTGGCACCCGTCACGGCTCCAAAAAATTGCCGCCAGTTTGTCGGGTGTCAGGACTCCCGGACCTTCCGAGAACCTTGGACAACCCCATGATTGTATTACCAGCAGAAAGTAGCAGTTCCCCCCTTTCCAAAACTTCCTCCCCTGCACGCCACCACCGCGCA
>Ga0179591_1227948_pt1 | contig 17660 bp, 19 predicted proteins | sample CZOMad2_1_08_16f_FD_182891 | JGI IMG/M metagenome (GOLD analysis project Ga0179591, IMG submission 182891) | Vadose zone soil fungal communities from Angelo Coast Range Reserve, California, USA - CZOMad2_1_08_16fungal (PacBio error correction) | ecosystem: Environmental > Terrestrial > Soil >... | reverse complement strand
CTCATGGCATCGGCCATGTGAGCTCCCGAGTGCTTTATTCCTAGAACATGAATTTTAGTTCCTTCTTTACCCGCACTCGCCCGTGCCCCCCCGTGCTTCCTCGCCTCGTGTAATCTTGCGACCCCTCAGATGCTGTTCCGAGCCCGCTGCTATCATTCCGACAATCTCTCTTTTTCAAACCTCTCCTCCCTGAGAAGTACCCTCTCGAACCCTAAATACCTGCTTACGTTTTACAAAATAGCGCGTTTTTTGGGCGTCCTAGAATATGAATGGCGAGTTTTCCCTCTTACGCCTCCTTTCTTTCTCTTCCCTCTTTCCCAGCCTTCTTTCCCTAAGAAGATAGCTTCCCCCCCCCCGTTCTCCCCCCCCCCCCAATTTCCCTCAACTGACCTAGTTATTTCCTCCCCCTCGACCAGGACAAACCGATCCTTTCTTCCTCCGTTTTTCTCCGGCCCCCTGTACGTACATCTTTTCCCCCCACCTGTTTTCGTTGTCAGCGTTTCCGCACCATCGGGCCTTCCTATCGGCGTCCCCAAGGTACCCCAAAAGACTTTTTTCTGCGGTTTTTATCGTGAGGCTTCCTCCGCCCTTTTCTTCTCCCTTCCCCTTCTCTCCTCGACATTTTTGTGGAGTCTGCGTGGTGATGAGGATCCCGAAAGCTCCCTAGCGCATCTGCTCCCGTATCGCACAATTTCTCCGTGTTCTCGATTTCTTCTGGTTGATAACTCACCTGATTGACTGGCGATGGTTTTCGTGATCGTCCTCCCCAATTCCGGTGTGTTCCCCTGTTTTTGCTTTTGAGGAGTTTTCATGAGGGAGGTCACCCGTTCCCAACCCGATTAGCAAAGCCGCCACTTTTTCCTGGGTTGCAAATGTTTGCCCCCCCACACGTTCGTCTGCCCTCTCTCTTCTTCCGTTCCGACCTGTGAAATCCCAGCTTGAGGCGTTATTACTCGTAGATCGGGCGAACCACTCTTATGACCTGTTTCCCTCCTTTGCGAGATCCGCCCCCGGTGGACCCCCGTTCCAATCAGATTTTACCTTCGATTTTAAAAGTTCTCCGGCTTCCCCCCAAAACTGAGGGGGAAGCCCCACTCCTTTTCCATGCCTTTCAGGCTGCTTGTCTCTATCTGAGCCGTATCACTCCCCTCAAGGGCAAGTCCGTCCCCTTGCCTTAATCCTTTTCGTCCGCGTCTTTCTTGTCGGACTCAGACTCAAGAGATATAGTCTGCACCGGTCGTTCCGGCAAGCCTGTGCATCGATAGCCGCGCTTAAGGGCACAAGCCTAAGGTTTCGGATTTCTCACCATTTCTTTCTAGCTTCTTCTAAAAGGTTTTTTGAGTGAACTCCGTTTCTAGGGAGCCAGAACGCTGGAGGGCTTCGTGCGTACCAAGGACGATTCCCCTTTTCTAGTGATAAAGAGGTTCTCCCTCGCACGTTCTCTCCACCTGAATCATAGAATCCCCGGCTGGCTTTCCTTAACGAGCAGTGGAGCGGAGCTTCTACGACTTGCATCCCTGTCGATTTCTTCCTTGTTAGTTTTTCCATCTCCCATTGCTGATCCAAACTTTCCTTCGTACATGTCTGCGTTCTATTGATAACCCATTATTCCCTTTTTGGACGCGACTTCTCCTTTGAGATGTCTCTGCAGCTACGCCATGTTCTTTTTCCGTCGAGTTTTTGATTTCCACCCAAAGTCCCCTTTCCGGCAAAGCTTATCCCTGCCCCCCATCTGCCGATACAGATTTCTGCTAAGGCTATTCCCCCCTCTCTAAAAAGTCCTTCTTTATCTGATACTAGACACAGATGTCCTTCCGATTCTTGGGACCCGTGTATTCCTTGAAAGAGCAGAGTAACTCGTCTGCTCAACTTCCGTCCTGTTTAGAACATCTCAAACCCCGCCCCCACTCTCCATTTTTCAATCTGACCACCGAAACGGTTTTTGAATTTCTCTGCATCACGCCGGTCAGTAGTCCCCCAGAGCGCCTCCTTTAAGACTAAGGTTCAATAATCATTCGGACCCCCATTGCGGTAAGGTCTGCCAGATACTTCCTTTGGTCCCCAAACGTCTCGTTGCAATCAAAATAGGCTTTTCCAACTCTCTATCCAAGTCTGAAAGGACCTGCTTCCCACGCCTCCCCCGGATACCCACCGAATCGAGTAGGATCTCTGCTCGTCTTCTTAAATGTTGATATACCCCTTTCCTCCCCTCTCCGTCCGTCCCCCTTTTATTTTCCGAGATGCTTTTGTCCCCCTGAGTTTTATTCAGGAATTGATACCTTGGTGGGATTTCCCGTCTCTCTCGTTCCTACTCCTCTGTTTCTTCTATCTATAACGCACCCATAAGATCCCCCCCCGTTTGCATTTCCCTTCCCTGACGCTCCTCCTAAGCCTCAAATAGGATGGGCGGTCTCCTTTGGCGCCTGGGGATATTCCTTTGTCGGCGCCGCCCCCGGCTAGCCGGCTATTCGCCCCCGTTCATGGTCTTCTTTTTCTCTCTTGGTACGTTTTTCCCTCTGTCGATCGTCTGGACTCTTTGTTCAGGCACGACAGCCCCTGACTCTTGTTTGGAAAACCGAAGCTCTTTATTTTTTTCCTACCCGCAAAATTTTTCCTCATGATCTTCAAACGTGGAGGATCCCTATGAGCCGGGTTCTCTGTCCGGTCTTTCTTCACCTCACACCCCCTTTTTCTGTTTCTCTTTGGCGCTGTTTTGGAAGGTTTTTTTGAGCTGGTGAGCCTTTGCTCAATTTTTCTCCCTTCCCCCTTCCTCTGCTTCCGTCTCCAACCCGGGGCACCCTTTTAGAGTGGACGAGCTGCGGCGATTCTTCCCCCCTTTCTGAACCTTCTGATTCCCTTACCTCTCATCTCCGATTGAGCTTTTCATCTGGAGCCCTTTCCTCTTTTGTTTGCCGGGCTTTCTTTCTTTTGGCCTCCTTTTTTTTTTTGAACCGTTAGGGTTTCGAGGCGTTCGAAGGCGCTCCTTCCTCCTTGGAGGTTGAATTCCCTACCCCCATCGCCGTCGCTTTTTTTTGGTTACACAGGGGTTTCTCCAGAGCCGCATGAGGTCCGACCTCTTAACTTTCCCCTCACCCTTCATAGACGAGTTTAACGGAGTTCCGCCTCCCCCCTTCCCCACCCCTCTTTCCCCGAAAGCAAGAAGATTTGATTTTATTTTGCTCGAAGGTGGCTACCCTTTACGTCCCAGGCTTGGGGCTCGTGCCTTATATATGGAGTTCATTCAAGATGTCTTCCGTGGCTTCCACTATTCCGGGACCTTATTGAGATCCAATGTGGCCGGGCCCAGAGCCCATTTCCCCTGGTGACGCCTCGGAACTGGACTCTGGTTTATGAAGAGAATTCTCTATTCCTTTTCCTAGAACGATTCTTCACTAATAATCAGTCTGGTGCTTTTCGCTCCAAGCCCAGCGACTGCGAACCCCAATTTCTATCAAGTTATCTCCTCATTAGGTCACTGCTGGCGTTTTGTGGATAATTTTAGATCGTTTTAACAGTTGGCTTCTCATTGCTGTCCCCTCTTGTGATGAAATCTGGGTTTAAACTCCTTCCCGAACGTTTTTTGAAACGATTCCCTCGTCCTCTTCTTCTGTGCTTTTACACCCCCCTCATCTCTTCTCCCCCCCCCACCCCCTATCCTCAAGAGTGGCCCCATGAGGAATTCTCGAACCCTTCTTTCAATATCCATCTCTTTTCCAGATCTGCAGATTTAATACGCCGTCTTTTTTTTTTTTTTTTTGCCTTTCAAGCGGGGTAAAGGGACAGGTTAGCACAGGCCCCATAGACTTCGAGGTCTCCGAGACTTTTTCTGACAGTTCTTTGCCCATGTGACAAGATTTCCGTGCTTTTTCATCTGTTTGGGCCTCTCTTCCTCCTTCACTCCGCCCCTCCTATCTTCTTTTCTCCCACAAAGGGAAACCCGCATGTTCTGTCATGATATACTCACCCCCCCACAGTTAATTACCGAGACTTTGTAATCGAACCTCAAGATATCTCAACAACGCTAACCCAATTCTCTTCTAAAAACAAGATCCTGAGACGTCTGCCCTGTTGAGAGAGGGTTGTTACCCTCCTTTTTTGAATCATACCAATATAGCCCCCCCGTCTTTCTTTTGGAGAATTAATTACTTGCGTATCCTTTTCTCGCGTCGTCCCCTCCCCCCGCATTGCCCCCCAAAGTTATTTTTCGGGACCGTTTTTAATTGATCTCCGATGCACGTGGTCTTCACTTTTTCCACCCCGCTCAATCCCCCTCACCAGGAGTTTACCCTTTAGGGAACATGTCTAGCTTCTCCCCCGTCTAGTGAACTCGACTTTGGTTTTTGCCCTTTCCCTCGTCCGATACCCCCTTCCCAGTTTTTTGAATTGGGTTTTCCTGTCGGAAGCTCGAGTCGGAGTACCTAAGGTTTTACCTGAAACCTTCCACGGGAATAGGCAGAGATCTAGTTTGACAAAGAAATCTTGCCCCTTATCCCCCCTATATCACCCCCCAACCCCAGGACCCATCCCCGAGACTACTGACCACCCCGGTCTGATCCTTGCCTTTTGTCGACGTCTTGCCGTTCTGCTTGATAGCAAGGGGACGCACATAGAGATTGCTTGAGAATCTCTAAGCGTCGGCTTCGTTTGCAATAGGATGGAGAAGCAGACGACTCCACCCCTCGTTTTGGCGTTTCCAGAGTTTTTTACATACCCCTGTTCAAGGGGAGTTTTGCACCAGTTATCCATTGGTTCCTTAATTAATTTTTTTCTTGCCAGACGCCTATGTGCTAGTACGTGCCGCTGAGGATTCCCCACACCCTTTCTGCTCCCCCGCAGTCGCGTCAACTTTTCAGTCCAACCCCCCCACCCGTTTCCCCCTTCTTGAAGTTGGTTGTTATCTGCAGCCGCGTAACTTATTGCCTCAATTTGATTTCACGACAGGCACAGCGACTGAGTTCTTAGCTGTCACTGGCTCCCCTTCCTGGGTGTCCATTATCATGGCTTTCCACGCTGACGTTAGAGACCTCAAGTTCCTGAAATTCATGGTGTTGACCTTTTTTCCCAGGTAAGTAAATTTTAGTTCTAGACTGTGACCCTGACCTTTTCACAGGCCCCCACGGGAGTCCATAAAGGGGACTCTTTCTTTTTCTCCTCCGATCCAAAAGAAGCCCCCCCCAGCCCCTTTTGAAGTTTGCGGACTGCCCCAATTCGAGCAGGCCTTTGACTCCTCTCCCCAAACAACATTTTTTTGATGTTGCATCGAAGGCTCCTCTCTCTCTCTGCAGTCTACGGTCATCCTCCCTCCCTGAAGCTTGCGCCACGCCAGCCCGCAAGCCCACTCCCCTAAATATACGGCGCCCCAGTTTGCCCCGGAAACAGTTAACCAGAAACGTACACAGCTCTAACCAACTTTGAATGGCTGTATACCCCCCCTTCATACTTCTGCCCTTTAGATCCTAATCCTGCTCGTTTGCCTTCCCCTTTTTGTTTTTTCTCCTCTGACTTTTTATCGACTCCTATTAGAAGACGAGGACGACACTTCCTCATTCCCTTTTCCTTTTCCCTTGAGAAGATCCCCTCACGGTGTTTCAAGTCGCTCATTCTTGCGACTAGGCCGGGACTGGCTCCGCGTTTTCATTACGGTGGATCCTTCTCCCCCGGCCCTTCCTTTTTCCTTGTTTCAATGTAAACCCGATCTTCACCTGTTTGCTCTTGCGCATCTCATCAAGTGAGGAACCCCTTCCCCTCAACTGAATTGGATTTAGCCTTTTACGGATGCCTCAAAACGGCCCGGGTCGATCTAGATCCCTCGTTCTCGTCCTTTCCCTTTCCCTCCCGTCAACCTGCTCAGACCACCTTTATCTCATTTCAACCCGCCAAGTTTGTGTCCCTCCTGTCCAGGTTCTTTTATGGCAAATCTCCGCTTTTTCTAACCGTAGTGAAACGCGAAACGTTCCGCGCGATTCCTTCTGCGTTACCCCTTGTCCTTTGCCTCCCACTAGGTTCCTTCCCCTCTTCACTTCCCTTCGTTGAGAAGAGTGAACCTTGATTTTAATCGACTCCCTTCTTTCTAACATTTTCTTCAAATTCTTTCACATTATCCGTGATTTACTTCATTTCTTTGGCCTTCCCCCTCCCTCTCCTTCTAGCGAGCTCAGAAGTTGTCCCCCCTTTTCTTCCTCAGTGTGTTTGTTCGGAGAAGCTTTTACCACGAGCTCCTCTCTAGGAGATCGTTTACCCCTTCTTGTTTTCAATTCCTTCCCCCCCCATGGCAAAATTAGGTTGTCAGTTGGGATGGGATAACTCGAGACTGTGAGAGATTGAGCGGTTTTTTCACCCCCCCACTTGACCGGATCTCCCCCCTGAAAAGACGAATTGGAGTTTGTCCCTTCACCTGTCGTTTTATACCAAAATAGATTCCAAAGGGGTGAAACGCCCAGTAGACCCATTCTTAAGTCTGATCCGTTCCCCTACCCTTGTGCGGAATTGATTCGATGTTAAGACCAGACCTGATTCAGCCCCGTTTTGTCACAAAACCTCGTCGAATTTTGCTGACTTTCCATTTGTCTTTTGCCCCCCCATTTTTCAAACTTTTATACGTTCCCACCTAATGAGAGTTAACCGGTTGGACTCGCTCTTGCTCCTTTAAATTTTTGACCGTCCCCCAAAAAGGCAAAAAGTCGCCCCCCCTCCGTCCGTCCCGTGTTTCCTTGATTTCTTCCTTTTTTTCCTGGTTTCGCGAGTTCATCCTCCCAAGGTGAAGATAGTGGAAATTTGACAAGTTAAGAAGATCCTTGTGAGCCTTCGCCCCCCAAGTGGACTTTGATCCCCCTGGCCTAACCCTGGCAAGACTGAGCATCAGGTGGTCCCTCAACTTGCTCTTCGAAAGTGTACATGGGTTCTATGGTCCGTCGTATTCCCTTGATTTCCCTTTGACACAGTTAGTATCTAATTCTTAACCCATTCCCCCTTTTCTTAACCCTTCCCATTAGCGGCCTCTCGTCCTGGCTCACCTTTTTCAGTTCTATCTTTGTGACCTTTAAATTCACTGTTGAGAGTCCGGCTGTGTGCGTTCTGCTTTTACACCCTTGGCCTGTCTCGAGACAGTTGATTTTTGACTTCTCCTTGAGTGTTTCATTGCCCTTCCTAACCATTCTAGCCCACTCATGACCCATATTTCCCTGTTCATGCTGAAAGGATATGGACAGCTACCCCCTTTCTAATTTCTTCCCTTCTTCCTTCCTCAACCCCCCCTTGGAGTTGAGGAGAAGTAGCGAATTCCTGCCCGTCCCTTCTTCCTCCCCCCCCCTGCCATGCGTTCCTCGTTTTTTCTCTGACGAGCATACACTCGACCTGGTCTGGCACTTTTTTCACGGTGCCCTCGCGCTCCCCGTCCCCCCGTTTGAAAAGGCACGACATGGACCCTTTAATCACTTCCCGTTTCTTTTCTCCGCGAACCAGGGTCAGCACCAATATACTTAGGCCCCATGAGGTGCCAGTGACACCTCTGCCCGATTTTTTACTTTCCCCGCCTTGCCCCCCCTTTTTCAGACCCTTTGGTCCAATGAGACCTAGTACGCTTCGAAGACCCCTCTGGCCGACCGGTGACACTTGGTTGTTTCTCGCCTTGTCTGAGATCCCGTTTTTACATCGTTTGTCCGCAGCATAGGCAGGAATCTCTCAGTCTTGTCTCTGGCCCTGATCCCCACTTTAATTCCAAAAGTCGCTTCAGGCTTGTTCACACCCCCCTCTTCAAACAGCTCCCCCCCCCTTTCTACCACCCGCTGCCTCATGAGACCCCCCTCTTTCGTTTTCTTTTCTTTCCCCCCGCACTCCTATGTTAAAGATCCCTAGGATACTGAGAAACTTCAGATGGTTTTGCAAATCTGACGCGCCAGGCCCCTATAGACCCCAAAATTCCTCTCTTCTCCTGTTCCCCCAAATCTTGCCCCCTCTTCGGATAGAGCATCCTTTTTCTGCGTTGTCCCTCGCTTTTCGCTGAACAGGTATGGTAATGTTTCCTGTTTCCCTCTAGTCCGCCCTTCCCTTTACCCCCCCAACCTTTTGTTCCCCATCCCACTGACCATCATTTAGGTCAGCCTCGATCCCCCCTGCCCCCCCCCCCCCCCCTTCGAGTCGCGCCTGAGGTCTCCAATGTTCCTGCCGACGGCAACGTCCGTATCAGGGTCTTGTGCAGACTTGTTCTTTAACTATGTTGAGTCCTCTCGGCTGGAAATTCCCCACTTCCCCGTGGGCCGTCGTTCCCCATAGAGTTTGTACCGACCTCCCCTCTTCGTTCCCCTTCCCGTCCTTTTAGAAGACTTCCCCGAGATGTTTCGAGAGTTTTTTCATGATTTCCGCACCCTCAAGCGCAAACGAGTTTTTTGAAGCCTTCCTACATTCCTCCTCCCCTCTGTTTATAGCCTGGTTAGTGGGCCCTTAATATGATTTCTTTCTCTGACGGTATGAAATTTTCCCCCCCCCGGAGATCAGGCAGAACCTTTCTTTTCCCAACGGTCCCCAGCTCATGGATGGTATGAAGAGGAAACCAAGGCCCCCCCCCGATCTGCCAAAGCCTGGACACCTCTTGGTCCAGTTTCCCTCCCCTCACCAAGTGCGTTGAAAGAAGAGAGCAGGCCGATGGCCCTTGCCTGAGGTAACGTTGACCTCTCGGGCTTCCTTCTCCTTTTGACTGACCTCCTTGGATGTCACTTTGGTTTTCACTCTAAACTTTCTCCCTCCCGGCCCATTGTTGACCCCATTTTCCAACCTCCATATCTGAACGGCGACCCCTCCTTTGGCAAAACGTCGTTCCGGCTTGTTTGGACAAGCGGGGTTGTCCTAACTGACGGTGCATTGCAATTCCCAGCCGCGACGTGTCGCCCAGTTTTGCTCGAGCTTCCCCTCCCCGAAGGAGAAAAGGCCCCCCGGATTAGACAATGGATCCCAGAAATTCCCGCGCAGTCCGCGGGTTAGCTCTTGTCTCTAAAGCACAATGACCGAAGCATCTTTCTTTTCTTATGCCAAGGCCAGGAGAGGGAAAGAGACGAGATCGACCATACCCTCCGAGTGAAGTTGCCTCAAAACTCCGACGTCCAGGTAGAGATAACAACCGTTCGATCTTCTTTACCAACAAGGGATCATTCCTGAAGTAGGGATATTTTCCGAATACCATTGAGGAGCGCTTCGCCCTGCAACTAGCGGTGGATCGCCTTTACCGTCCGACCGTTCCCCCCGCCCCCTTTTTGCATCGACGCACGAATCCGCATCGACGCCTGCCTTGCAGTTACTGCTAGTGGTATCTTTTTTTCTTCGCGTTCCTCCCCCTCTACTTTCTAAACTTATTCCCGATTCGGGTTTTTGCGATGAACTTCCTTCTAGATAAATTCCCTCTTCGGACCGCTGCGTTATATTTTTTCTACCCCTTCTCAATGTTTGCCCTGAGTCTGACGATGTTCTCCTGGTACAAATTTTCTCCGGAGATTCTCCCCGATTGGCTGGTCCTCTCACCAACCCACCCCCGGACTTCTTCTTCCGCGAATTCACCCACACGATTCCCTCCCAGTCCTTTCCCTTCACGTTCTCCTCTTTTTTTCTCGACCCACCCTCATTTTTCAGGTCCAGCCCACACGCAGTCCCAACTCAGTCTCGGCGCGTATGATGGAGCCGGTAGACGGCAACTACCGAGTATTTTTTTGCTCCCTTCTCAGAAATTGGTGCACCAGATCAACCAACCCCCGTCCCACACCTCTCACGGCCCCTGTCTTCCACAACTGCGTTTTTGGAATCCTTTCCCCTCTTCCCCTATAGATAAGAATACCTAAGACTGCTAGGGGGCCCCCATCCTTTGCGGTTTGAGCTTCTCGACCTTAAGCCTTTCACTCCTTTTTCCCCACCCCAGAGATATTAGGACCCCTGCCAATAGGATTTTTTCACCTATCGACAAGTACACTGTGGCAACTAAACCGAAGTCCCCCTCCCTCACCATAGCACCGTTTTTAAATAATATCCCCTAGTTGAGGATTCATCCCCGGGCGCGGCCTACACTGTTATCCCATGGCCGCCCCTCCCTCCGGTTTTCACCATATTTTTTGGGAGTTTTCCTTTTCTTTAGAATGTTGTCCAATGTAGACTGGTCCGCGTTATTTTGAAGTCACTCCAATCCTTCATACTTTTTTGGGGTGGGAGTCTTTCTCAAGTAAAACTCTCCCAAGGGCATGACAAATGTTCCACCTTCTTTTTTCTAGAAAAGTCCTTTCCAGACCTAGACCCCTCCCTTCTTGGGGAGGAGGAGCTTTTTTTCCCTTTGAAGTCCATTGCAGGCTTCACCTGTGATATTTAGCTCTGCTGATACTTCCCTCTTTTCTGAGGGGTTTTTTGCCCGCTTTTCCTTTTCATTTTTCTTTGCCCCCAATGAATATTCGCAAGTCAAAGTACTGCGATGTGTTTTTCCACAAAAGCTTCTTGCCTTCAATAAGCAAAAGGAGGTTAAGCCCTTATTTAAACTTCCTTCTGGTAGTCTTCTTTCAGTGTCCTATTTCCTTTGATTCCCCCTCCCCCAAAAACCGTGTCTGTTTTCCTCCCGTTGAGACATGGCGCTTTTTGGGCTGTTGGTTTTTTCTTTGAACCCTTGCTGATCCAATTTCTCCTGGGAATATGATTTTTTCTTCTACAAGGCTCTTACCCACCAGGTAGACGAGTTGGTTCCGCTTTCGTCTGCGCGCCAAGGCGAGGCTTACGTTACCATCGGCGCTTTTGAGCGTCACCTTGGATTTTCTGCCTCGTATGCGTGAGCTTGGGGCTTCCTTTTTCCTTTGTGCGTTCGGGTGCCGACTCGCGCTCTCCTGTCTTAGCTTGTTGACTTTAGAGTCCTTTTTCTGCGTCACCAATTTCTCCTTTTGGGATTCGCCCAGAGCGTCATTTTTGACCCCATTCCTTATCCGAACCCGGGTCCTCGCCCAAGAAAAGTCAGAGACTAGGTGAAAGGTCTCGCGCTCTCCAGAGCCACAGTTTTACTGCAGCACGCAGTGATCTGCTGCTTGCTGTGTCGCCCGCTTTTGCTCACGACCCCCCTTTATGCCGCACGGATTGATGCTGCCCCCTCGCAGCCCTGGAGAGTGACCCCGCGCCCGAGTCAATTCCCCACGGAGCTCCAGAGTGGGAGAAACTATACAGACGTCCTGGTTAGTTTCCTGCCCCACCTTTTGACGGTCATGATTTTCATTCCCTCCATTGGTTGATTTTGTATTTCATGTACCCTCTTGCTGTATCCTCTCTGGATTCCTTTCTGTCTCTGAACTGGAATTTTAAGCCACTATATCAGTCTCTGTGCGATCCAGCCCCCCCTCAAACGCCGCGTGATTTCAGTCTTCTCCAATTTCAATTTTCGTAATTGCTTGAGGTAGGGTGATAAGGACTCTATGACCTCTGACCACTCGCGGGCTTTATACTCTGAATTAAACTTCTTGGTCCCAAAGCTTCCTGAATGTCCCCTACCCCTGTTCCTCCGTGTAGTGACGTTCAGGATATCTTTGCTTTCCACGTCGGGGCCCCATTTTTGTCCCTTTAGCGATCACTTTCGTTTTTCCAGTATCTTCCTGCCCCGATTATGACAGATTCCGAAGTGCCTTTCCTTTTCAAGTCTGTCTTACCAAGGCCCCTCCTGCTGCTCTCTTCGCTACCGTTTCTTTGACTTTTTTCGACAATTTCCCCGCTCTTTTAATTCTTTGCGCTTTTTTGTGGACATTTTCCTCATCCAGCCTTTGAGCGTCACCCTTGGAACAAAGTTTTTTCTTGTAGATTCCCGAAAATTATAACAGATCGTGCCCGGCAATCAGATGCTTTTACCAAACAAGATACCCCCCATTCTCAACCCCCCCTCCTCTTGCCCTCCGTAGGGATTGATGCTTTGTTTTTTTCCCCTTCCTTTCCCAGCTTCTTTTTTTTCGCTTCTTAGTGTAGCCCATGCCGCGATTGCGTCGTTATTTCTCTCATCCCCCCCTCTCCCCCACTTCGCCCACGGTTTCTTTTTGAGGGACAGTTTTTACCAATTTTCGCCTACCTTTCCCTCTTGGTGCGGACACTCTCCCCCCTCGAATCCATGACTTTTTCGTTGGCCGTCCTTTTCGGAACATTGTCTCTCCTTTCCCTTCGCTCCTAGCCATTTTGCGTTCCCTCGATTGAGCCAATCCGACTGCCGTTTTGGACTTGTCCCTTGTGAGTCCCTGCTTAGGGTTCGGCTCAGTCTCATTTAGCCCAATCACTCCCCCCCCGCATGCGCGCGAGAGTTAAGCTCTCCGCCCCCCATCCTTGATTACTTTTACCATCTTTATTTTGACCCCCCCCTTCTTCAGCATCTTTGATTTAGAGACTTTCACCTCTTGGAGTTTCCCTATATCTTGGCCATCCTTATCTGAAGTTTGATTCGTGAAAATCGCTTGTTCTCTACCCTATGCAAGATTTGGTCTCTCCAGTGTGGCATCCTTTGAGATTTTGAAATTTTTACATTTTCTTAGCGTCCTTTCATTTTACTGGTCCTTCGCATCGCACGTCTTCATTTTCGTCATGTTCTCTTAGCAACCCCCCCTTTAGTGAAGGCGCTCGAAAATGTAGCTCCCCCCACAAGTTTTTCCCCTTCGGGCGTGGGAATTGACTAGTCTAGTAATATTTATCAATTCAGCGGACTTCCGCCTTGAGTGTTCCCCTTCCCCCTTTTTTCCGCGTATATGCCCCCGGCTCAATTTCCGGACTAGTGGGGACAAGGTCTCCTGTATGACCGTTCCATGTCTTATATCAATTTCCCTAAGGACCCCATCAACCTTTTTTTTTTTTTTTTGGTTGTGCTTTTTTGGGGTTTTTTGTTTTTGTGTTTCTTTTTGTTTGGGTTTTGGGGTTTTTTTTTTTTTTTTTTTTGTTTTCTTTCTTGGGTTTTTGGTGTTTTTTTTTTGTGGTTTTGGTTTTCTTTGTTTGTGTGGTTGTGTTTTTTTTTTTTTTTTTTTTTTTTTTTTTTTTTGGTGGGTTGTGGGTGTTTGGGGGTGGTTTGGTCCTGTGATTAATGATCCACCTCCTTTCATAACTGCCTTTGCCCTTTTAGTCCCCTGTCAGGCCCAGACTTACTTCCGACAACTACCAACTGTCTTGACCTCCCTGCAGCAGCCTTCTCGAGCTGCCTTTCGTTTTTTTCCAGCTTAATGAGGCGTTTCGACAGCCCTAACCAGTTTCACCACTGCTCACATGCTTAACCGTTGCAAGGTTAACCCCCCCCTACAGCAAACACCGATACCCAAGGTTGAATGGCTGGCCAACCCCTCTCGTCTTCCATTTTTAGACTATCTTCGTTGCCTTTGTCCCCGGGTCGCCCCCCCCCCCCACACCCCAACCCCCCTTAGAAGTTTATTCAATCGTGTTCCTTTACTTGACATTTATCCCTCTAGATTCCCTTCTCTCAGTGAAGGGTTACCAGCGAAGTCCGTTGTCTTTACAAAGGTCGATCATGATGGGAGCCGTGTGGAAGGCTCTCTTAAATTACTGTGGGCGCAGCTCACCGGACGTCCCTGTAGGGTAATTGAAACTGTCCCAACCCGATCTGAATTTTGGCTTTTTGCATCGCACGCCTGGGTCACCTCAAGCCCGTTCCCCTTCCACTTACCCGTTTCGCCTGGTTACCGGCCTGCCCACTTCCGTATGCAGCCCCTCCCCCCGAACATCGTTGTCTCTCTTTTACTGTCCTCCTGCTCCCACGTTTCGTCCAATTTTCTGACCTCCTTTTTTTGATTCTATTTTTTTCACCGCGCCCCCTGTTTGGTGGGATCCCCTGAGATCCTGTCTTTTCTGCCCTCAATTCAGTAGGTGACCTTTTTCCGGGACCTCTCTTTTCCGTCCTGCGTTTTTTCCCCATTGACTGATATTTTTTTTCACAAATCGATTTTGCCGCTCTCTTCTTCTTCTTGCCTGAGCTCGGTCCACTTGGATGCTCCCTGTTTCTTTTTTTTTTCGTGTCCGTCCCGACAATTTCTTCGCACCCTCTTGCCACCACGTGAATACAGGCATAAACCTTTACTCTCCTTGTCCCTTTAATATATCTTTTCATTTACCTCCTTTTCTTTTGTTATCTCGCTTATGACATTCTTTTTCCACTTTAGGGATCTGTATTTTCCCTTTCCCTGTTCAATTCCCCGCTATAAACGAATGTTCGAAGAGTGTATGCTTTCCCTATTCTTCCTGTTTCTCTCCTTCTTCCGGTCACAGTGCACGTACCAACGAAGCACCCTGCTGGATCGTCCCCTCCGGACGTTTTCGCCAAAAACTAGGAAATGAGTTTTTCCCCAGAATTCATCCCCTCCTTTTTGTTTTCATACCTTTATGGCCGATCGCTCTTTTTTTGTAACCGCCGTTCTCACTGTCGAGTGCTTCTCCCCCTTATGTTATTCTTTTTTCAACTTGTTGAAACTCTTCTCTTCTTCCCTCCTCAACGGCGGTTTTAGATTCTCGACCTTTGAAAAGGTTGACGTCCACCTTTGGTAACAGGCGAGAAATCCTTCCGGGCCCTTGATTTTATGTTTATCCTCCCCGTGCGTTCTTTAGTTCGGCAGGGTGGAATTTTTCCTCCCGCCGGATCCCGGTTTTGCCTACCTCCCCCAAGTAATGCCGCGAGAACGGCGAATTCTTTCTCCCCTGATACCATCATTCACCTCTTTCGCCTTTTCCCCCTCCAACTGCTTTTTTTTGAAAGTTTGTCTTTTTTATAGCAAATTTCTAGCGCAAGAACCGATTCCAGTTTCGCCCGACGCACGGAAGTCCATCTTTGTAGGCTTCCCCCACTTGTTTAATACTTCTCTGGTGATCCAGCGGAACCTGGTTATCGGTTTGGTGTTCCCTCGGGCCTTGTCCTTAGACTTTTGCGGACGACTTTTCGTATTCTGTCGGAGTGGCCCGGTAATTTTTTACTTTTTCCTGTCGACCGTATCTTGAAAGATCTATCATCTTCCTTTTCTGTGAAACTACAAAAGTGTGGATTTTGATCTCCCCCCTTTTCTCCTTTCCTGCTAGGACATTTCCCCCTCCCAACTGACCTGCCCTCCTCGGTGGGGATCTCCTTGACGACCCCTGACCACAGTATGTCCTCCTGGTTTCCTTCACTTTCCCTTTGCGAGATACTTTCCTGTTAGGACCTCCCCCCAATGTCCGGACCCTTTGCTGTAGAGATGTACAGGTTTTGGTTGTTTTGACGCCAATTTTTTTTTCCTCTTTCCCCGGGCTCCCGTTAAACCAGCCGTAGACTTCCTCCGTTCTTTCCCCTCCCGGCACTCCCCCTCTGACGGTTACTTTAGACCCCCCCCGTCCTACCGGGTCCCTTTGGTTGTACAAATGTTTGACGACTTAGGTTATTGCATCGTCCTTCCTGATCCCTCTTTTTATGAGTATTTCCTGAGTCCCCCCTGAAATGTCACGCGCCCCCCCCCCCTCTTTAATTTATGATTTCCACACCCCCCCCGAAAAGAGAAGTTTCACCCCCCCTTTCATCCTCCCACTAGTTGCAGCGCTGAGCCCGCCAAGACGATGAAGTACCTAGCCACTATGCTTATAATTCTGACAGAGTCTTTTCCCCCCTTATTTCCTAGTCCATTCGAACCCCCCCCCCTTACAATAGTTTTACTTTTTTTCTCCGGTTTCAACCCCATAGGGCGATGGTCTGATTTCCAATGTCGCTCTTCTCTCCCCATCTTTTCGTTTCGGTAATTGTAGGTCCAAGAGTGCAAGAACTGATTTTCCCGCCTCCCTGATTTTCTCCCCCCTTTTTCCTCCACCCAACTTAAGTATCTGGTTTTGAGGTACCCCGTCACCCCCCCCGTACTAGGAGCTGCTAATTTTGAAGGATTACAATGTACCTCCAGACGGGCCAACGACTGTTTTTCTCCTTCTTTTCTCTGTGCAGAGGTTCCCGCACCATAGCTCTGATTCCGCCTCCAAGGACCCCTTTTTTTCCCTCCGGAGGGATCTCTTCTCTTACCGAAAACGGCCTTGCTCCACTTCAAAGCTCAACGCGCCCCTGCGGCCCTCCTCTTTTTCTCGCTTGGTCCTGTGAGAGGCGACCAAGCCCTGCCGAAAAAGAAGCGCCCTCAGGCAAGCGTTTTTCTCTAATTGATTCTTGTTCCCCCCTTTCTGGTGGGCTGGATGTCTCCCATTTGGTTGGAGCTCTCAGTCCCACACTGCTTGTCATTTGATAGATTCCCTCCGATGTTCGGTCGGATTCTTGTGGAAACGGCCCCCACACCCGCCGAAACAGTAATTCTTCCCCTGTCGGCCACCGGTTTTTTAAGGTTCTCCCTTCAGCAGAGATAGGCGCTTCCTGGTCCTACCTTCCTAACTTCGGGCGGACTCGTCCTATCGGGGCGCTAACTCATTTTCCTACCTATAAACACTTTTTGAACTCCCTCCGTACAATGGGAAACTCAGTTTACCCTCCCATCATCTTTATTTCCCTTCTCCCCCCCAACGTACTTTTCGCACGGTTTTCCAATCGGTTCCCTTCCAGTTCCTAAGCCGAGTTCGAATTTACTTCTCCCCGTCTCCCCCGCCCGCTGTTCAGTCCCGTTCCCGCTCCCGCTAGCAGCCGGTGCTTTTCTTTTTTTCCTCCCCTAATCTTCTCTCTTTCTTTTCAAATGGTTCTTTTTTCGGCACCCTTTCCTCCGATTCCTCTTCACCTCTGGCTGATTCTCAACCCTGGCTCTGCGCTGTTCCCTCAACGGGTCCTTCTTCAACTCTTTTTCTTCTTCTCAGAACTCTTTCGCGCTCCCGACGAGCCCTTCTGACGCTCCCCCTTTTGTTTGACCGTCTTTACGCTGTGAGCACAGAAATCACCTCTTTCTAGAATGTCTGGCCGAGTACCGTTCGGATAGCTGGTTCGACCCCTCCTTCTCCCTTTTCAAACTTTTCGCCCGATGACGGGTGAGTTGACTATTACCTTGTCGTTATCACTTCTATTCGTTTTAAAGTTCTTGTATGGTACGTTATTTTGCCCCACGTTTGAGTATGTCTACTCCTCCCCCATAAAGTAGGTACGTCCTATCTGGATCTCGCACTCCCCCCTTCCGTTCACGTCCCCTCCTACCGCCACACTATTTTACTCAACGTCTCGATTTCCCTCGCGAACTTCCCCTTCACTTCTTCTCCTTCCTTTGACCAGCGGCCCCTGCGCTTCCGTCTCTGATTTCTTCCTTTGCCAGCGCCCGGCATCTTCGGCGACCATGCGCCTCAAGGTGCTACCATGCGCACCCCCCCCCCTCCCCCCACCTCCCCTCCCCCTCACCGCCCAAAACCTTACCCATTGAAGACTGTTCCTACCACGATTATCTCACGTACTTCCTTCCTACTTCTAAATTGGTCCACCCCCCTCCTTTTCTTGTATCTCCTGAGATATGACCCCTCGAATCTTTAGCGTGCCTTTAAATCCCACCCCTGTTTTCAATGATAGTACTCAATCCTGTCCTTATTACCCCCAGCCGCTGAAAAAAGTAATAAGCCCCATCCAGTCATCATCGCTGAGTCAGCTTGCGCGGTCCTTCCCCGGATTGGTTTCCCCTACCCTTTCCACTTTTATAGCCTCCAAACTCTTTGAGGTTTTTGCGTTGATGTTTTAGTTATTCCTTTGCTAGTCCGTT
>Ga0179591_1216496_pt1 | contig 17660 bp, 24 predicted proteins | sample CZOMad2_1_08_16f_FD_182891 | JGI IMG/M metagenome (GOLD analysis project Ga0179591, IMG submission 182891) | Vadose zone soil fungal communities from Angelo Coast Range Reserve, California, USA - CZOMad2_1_08_16fungal (PacBio error correction) | ecosystem: Environmental > Terrestrial > Soil >... | reverse complement strand
CTTATCTTTTACGGTCCTCCTTTCCTTCTCACCTGTCAGATATTGCTTTCTGGTCACTTATCAGTTCGGCCTGAGCGAGGGCCTTACCCCCTACGCTTATCAAAGTTTTTTCACTTGTGTCCAATCTTTGAGAATCGGCAGTGCACTTTTTTTTTGATAACCCAATCCCCTTTCCCCATTTTTGTGCTTTTTCCCCTTTTTCACGTCTGGTAGCCCTCCTCTCCCCAGAGCTTCCCAGCATGTCCTGTCATCTGGTCCCCCTTGTTTTTTCCCAACTTGCCTTTCCCTAAAAACCAAAATGTGGGTTTGATCACAGGCCAGCGAATCTTGTTTAAGCCAGTACCCCTTAAATATTATAAAAGTTTCCCCCCCTACCTGTAAACTCCCTTCCCCGTTTGTGTTCATTTTATGCCTCCACTAACTCTGGGTTGAAATTTGGCTGCGCTGGGTGTTTGATTGGCCATATTTCATATTTAAGGGTTTGCGTTTTTCACCCACTATGAACCTCCCTCCCTTTTTTTTATGATTGAATTTCTTCTCTTAAATTTTACATTTATCCTGGCCAAAATTACCCCTTTTATTCTTTCCAAATATTCCCATTTGAAAGGTCGTATTGACCTGTTGAGGAGCAAGGTTGTCCCCCCTTTCACTGCTGACCCTTGTAAAAACCTTTTGCCCCCCCCATTTTATTTTTCAAGCTCGTTTTTTATGGTTTGCATGTGAAAACTCTTCCCAACCACCCTTGGTTGGTGCCAAATCAATCGTGTTATGAAAAACACCCCTCCTGTTAAAGCCAAGGTTCCCCCCAAATCCCTTTTTTTTTTTTCACCGGTAATGGAGCTATGCTCGACTTTTTCAAGTAGTCGATTTTAGTTTCTCTTCTGTTCCAGCAGCCTGCATACCTCCCCTTTCCCTGAGGCTGTCGCCTTCCCTGGCGCTTTTCCCACATCTTCTCCTTGCGGATGACCCCAGCCTCCAAATTCCTTTCGGGGCTAGGATTAGTCACGTCAAAACATTCCCTCCCTCACTCTTCTCGAGAGTAGTTGGAAAGTTGCAGTCTTAGCATTCAATCCTTCTTCCTTCTTTCAACCCCCTTCCCCCTCCCCCCCGTCTCCTTTTACGGTGTTAAGTCGAAGAACTATGCGGCCCATAACAATCACTGATCTCTTCTTGAAAGACCTTTTCAACAACTTTTTTCGCCCGTTTCGCTTATCTGCTGACTCCATACCCACCGTAAGCACGGTTTCCAATCACTTTCTTCCCGTTTATATTTCGAACCGAAAGACTAACCATGTACCCATAACGTGCGCCTAAGCCATACAGACTGCAATGTCGCCGGACGCACTCTCTCCTTTCCCTTTAGATATCCTTCTCTTCCTCCCCGTTTTGTGAGAGGATATCTTGAAAGATCTCTGAGGTCGGCTCCATCTCCGCAATATGTCTTATCTTGGTTTCGAATCTTTATCCGCCGCTGGGGACATTGTGGCAGTCTTTTCGGGTCTGTATAACGGGATAGAACCCCGCCGGTGAGTACGGGGTCTCTTTTTCTTCATGTTCTCCCTCCCCCTTATCATTGTAGTTTTTTGGCAGGGCGTCTGAATCCCCGCGTACGCGAATCGTTAAAGTCTCCCTCTCTCGTCGATTTGTGATTGTTAATATTGGATGCCTCTATCGTTCTTCGACTACAGGTGGAGTGCAGTTCGGACCGAAGGAATTGATGCTCCGAGTTTTTCCCCCTTTCGTCACGTCGATTCCCCCTCTTACGCCGCAGACTCGGTGCCTTTATTTTGACAACTTTCCCTTCCTCCTCCCTCTACCCCTTGACATTCCTTTTTTCGTCCCGGCCAGCTGACAGGCTCCGTGATCCGGGCGATTTCGCCATCCTTTTCAAAGATATTGTTTCTTTGTTCTTGTGCTACAGAGTTTGTCGAGGACCGACCTAACTTCCCCTTCCAATATAAAACGTGCTCCTCTTAGAGAATAGCCTTCCTTCTACCCTTTTTTTTCTTTGCCATGACTTTATCCATCTGTTTGTTGTTTGGCCATGGCAAGTAAACAAAGTGCTCCTGGTTGTGGCCCAATTTGTGGTCCCACTCTTTCACCAACACCCCCCCCCCTTCTTCCAAACTGTGGGCCCCAGTTTTCGTTTTCTTTAAATGGCGTACAGAATACACATTTTTAACCATCAAATGTCATCTCATTTCTCCTTCTAAATATTGGCCCCATCCTTGGATTAAATTGGCAAGGATAAATGTAATTCCTTATCAAGTTCCTTTTTTCATATTAATAGTGTAATAGTTTTTCCCCTTCCCTTGAATGCTAACCTAATCTTCCGCCAACCTCAACCCATACTCCAACACTGATTCAACCCACTGAAAGCATTCACACCTGCATATTCCCATATTGAACTATTATACCTCTCTTTTGGTTTCTCCCGTCCTCCCCCCAGTACTTACAGGTTCCCATGTTGACACCTTTTGGGTTTGTTAGGCGACTTCACTCCCTGGTCAGGGTGTGACCTTGGCACACCATTGCTTTGGCACTGCTCTGAGATGTTGGTTCTCTTTCCATTGCAAGACTTTCCTTTTGGCCCCTTTGCATTTTCCGATTTTGCACTGGATGCAAATATTGTTTACTCCCGTCCCCCACACTGTTATAGTGACCTTACGACTCTAGCTCCGTTGTAGCGGACCACTTTTCACAGTCTTTCTTACGATTCCTTTCCCCATCCCCACTTAGCTGACAGAGTGTATTCCCGTAATGAAAAGATAATGTCCCCCTCTGTCGAACTTCTAACTTTGTTGAGGCCGAGGGCTCTTAACAGACGATTTGAAACCCCCCGCCCTTTTTCACCATTGAACCGTTGGTAACAAGTGACGCACGTGAACAAGTAACCCCTCCTTCGGAAATAGTCAAGTTTTTTTAAACTTCTACCCTTTTCCCCTCAGTCATGCGCTTGCAACGTAATTTGGAACGGTACGGTTGATAACAATTTTTAAAGCTCCTTGCATTCCCACACTCCCCCCTCCACTTCTAGTGTCGCAAAATGATTTCTGGGTTGGTAAGGGTATCGCGCGTCTCCTACGTTTTGGCCCGTAGATCATTTAGACCCGCCTTTTTTTCTATTCCCCAGCGAAATACCAATTTCCTTGGAAATTCTTTTAGTAGCATTTACCCCGTGCCAGCAGAGGTTCAGACTCTAGTCTTTCATACCATTTGTCCTCGGCTGTGTGGCTTGCAAGTCGCTATTGAGAGGAGTGCGTCCCCCCTCGCCCTCAGCGTCTTTTTTCTAGCACCCCCAGCTCTTGATGTTCGAGTTCCGACCCCCGCCATCGATTCCAGCTGCAGACGGTCAGCGACACGCTTTTCCTTCCCTCCCCTTACAAGCATCTTTCCCACCCAACCCTTCAACCCCTTCTCTTCTTATACTGTCCCCCCACCCCCCCCCCCCTTTATTTAAATAGTGCAATGGGCGGCTAGTTTTTTACCGATTTTCTCATTTTCCTTTTAGTCCACCGGCATTATCCGGACTGTTCCACCTACTGTCACATAAGTGACCCCGATGCCTTCGGTCCTTTTTCGCGCATAGCGGTAAAGCGTGGGAGACTGGGAGCCGCTCCTTCCCGTCGGCTTGTTCCCTGGGTTCCCCGGGATTTCTGGCGTTTGTCAACGTTGTTAACGGCGTAGGATTGATTTTCTTCTGGAAAGTGAGAGAGCCAATTTTTGCTTCTCGTGCTTTACTTTCCCTTGACCAGACCTCACACTCAAATGTCCTCCCCGTCTTCATTTCGTATCTGCTTGACTTGCGCCATGGTGCCTTTTCAAAAATGTCCTGCATATAATTTTCCGAAGTCTCACCGGAGCCCATCTATTATTTCCCTCCTTTCCCCGCCCAAATTTCCGTAATTTTGATACCAGCGCCCACTTCTGCTAAGCCCCTACCTTGGTTCTTCTGATTCTCTTCAGTCCTCCCCCTTTGTTTTTTCTCGTACCCATATTGCCGTTCCTTAAATGAGTTGAACCCTGAGGTGGACGTTCGCTGTCTTCCAATTTCACGGACAAGGAGGACTCCCGTTTCCGTTGTTAAGTCCTTCCTTCTCTACGTGTCTCCCAAACTTCATCCTTATTATTGCAGTACATTTTTGACCCGACTTTCATTTGCGGCCCTGCCTACGAAGTAAGATTTTGCACGCGCCTTGAGTTTTCTTTAGTCCTGTTCACGGCTGTCTGGTGGTATCGCTCAAAACCACTTTTACTCTTCCGACGTACCATTTCTCTATCCCCTTTAGTTTTTATCAAATCATCGGAAACTTTGACGAGCTAACACCATGGTCCAACATCAACAATATATTCTACATGTCTCCCACCTATGCTGTACAGAATTTGCCTATCTGCGAAGACTCCCCCTTTCTTATTACCCTGTACGCGTTGGAACGTTTTTTCCCATTACATATTCTTTGGTGATAGTTGCTTCCCTCCCCAATTCTTGAAAACCCCGGTTCGCCTTGCAGGCCCGCTGCGCTTCCCCCTTTTTTCGTGTCCCTTTTTAACCGGTTTTACTTACGGAGAGAAATTCCTTTTCAGTGGTTGGGTTACGTTATCTTTCAAAGACTAGTACGGCTTCGGAGAACGGGATACTCTTTCCTTCATCCGACTGGATTTTTGAGTCCTGAAACCAGCAATGTCGCCAACGATTTTCCCTTTGATGCGGCTTTTTTGTTTCCCCAACTCTTATCTGTGGCCGATCACTCATTTTTTCTTTGCCTGCTGCACTTACCCTTTTTCTCTGACAACCATTGCCTTTCCTGTTAAAGGTACCACCAATATCTCTCGACTACCCACACACCATTCGTTTACCCCCCCCCCTTTCTTCTTTCTCCGAATGCTTCTATTCTCTAACCACCAGGTCTTGTCTTCCCCCCTACACCACATCACACCTTATCCCCCCAGCTCAGTTCACTTTTGCATTCAGAACTTTTCACGACGAGTCTATTTCGTTCTTTTGAATGCAAGCGTTACTATCTTTCGAATTGTAGTTGCCCCTAATTATTACAATCTCCCTTTTACCCGTTGTCCTTATTATCCCCCGTGTTACATTGTTCACGCCGTCCCATTCACGGTTCACCTCTGTTTCTCCTTCCCCTTTTTCTTTCATATCGCCAAGTTTCAACTTTCGCCACCTCATGAAGTTTGTACATTTTTCTCTTTGAGAGCCAAGTATTCTTTTCCTTACGGACCTGACTTACCCCACCTTCAGCCCTTTTTAGGTGAATCTTCTTAGCCTTTGTCACTTTATTTTCGTTCAACTGAGCTCTGCTTATCCTTAGCACGCACGGTCATCCCAGTTTGTTTTGATTTTCATTGTCCAGCCGTGTCTAAGCACCCCCTTCACTTTTTTCATTCCCGTTTTGCATATGAGGTAACTGTCTCCCCTCAGCAAAGAACATGATCCCCCCTATGTTTTTGTGCCATATTGTCAATCTGACCATGTCACCCTTGATGACCTTAACAAACCCCCCCCCCCCCCCCCCCCCCTGGTGGACACTTTTGCTCTGCGAGTTTTTTGTTTTACCCAGTCTTCAACCCACTCCATCGTAGAAATAGGGCCTCTTTACCAGTTTCCATTCCACTGGTGACCACCCCTTTTGCATGTACCCTTTTTTCCAATCTTCATGTTGTTTTGCCTCTCAAGTTGCGGTGAGTGTTTTTTTTTCCCCTATGTGGCCCCCTCTTTCCTTTTTTTTTTGTTTAGATCACATTTTCAATGTGGTAAACCTCTTTTCCATCTCCCATTGCCTCTTAAAATTGATTAGTACCCCCTCCCCTTTCTTACCATTTTTTATCCCCTGGCCCTTATTCAAACATTTTCCTTGCCCCCCCACAATCTGTATCCATACTTAATTTCTTATTGAAATGTTGGCTTGTACTTCCCTGTCTTCCCATTTAACTAGTGGCCCCTTTCAAACTTTTTTCCCCCCAACCTTTTTCTAGCATAGATTTTTTTTTTTTTTTTTTCAATTTCTGTGAAAGGGCCACCCCACCAACCCCTGATGTGTGCTACCCGCATAACACAAACATATTCCGGTCCGTTTGCAAAAGGTCCAATTTTACCCCTTTTGCTCTCCTAGTTCCACGTATCACTATTTTGCGGATAGTTCTGGCCCTGCCACCTGTCCCGACTCCTGCAGTGGATAACATTCTTGACTCGCCAAATCGTGAACTTTCCCACCTTCGTCCTACTCTTTTTTTGCCCCAATCCTGAAGGCCTCAAACTATGTCAATTTGAGTGATAGTCTTCGTCGCCGTTTTACAATCCACGCACTCGACGTCTGCGGGGCCGGAAGTTGTTGTCTTACTTCCTCTTGTGCCGTTTTCGAACACTTCCTAACCCTTGCCCACCCCCTTTGACGGTTTTACCTTTCCTGCATCCAGAGGCATCATATTACAATCCTCCCACGCGTCGTGGACCCTTTCCCACAATTAGCTCGGCTTTTGCTTCCTCTTTGACGCACTCCTCCTATTATGTCTGTTTGCAGGCATGCGCCCACCACTCCACCCTTAAGCACGTTGCTTCCTCCCAGGTCTCGGTTTCTATCCTTCTCGAAAGGCTACCAGTCCCCATCACGTGAGCATCCCTTTCCCTTTACAGACAATCTTTTGATTCACATTATCTCCTCATCGTCCGCCATGAGATCTTTTATCTCTCTTCCTCTCATCAGTTGTGTTTTTTTCTCTGGCTTCCTCTTCCTCATCTGGCGGCTGCGTGTACTCAATCTGTTGTATCAGCTTGAGATCAGCCTTTATTTGGCTTTCCTTTTTTCTGATGCACTAACACGGGAAGGTTCTCCATCTTTTCCCCTAATTTTATTTAACCCTGATACGTTTCTTTTATTGGCGTCCTGCTCCTTAGCCTTCTTTTAGCGTCGTGTGCCCCGGACTCGTCACTTTTTCATTGTTGCCCTCTTTCCCTGAGATAGGAGAGTTTCCCTTCTTCTTTTTGCCTCCCCGCTTTTATTGCTTTAACACCTCTTACGTGGAGGGCAAGGGTTCATCTGGAAGCCTTTTTTTCTTGCTTCTAGACTTTGCAAGACTATAGGTCGACAATATTTTCCCCTACCCCCTTCTTTTTTTGTTCATTCTTTTTGGACCTTTCTGGACTTTCTTCCTCTCCCTCTACCCACATAATGTTTTAGGACCTGCTTTCTTGCAATACGGCACCACTGTCAAGGCTCAATGTGGAGCGCCATTGCTCTTGTCAAAGAGAGTTTCGTCTTCCTGCTTTCCCCTCGTCTTCGAGCTCCCCGCACAATCAAATATAATAATCACGTCAATATTCGAGCCTCTCCTTCTATTACTTATTTTGCTATGTTACCCTCTCGGTTTTGTTTGTTTTGCCTTTTCTCGTAACCAAGTGTACCTTTGATGTGTCCCCACCTTTTTGTTTTCCCCTTTTCCCCCCTTTTGCTCCACCATACACCCAAAAACTCTACCTTTTCCAAGTTTACAGTGGGTCAACCTTCTCCATGCGGTAAGACAAGACCCCCTTTCTACATCCCCCCCTGTCAATACTCATGTCTGGATACATATTGTTTTTCCCGTCATTGATTAAATTTGTTTCCCCTTAGAAAATGTTCTACTTTTCACTCATCCCCTTTTTCCACTCTTGTATATGTCATCTCTTCCCCTTTTGAAAGGTGGACCTGCTCACCTTAAATATTCAGAGGCCAAATCACCACCACTCATCACAACTTTTTTCTTCCCCCAGTTAATGGTAACTATTCCCCTGGGCACCCCTCCACTTCAGTTTTCCCTCTTTTTTGGCAAATAGTCATCTTGATTTTTTTTTTACTGTACTTCCCACTCCCCATACGGAACCTCTTTCGTGCTCCCTCATTGGTTTTCTGCAGGGCCACTTTTTACATTTTCAGTTCTTTCCCCTCGCCCCCCTGCTGGGAGATTGTGATGAGTTCTGGTCCGCACATGTTACCTTGTAGTCAAGCTTGTGCCCTTATTTGTGATCTACTTCAATTTCCAGGTCCAATTCTTGGACCTTTAATTCCCAACCCACGTTCTACCGTGTTGTATACGACTCCCCTAGCTCTTGTTCTACGGATTAACGTGCCCAAAGTCCTATATATTTCCCGACGCCAACTTCCAAGGTGAATTTACGTAATCCTTTTTTCCCTGAACCCGATCCCTTTCTCACCTCCAGTTGGCCGGATCCAAGTGACCAAAGTCTATTTTCACTTTCTATACCCAACCGTTCCAAAAAGAAGTAATCCCCCAAAAGTTTGGTAACCATGAGGAGCTTTTTTCCAAAACACATGTCACCCCGTGGGTAAAAGCTACCGTTAAATCCAGTCCTTCTCCTTTGGCAAGTCACCATGCGTTTTTTACCGGGGCTACTGTCCGTCCTTTCATTCCCAACCCCGCGCGCGATTCCGTGAGTTCTGACCAGCACCCGCTCCCTTCTTTGCCTAATTTTTGGTTTTTAAGGGTATCGAGCATCCCCTCGTGTGCGTAGATCCAGTCGCATAGAGCAGGTTTCTAACCCTCGCCTGGTAACGAATGTCAAGGTGTTTTAGTCGAGGCATTCTCTTTTGGCTTCGTTTACCCTGTCCTTCTTGTGTTCAAAAGGTCAGTATGCATCCCCCTGTTCCTTAAGACTCTCTTGAGTAGTTCTTTGCGGCATGTTTTCGTCATCACCTCGTTTCGTCGCCCCACATAAGCTCGCTGTTTAGAGTTCAACGATGACCGCACTCCACCGATTAGGACCGCGTATTGTACGTCCCAGCCCAATTCTTCTCTGTGACCCCCTCCCTTTTCCACCCCACAACCAGTTCCTCGCTCTATATCCGTACACCCCCATCAACTTTTCCACTTCCCACTCCCCCCATCGACGCGCACGATGCCTACCCTGGTTTTCCAAGAATTTTGACGTCTCCTGTCCTTGACTTCCCGCTTTCACGACCCTCTACCTACTTGAAACATCACTCGTCCCTTTACTTGCTTTGCATAGCGGCAAATTTTTCTTAGTTTCCAGCCGCTGATTGAGGTCTGGCCGCCATGTTTTTTTTCCCCGGTTCTTAGCTCCTCGTTCCCCCTTTTGAATCGGCGAATGCATTGATTTGACATCAATCACTGTTGTTGATTCCCTTGGTTTTGATTCTCGCTATTGCTTCCTTTAGCAATGACTTCTCCTCTCAACTTCGGTTAAACCTTGTCTCCTTCGTTCTAAAGGTTCTTTGTTGCTTGCCTTTGTTGCCTTCGAACATGTGACTCAAAATACTTTGAGTTTTTTCCTGAGTCTCCTTCCTGCTTTATCACTCGCATCTAGTGATTCCCCTACTTATCGCAATTTCTTTTCTTACCAGCGCCGATCAACTATGCTCACATAAAGTGTATTCTTCCCTAGGGTTATCTCTCATCCTCCCCGTCGCCATCTGCAGAAGCTAACACCTTGTTCCCCCTGCACGGACCCCGGCGATGTTTCTCCCCCCCTTTACTTCAATGCCGAGCAGTTTGCGACTCAATCGATGACTCCTTTTATCTTCTATAGACGTCCCCGCCCCCTCTACCCCTTCCAGTCCTTTTTTTTCTTCCTGCCAACATTTGCAAAGCCAAACTCCCTTGATACGCGACAGTCCCAAGTCCCCTCTCAAGCTCCATGTGTTTTCATGATCTCTGGAGAAGTTCTTTTGGTGTTTTGTATCGAGGTCCCAGTACCCGCCGATCCCTATACTCCCGTCTTTCCTCTTCTCGTGATACTACATAAATACGTCCCCCCTTGTCTTACCTCCGTTTACCTCAAATGGAGCAAGACCCTCCCCCTTCATCCCCGTTCTCCCCACTACGGTGTCGGAATTGGCCGCATATTGCCTCCTCCACCGCTAGTCTATGGTTTTCCGTTGGGACGCCAGGGACAGTACTATTCCCGTTTTTCTTCCTCCCTCCCCCAAATTCTAAACCAGGTTCGCCAGTTCCCCGCCGCGACCTTCCTCTTTGTTCGCAACTTTTGATTGGTTCGGACTCCGATCCTGAAGTTTACGGTTGGTTGTTTGAATCGGATGGTCGTAACTCAGAGGCCATGCTTGCTTGGGTACTCCGGACCCTTCTAAGTGGAAGAAACCTCTGGAGGTGACTTTTCTTAGTGGGTAAACCCCAAGTAGTAGTGTCATCAACGGCGCCCTCTTGCAGTATAGGTATCTTTGCCCCGAGGCCCTTTGGAATATTCCCCCTTCGGCTCTGTCAGTATCTTTAAACAACTTACTCTGTCTCTGTTCCCCCCCCATTTTCTTGAACCCTTGTAGGACCCCCCTATAATGTTTCCCCCGACATTCGTTACAATCCTCTTCTGGGTCCGCCCCGGATCATACTTCTACTTCTCTATTTCAATCGATATGCTCGCTGACCCTTACCCAAACCTTCTCCCCCCAAGTATCACTCCTGATTGTACTCACTAGGAAGCGCTTTCTTCTTTCGGGGGGCTTTTGAATCCCGGACCGTTAGCCGCGTTCGGGCATTGTACGTTTCCTTTCTCCACAGGAATCTTTTTACCTTTCTCCCGTGTCCCCCGTGACATTTAGTGTCACTTTGCGCACCGTTCTCCACCTTGTTCTTATTTCATGCTGTTTCCCCCTTCTCTTTTATATAACCTTGCCCTCCGTCTTTCAAGTCTTTGCGACAACCTGATTTTCTCCCTCTTTTCCCGTACGACTTTCTGTATTTCCCATAAAATGTCCGTCCTCTTGCTCCTTCTCTTTTTTCCTGTCACTTATTGCACCCCTTGAGCATTGCGTCTATAAGCCCTCATGTATACCCGTTTGTTGATGCTTCCCCCCTTTGGAAATCTTCCTTTGCCCAACCTTCCCACAACAATTGCCCTATTGCAATGTCACTTTTTTCACGCCATCCTCAGCAAGCAATGCTCCACAAGTTGATGACAGCCCTGCCCTCCCCCAGTGACTTGCCCTCCACCCCCCCCAAACTTTTTCTGTGCTTCACAGACATTTGTAAGTACTGTTAATTACTACAGTAAACACCCAAATTTCCCCCCATATTACCTCTTGGGAATGTTCATGATAACATTAATTTTTCCCTTTTTTTTCAATCCATTTTTATGCAGTGAAGTTGAATTGATTTTCAATGAATATTTAAGGTTTCGCCCTTCAAATAACTGGTAATTGAAACAACTCTTCCTATTCCATTCTCTCCCCTACAGCTGGCATTCCATTTTATCCTCCAAAATTTTCCATCACATTTTAATTGTCTTCCACAATATTATCCATGTCGTATGGACATGTTGGATGTCCCCCGTTGTTGACTTCTGACCCCCTTCAACCCTCTTTTCATTTTGTAAATTGGCCCAACCAGTTTGTTATAGATCCGTCAGATGTGGTATGGTGCGAGGCCCAAAACGGCTTTTTTTGCCACACCCCCTCTCTTTACTCCATCCAAACCCCCTGCGGTAATCCCAATTTCAAAGAAAAGCCCCTTTACTTGAGGCTATGCTTCGTCCTCTTTTTCTTTTGCGGCTAGGAAAGACCCAGTTGGCAGAAAATCTCTTAGATTCTTCTGAAATCGACGGGTCACACGATTCGCCTTTCCTTATTGCCCCGAAAAACATTCTCAGTAGAGGTTTCTTTAAGTTAAGACCGGTCACCCCCTCCTCAACCCTGACCTTTAGTCCCTTCGGTTTCTTATTTAGTTGGACTCTTCCCTCCTTTTGACGATAGTATTTGCCCGTTCTTTTCTTTCCAATTTCTTCCTCGCCCTCCACATGTCTGCTTGTTACCTCTTTAATAACTAGCCCACTTACTCCCCCCCAATCCATTTATCCTTCTTTCTGATGTGGAAGGACTTTAAACCTCTTTTACTCGGGTCGTCTCTCCCCCTGTTTTCCATCCTTAAGCTAGCGCTATGCGCCACAACCTAAATCTCGGGCTGCCCTTAAATGATTCTTTTCGTCTATCTCCCCTCCCGAAAGACTACCCATTCCCAATAACGCTGAGCCCCCTTCCTCAGATACAGACACCCGATTTTCTCTTCGACACAGCCCCTCTCCGTATCTTCCTCAGTTTTTTTTAGGAGATTTTTCATCTTCTTTCTTCATGATTCTACCCTTTTTTTTTTTCCCTTTCAATTTCTTTATCTTGGGAATTTGATTTCCTCGTTGATTTCACTTGGTGAGCCCTTCTTTTTTAACGGGAACCAACTTGATGCAAGCCTGACGTTTTGTATGGTGGCGTCTTCAGCAGCCATCCTTGAGGCTTCGTGCTTTTTCACCTTTCGAGCCTCAACGCGTCCGCTGCCTTTTTTGAAAAGTCTTTCCCCCCCGAGCTTCTTTTTTTCAGTGATTGTCCTCTGGTGCTATAGTTTTTCTGCCCCTTCAGGACAGGTGTTCTTGGGCCTGGTTTCCTTTCTTAGAGACGGGAATGCTGTCCTTTGCATTTGATTTCGTCAAGTCGATTCCAACCTAATGCGCCCGCATCCGGTCGTCGTTCGTTCCTCTTTAATTTTCCTCCCCCTTTCCCCCCCCCCCCTCCCCCCCCCCCCCCCCCCCCCCACCAGAGCCCTCCCCTGGATAATGTTTATTATTCTGACTTGGCCCCAATCCCTCAAGTCTCCTCGGGTGGCCGACATTTCCCGTATTAGCCCCAGCATCGTACAGAGCTGTTGCCGACCTGCGGTGAGGTCTGGTCGTCTTCCCGAACTAATTACCCAAACTATAGTTTTGTGGGGGGTTTTGGTGAATCGAGCCCCTCCTCTTTTTTTTTTCTTTTCTTTTTTCTTTCTGCAAGCCCTTTAGTACCTAATATGTTTCTTGTGATTCAGTACCCAGTTCTTTTTTTTGCACAATGTTGTTGCTTTCACATGCCCCATACCACTCTCTTTTCTACCCACTGGTGGGGCCAACTTCGGGTCCAGTTGGGCCTCTTGAAAGGGGTTCAGCCACTATACAACCACTTTGGTACCATCCCCCAGGTCTTTCCCCCTTTCCAAGTCTTTGATCCATGGGTTCACCTTTAAAATTTTGGCCAGGATTCTTTCGGGAAGGTCCCTTCCAGATTTTTCCCTGGCCCCCTAGTTTCTCTGTTCAGATGTTTTTGACCCCCGTCATGTCCGGCCCCAACCGGAAAATGCCGTTTTCCAAGCACCCCACTAATCACCGAGTTCACCCCCATGAATTTCTTTTTTCCATTTCTTGCCTTCACCTCACTTTTTTATATGGCAACTTCTCTGATTTTGTTTTTTGACTGTACTTACTCTCACAAATTCCTTACAGCGTCTTTGATCCCCCCCCCCACCCATTTGGTTTTTTTGTTAGGCATTCATTTCCGGTCAGGGCTGTGACCTCACAAACATGTGTCTGTTTTCTTTCTTGTTGATTTTTCCATCCGTTTTCACCTTTGCAAGCCCCAGATAATTTCGGCCCTTGATTTGATCCGGGTTTTTGCCTTTTTCTGCTCCCCCACTTCACAATTTCTACTTTGCTTTTTCCGTACTCAATGGCCTCATCCGCAAGGATAAAAGTTTTTCCAACGTCTATAATATTCCCCACCTTTCTATACCAGCACAGTTAAGTCCAAATGTTTCAAAAGATAAGTGCTAACTCTGTCCCTTCTCAAGTGCCCCACTTTTTCTTGTTTTTAGTTGGAAACTTGCTAACCCCGAACAAGCCTTCACGCAGAAACCTGCCCGGTGGTAACAATCCTCCCGTCCCCACATGAACACCTACCTGGTTAGTTTCAACGGTTTTTTCAGGATAACCTTCCATAGAGGGTTTGTTTTTTTTTTTGGTGGTTTAGTTTTAAGTCCCCCAATGACTCGCGACGGTTTTGCTATTCCGCTTGGCCTTCCCACCATTCCCCCCTCAAGAGAGCTGCTACTTCTGCCAATTTTTTCTTCTCTTTGAGAGTTTTGGTTATCAGTAGCATCCCCTTGTTGCAGTAGATGTCCAGCCTTTTCGCTAAACAGCCGAATAAACTTTGTCACGTTCAATGTGTTTTAGTTCTCTTATATTGGTTTTTCCTGAATATTGGTGTTTGAACTTCTCTTTGCATCAAAACCCCTTGCCGTCCTCTCCTTAGTGTCGGGCTACAGGTTGCTTTGGCTGCATGTTCTTGCCGCCCATATTCTCCCTCGTTCTTTGAGAGTTACCACAATAAGCTCGTTCCCGACAGCACGCCATCTATTCCAGCGTCTAAGACCATAGACAGTTTCTTCTTACCCCGCCGCGTAAACAAACACCCTCTCGATCCGTACCCCAATCCCTCCCTCAGTTTCCTGCCAATCTTAATCCGGGACAATTCGGCGATCCCCTTTGTTTCCAGCCTTGGAGAGCCTCAACGGCAGAAGTCAGGGAAAGATACTAGACCCCTCGCTATGCCTTGTCTCGCTTTCGCGGCACCTTCTTTCGGTAGTTTAGACTGGCTGCATTTATCTTTGGTCTGGACTCCTGGTTTTGTTATCCGGCTTGCTCTTTTTAAAGTTTATTGCTCTTGATTTTATACAAGCCCTTCTTCGAGAGAAAATGGTCCTTGCTTTTAGCGTGTGTTACGTCTCCCTCCGCCAATGAAATCCTCCTACTTTTTTCAAGACACCCCCCTGCGTTCTTGCTTGCGTATCTTTTTCCTTGCTCCCCCCATTTGCTCAGTCGTCCAATTACTTGCCATAATCTGATGTTTTTGCCTGCCACGGTTTATTCGAGTCCCCCCCAGCTTCTGCCTAGGCGCACTTCCCATTTTTCATTTTTTTTTTTACCCCAGCTACTCCTCGCAGACAATTAACGGTTTCTGCAGATGGATTCCCTCGCTTTCCTAATTGTTTGTTGAGAATCTGTCGAGACCCCTCTGTCTGGTTGTTTCAAAGGCGTGTTTCGGCTTGTTATCCCCCCTTCCATTTTTAAATTGGACCGCAGTCCTTTATCTTTCTTGATTCCCCCCCCCATCGGCTCAGTTGATCAAGCTTCTATCGCTTGTGCCCTTATTTTTTCCCACTCTATTGCATGTCTTGTTGTAGACTCACCTGACCATTGCAGAAAAGCATTGATAGCTCTTCCCCCTACCTTTTTTTCACAGAGAATTTTGAGGTGTTTATATTCTAAGTTTCCTTGGTTTTGGTTTCTTAGCAGTCCCTTTCACCGAGAAGGTTACTCTCTCTAACAGAGTTTTCCCCCCCCATCCCTCCCCTTCCGACTTTTCACAATGTGCCTCTTCCCCCATTCTAACCCCCCCTGGAGACAATCCACAACCCTTTCCCACGTAGTGACTGACTCCTCTCTCCTCAAATAACCTTCCTCCTTCCTTTTCAATTTAGTATTGGGAACGAGTTCGGACACCCCTCCCCTCCTTTCTTTATGGCTCCACCTCTTGTCCACCGGGTGTTTCCCCATGGCCTAGATGTTGCGTATCTCATTGAATGGGATTCTTTTTTTGGTTGAGTTTTCGTACTTCTCCTAACGATACGTCTTGTCTGTTGGGGTTGGTCTTTACGAGTCTTGTCGTAAAGTAGTCTTACATTTGTGCTCTCCCTTATACCCTCCCTAATCCCGGTGTGATTATCTCTTTTCCAACTCTCCACCCACTAAATGCCGCTTGTGATCTCACGGAACTGATTTTTCGACTATTTTTTCTAAGCGCCGACCCGAGGCTCTTTTGCTAAATATCCATCCCTTTTTAGCGAAATTTTTTCATCTTTTTCTCTGACACCAAGCCATTTCTGTTCAAGACGCCCCACCCCCCCTTCAGGTCTCCTCCAACCCTACATTGTTCCCATTTTCTGTTCTGGGTTATCGACAACATTTCTCTACTTTCTCAAATATGTCCCCCCGTTTTTTTAACGCGTCTACAAACCATCTCACAAGCTCCTACTCCTTCCCTTTCTTCAGACCTAGGCCTCTCTCGTTGATTGTCTTGTTGGGAATGCCCCAGCGTCAGTATATCCCCTGGTCGCTTTCTTTTTTCCTATACATACATTTCCTTTCCTTTTTCCCTTTGACCAACTACCCCTATTGTTATTGTAATCGTTCCCCTTGTTACCCACATTTTAATTTTTCACTTCTGGCACTTGTCTCCTTTTCCGTTCCCCCCCCCGCATCACTCAGACGTTGTCACTTTATCGTCCACTCGTTTCTCCCTTATATTTCTTACTGACATTTCCTTTACTTTCCCTACATATGTCTATATGTAATCCTAGAAGTTGTCACTTTACCGTGCCGTCCATGATCTCTTTTTATATCCAATCCTCCATTATAACCCTTTGGGTTCGTGCGCCCTTGGCCATTCCCCTTTTCACACCTCCTTTTTTGCAAGGGGGACATGATTTGTTCTTGCACTGGTCCCTGTATGGTAACCTGCCCCTCCTCAGCCACTGCAATGCTTCCTTGTGCCTATGTCAGCCCTCACCCCTGTCAACCTTTTTCTCCCCACTACACCAACCACCAAATGTTGATTTGATCCCTCCAGTCGTCGTCCTTGGTACAGTCCGTCCCCCGCCCCCCCCCAACCATTCCTACGGGGCCATATTTAAAATGTGGTGAAAGTGCCGACTTTCCCTTTTTTACTATTCATGGTCTTGCCCTCAATTGTGCTTTCCGTGGTTGGATGAGTTGCCTAGACTCTTTTCCTTTTTTTCGCATTCCCCAACGTGGAAAAACACACTATACAAACCTTGCCCCTTTTCCCTCTTCCATTACTCAAACGCTGGTTACTTTTTATCCTTTCCCCCACCTTGCTCCCCCCATTTTTAATTTGTACCCCCCCTTCCCCCATGACTTTTCTTATTGTATGTGGGCTTATCAAGTTTTTGAGTGCCCTTTTTTCCCCCTTTAAGTTTGACCCCCCCTGTTTCCCCCATTTTCACAACCCCCTTGTGTGCTCTCCCAAGAGTCTTTTTGGTATGTTTCCGTTTTATGCCCAAACAAACCGAGTGGTGCCACATCCACTTACCCCGTGTATTGAACATTCCCCCCACAAACAACCTATTCTTTCCTTCTAACGTTCCCCCCAAGACCCACGTCCCCCTTTCCTTTAGTTTTATCCTTTGACTATGTATATCTCGGATTAGTTCTTGTCCTTTTTCCCGACCACTACTATTAGAACTCTTTAGTCGACTTCCACATTTTGAAGATTGTTGTTGATCGACCTGGCGTCTCGGAAGGCCTTTCAGCTTCCCCTTCTTCCCGAATCAGTATATACAAAATTCTCCTGTATTTTCTATTACTACCAGTAGTCTTACCGGTTTCCCCCCCCCCCTGACCGCGAGCTAAGGGATTAGTTGCCACCTCCTTTAAGCCTGTTTTCCAAAGTATCCGCCTAACTCCTACTGTCTTCCCCCCCCTTGTCTCCCCTGTCATGCCCTTTTCTTTTAACTATTATCCTTTCCACAATAACCTTTTCTAATCACCTCTTTCGTTGTTACCTCCTTTTAACACCGCCTTCGAGTACTCGTTGGTGCTCTTTTCTCCCCTTTCCATCCAGTCCTCAGAGAGGCTGCTGCAGCATGCCACATACCCTTTAATCCCGGGACCGACCCCCTTTCCTCTTAGGTTCCATTTACCGTATATATCAGTCACCTCCCCATGACCTCACCATGTACCCATCATTGAGCATCATGGATCCGACCTCCATTGTTCCCCCAATTAGACCGCAGCCCCTCGG
>Ga0179591_1402033_pt1 | contig 17661 bp, 16 predicted proteins | sample CZOMad2_1_08_16f_FD_182891 | JGI IMG/M metagenome (GOLD analysis project Ga0179591, IMG submission 182891) | Vadose zone soil fungal communities from Angelo Coast Range Reserve, California, USA - CZOMad2_1_08_16fungal (PacBio error correction) | ecosystem: Environmental > Terrestrial > Soil >... | reverse complement strand
GTTGCGCGGACGAGATGACCTTTCCCCTCCCCTTCCTCTCTTCGGTCGATAGAGAGACGTATTTGATCATCCATCTCGGAAAATTTGCTGAAAACGCGTGGGGGACACCCCCCCCCCCCCTTCTTCCCCCCCCCTTTTCCCCCCCCACCTGAAGATGGCCATGGGGTGACTTTCTTTTCCCTTCGCAGAATATGAGGACAAACTGGATGCTTCTTTGATTATATGAAAACCTTCCTTTTTTCCCCCCTGACATCCCCCGGAACCTGGGGAGAGCAAGAATACACCTCCCAATCTTTTAAAAACCGTATATAACCGATTCCCTTCCCCCTCTTTTTCCGAAGAAGTAAAAATAGGTCGTGCCTATTTCCTTTCTCTTCATATATGTCGCGTACAGGACCAATTCGCGGCCCCAAGTAAAAAGACACTCCCCCCTCTTTCCTCCCCTTTTTCCCCTCTTCAGAGGTAGAATCTTTCCTTTTCCTCTTTCCCTTTTTCGAGGTGGAGTTTGCCCTCTTTTGGCGGCAAAATGAGGATGTAATCTGCCCTTTCCCTTTCTCCGAGAAAGATATTGAGTATATCTTCCGGTGTAGACTTCTAGCTTTATTCGCAAGGGGAAGGAGGCTATTGCTTATTGGAAGTGGCGTTCTCCTTCCCCCTTTTTCCCCCTAGGAGGGGGAGAAGCCTTTTTTTCTCCTCCTGTCTTTTGCAGGTAAGAAACGGTAACCTTCTTTGATTGACGGTAGCCCCTTTCTTCTTTTTTTTTTCCTATTATGTTGTGATAGAGGATCTTTTTCCCCCCCTCTTCCCTTGATAAAGAATGATCGAAAGATAATTTTCTTCCCTTCTTCCGAGAGATTTTTCCCTATCGATTGAGGCATTTACTCCTCACGAAAAGAGACCCCTTTCGGGTCCTGAAGTTGGGAAGCTTTCCTTTCCCCCTCTTGAAGGATGGATTCCCCTCCCCTCATTTCAATTATTTAGAAAACTTTTTTTCTTTTTCGAGAAGTTAGGAAACAAACCTCTCCCTTTTTCCGCGAAATAGGTTGGCTGGCCAGCTTTCTTCTTCTTCAATCGATGAAAAAAGCGCCTACTTCGGCCCATGAGGGAAAGAGTCCCCCCTCCCCCCCTCCTTTCTTTTTTTCTCGATGAAAGAGATCCCCCTCCTTCGTAATGGATAGTGGCGGTCCCTTAAGATGTTACAGATGGCGATTCTTCCCCTCCCCCCCCCCCCCTCAGATGTAGTACTTTTAGTTTTTCTTCCCTATGCGAGAGAGGGTTTTGCCTCACATGATAAAAACGAATGATCTCTCCCCCCCCCCCCTTTTTCTGAGAGGACAATGCTTCTCCTCCCTTTCGATCGAGAAAGAAATTAATCAATATTACTTCCCCCTTTTTTTCCTCCTCGCGAATCCGTGGCTTTTCTTGTTCTTTCTGCCCTGAATAAGGAGATGATCCTTCTTCCCCACTGATTTGAGTTATGTCCACCGGACTTATTCTGAGCCTTTTTTTCTATTTTTTCTTCTATTGAGAGATTTGGGATTGCTCTTGTGTCCGTGAGAACAAGACCCCCTTTTCATTATTGATCATGGTTTCCCTTTATTCTGAAGATAAGAGTGTCGCCTCGAAGTAGTAGAGAAGAGTGGCCCCCCCCCTCTTTTCTTTTCGGTCGTAATTGAAACGTCCTCCCCTTCCTTTTTTATTCCGAGAAGCGCTGCCCCTGGGACGATATCGAAAAAGTATTAAGCCCTTCTCCCCCCCCCCTAGGAGCGTTGCCCTGGGCTTTCTTTCAATGAAGACGGGTCGACCCCTCGTCCGGTCCCCTCTCCTCCCTCTCGTAAACGAAACGCTTTTCTCGTCCGGAGTGTTTTCCCTCCTCAGGGCCCCTTCGACTCTATACGACCAAAATAGAGTTACCAATCTCCCCCAGAGGGGGAACTCCTTCCTTCCCTTCCTCTTGAAGGACAGGATCTCTTTCCCTTTTCTTTTTTCCTCCCTAATACCTCAAGCGCACTTTTTTGAAGGAGAGCGCCCTCCTTCCCTTTCCTTTTTCCTTTGGGCAAAGAGGGGTCCTTTCTTCCTTTGTCCGTTGGATAAATTATTTTGCTCCCTATCGGAATCGTATATATATATATGTACTCCTCCCTTCCTTTTTTTTCTCTCTCTTTTTCCCCCTATGCACGATATGGTTTCCCCCCCCCCCCCCTTCCAACGTCATCGCAAATGAATCCTCCCCCAAGATCAGTTGGGAACGCACTGCTTTCTTTTTCCTTTCCTCTTTCTTGCGTCTCCCCCCCCCCAAAAAGAAGATCTTTCCGTACCACAGAAGGAGAGTCGCCGACTTTTTTCTTCTTTTTTCACGCGAGGTTGGTCTTCTCCCCCCCTCTTCTCCTGCGTTGTCAGAATCAATCGTCTTCCTTCAATCTTTCAGATTGCCTGTCGCTGTTGCTTCCCCTTTCCTTTTTTCTCGTCATTGACCAATGCAAAACCTCCCCTTTTCCCTCTCTGGGAGAGTCGTTACCTTGCTGAAGACGTTTCTCCCTTTCCAAGTAGCGGATCGAAATCCCCCCCCTTCTCTTTCCCCCTTGTCAAGGAAGACATGAGCGGAAATTAAGCACCTCGACTTCCCCCCTTTGCGCGACGACATTCTCTTGCTTCCTCCTTCGACAGCCCCTTCCCCACTATCATAAGGAAGACTCTCTTTCCCTCCCCCCGCGCCTTTTCCCCCCCCACTCGCCTAATAGAAAGATTCAAAGAAGCCTCAGACTACTGTCGGAGAATTGCCCAGAGTGACTCCTCCCCCTTCTTCCTCCTCCTTATTCATTTCCTCCCCTCTTTCCTCCCTTCCTTTTCCTCTAGCGGCTTAGACAGTAAAGGATGGTGAGGAATGGTTGAGAGAAACTTTTTCCTTTCCCCTTTTTTCTTCCTTTCTCCCCTTCAAGAAAGCCGGCGCGGATCCTTCCCTTCCCCTTCCACCCTCGCTAGATAGACGAAGAGATTCCTTCCACCAGAATCATGAAGAAATCTTAGCGGTTCTTTTCGACACCACTCCCTTCCTACCCTCACGATCAAGGAGAAGCTTAGTTGCTATCCCATTCCGGAGAGCGCCTCCCCTCCCCCCCTCCCTTGGGAGAAGTTTAAGCTCCCCTCTTTCTCTTTTGCCCCTCTATTTCCGAGAAAAGTCCTCGTCACGATGGCCGCAAGATTAGACAGGACCGGTTCCTCTGTCTTCCTTTTTGGGGACGGAACTTCTTCTCCCTTTTTCCCTCCCTCCTGGAAAGAGTTCTTCTGTATACATGACTTAATTCCTCCCTTTCACGTAGACCCGCTTTTTTTTTGTGATCAGTCGAGGACGCGAAACAGCCTGACGAAATCGATTTTTTTTCCTTCTTTTTCCCCCTCCCCCGTTAGAAGTAGATAAGTAGGTTTTCTCCCCCCCCTGCACTCTCTTTCTTCGCCAAGATCGCGATCCTCTAGCACAACAGAATCAGCTTCCGGCTCAGATCCAGTCGCTCCTCCCCCTCCCTCTTTCCTTTTTACTGCAAGCGGAAAAGGCCCTCTTTAGCTCCCCCGCTTCGCCCTCAAGGACGGCTTCTGCTCCTCCCTTAACACGACGCCCTTCCTTCCTTCCCCCCTTGTTCCGCCGGCGAGAAGGAGACCTTTTTTTTTCCTCTGCTTCTCGCCCTAGGACTACAGAAGAGATTACATCCTTGTTCATTGCCCCAACCCATGAGAAAAACGCCACTCGTCCCCCCCTTCTTTTTCCCTTCTCCTCCTGACATTGAAGACATTCTGCCGCCGCCCTTCCCTCCCTTTTTTTCCTCCTTCCCTGAAGGGGAAAATGTGGAAGCGAAATCTCTTCCCCCCCGGCGAGAAATACGAACCCGCCCCTTTTCCTTCCTTTTCCCTCCACGACATATCGGAAAGAAAATGGTCTTTTCTCCGTTTATACACACAAGATTTGGATTTGTATCTGGATCGCCCCGGTGCATGCGACGGGAGGTTAGACTTCCTTTTTTTTCCTTCTCCCCAGAAAAGAATACAGTTTGCCCGCAGATTCTGCTTTTCTCCCCTTTTCTTCCCTTCCCAAAGGGAAATAGTCAAGTTTTTAAATGATGGGCTGTTTGTCATTTTTGTGAAACCCCCCTCCTTCTTTTTTTCCCTCTTTTTTCTCCAAAAGACGTCGCGATCTCCCCCCCCCCCCTCCGCTCGAGTACCTGTTACATTGTCATTTCGTTTGGATCAATATGCTCGACAAAATCGTGAGCCCTTCTTTCTTTCCCTTTCTTTCTCCGGAGCGATCGCGCCTCGGCGTTTCCTTTCCCCCACCGTTGCCCCTTTTAGAAATAAGAATTTCCTGCCCCTGTCGGGATTCCCAATGAGGATTGGACATTTTTTTTCCAGTCGGTATATCGCCATTCTACCACGTTTCCCCCTTCCCATGAACATGGCCCCGAGTAGAGAAAAATCCCTTTTTCCCTTTTTCTCCTCTCCCTTCCTTTCAAGCCGTTGACACATACAGTACAGGGCCCCCCCCCCCCCCTTCCCCCCTTTCCTCCTGAAAGAGAGAACAGCCCATACTTCGAGAAGATTCGACCCTTGCAGAGAGCTTTTTTCTTTTTTTCCCCTTCCTTTCTCGTGCAAGAAGAAGAACCCGGCTCCTTTCTCCCCTCCCCCCCCCCTCCCCTCCCTCTTCCGTCCGTTATCCGCAATGTTGTATGATAGACGATGCCTTTTCTATGTGAGTCGGTGATGCTCTCTCTTATTTTCAATACTCATCCGTGTGTGGTTCTCTTCTCCCCCCCCTCCAATGGCATAGGAGAGCAGAACAACATGGAGGGCTCCTCCCTTTTTTTTTCTTTTTCTTTATCGTCGAAGGGGTTAGGATTGCTGGCAACCTTTCGGATATCGTCGACTGTATTTAGAGCCATCTTTTTTCTTTCTTCTTTTTTTCCTTCTTCTTTCAGGAAGTAATGAGAATGGCATTTCACTCTTTTCTTCTTCCTCCCTCTCTGCGAGAGATCGGCGGATTGCGCGGTCTTTCTGCGCGACTCGTTATTTAATTCGAAGATTGAAGTTCCTTTTTTCCCCTCCCCCCTCTGATACCAAGGAGCGTCCTTCTCTTCCTCCCGCGGTGATGAAAGCGTTTTGAGTGCGAAATGAAAAGATTTTGCGCTCTTCCCCCCCCCCTTTTTTTTTTTTCCCCTCTCTATACAAACTAGACAAGGAGCGCGATTCCTTTTCCCTCTTTTTCCTCTACGATATTGATCCGAACGAAATGACAATGACCAGTACTGCTTCTTTCTCGAGAGAAGTCTTTTGATTTTCTTTTTTTTCCTTTTCTCCCCCCCCCTCTGTGGGCAAAAAAATTTCTTCCTCCTTTTTCCACACTTGAAGATGGCCCTGGGCGTGAAGTCTCCCTTTCGAGCCATCGGACCTCGAAGAATCTGAGGGCAAACTTTTCTTCTTTTTTTCCCCCCCTTCCCCTGGGTCGGGAACTTCGAACGAATACCTTTTTTTTCCTCCTCCAAAGCCAAATCGGTTGTAGCCCCCGTCTACCCCTGATCGCAAGAAATTTTATTTTCGATATGTCGTTTTCCTCCCTCCTCCTCTCTTCGCATGTTCGCCGCCTTTTGAATAGATGTCTCCTCGGCTTCCACCCCCTGGCCGGTAAAGATTCCTGTCCGTCGGCTTGCATACTGGCTCAAAGGCTGTCGAAGAGGCCGAGGAGGCTCCTTTTTTTCCCTTTTCTTCCTTCCTGAGGATGTATCGCGGCGATGGTCGATTTCTTTTTCTCTTTTTCTCTTTTTCCTCTCGGGTCTCATGCTAGCGGAGGCCGGCTTATGGTAAGGTTGAAGAGGAGATTTTTTTTTTTCCCTCTTTCCTTTTTAAGCGTCCTGAGGGAGAAGGCGGTTTCTTTCCCCTCCCCTTTTCTGTAAAGCACGGGAACATTGTCGTGATGACGGTAAGCTCTCCTTATCGAGCGTCGGGTCTTCTGTTGATGATCGAGGATCGCTCTCTTTTTCCCTTTTTTCCCCTTTCTCCCGACTGATAGAAAAGGCTCCTTTTTCTTTTTCTTGTCCCCCCCCTCTATTGCGGCAGATGTTTAGCGGAATTAGAAGGAATCCACTCCGCGCAAAGTCCTGCTGAAGTTGGGAAGAAGTCCTTTCCCTTCCTCTTCTCTCTCTTTCCCTTTCATTATTTAGAAAAAATTCTTGCGATCCTTCCCTTTCCCCCCCCCTCCCCCTCTGCCGTCTGCGAAATAGGGTTGGCTGGCCCCCCTCTTACGATGCTATCCCGGAAAATCGCTGCCCCCCCTTTTTTTCCCCCTGCGTGAACGCTTTCCCCCCCCCCCCCCCTTCCCCTTGGCGGTGACCGAATGAAATCGAGCTTTTTTCCTCCCCTAAGAGTCCTTCATTGCTAGTGGAGGTCAGGAAGATGTCCTTTTTCCCTTTCCTCTTTTCTTCCTTATTAGTTTTCCCTTCTTCGTTCAGCGATTTCGAGGGTGTGACTCCCCCTCTGATAAGAGCCGTCCCGCTGGCTTTCCTTGGACGAAGAGTTCCTCCCGAGAAAACGCATGCATAAAATATTCATTGACGGACGAAGACTCCTCCCCTTTCCTTTTTTTTGTTCTCCTGAAACGGAGATATAAGTTCGCCAGATTTTCCCTCCCCCCTTCCAATTCGCAAGAATATTCTGACTTCGTGAAGAGGTCGCCTTGGAGATGAGAGATTGGTCCCTTTTTTCCCCCCCCCCTACCTCTCGTAGTCAGGATGATCTTTTCCTCCTCCTTTTTTTCGCCAGAGAATGTCGTCTCTCCCAGCGTTGGCCAATATGTACTCTTTTCCTTCTCCCCCTCCACGTTCGACCGGCTGAATTTCTCTCCTTGCCCAGGGACGACTCTGCGAACTTTTCCCCTGACAGGAAGAATTATCCCCTTCTTTTTTCTTGAGGTTGTGCATGGCCTCTTTTCCTCAATCGTCCGGACACCTTCGACAGCCTTAAAGAACCCTTCTTCTTGATGCGGAAAGAAGCCTTCTTCCCTCCCCCCCTCTCTATCGTGAACAAAATAGAGTTACCACTTCAGCGTTTGGAAAGGAAATGATTAGACTCCTTCCTTCCTTCCCCCTCCCTTCATTGGGGTGTGGTATAGAAAGACTCCCTCAAAAAGCAGGAGGGAGAGAAGCAGTTGCCGTTCCCAAGATTTTGCGTTTTCTCTTCCCCCCGTGGAGAATGACGTGTACTTTTTTTCCCCTTTATCGGGCCTCCCGGAAAAAATCTCTCTATTTACAGAATAAGTGTTGTTTTTCTTTTTCTTCTTATCTTGGCCGATGCCGATATGGTTTTTTCCTCCTTGATCAAAAAATGACCCACCCTCCTTCGCCACTTCATAATAGGTAAAACGCTCAGCTTTTTCCCCTTTTTTTCTCGACGATAATGCGTTCTCTGTCCGTCTTGAGTCCCCCAAAAAACAATGCCAGGGATCCCTTCCCCTCCTCCTTTTCTCTTCTGAGAAGAAGGGCAGTCCCCCCCCTCCCTGAGGTGGTAGGATCCTTTTCTAGACCATTCATTATGTAAGAATAAATCTGCTTCTCCCCCTCCTTTCCCCCCCTCTTGACGGACGATTTCGCCGTCTGCTTCCCTCCCCCCCCCCAGGGGAAACGCCCTGCTCGAATGTTTATCAAGTAGGACTGGCTTCCTCTCTCTTCCCCCCCTTTTCAAGGAGCTGAATAGGAATCCCCCTTTCCCCCCATCCTCAGTGTAAGAAGAAATGAAGACTCCTCGAAGTCGATATGGAAACGATTCCCTCCTCCCTTTCTCCCCCTGCGCGACAAGATGATATTCGCCTCCCTCTTCCTTCTTCATTCCTGAAGAAGAGAGTGGTTGTTTTATCCTAAACACGAGCCCCCTTCCCTTTTCCCTAGCATCATTCGAAAGATTACCAACGGAACGCTCCTTCCTTCCCCCTCCTTGCTCGTAGAGATTGAAGGAGTTGACCTCACAAGAGAAGCTCGTGGCTCTCCCCCCCCTCTTCCTCCCCCCCAGACGCAGTGATATTTAGTGCAAGGATTCCTAGCCGTTCCTTTACAGAGTGTGATTCTCTTTTCCCCCTTTTCCTTCTTTTACCCGCGTAGGCAAAGGGAACTGACCGGGAAGATCGCTTCCCTCCTCTTTTCCCCTCGGTGTTCCTCTTCCCCCCCGTCGCTCGCTCGACGCCTTATCTTTCGCCCTCCTTCCCTCCATATTAGAGGGCTACTTTCTTTCCCTCCCTCTGCCCCATCTTCATGAACAGACACGATCCTTCCGAGAGGAGTTGATCTCTCTCCCCTTTTCGCTCCCTCAGTGGGCGAGTTCCGCTCCTTCTTTTCTCCGTTTTTGGGCAGCGATTTCCGAGCAAAATTCCTCTTCAAGATTTCATCCAGACCGATTTTTTTCCTTTTTCTGCTGGTGGTTGCCGGAAACGGATCGCCCCCTTTTTTTCTCCCTCTGGAAGGCGGACCGCCTTTCCCTCCTTCCTTCCCTTCTTCACAAAAGTAGGCCCCGACTGTTTTTCCTTCCCTCTCCACCTCTGGCTCAATCGATCGTGGAAAATCGCGATGAAAGCTTTCCGAAAAAGGCCGTTTAGATAAGTAGAGTGATCAACGCCTCCTTTCCCCCCCCCCCCCTCTCCCAAAGAATCAGAAAGAAGATCCGATCAGCTCCTCCTCCCCCCTTCCTTTTCCCCTCAAAAGCGAAAAGGCATTACCACACGGCCGTCGACCACAGAATTTTCATCAGGGAAGGCCTTAATGCTCCTTTTTTTTCCCCCCCCCCTCCCCCCTTCAACTGAGCCATAAGCCGTCCTCCCGCTCGTGGGCAATATCGAACGCAAGAGCTGTTTCTCCTCCTCGAACATTCCCCTAGAGATGACAGAACAGTCATTCCCACTTTTTTTTTCCCCCCTTTCCACCTTGATCGGAATACAGGACCTCTTCGACCTCTCCCTTCTCTTCCATTCCACTCCTTGACCGGCGGTTGAAAGCCGGCGTCTTTTGAAAGCAATGAAGAGAAATATATTCAACCCTCCCCCCCCCTCCCCCGCAATAGCACGGAATATGTGGACCCATCCTCCAATAAAATGGTCGTGAGAGAGCGTGATAGTCCCGGTGGCTACCTGATTGGATTGTTATTATGGCTCCCCCCCTTCCTTTTTCTCAGTTAAAGAAAAATGATTATTTTTTTTTCCTTTCCCTCTCCCCCCTTTGCCCGCAGATGCGGAGAGGTTCCCTTTATGGATAGCACTTCCCGGTCCAACAAGGGAAATATTAAAAGTTTTTCCCCTTTTTCTTTCTCTCATTTTTTGCCCCCCCCGCTTCTCTCCTCTTTTCTTTCAAAAGAAGTCTAGCGATTTCCCCGAAGCTAGTAAGTAACTGTTCCTTTTCCCCCCCCTCTTGGTAGCAACACCTTCCTCGCGCTACTTGGCGAGTTGCTTCTTCTCCTCCCCTTCCTTCTTGCGGAGAAAAAATCGTTTGCCCCTTTCCTTTCTCGGGATTGGAAATGGTCGTCCCCTTGGTACAGAGTCCCTTCTAAATTTATAACACTCTTTCCCCCTTCCCCTTTCTTTCTTCCCCCCTTCTCCCGAGTCGACGCAATTCCTCGCTTCCCCCCTCTTTTCCTTCCTCTTTCAAGCAGTTGAAAAATCCAGTACAGCCCCCTCTTTCCCTGCATGCTTCGTAATGAAAAGAGACTTCCCCTCTCCCCTCCTCTCCACCATGGAAGAGAGCGAAGGACGCTGCTCCCCCCCTCTACCCCTGCGACGATAAAAGAAAAGAACCCGCGAGCGATGCACCCCCGTATCAGAAATGTTGTTATGCTCGCGATTCCCTCTTCTTTTCTTAGAATATAGCTCGTTTAATCCTCCTCCTTTTTTTCCTTCCTCCCTCCACTCTCCCCGGGCATAGGGAGAGAAGAAAAAAATGGAGGGATACTCTTCCTAGGATTTGGTGTTTCGTGGAGTTGATAGTAGCAGGGTTCGCGCTTTTCCTCTTTCCTTTTTTCTCCCTTCCGTCATGGTGATAATATGCTGAAGGATTGATGTTCCTTTTCCCCTCCTCTTTTACCGTACTGGATGTGGACGGAAATTCAGCGATCTTCTCGAGATCCGGCCTTTTGCCGAGGGAGGAATTGCGCTACTTTTTTCCCCTCTCCCCCCCTTTTTCCCCTTTGTAGAATGGAGAATATCTTCCCTTCACTCCCTTGATCAACGCAGCTTTCTTAGATGCTAGGTTAGTGAGAAAAATGGCCCTCTTTTCCCCTTTCGCTCTATCGGATACGAGAGCAACTTCTCCCTTTTTCTCCGTCCGCCAGTGCCACGGATGTTGCGCTGACGAGATTGATCCGAATTCCTCCCAATGGAAAAAGGTAATCTCCCCCCTTTCCCCCCTTTCTGATCGCGTAAATCGAGACTACTAATGAGCGAAGGACAGAAAATCTTTACAACCCTCTTTTTTTCCTCTTTCCAATGGGTCCTGTAAAGTGCAGCAATAATGGACTTTCTTTTCCCCACTGGATGAGTTTAGGGAGTCATGACCCCCCCTCCTTGGAACTTCGAAAGAATTTCCTTCCCCTGGGGCCCAGAAGAAAAAGCCACCTCCTTTCCTCCTCCCCTCCCTATAGACACGACATTTTCTTTTCTCCTTTTTTTTTTTCTTTCCCCCATAGTTCGTGCTATTGAGGGTTAGAATGTCTCCTCCTTTTCTTAGCTGTAGAGTAAGTTCCCTTCCCCCCTTTTTTCCCCTTCCCCCCCCCCATCCTTGCCTGTCAGTCGGCTCCTCCTTTTTTCTACGGCCGAGGAGGCACGATCAAGTTGTCGATTGGCGTTTGCCATTTTTTGTAGGAAGGAATTCTTTCCGTAATAGGGCTTTTTCTTTTTTCTCGCTTGCGTCGAGATGCGAAAAACGGCGGTGTGTACCCCCATTATAGAAGGAGGCCTTTTTTTTCTCCTATTGAGTAGGGACGTGTCATCTCATTTTTGAGGGAGAGAAGGCTTGGCGAAGACGGTGTTTCTTCGCTTGCATCCTTTCACCTTTGTAGTGATTGCCCCCTAGAGAGTGGAATTCTCTTCCCTTCTTTTCTTCCCCCCCCTTCTATCGAGATATTGAGAAGACTCTCCAACCGACTGAAGAAAGGATATTTTCGTGCTTCTTAAGCCGAATCTCTTCCCCCTCTTTCCGCTTTTTCGAGTTCCTCGACGGCATCCCTTTTTTCCCTCCGTTGGGAAGCGGTCTTGAAGAGATCTCTTTTCCTGATGGATCCGCCCGCCAGCCTTTAAATTCGTTCTCCCTGTGCACACCAGCTCACTCCTCTCCCCTCCCCCTTTCTGGCTGGACAGGCTTACGATTGCTTTTTTTTTCCCCTCGGCCAAAGCTAGAGGCTCCCTAGTGACTTTTTTTTTCCCCAATTAGGAAATTGGAGGTGATAGACTTCCTCGTCAGAAACTCCCCTTTTTTTTTCTCTCCGTCCTTGATCTGGGCGGTCCGTTAGATGGCCATCCTTCTCCCCCCCCTAGAAATCCCCCCCCCTCTTCCTTCTTAGTTTGGAATCCCTCTTCTCCTTCGCTCTGGTTGACGAAAAATCGTCCTAAGCATGATAAGCCCTTAAGCGAGCTCCCCTCCCGGATTTCATTGAAGAAGAGTTTTCCTCTCTTGAAAGAAAGGAATCCCCCCCCCCTTTTTTTTCCTTTCTGCTCAATCCTTGACGAACTTAGCTTTGTCGCCCGGAAGGGAATTCGAGGATACTTTTGAGACACCCTCTTTTTCCCCTTTATGTGGAAAATAAGGAAATCCTCCCCTCTAGCTTGATAGGCGAGGGAAGAGGGCCCCTCTCCAGAGGAGATTTTTTTGATGCGAGTTTTTTATAAAAATTTCCAACAAGATCGTCCCCTTCTTATAATTGGTCCCTTTCTTCTCTAATAATAGAGTGTAGAAGAGACTTTCTCGTTTGGAAAGCGTTTTCCCCCTCTTCCTTAGGGGATTTTCCCTCCCCCTTTAAAAGTTAAAATGATGGACCTTTTTGGATGTCTCCTCTAATTGCAAAGGTCCCTCATCGCGAAAATTTTCCCTTTTCCCTTCTAAAAGAGATCCTTCCCCCGGAGGTGTGCCGGGTCAATGAATCTTAGAAATAGAATTTTCCCCTCCTTCACAGAAGATAGGAACGAACCTTTTTTTTCTCTTCCCTCAGCCGGAGAAGAGGGGATAGAAGATATCCTACCAACCTCTCCGTCAAAAGTAAGCTTTTTTCTTTCTCCCTAAGCTAATGCGTTGCGGAAATGCCTTTTTCTTCCTCCCTACTTACTCGCGAAAAAGAAGGAGAGTCGCGATATTGCTTCCACGAGTTTGGGGGGAGTCTTTTCCCCTCTCTCTCCTACCCTTTGTAATGTTGGATAAATTATTTTGATGACATCTCCTTTTTCCCTTTCCTTTTTCTCTTTCTCCCAATAATAAGTTGTGTTGTTATATTTAGATAGTTGCCGATTGAAGATATTTTTCCCCTTTCTCTCTTCTTCCCCCACATGAAACGTAATTCAGAAACTTTCTCCCTCTTTTACGCAATGATTAGAGACCCTCTCCTCTCGAGAGTGCCTCTTCCCCCCCCCCCAATGAAAGAGATAAGTACGCAACCCCTCCCTTTCTCTAAGCAGGGCGTTAAAAAGATGAGCGTGGGACGCGAGGTTGGTAGTCCCTCCTTTTCCGCTTCTAATGATTATGTAAGAATAAACTTCTTTCCTCTCAATCAGGTTTAGTTACGATCCTGATTTAGATGTTCTTTTCTTTTCTCCCCGTCCTGATTGAAATGAAAAACCTTTCCCCTTTGTAGAAGTCGGGACTGGTGAATCAGTTTAGAGCTTTTCTTCCTTTTTCCTAGCTGATCGATCCCCCTTCCTCCTTTATAACGTGTACCTGACGACGAAGGAAGAAACCTTTCCCCTTCCCCCCAACCGAAGGAGAGAAGAACATTCTATTTTTCCCTTCCTCTTTCCTTTTCCTACCAGAATGAACACAAGTCTTCCTCCTGACGATAATCGTGGTCTGTTCCCCCCCTTTTTTTCCCCCCCCCCCCTCTCCATCTCCCCTCTCGAAGATTAAACGAACTTCTTCTCAGAAGTCGGGAGAAAATGATTCTTCCCCCCCCCCTCCCAAAGAATAGGTTTTCCCTCCCCTCCTCCTTTCTCGTATTCAGGGAGACAAGACGCAGAGTTCTATTTCTCAGGATTCGATAGCAGTTCTTTTCTTTCCCTTCGAGGTTTTTTTTCCTTTTCCCGGAGCGAAACGAGTAGGCAAAGCACCGCGCCAGCTCGATTAAGGAAGCCTTCTCTTTTCCCCTTTCCCCCCTTGTGAGTCAACACGCGCTTTCTTTCCCTTCTCCCCCGAAGAGGGACGAATATTCGCTTGCAATGTGATCCTTTTTTTCCCCTTCCCCTCCCCCTACCAGGAACGCGAGGAGTTGCTCCTCCTCCCCTCCCCCCCCATTTTGCAAGAATTGGTTCTGTAAGAGTTACACGCATTTCCCTTGTGAAGACTTTGCAGAGATTTTTTTCCTTTCCTCCCTCTTTCACTCTGTACATGCCCAGAAAGATTTCGGCTTCCTGTCATAGGAGTAGTTGAAGCTGTGGTTTTCTCCCTCCTCTTTTTTTCCCAGAATGGAAAGGCGGCCTTTCTTTCCCTTCCCCTGGCTTCCCAACGTAGGAACCGAATGGGGAGCGTGTATTTTCCGTCGACCTCCGCGAAAACCGCTGCCCTCCTTCTTCCCTTTTTCCTCAGGACCGAAAATTCTGTCGATCTTCTGTGAATAACGGGCATCGAGTTTCTTTCGGGCCACTATAGCGATCCTCGAGCCCCCCCCCTTTTTCCTTTCTCTCTTCCCTCTCGCTACCGTAAATCCAAGACCTTTTTCCCTTTGTGCAAAGCCGAAAAGGCCTCCCCCGTCGTAGACAAAGCATTTTCCCCCTCCCCCTTCTTCGCCACGTACCCCGACGCATGCTTCCCATAAGACGGGCCGCCGGCTCTGAAGGAGCGCTAGTGAGAATCTCGACGCCCTCTTTTTCTTCCTCTTCCAGCGATTAAATAATATTTCTCCTCCCCCTCCCCCCCCTCGAAAAAAGTGATCTTCTTTCCTCGGCATCTTGAAAGCCTGACCTTCTTCCCCCCCCTCTTCCCTTGCAACTGGACCGTGCGTTTTCCTTTTCCCTTGACGCGGAAATCTATTCAAAAGTCGCCCAGACCCTTTCTCCTTCTTTTTCTTCCCTTCAACGAATATAGAAAAAAAATGGTCTCGTGCTTCCCCGGTGGATAAAAACGCTTTGGCTTTGTATTCTTAGCCACAGGTGCCTTTCTTCTTTTTTCTGAAGACCAGAAGAAAAACTCACCCTTTTTTTTCCCCCCTTTGCTGGCTCGCACTTGATCCTTCAACCCTTGGCCATCTTCCAAGTTCAATGATGGTGTCCTCTTCGCTTTTCCTTCCTCCCTCCCCCCCCGATCGCTGATCAAAATCCTTCTTTCCCCGTCCGAAGCGCCTTTCCCTGTTACTCCATTTAGTTCGGATCAATATCGTTTTTCTTTTTTTCCCCCCTTTCCTTTGCATCGAGAATCCTTGGCGATTTTCTCCCCGGCGGTTAGCTCGGAGCAAAAGCGTTTTCCCCCTTTTTTCTCAAATACTCACTAAAAAGGCTGCGGCTCCTTCTTTCTCCCCTTTCGGCTTGGTACAGAGTATATTCGCAAATTATACCTCTCCCCCCCCCCTTTCTTCATTACCCCGTCGAAGAGTTTCGCGCCCTTCCCTTTTCCCCCTCCCTCCCGCCCGATTTTGAAGCCTTTTTAGTACAGGGAAAACGAGTTAAATGCCATGCTAGTTCCCAGTAATGAAAGAGCTCCCCCCTTCCTCTCCGATAGAGAAAAATGCCGAGCTCCCCTTTCTTTCCTCTTCATTCCAGACGGAAAAGGCGAGATAAACGCCCCGAAAACCCGCCTCAGGTCTTCCCCCGACAATGTTTTAGATGAAGATTTGGAAATTTTCCCTCTTCTCTTCTCCCCTTTCTTTCCCTCCCTCCTCCGTTGTGTTGTTCTCCATCTCTCTCATCAACCCCCCCCACCCCCCCCACCACGCAAAAAGGGAATCGGCGAGCATCCCCCCCTTTTTTTCTTTCTCTTTTTTGGTGGGTTGATAGTCGAAGGGTTCGGCTTGTTCCCTCGATTTGGCCTAGACGAGTCTTAGTCGCTCCTTCCTTCTCCCTGTAACTATTCAGGACAGTCTGAGAATGGCCTTCCCTCTTTTTTCCCCCTTCTCTTTCCTTCAGCGCGCTGAGAGAGATAAGGAGGATTTCCTCTTAGGAACTGAGTCCAGAATAGGAAAGCATGTTACTTTCTTCCCCTTTTTTCTCGGCGAAAGAATATGTACAACAAGGTCTCCCCCCCCCTTGATCCCGCCAGCGGTTGATGAAAGCGGAGTGCTTAAAAATGGCCATCTTGTGAGAAAGAGCTCCCTTTTCTTTTTCCCTCCCTATATCAAATCGCAAAGGAGCGAGATGACCCTCTCTTTTTTTTCTTCTCGAATGATCAGAACGAAATGACAATGCTCCCAGGTACTCGCTTCGGCCGCTCGCGAGACGTATTTTATTTTCCTTTTCCTTTTCCCTCTTTTTGGCAAAAAATGAGAGAAGGCCTTTCCCTCCTCTCCCTTGTGGTGAAGGATCAATTCTATCAATAATGGACCTAGCAGATCTTCTTTTCCCCCCCCCCCTCTCTTTACTTACCAAAGAAGGGCGGGAACTCCTCCCCTCCCTTTTTCGATCCAGAATACAAAGCCAAACGGTTGTATCCCCTTTCTATCACCCCCTTTTGCACGACCATTTTCTTTTCGCTTCCTTTCCCCTCTTTCGATTATTGCGGGTTCAAGGTAGAGACCTTTTGACCTCCCCTTCAGCAACCGAACGGCCCCCAGCTTGTGTTAGGACAGGCGGAAGAATTTTCCCCCTTTCTCCTCCGCTGCCAGAGGAGGACGATCACGTTTTCTCTTTTCTTCTTTTGGCGGCAATGAACGGTTCCCTGTAATAGAGGAGCTTTTTTTTTTTTCCAAGCCCAGGAATTATTTGCTTCTCTCTTCCTCCCCGGTGTATCATTCTCCTCTTCAGTTCCGTGTTAGGAGAAAAGGTGACTTTCCTTCCTCTTTTTTTTTTCCTTTCGCAGGCAAGAAGTACATTGAGGCCCCTCCCTTTCTTCGGGTTGTGGAAGAATTTTAGATTTGAAGGTTCCCTCAAGGTAAACTTTCTTCGGAAGGTAGCGAGCCTTTCTTTTTTCTCTCCCTGTTGTGCTAGAGGATAGCTCCTCCCCTCTTCGTGAGAAAGAATGATAGAAAGGCCTCCTTTCGTGAACTGCCCTAAGAGAGATTGCCCCCCTTCCTCTTTTTCAGCGGTTAGAGTAATGCGACTTTCCCCCCCCCATCCTCACAAAAAGTTTTTCTAATAAGTGGGATTTCTTTCCTCTATAGAGTTGACCGGTGTATGGATCCCGGAAGCGCCTTTCCCCCTCCTTATCCGTTAAGGAAAAACCAGCTTCACTTCCCTTTCTTCCAATCGGTTCTTCTTGACAGGTGAAGATTGATTTGCTAGTGTACCTTCTGCTGCACCCAGGTAGAAGGAGGAAAATGAGTCCCTCTTTCCTCCCCCCTTCCCCCCCCCCTTCCAACTTGGAGGTGATAAATGAATCTTCTTTCTCCGTGCAACTCGAGTAGTAATGGATCTTTCTTTTTTCAGGACGATGGAATCGCTTTCTTCCCCTTCCCAGAGAAGATGTCGTCATTCTTCTTTTTCCCCTCCCTTCTTTCTGCGGAGCGCGGGGTGAAGCACATTCGTCATCCTCTTATCAGCGCCGCATCTTGAAGAGAGAGGAAATGCTTCCTTTCTTCTAGAAAGAAATGAATCACTCCCTTTTTCTCCCTTACTAAATAGAACTGAGTCTTGTCGCCCTGACCACTCATGACGCTAGAAAAGATGCTGCTTTCCCCCCCCCCTCTTTTTTCGCTTCGTTGAAGCGGTCGATGAGGCGATCTTTTTTTTGCTTGGTTTGGGAGGATCACACTTAAAAAGAATCGTTTTTCCTTTTCCCTTTCTCCTGGGTACAAGGGCTGTAGTTCCCCTCTTTTGTCGCCGAGAATGTCGTCGCGACAGCGTGACAAAATTCTTTTTTTTTGCTTCTTAAGGTAGGTACATGCAAAACGTTTGCACGATGAATATCGGGTTCCCCTTTCTTCTCCTGCCCAGGGAAGAATGACGTCTCCCCCTTCCCTTCCCGCAGAGAATCTTTGAACTTGATTGTGAATGGCCCTCTTCGAAATCGTCCCCTTCTCCCCCCTCCCTCAGATCGTAACGAACCTTTTTTTTTTTTTTCTGCGGACGCGATGATTCTTTTCTTTTTTTTGCTAAGATAGCCGACACCCCCTCCCTTTTTCACGCACTGCTTCGCGATCTCCTTCCGTTGAGTAGGATCTATGGAATTGGTTTTTTTCCCCCTCCCTCCCTCGAGAAACGCCTCTCTCTCTCCCCTTTCTTTCCCACGCTGAGAGTTGTGAAAACGCTCAGTGGCGAATGACGTTGTTTTTTCCCTTTTTTTCTCGCTCTTGCCATCGGCAACT
>Ga0179591_1310829_pt1 | contig 17661 bp, 21 predicted proteins | sample CZOMad2_1_08_16f_FD_182891 | JGI IMG/M metagenome (GOLD analysis project Ga0179591, IMG submission 182891) | Vadose zone soil fungal communities from Angelo Coast Range Reserve, California, USA - CZOMad2_1_08_16fungal (PacBio error correction) | ecosystem: Environmental > Terrestrial > Soil >... | reverse complement strand
GCACCATCCAATATCGCCCGTGAGCCCCCGCCTGGATTTTGAGCAGAACCTTCCCGAAGCCAGGCTTCCTGGAGGCTTTCTCCCCCAACGTTCTTTTTCCCCCCTAGCCTTCGCCCGGTGAGACGCATTACCCTCTTTTCACATATCAAGACCCATTAGTTGTAGCCTTGTACCTCAGAGCTACCGTTGCACAAAGTGGTAACTTTGGTAGAGCTCCGGTGCCCTGTGTGGCTGTGGCCCTCGGATGATTATTTCTTCCCGCAGTTTCCGTACGCTGGAAACCATCTGTGATCCTCGCTCCCGGCGATTTCTTCTTATTTGACTTCCCACATCCTTTTGACTCCACGACGACTGAGCAGTTTTGAGTTGCTTGCAGGATCGGTTCTTCTGCTTGTAGATGGTAAGAGACATTGGTGCATTGGGGCGGTTCTGGATTACCCTCCAAGCCTCTCCGCAATTTTTTTTTGGCCCACATACCCCCTCCCTGTTTCCCACAGGCACTTCTTTTAATGGGAGGTTGGCGGTGCTGCTCTCCCCTTTGCATAGTAGGAGGGTGCTGACGCTCACCCTTTCAGTTGATATCACGAGCTTCGCCCGCCCTGATCCTTTTTTTATGGTCTAAGCTGGCCGTTCTCTGGTTCCGTGACACACCTGTCCCATTCTTAGTAGAACTCCTGACCCCGAAACCAGCGATGCCCCGTCTACGCCCGGTAGTTTAAGTTTCTTTTTTCCTGATTTTGTTCCTTGTGTTTTTGCTCCCTTTCGAGACCTCCCCCCGGTTTCGGTCCCAACCCTTCTGTCCCCTTTCTGGGGTAGACAGTAAGGGGGGTTCGCCCCGTCTTTCCCTTTCGGTGACCGCTGACTCTTCCATTCTTTTTTGTTTGAGAGAGATTCTTTTTTCGTCCAGATGAAGTTCAACGCGTGAACCGGCTAATGCCTGACCTTCTTTTCCTCTTTGTTCCGGATTTTGTGTTTTTATGTTTTTTGTGTGTGTTTGTTTGCTTTCCTTTTAGCGTTCTTTCCTCCTCCACCCAGCGATTTTAGGCTTTTTTTTTTTTTTGTTTTTTCCTCTTTGGTTCTGAGTACCGTGGGAACCCCCTCCGTGCTTGCCTTAAACCAGTTTTGGTTTGCAAGGTTCCTCCCCCTCCTGGTTCCGGATCTTTTACCCACCTCCTGTTCCCCAATACCCAAACCCCCCTGTAAATTCATTTTTTTAAATTTTTAATTCCCACTTTTCCCTCTATCCACCCTTCCTTTCTCTTCTTTTTTTTTAGAGGTCCCAGTTTTGCTTCCCGCTTATCAGGAGAGGCCGCTGGATTATCCCACAGGCCAGGCACGGCGATGCCGCCCAGCACAGCCCCTTTTTCACCTCCGCCCCCCTTGTTTGCTGAGGCTTTGGCGGCCAGGGTAGCCTTTTTCGATGCGTGATGGTCTCGCCCTTGCCCCCGTATAACATTCCGTACCTTTGACGCGCCGAACGGTGCAGATGCAGTTCCCCCCCTTTTCGTCGTCTGAAGACGTCGTGTCGTTTTGCATAATTTCACACGGCTTCCCCTATCTTTTTTGAAGAGCCTCCCTTTTTTCGATTTTTAGGCAGGTTTGCTCGTCTCGCCTTGCCCTTATTGCCAGTTTCCCCGTCTACCTTTTTCCGCGTAACTTTGAACAACACACGTTTTCTTCGCTGGTGCCCCTTACACTTAGGAGAGGTTCTTTTTGCTGGTCCCCCTTTTTCATCTGCCCTCTCCCACCTTTCTTCCCCGCGCTACTTGCTGTTGCTACATAATTGACTCCCCTGGTCTTCTTTTTTTTATCGTCCCGCCTGGGCTCTGCGCAGGTCTTCCAGTGAACTCACGCCTTTCTTTTCACTCCCCCACCTCGGTCATACACGTCGCGGTCCTCGGATTACTCCTTTCTGCTGTTCCCGGCCCTAGAATCGGTTTTACCTGAGGAAATAGATTCCCTCTCCCGGCATTCCTTTTTTCCGTTAAAGCAGTTTCTCAACCAAGAGTCTTCGCACCTCCCTTTTTTAGAAGTCCAAGCTGTGTGCTCCTGCCGTGCCCGGTCCTCCGTGCTTTTTGTGCTCTGGCTTGCCTCCCAGAGGTCGGTGTCTTTTCTTATCCCAATTTATTTCCAGGCCCGCAGGGAATCCTTTCCTTCTTGTCGGGAGTGGAGTTGTCTTTCTCTCTGGTTCCGCATGGCGGTAGTAATAGGTTCACTTGGCCCCCCTTTGATATCCCCCCAGTTATCGTTGATGCCTCGTGGTCCTGCCTTTCTTCTCCTGTTTTTTTTGACCACTCCTGATGCCGGCCCCGGTTTTTGAAACTGTCCCTCTTTTCTTTCTCTCCTGCTTACCTCCCATTCTATCCCCGCCCTTTCCCCCGCTTCTTTCTGTCTTGGCCGGTTTTTGCCTTATTGCAGTCTTTCTAAGCGACTTGCTTTCTCGTGCTAGCCCTGTTCCCCCAGCGTCTGTCCTTTGTCAACAGACATCGTCTTTTCCTCTCTGTCCCTAACCCGTTTTGAGCCATGTTGGCTGTTTTTTCCAGGCAGTCGTTCACCATTTTTTCCCCGTCCCTCAGTGAAGAATTTTTTTCCTTCTCACTCCCCTCTTTTGACCTTTTTCGCCTTGCTCGTTCGTCCATAGCTCATCATTGACAGAAAATTTCCCTGGTCATTAATCGTTCCGTCCGCGGTTTGGCTTGTATAGAAGGAACCTTCCTTAATGGCCTTTTCCCTTTTTTCACTCCTCCACCCACGGGTGGGTCCCCGATTGAACTCTCCTTCCCTGTCTGTTCATCTCGGCTTGATCGTCAGGTTGTTATTTTGTTCCACCTGTGTTTTGAGCCGCCCTCAGTCTTCTTAGTTTTTCCCTGAGGCTGAGTCTTAGGCGAGACGCTTTGGACCCTTCCCCCGATGCCTTAAAGCATTTCGGGGTGCCGCTACTCGGTGACTGCTTTTACTGCGTCCCTTTTTGGATCTTGATCTGTCAGCCGCCTTTTGCTTCGCGTTTTTCCTTTGATGATGCGGTCGTGTTTTTTTCATATTATATTTCTTCCCTTTTTTTTTTTCTAGAGAGATCACCCTGGCCGTGAGATAGTCCCTTTTTATCGTTTCTTTGCCTTCCCTTTTTTCTTTCTGGTCACCATTTTTTGGTCCCCCTTTCCAACGGTTAACGGTGTCGACCATAAACTCGTCCGGAGGTACCCACACAAGGAGGCGTTCTTTTTTTGAGGTGGGCACGGGCTTGTTTCACTCCCGACGCGCGGAAAACCTCCCTGTAACGTTTTCCCGTTGCACGGTGGTGTCCACCCCCTCCCTTGACATGTCCGACGCCTCTCTCATCTTCCTTTCAACTTGATTTTCCCCGAGCAGTCAGTCTCTTCCACGAATGTGTTTTTTTTCAGCGCTTCGATTAAGCAGACGACCGTGTTAGCTATACGGTCCTGGACCCCAAACCTCCCCTTGCCAGTTCTGTTTTCCTGCACCGCGTGTTACGACTTTTTGTATGCCTGTCTGCTTTTCCCGGTTGCTCGGCGCGCCTTGCACTCCTCTTCAATTGAAAACGTCCCTGCTTCGACAGTCCACTCCCCAGATCGCTATTTTCTTGGGCGGTGTTATGGTTCCCCCCCGTGAAGTTCCTGACCTTACCGCCCCTGCTAAAAACTTGTTTTCCCTCGCTGCCACCGGAGCTTAGTTGGTTCACTTTTTCGTTCGCCTTTGAACCCACGGTTTCTCGAGTTATCAGACGAGGATTCTGTTGCCTCAAGACTTCCGTACGCCCCATGAGTTCTTTCATTAAAGTCCGTCCGGGTGCGGCCCCCTGTGCTCGCCCTGAGATGGCTTCGCTCTTGTAGCAAGCGCCCCATGCGTCCCCCCGTTTAACGTGGCCGTTTCGGTCAGTCGGGGTCACACTCGGGTGTTTCCTCCTTTGTCTCTCCCGAGTGTGCAAGGGGCGCGTGAATTTGAGATCCACCCCTTTGCCATTTTCTTGCTCTACCCTTTTTCTTTCCGCGCATTTTAGCTTTCCCCCCCGCACTCGAGAAGATCGACCCGGAATGCGGCCTGCGGGCGTTTTCAAGTTTCTACCCGCGCTCCACTCCTCTGTTTCGCCCTTCTTCCCACCACGCACTTTTTTTCTTTCACGGTTCTCACGACCCTGGGAGGTCCGACGCTTTTTTTTTGGCTGAGCGGGTCGAGGACTGCGACTTCCCCCCCCCCTCTGGGCATGCCGGTGTCTGAGGTCCTTCGGCCCCCTCATTCTATCGCCGTTCCTTTTTTTTTTGACTAATTTTATTCACGCGGCTTTCATACGAAGCGAAGGGGAGTCTTCTCCGTCCTTTGCGTAGATGTTGACCGGCCCGGACGACCGGGAGCCGCAGGGTGCGAGGTTAGAATAACCTCTCAGACCTGTGATGTTTTTTTGTTTTTCTTCCCTTCACCCTTGAGACATTTTCCCCTCGGCGCCCCGTTTCCCGCTTCATCCACCATTTCCCTTTTGATCCCAGAAGCTGATAGAGACCATTGAGCCTTGAAGTTGCAGCCGCCCGAATTCCCCCCTGGGTTTTTTCTTTGTGTTCGCCGGACGAACTTTTGCCCCGGGTTTGGAAATAGAGGAGTCCTTTCCCTCTGTCTCATCCCCCCACGCCAGATTCCCCATGGGAGGTTCCTTCGCGATCGGGAAGGTGCTCGCGGGACGCCTCTTTGGACGTTCAATTTTGACTAGAGTCATGTGGAGTTTTTCCTGGTTTCGTGATATGTTTTCTGGTTAATCTCATTTGATTTTGACGGAGTTCGTCGAATCACGCCAGTCGCCACCGAGCCCCCGGACCCTGACACCCTTGTTGACCAGGACCATTTCCCTTCCCCCTTTTTGGGGGTGTGCCGGCCTCGCCATTCGACATGACCCCTTATTCTGGCTTTTACCTTTTTATTCCCAGGATCGCCGCCGTTATAATTGGCAGCTGTTCTCTGGCCGCAGCTTTTTAACGCCCACCATTGAATGCTCGTAGTAGTCCCCTCGGGACCAGGCACTAGATCCCTCCCGTTTCACGTTTTTTTGCCCTTCTTTAGGTGCACGATCCTTTCCTCGTTTGTGCCTTGTTACCAAGATCTTTCGTTCTTGTCGTTTGCAGATTTTTTTTTCGACGCCGAGTCATTTTTCCCGGAGTCCTTATCCCTCTCCTTTGTGTTTGAGTTTCGTTCCCCCTTCTGATTGTGAACGCGGCGACCCCCTTTTCTATGCCCCGCTTTTATTGACCGTTTGCCTTTCGCTTATTGAGGGCGATTTTCTCTTGAGGACGCCTGCCAGCCGACGTCCTTTCCGTCTGGGGGTCTCTTTGGTGGTTTTGGTTTTTTGGCCCTACGTTACTGGTGCCCCCTGGTGTTTTTTCCCTTGGTTATTGACAGAGCCTGCGGCCATTTGGATAAGGGGTCAAAATTTCTGCCCCCACGGCGTCTAGGACCAGGTCGCGGGTGAGGGCAGGCCGCGGCCTCCGACTCTGGCCCTGAGGCCCGTCCCCACCCTCAAGTGTTTTCGGCATGTGGCGACCCTTTTTTTTTGCTTTTTTCGGCCAGGGTCTTTTTTATATTTGGGTCGCATAGGCCAAATTATCACCATGAAGCTCCACACGAATTCCCAGACATCCCGTTTGTTGCCACCACAGGACTCGTTCGTCCGTCCCTGCAGTGTTTTCGTCCGCCTACACAGGCTCCGAGCGCGCAGAGCCCCCCCCTCCCCTATGCTTCCGAGGGCGGAGGCGGCTTTCAGTTCCTGCTGCTGCCGCATTTGACCCCACGGGCACGAGCTTGCCGCCGACCACGCGGTTCAAAATTTGGGCCTGAGGCGCAAAAGACCCCGGATCGTTAGTCCCTCGTTCTTTAGGGAAGCCAAGTCGGCTCTGATTACTTGCGAAACCGTTTAAGGCTGTGCCATTCTTAAAGGGTTTTTGTCTCCCTTCAAGGGAGCGGCCTATGCTTTTCTTATGAATGTACGCTCAAGCCCCCCTGCGGTCCAAGGGCGCTTTCTTTTCATCCTGTTATTTTCTTGAAGACTACTCCCCTCGAGTCCGCCACTTTCCGTTGGTTTTTTTTCCCGCAGGCCCTCCCGGTCCGGCTATCGTTCTCCCCTAGAGGACCTAGCGCTAAAGCATGTGTCCGGTGCGTGTGTCCGGTCACGATTTTTCCTCATAATCTTCCTCTTCCCTCCTCACTTATCGTGACCCCGTCCTTTTTTGACTTTCCGGATTGTTCCTTTTTGAGCTCGGTTTTCCCGAGGTAGTAGCGCCTGCCCCCCCTTTCAGGACCTGAATCAATGCAGGCCCTATATGCCTCGGGCTTTGGCTTTCCCCTCTTTTCGTTTTTTTCTACTTTCTCATTTGTAGAGCCTCATGTCTGGACCCGTGATCTCAAAGTTATCGCTGCTCGTTGGCATTTGATTTGGTGACCTTCCTTCAGGCAGCACTCAGTGTTCCCCCCTCCACCGCCGTCCCCCGGTTTTTTCTTCCCTTAACTGGTTCGCTTCCATGCATCCATCTCGGCGTTTACACGTTTCCGCCCCCTTGATTCCCCTCGGCGGCGGGCGTTCCTCACGCGGCCGTCTTTTATATTTCTCTTTTTCTTCTTTTAGTGAGCAAATTTGGTTCCTGAGAAGTTTACACCGTTCCCCTTTGCCTCCGGTGGTGCGTCCGCATAAAGTGGATAGGGCGGTGTATTTCACGGTCCATTGATTCCCTCTACCGACACCTTTTACCTCCCTGTTTTTCTTCCTGGAGTGTTTGGAGAAAATGGAAGTTGTCCCCTCTCCTTAGATTTTCGTAGCAGCCTCGTAGGCAGTTTTTCTTCCCTCCCCTTGTAAAGGTTAACATCGCCTTTTCTCTTAGTTTTTCTAGGAACACGCCGTCTTTTTGACCGCGTTTGCGCTCCTGCCACCCTTTGGTCGGGTCCCGGTTGGACGCGCAGTTTTTTTTTCCATCTAGTCTTTTTTCTGTAGTCCGCGGTGTAAATGTCTCTTGGTTCCCCACCTCCTTCCCCCCTCGCTTTTTCCTTTCCCATCTTTGTTAGTGACACTCGCCTTTGATTTTGAGCCTCCGGGCCCAAGCTTTCCCGATTCCCGGGTGTGCGACCTAGTGTTTTCGACCGGGCTGCGACCCTTAGGAGTTATAATTTCAGCCTCCATCAACCCTTCCGCAGTTGAGAGGTGGTGATATCCTTGAAGAAGTGTGGGATTATCTTATTTCCTCCTCCCCCCGTGGTGTTGAGATCTCTACAAGGAGCCTTTTTTCGATCAGACCCCGCGCGCGATTGCTCCTTTGGCGCTGCCCTTCAGGCCCCTCCCACCCCCTTTCCTCCCGGTTTTGGTCTGTCCTCCCCCCTTATTCTTTCGGTCACACACCTTTATTTGGTTAGTCAGCTTTTTACGTTGGGCCTGGCGGTTCCTCCTCTCCATCCTTTACTCTTTACATACTACGAGAGTTCCAACGTTGGATTTTTCGTTTCATCTTTTGACCCCTCTTATTTACGCCCGCCTATACTGGGAGTGACAGCCCGCGTGCTCGCGTCATCGTTGGACATTTTGGGGGAGCGTTCCCTTGTTCACGGCCCGGACTGTGTCCTGGACACCCCCTCGCACTTAAACATTCCTTGTACGACATTTTTTTGGCAACGGGCTTCCTTCTCCTCGACCCCGTTGACCCTCGTTTTAACTCAAGATTCGCCCGGCCATCCTAATTTCCTCCCCAGTTAGTATGGGCGCGTAGGGGACCAGTTATGCCTTGACTTTTAACCTTACTGCGCCAACCTGGTTTCACCGTGCTCCCGTTATGCACGAGTTCTTGCCCCCCGTGTCCCGGCTTCCTTTACAAGGACTTCCCCCCCTTGCGTCCAGCCGAGAGTCCCTTCTGCTCCATACTTCTACTTCCCCCCGGCGCGCTCTTTTCCTCATTCCGTTTTGAAAAGCGTTCTCGCTCTCTATGCCGGACGAGTGAGACTTGACACCCGTTAGTTTATTCCCCCTCAAGGACGTGCTTTACTATTTGTTCCTTTTTTGATTCTCCGGCTGAGTCTTCCCCCGAAGCCCCCCTGCTGCCCCCACTGGGAGCAGCAGACATGGCACGTTAATGATTCTCTTACCTTTCCTTTTTCCATGGCGTTTCGATTTTTTCCCCCTCCCTAGCAGATCGATTCTTATTTTCCCGGAAGGTGCGAAAAGGTGGAATACCCGCTCCTCAATCTTTCTCCTCAGTGACACACAATCCTTAGGCCCGGTTCACGGCCCCCCCCTCGGTTTTTTCTCCACTCATCCTGAGGCGGGGTTCCGGCCGATGATTCCCCTTTGACCTGACAGGCAACGAAATGTCCCCAACCGTTTCCCCTTTCTGGGTTCATCCCGCTTGACCCCTCATTTCGACTTTCCCCGCGGGCTTGCCTGAATAATTCTTTTCGGACTTTCCGAAGCGAAGGGTCTTAGCTCTTGGAAATCGACATGTTATGTAAAAGGAGACCGGTTCTCCCCTTTCCTTATGAGCCCCTCCAGACACGAGGATTCGTGCCGGATTTCGAACACCAATTTTTTCTGGGGAGTTGATTTTAGCAAAGCTTCAATTTTTCATTCACCGCCAGACGCGCTATGAGGCTTTCCCTAATACCGGCCCACTTTGTGGTTTCCCCTGTTTCCGTCGCTTTGCGTTTGTGGGAACTTTGCAGGATATCCTCGGCTTATCAAAGCCTTTACGCTTCCAATTTTTTCCGGCTCTTCCCTTCTCTCCCCCTGTGGTGCCTGCCGCGGACTCCCTCGTCTCCTTCTCTCTTTTCTTGGACCCCTTCCTTTGATGCCTTTGATTATTTGGTCCGTGTCTTTTTGCTTCTGGTTGTCGTTCCAGGAGACATATTGATCGCCCACCCTAGACACTGTCTCCCCACTCCACGTGACCCTGCACGTTCTTCCACGGCTCCCTTGGTGCTGTTTTTTTTGCAGGCAATAGCCATCGTCTTTTTTTCTTGCCTGTTTAAGCTCCCAGTTCCTGGATATCCCGTCTTACAGTTCTAATATGCTTGATCCGCTGGCCGCCCGCTGTCCTCCCGGCCCCCCCCTTTTCCCCCGTTGGAATCCTTCTTTTTTCCCGCGTTGCCAGCACCCAGCGATTTCCATTGGTCAGGTGTTCCGTCGGCTGTTTTCAGCGTTGGTTCCCGCCCCTTTTCTCTCAATTTTCGAGAGCACGATACATCTTTCTTTTGGCAGTAGCGGGGTCCCTCCACCTGCATCGGGTGATCCCTATCCTCTCTTTTTCCTCCCGTGTTGTTGTTGTTCTTTTTTGCTTTTTTTTCCCCGATCAAGGGAACGCGCGAATTTTCTTCGCCACCGTCCCCTGAACGTGCACGCAGGCGGAGGGGCTTCGGTTAGCGTTCACGGTTACTCATGCAGCCGACGTCGACCGGTTCTTTTTCCGTCTGGGATGGTCCCGCGGGTTTTCAAGACTTGTGCCCTTTTGAACCCGTTTTGTGTCACGGGTCAGACTCGAGTCATTCTTTTTCTTTTTGCGAGGCATTCGGCGGCGACCTTTTGGAATTAGGTTCCCTGTCTTCTCGCCTTGCCCGCGGGACGTTGCCTATTTAGACCCACCTCCCCCACAGACCAATAGATGGCGAACCCACCTATGCGGGGTAGTGGTAGGGGGGGACCCCGTGTCGCGGTGTCCGCCTTGTTTTCTTTTCCATTCATAGGCCCCCCCATGATAAATGGACATTTTCGTAAGAGACTCCCCCTCCCTGAATCCCGGCTCCCGTCCCTTGCATCCCTTTTCTTTTTTTCCGCCGCCGTCGTGTCTCCGCCGCCAGCAAACCTGCGCCTTGATCGAAGAAGACCACCTCTCTAGTTAGATTTCCCTCCGAGTGCCTGGTTCTTCCGTCACCTTTTTTCACTGCCCATTCACCTCTGCGGTTCAGGTTGAACAACCCAATGCGGTAGAGGCGCCACCCTCCCTTCTTAGCCCGTCTTTTATTGGGATTTTTTTTTGAATTTTTGCGGACATGCGCCGGTGGACCCTCTCACCTTTCTGAATCCCTCATACAGCCTATGGTCTTTTTCTGAAGTTCTCGCTTCCCTCCCTGCCGGGTCTTTTTCCCTGTCAGGGTTGACTTCGTTTGAAGAGCTACCCCCGTTCGGATATTAAGTATTGGGCCGGCTTTCATTATACGCAGGCCCGATGGTAAGAGTCCCCTGTTCTCTGGCCCCCCAGGATCATTTTTTCTGGTGCTTTTTCCCCGTCCCTCCATTTTCGACTCGGTTTAGATTTCATTTTTTTCCCGCTCGTTGATCTTGCCGCTTCCTTTTCTTGTGTGAGCGGCTCGGCCCTCGTCCTGGCGCCACATTTCTCCGGCCCCGGCCCCCATCCCCCGATTTTCGGTTGGGCGTTGGCCCCCCTTTCTGCTTGCGAGGATGAGCACTTTCTCTTCTCCTGAATTGACACGTGCTCCGTTCTCGCTGCCTGTTCAGCGGTTTTTGCCAATTAGCCTTCCCGGTTCATTTTTTTTGTTGACCCTGCCTTTTTGAACCCTCCTTGCACCCGGTGATTTTTTATTCAACTAACTGTTTTCTCGAGTCATCCCCCCCCTTCTCCAAGGCGAGCACTTCTTTTCCGCCACCCCCTTCCTCCACGAGGGCGGTGTTCCCCCCGCGCCCTTTCCTTCGTCCGTTTTTTTTATTTTGAGCAGCCCTCGCGTTTATCTGTTGCTGCGTGCTCATCCGTGGTCTCCTTGCCCCTGAGACTTTTCCACCGCCCTCTTTGCATATTTCAGCGCGTACGCCCCCCTTTGTTTCTTTTGCTAGCGGGTACCTATTTTCCCTTGCCGCCCCCATCCGCCCCATATCAGCTTTTTTGTCCCGAACTTGCTGTGGCCGTTGCGAACTCGATCCCCCTGAGTAGATTCTTTTCAGCACTCCGTCATTTGTTGACCTCCTGCCCAGTCTGCATTTTTCAACGTTGCGGTTTTCCAGAAGGTACAGGAAACACGACCGTGGCCGTTGCCCCGCGGGTCCCGGAATTCTCCCTGTTTCGTGTCCCGGATCCGCGACTCTTGTTTACCGGTCCCCATCCCGGTCTTGACGTTGGATACATTCCGCTCGGTTTTCCACCACGCTGAACCCGTCCCGGTCTATCTAGTAGCTTTCCCCCTGCGTTTTCCGATGGATGATTTCCGCCAGGGCACCCGTCCCTCTTACGACGCCCTCGGTTTGGTGTTTTCCTCCGACACCCTTTGAGTTCGACCCCTGGCCGCTTACTGTTTTGTCGAATGTCTTTTTTCGCAGCCTCCGGCGCAGAGGTTTCTTGATCCTTGCCTTGTGGTGATCTTTCAGCCTCCGTTGTTTTAGAGATCACCAAACTCTGGCCGCTGATCCCCTCCCACACGCTCCGCGTTTTGTTTCGGTCTTTTCCCTTCCCCTTGTCCCCCCATTTTCGACGCCTTTTTCGAAAATCAAGCTGTTTGCGGTCACACCCGGGCTTCGGGTCAGCTTTGACTTTTTGTTGCAAGGTTTTCGTCAGCCCAGACGCCCTTTTCCCGACCCCGAGAGCTCCCCCGTGTACTTTAGTTCCAGTACTTTTTGGACTTCGGAATGTCCCCGTTAGCATCCTGGAGATGGACACCTTACGCTTGCACTGCTTGTAAGCTTCGAACCGGAACACTGGGTGTCGTCTCCCCTTTAATTTTTCAACACGTTGCCCCCTGCCCCCCTTCGCGTGTGTTCTTATCCTCCCCCTTCAAAAACCGCGACACGGAACTTCGGAATGAAAAGATTCCGACCCCTGTTTTGTTATTCAATGCGTCCCTCCCCCTTTTCTCGAAGAGAGCCTTCCAGCTGGGAATCATGAGGTCCGCCCGTACACCCTCCATCTTTCTTTGTCGGGGCGGCGTATGGGAACATTTTTCCCGTCTTTTCTTCGTTACTTCCCTGCTACCCCTTTTTTCTTTTCTGACCTTCTGAAAGTATTTCCTACGAGTTCCCCTTCCCTTTGCGGCTGGTTTCTTCTTCGCGAGCATTTCGACGAGGCGTGCTTCAAGCCCGTCCGCGTTCTTTCCTCTCCGCCGATAAAGTACTGTTGGGGCGTACCCTGAGTGCCTGCGAGATGGCGATAGCCACACATCTCCTTGATGACCTCCCGTGGCCCGTAGGTCTAGGGTAACAATGTAGTTTTCTAGGCGTACATCATGCTGCACGGGCGCCGCCTAGAACGTTCTTTTTTGGTGCCAAGTTTCCTCTTCTCTACCGTGGCCCTTGTATTTTTTGCGCGAGCAGTGGCCACGCCACTCCCTCTAATCACGGATTGGATTTCTTCGGGCCTGTGCCTGACCCCACCGGTTCCCTCTCTCCCCCGAACCCTTTCGATCTGCGACACACCACGACTTTTTTCCTTGTTTTTTTCTGAGCCCGATACCTAACGCTCTTCCTTTTTTTCCCTTACTCTGATGTAGGTTACCCCTGCTCCCGCCCCCCATACCCGGTGGAGCGTCTTTTTCGTTTTTCCCGGACGCTATTAGGGCTTTTTTGACTACCTTGGCGGTTTCTATAACCGGATTGAAGGGTTTTAGTGATTCTTTTTCGACTCAGTAGACATTTAGGGCCATGTTATGGGGGGGCCGGCTGTAGTCTCCTTCAGGTCTTGCTTGAACTTCTTCTTTTTTCCAAGCCATAGGATGTCTGTGCCTCTTTTTTTGAGCAGCACGTCAAGTTAGCTTCCCCCTTGTCGACTTTCTCTTCACCGCTTAACTCCACCGTACAGTCCCGTTCGCCCTTCGCCTTCTTGCAATGCCAAGTGGGTGTCCTTTTTTTCCGCTTCAATCCGATTTCCTTTTTGTGGCCATATTCGGCCGGCAGTCCCTCGGCTCCCCGCCCCTCCGTTTACCCCTTTTTTCTCCGTTGCTTTTTCTCTGATCGGCGCCGTGTTTTTTTTTCTGCGGCGGACGCCACGGCGTCGACGAGACGAGCAGGTGGTTTCTGGTAGTGTGCTTTCTTTTGCTCCCCTTCTTTTTACGTAGCTCATGGTATCTTGGCTTCGGCGACATCACGCCCTCCGCCACACTTGTAACCCCGACCACGCCGGTCCGCCCAGGCGCCTGTTTGGGTATTTTTTTTTGGCTGCTCTCCCTTTGGCTTGCGGTTTTGAAGTTCCTCTGACTTACTCAAGGACGCCGCCGTGCCAGAGGCGCATCGCCAGGGCGTCCTGGCCTCCGGCTGTTTACCGTCCACACTTTTTCCGGGTTTTCCGTGGAACAGCCACTTCTGCACCAGAATCCCCGGGGGCCTCGGAAGGTTGTGCACCCTCTCCCCTCTTTCCCCGAGAGGGCCTGCTGTCCGTTTCGGTGGTCTACAGGGGTTCCTCGCTTTCACTTTTTGTCGCTTATCTCTTTCCTCCTCCTCGTTGTTTTTGAGTCTATTTTCCTCCCGCGGGCATTCCTGCAGTTCCTCAGGTCCTTCCCTTCCCTGAACTGGCATATGAGGGTTCCGCCCACGCTTTCTTCTGGAGCGCGTCGGTTAGGCTGACCTGGCACCCCCCAATGCGTTTCCCCCTGACCGGGACGTTTTTGGCCCATCGTTTTTTTTGTCCGCGGGGTTTACTGACGTGGCGCCTTGAACCGGGTTTTTTTTCAGGCATCTGCGGCAAGCTGCCGGAGCGGTTCCCAGCATTTCATTCTTCGAATTTCGATCGGTCCGCGGATGCTCTGCAGGTCCTTTTTTCTTACTCTTTTCGATTCGCCCACCGCCCAAGCCAAGGACTCTTCTCTGAACGGCGGGGTAGTTGGGGGCCTTCCCCTTGTGGTCTCTGCGGAGGTTTGCCTCACCCCGTTGCCCCCCCTGTTTTAATTTCCGCCTTGCCCGCGGCAGAACCCGTTCTTCTCAACCCCACTCCCTTTTTTCGTCGTCGCGTTTGGCGTCGCGCATACCCCTCGGTTTTTCGAAGAGACCGCGATTATCCAGGGGGTTGCGGGGTATCAGCCTTTGAGGCTGCTCGCTATTGCCCCACGTACCGTTGAAGTTTTTCTCCTCCCCCTTGAACACCCCGGGGCGTAGCTGGCTGCCATAAAGGCTCGCTAGCTCGGTTTTTCCTTTTTTCGTCCGGTGACTCGTTAGTCCCCCGTCGCGCTCGATTGAGTGTTTTTTTCCTTACACACCCTTCGGATCCTTCTGAAATCTCGCTTTCAAGCCCCTGAGGTCCGGGCCCGGTCCCCTTCTTGTTTCATGTGCCCGTGCCGGCGTTTTTTTTTTTCCGAGCGACTGCCCCTTCGGATACCTACCTGGCCGGCGGAAATTAGCAGGCCCGCTTTTTACATAGTCATCGGTTGATGACATCGAGTTTCCCCTATTTTTTGCGCTCCCGGGCCTTGTAAGGTGCTTGCCTTTTTCCTCGCCCCCCTTATCGCTGTAAACTGATCGTAGTTTTTCCAACTTTCGGTTTTTTGTACAGGGCCTTTGCGTGGAGTCCCGTTCCCCCTTCTCCGAGGTCTTGTGTGACCTTGGCTCCCCACGCATCCCTGATCATATTCTCATTTTTTAGTGGCGTTGGCCCTTTCCTTCCGTTTTTGTGCGGAGGAATCATCAATTGGACAATGTTACACTTCTCGCTGCTCCCGTTGTTTCCTATGGGTGACAGAAGATTTTTTGAGCCCCTCTATTTTTACGCTTGTCACCTCGGCAACGTTTTCCCTTTTTATCCGCTCCCTTTCGTCTCAGAGTTCCCCCCCTCCTTATTCCCGTTTCCCGGTCAGTTACTCGCGGCGGCTCCCTCGCAGAGTATGGCCTGGATCGCGCCTCTTCCTTTTTCCCTTTCGCGTTCGAAGTCCTTGTGCGTTTGAGGGAACCGAACAACTCGTTCCTCCGTTTGCTCCGTTCAGATCCCCCGGGTAGCAGGGTTCGTTGTAGTCAGCATTGACCTGCCCGCCGCCCCAGACAACTCGACGATTTCCCTGCTTTGCTTTTACTCGTTATTGCCCTGCGCGTTTTGCTCTCTCCCGTCGTCACATCGCGGCGCTGAACTGTTTTCCAAGATGGTCATTCCCTATACGTTCCGTTTCGCGGTTTTGCTCGCCGGACCCCTCTTTGGTCGTGGAACGCGGTGTCCTGCGCTCCTCACCATTTTTTTTAATTCTCGGGCGTCCTTGTATGTTGGGTTTTTTTTTTTTTATTTTTTTTTTTTTTTTTTTGGTTTTTTCTTTTTTTTTTTTTTGTTTGTTGTTGTGGTGGGGTGGGAAGACGTGCAATTTTCCTTTCCCCTCCCTTTCCAGTACTTTTTTCACAATTCCCGCTAGGTCACCCTGTCAGTGGCGCCGGTCAAGTCCCTCTTCTTTAGAGTAGTGACTTCGTCGGTGGCGATTCTTTTGGGCACCGCCCTGACGACTCTGGTTGACCGCCGACCCCCGGTTGGTTCGTCCCCCGGCGCTCCTTTTGGTCGGTCCGTCGGTGTCAGCCGCCCTAACGCTCGAAGCTCGCGCAGTGGCTTCATCTGCAGTTTTGTTTTCCTCTTTTCCTCCCGTTGTTGAGCGCGCCTCCCCACGGAGGCCGCTCCTATTCATCCCACATTTGCGTGTGTTTCTGCCGGGCTTTCTTATGGTACCAACCAGGTGCGCCATGGCGACCCCCCCACTAGTAGGCGTAAACCCGGGAGTCCTTTCTCCATTTGCCTGTTGCCCGGGGGTTTCCCTTACCCTTCTGACGCGTGCCGAGCGCTGGACATTTTTGACGTTTTCGTTCAGCACGGTGGTGAACCCTATGCGACATGTACGCTTCGTTTCACCTCTTTTCTCCTTCAACCGGACGGGCCACGCTCTCGCTGGAACTCCACCCGTGGTGGCTTCTCCTCTTCCATCTTTCGTGGCCAGGGACTTGTGTCCTTTGCCCTGGGCCAAACCGCGCCTGGAAATTTTTTTTTTTTTGTATTTCCCCTTGTACGACAGGGTGTCTGGGCGTTTTGATCGGCGACGATACTCGCAACGCTATGGTAACGTAATCGAGTTCGTGCCCCTCCCACTTCCTTAAATCTGTTCGTCTGGTTAGCGACGTACTTCTTGAAAGGAGCACTCTGCCCTTCCCATTTTCGGAAATTTGATGCCTTTTTCTTTTTTACGTTGAAGATTGCCTTTGTGCCACACGGCTGCTTTTCCGCGATAGATCCGCGATGGATTGTTCTTAGCCTGTTCCGCGGGTTTTTTACCCCGTAAGACAAATAGTCAGTTAATTTTTCAAGACTTTCTAGAGATTCTGTCTGTTTCCGGCGATTCTCATTCCCCCCCCCCCCCCTAGTCTGATTTTCCCCGTCACCTTGTCGCTTTGACTGTCCCCACTGTCGGGCTGCCTCCTTGACGTATTCACTTCTTCGCTGCCAAAACGGGAGATTAGCCAATTTATCTTCCCTTTTCCGTTTAGGTTCTCTACCCCCCCGTTGAGGTGAAGAGTGCTTTTTATGGCCAGCCAATCCGCTTTACCTGAAATGTCGGTATGGAGTCTGACCAGGTTGCACCCTCCCCCCTACCTCGTTTCTTTCTGCGATAGAGACCACCCCCCCGCTGAACTTGCTGCGAGCACCGTATGTGTCTTTCACGATCCTTGAGGCGGTTGCCGGCCGATGATTTTCGGTTGACCCCTGCTGACTTTCACCGCAAATCCATGACTTTTTTGAGCCGTCCCTCGATTCCTCGGTTCATCACGATGGCCCCCAAGCCTGGCCTCTTTCCATCTCGATGCACAGCTTTGCATTCCTCCGACAGCGAATGAGGATCTTCCGCTTGTTTCACGTTGACATGTGGCCTCAAGGGCCTGCTTCTTTCAAATCCAGGGCTGAGCCCTTCCCTCCGAAACCTCCCCCCTTCTTCGTTATTTCGTTGAGCCATGCCTGGCCATAGATTGACCGTTTTTTTCTCGTCAATCACCGCTGACTTTGCCTCACAAGACCTGATTAGAGAGCTTTTACCGGTCCGCCGATATCCCAGTGTTTTTTTCCCTTTGTTTCTCAGTCCCCGAGCGTACGTTGGTTTATAGCGGCTTCACATAATCGGTTTTTTTCCCCCCACTCGCCGTAATCATTCTTGCGGTTTCTCGCCCTTTCCTTGGTTATGCTGGCGCCCATCCTTCCGACGAACGACGCGTGATTGTTTCACTTTTTTTAGCTTGGGATCTTCTCGTCGCGATCCCGAGTTCCCCTTGTTTTCTCCGTGTCCCGAGGGAGAAATCCCCTCCCCCGCTCTCAATAAAGGACATGCCCCAATACCCCCCGCAGCTCAACCCCAGGCGCGTGTAATTGGTTGTGGGATTTCGGCCGTTCCTCCCATCTAGGCTGTTCCGGCATGCCTTCCCTCCCTCTCTTGACTTTCTCATAATGCCTTTCGCCGACCTTTATCATAGTCCCCGTCAGGGATACAGCTGACGCACTTTTCTTGACCCAAGTGACCCCCCGGGTACATTTCCGCCCTTTCTTCATCCAAATCTTTGACCCCGGCCCCCCCCCAGATATTCCCCCCCCTTCCCCCCGGTAGGGCCGTAGTCAGTGGACCTGTGCACTTCCGCCCTGCTTGCCCTCCGCGTTGTGTCGCCAAACGCTATGCTTGTTCAGCCCCCCCTTTTTTTATCACCCTGTCTACTTTTTTTCTCTTTCCCACTTCCTGGTTGCAAGATCTTGCCCT
>Ga0179591_1351861_pt1 | contig 17662 bp, 17 predicted proteins | sample CZOMad2_1_08_16f_FD_182891 | JGI IMG/M metagenome (GOLD analysis project Ga0179591, IMG submission 182891) | Vadose zone soil fungal communities from Angelo Coast Range Reserve, California, USA - CZOMad2_1_08_16fungal (PacBio error correction) | ecosystem: Environmental > Terrestrial > Soil >... | reverse complement strand
TCATGCGTCGAGTTCTTCTTCTCCCTTCCTCAACGATTATTTAACTGGCGATGTGTTTCGAAATTCCAACCCCTTCAACTCTGTATCCCCCACCCACCTACCAACCCCCCCCTACCCTCCTGTCCCCCCCAAGTGGTATTTTTCTCGTTTTTGAAAGTGTTTTTGGTTATTTTTCAGTCCGTGAGGGACAAGGGTAATGCAAAACCTTGTATTAGCCCTCCTGACGGTAGTGTAGGCGCGGTCACTCTACCCTGCCTTCCTCATTTAACTTCGGCAGTGAATTTTGAGCGTCTAATGACTTTTTTGCTCTCCTCTTTTTTGTAATCAGTGCCTTCTGATCTTTCGGTGCCCTCCCCAGATTTTGTTCTAGAGGCTGTTTTCGTGATTGTCTTCTTCCCCTCCATGCTCTTCGCTAGACCCCCTGCAACACACAGTTAGACTCCTCCCCCTCTGCTCTGATGACCTTCTCCCTCCATTCTTTCGAATAGGGTCCGCCATTGTCCCGATGACCAGTAGTGACCCTTCTTGTCAATTTTTACCCCGCTCATAGGTTACTTCCTCCCTTCTCAGTCAGGCGCGTGTAAACTAGAATTGATCCCTCTCCTTTATTTTCCCTGGAGACGTTGAAGAGAAAAAATTACCTGGTGGAGACTACCTCTTTTGAATCCCCTAGAGCCAGCACCCCTCATCCGCTGGGCCTCGTCACGCCGCCCTTTCCTTTTTTTTCTCCCCAAGGTAGCGCTTGCGATGTCTGTCCCCTGTTTTAAACAGCGCCCTTTTCCACCTTTTTGCCCCTGCATGATGTATTCGATGTACAGGGCCCCCACACTTTCCCTCCCTTTTTTTCTTTCAGTAAGACAGTCGCCAGTTTCTCCCTCAAGTCTCATGGTCCTTGCAATTCCGCGATTCGTTTGGTCCTTCCTCTTCCCAGCCCCCAGAATAACCTGTGTCCTTCTTTCTTATTCATCCTCAGCGCCGCCTCTCCTGAGGAATAGTGTATTTTTTTGTCTATAACGAATCCTGTGCCGTCCTTTTTCCTTGGGTTACGCATTTTCATGTCGTGAGTCCTGGCTGGTGGCTGCCAGGTTTCCCGACCCCCTTAGTTTCTCTATGGACAGGAGTGCGATACGGCTTTCCTCCCCCCTTTTCTCCATTTAATCTAGGAAATGGCTTTCCTCTCCCGTTCTATGTTTTTCCTCCTATTCCAACACCCCCCACTCGCGATAGATCTCCGACAACTTTCAAAACAATTTTTTCCCCTCCTGCTGTTGACTTTTCCAGGACTTGCTGTCCCTCCCTTCTTTGGACCCATAACTCTGCGACGGCTGCTCATTCATAACTTCATCTACCACCCCCCTTCCTTTTCTATTCTCCGGGGTCAACGAACCCACGGCCTGGATGTTTTTCTCATCTCGTTTGACCCCCGCGTTCGTAGTCTTCCCCGTGCCCTCATTTTTTCTCGGCTCAACTACTCCATTTACTTTTCGAACCTCCGCTCCCCTCTTTCCCTCGAATATCGAGTTCCGGAAGATCCCCTTTTTTTTAACTGGCGGTCAAACTACGCCGCGTTTTCCCTCAGTATGTAGGTTCCTTCAATATACCCCCTTTGTGGTACCCGGCTTGTAAGTCCTGTCTCCTCTCCTTCGTACTGAGTTTTTTCCCAATCCACAGGGGCCGGGGCGCCCCTCTCCGCCTTTCCTTTCTCCCCTGCGTCTACGCGACAATCCTCTTGAAATTGCACCCCCCTCCCCCCCCCCCCCTTTTGTTTGTGGAACTGAGCTGTCGGCTTTTTTTTCATTTCCTCCCTTGTCTCCATTGGCAAATCGAATTTGCATCAAGTATCTTTCTTTCTTTTCCCATTATTGCCCCTTAATTTCCTGATTTTAGTTCTTTTGCACGCTGCTTCGCATGAAGATACTCCCCGTATGTTGCCGGGTCTTCACTCTATTTTTTAGAATTTGTCCTCCCTGGCTGAACCTTTGCAGTTTAGTGACTCCCAGTCCCTTCCTTTCCCTTTCTGATGTTGGGTATCGTCCTTGCTTGCCTCCCCTTTCGTCTTTTTCCTATTTCCCGGATTGTGAAAAAAAATGCTTTTCAATCTTCGTTGCCCTTCCCATTTGAAGGCATTTCTGTCCCCCCAAATCACGCACTGTTAACCCCAATCATTCTCGATATACTTTTCTTCCCCGTTGTTGTTTTGCTTATTCCCGAGTTTTTTTTACTTTTTAGGAACAATAACCGCTCCAACTCCTTATTTAGCGCCCCTTTCTTTTCTTTCCCAAAGAAATCAGTCCGTCCCATCTTCATCCGAGTTCAACCCTCTGGACCCCCTCCCCCATCCCTCATGAAACACATCTTGAACGTTTTGACATTCTAGCCCCCTTTTATCTCCCCAGTCCCCTGCTGGCACAGTATTGCATTTAAGAACATCCTCTCTACCCCCCCTAATCGGCGGAGATTCCTGCTTTCGGAAGCCGCGCTGGAAATTTATCCACGTCAGAAAGATCATACGTTGACGGCTGCAAAATTAAGATATGATCTTGTCAACTGAGCTTCGATTTCGCAATGTTATATCCAAGCTCCCGCGAATTTGCTTTTCACCCCCTCCCCCCGCGCAGGTTTCTGATCTTTTTCGCCTTTTTTGCAGCGGAATCCTCCTATGATCAAGTCCCTTTTCTATTCTAACCTTGGTGCGGTGAGACTTCTTGCTCCAGTACACTCCTCCCCCTAATCTTAGGAAAGCGTAACTGACACTCTCCCCTCCTCCCCCCTTTACTTACTTTTCCTCTCTAATTTTTGATGCAGTTTCAGTCCACCCTACTTCCCACCAGAAGAGTTCTAGCCGCGCTGTCACCGCTCCACCTTCTCCCCCTTTTATAAAGCCTACGAAAATCTTCCTTTCCCCGTTGGCGAATCTCGGGGTTTTCCACCACTCTTTCTTCTTCACCAATTTAAGTTGCCGATTGAGCAATCTTCCGGCTTTAGATCTCCGTCCGACACCTATTCTTCCCTATTGAAAGATGGCACCCTCCCCTTGGTGCATACAGCCATTATTTCTCCCCCTTTCCTCCCACTCCCTTACACTTCCCTGTGCGTCCGATCGCCCCTATACTGAGCTGTTTGCAGTTTCCCCGTCTGTCAACCCGTACGAGGACACGTTTTTCCACTCGGTCACCAACTCACTCCCGCTTCTCGTCCGAAAAATCCATGCGTCCCTTCCCCCCCCAGCCATCCTTCGCTCGACGCCTTCCCTTCCCAAACTCTCATCGGCCGACACTTGGCTACCGCGTTAAACCCCCCTGGAAGCGCCGGCCACAGTTCTTTCCCCATTCAATATTCATTGGACGGCGTTGGATAACTACTCGAAGTTTCCCCATTTTCTCTCCTCCGACGATGAGAAACCCCTAAAGTGAGTTCCTGCAATGCATGCAACCCCCCCACTTTTCCTCTTTGGTTCTCTGGAGCGGATGCGATCTATTTCCCCTTCCCCACCTCTTAATGGTTTGGGAATGTAAGCCCCATCTTCCTCCTTACCCTCCCCCGGTGATGTCAGTTTACCATGCAGTTGAGCATGAGCCCTCTCCTTTAGGGCCTTTTGTGCCTAACTGAAAAGACTTCTCTTTCCGTTAGCCATGCGGCCTGCGGTTCTCTATCCTTCTGTACCTGCTGTAGTCATTCCCTTAGACAAAGTCTATGTGTTAACCTTCCATTCCAGTCCAATCCACAAGGAATATTTCTGTTACACGCGCTGCTGCTCTGTTCGCCCCAGTTCCCCCTCTTTTGCGGAGATGGTAAAACCTCTCCCCTTTACTGTACCCGACCTTTCTCCCAGCCTGCTTAGCAGGATTTGCGGCGGTCTCCCCCCCCCGTGTTTTCTGACCTAATACCCGGGCGCCGTTTCTTCCTCTCCCCTTATTGATCGTTCTAGCGCTTTCCCTTTTCTTTTTCCCGCCAGCACGTGACTTGCAACTTGCCTAGAGTCTTCTCACCCTCTTACTATTTCCCTTAATGGGGTTTAAATAGAAGCGTCTCGGCCATGAATTTTCCCGTTCCTTTCTGTCCCTCCCCCGGTCACTAGAGCCGCTCAAAGCAGTTCCTAAGGTAAGTAGTGATTCGTTAGTGATATTGACATCTTTACACCCCCCTTTCCGTACGTTTATATTCCCTTTTCCTTTTTCCTTTTTCTTTTAGGTTGATGACCCCCTGGACCGTGTGAAAACGCTACCCCCCCCAACTTTCACCCTCCCCTTATAGAAGACTCGCCGGTGATGTATTTCTTTCTTTCATTTTTTTTTCGGGTTTGTGCGGCCATCTAAGCTCCTTAAAAGCGGTGATAGAATCCGCCTGTATTTCTTTTCTCTTTCCCATCCCAGTTGTTTTTTTCTTCGTAGATGCGGCGCGTGCTGCCACTCTCCCATCTTTTTTAAATGGTTAGATTATTTAATTCATGCCCCCTCGTCCCCTTTTTCACCCCCCCCGCAACAAACCCCCTGACTAAGAATACTCACGGGGCGCTCTGGCTTTTAAGTTTTTTGATCGTTGTAAGGGAGGTTCATCCGGATTTACCCTTCCCTCCTTCCCTTTCCTTGAGTCTTTCACCTTCCTGAAGTTTTTTGAGCGGTAACTCGACATTCACCCCCCCTACTCCTCCCTTTTCCTTTTCCCCGTTTAGACTTCACTTGGTAGAGAAGTCGAGGCATTCCTCGAGGCCCCGCCAGCTTCTTCTCCCTGACCCGAAAATTTCCGGAGGGTGAGAAGGACTCGACAATTGAATTCTTGTCTCTAGTCTTTTCTAACCCCTCACCTTGAGTATATGACCAATTTAACCCCAATCACAGGGTTCCTTAATCCAGATTCCCTGGTCTATTCCTCCCAGCCACCGTCGTCTCGTCAGATCCTTCCCTTTCCTCGGGCCTTTGGGGCTCACTTATGTTCCCTCTTTCATTTCCGATTGAAATTTTCCCACCTCTTCCCTTTACCCTTGAGCGCCAGCAGTTCTGTTTTGTAAATGCTTTCACTCTGTTTGCTGTCCTTTGCCGTGTCAAACGTCCGCCTCCCCAATTTCCTTCTTCCCTCTATGTCATTTCCTTCAGGACCTTCCGATCCCTCTTAGTTTTCTGTTCCGACATTGTAGTCCCCAGTTCGGATCCAAAAATGTTTCATTCCCCCTTTCTCCGAAGGCTAATGCCTTGTCAACATCTTTCTTAAAAATTTTGTACGGCTGACTAGTATTCGGTTCAGGCCCATCCGCTTTTGTTTCTTCATACCTAGCTTACTTGCTACCCATGTTTCCGACAATGTAATTAATTGCCTTTTCTTTGCAGGTCCGCGCTTAGGGCCCGTCAGCGTTCTTCTACTCCCCCCTGTGTGTGAATTTTCCTTTTTTTTCCTCAGCCTCCATCTCTATCCATATTGCGTGTTTTAGCCTCATTTGGAAGAGATCCTTTTCTGTTGAGAACTTCTCTTCTTTTCATGTGCGGCGAACAGGCTGATGCGTTTTTTTCATCTGGGGCCCTTATCTAGGCGAAAATGCTTTCTTTCTCCTTTTGCGGGCGACCTCTTCGCAACCGTCTTGATGCTTGGGAGACTTTTTTGAATGCTGATTTTCGAACTGAATTCCTTTGTCCCCCCTCTAATTTTTCTTCTTCTTCGTCCAACTCAATCACTCCCGCTTCTTCTGATCGTTTTAAACACGTTCTTTGCCTCTTTTCAGCTTTTTTCCCATGGGAATACGGCGTGGTCTTTCCCGCAGACACGAGGTAGTGTTTTCCCCTGGTCCAATCTGCGCCTTGCTTTCTTCCAGATTCTTCACTCTCCCTCCCGAAAGGGAGTTATCCGGCGGCCCAACACTGAAAATTCTAGTAAGGACTGGCTGGAATCGCGTTTTTTTTCCAACAGTCAGCCAGCGCACCTTTCATTTTTTCGTATTGATTTCAATTCTTGTAATTGTATTGACAAGAGACGCGAGTCTCCTCGACTCTCCTACGTCTTGAGGAATCCACGGGTTAGACCTTTTTTTAGACTTGAAGTGACACTTCCGCGCGGGACGGGGGCACTTTTTTCCGAGTCCCCCAATTTCTCTTTTTTTTGTAAGGCCTGGTGCCATGTTGCTCTCCGCCTTTTTCCTTCAACATCCCAAGTTTTTTCCCTGATTCCTTGACTGATCACTAGGAGTTTCCTTCCCCTCCTCGGCAATATAGCTTTTTTTTTCTCCCTTCCAATCTCGGTTCAGTTAGAAGTACCCTTACCGGGTACTTGCAATCGAATCTTTTTCAGTCCTCTCTCTATCATGTTGAAATTTTGTCCGGTCCACGGCTGATTGACCCTTATTTTTCCCTGCGCGTGATTCGCTGCTCACCCGATTACTTTTTACAGGTTCCTCGATGGATTGTCAAGATTTGAACCTTTCTTTCGTATTTTCCCCCCCTGAACTTAAGTTTGTTGGTGTATTCGTTACTGTGTTCATCACTCTTTTTTTCTCTTATTTTTGACGTTCCCTGGACTGTTGCAAAGCACCGAAAGAAATTTTGGAGCTACTCCCCCTTTTCCTTAAAGATTGCCGGTGTGTACATGGTGCATACCCCCCGACATTTCGAACCCCTCTATTCTATAACCCTATATTTTAATAACCAGTTTCTTTTGTGATCGACCAGCTTTAAATGTTTCTTTGTGTTCGGAAACACCATGCTGCAACCTGTTCCCCCTCCCCCCCTTATTTTTCTCTGACCTTTTCAGGTGTTTTCCAGCATCCTCGTCCCCCCTTCCCCGCTCAAAGTACTCACTACACCAAATGATGATTTGTTCTCTACTTCCTTCTCCCTTCTAGCACTGCTTTTACCTTCCTCAACTTATTCGAACATTCCGCGGGGCCGAATTCTTCTCCTGCCTTCAACTCTCAATGCCGCATCCCATCGTACTCTCCTCCCCCTTTTGAAACTAAGTAAGATAATTAGAATTCTTAAGAGCCAGTTATTACTTGCAATTTAGCGTTTGATTACGTCCCTCCCGGAGGACCTACCCCTCCCCTACTCCCGTGATATTTCCGGGCTTTTTTCGCGTAACTTTATTTCTGCAGCGCCTATTGGGTCGTGTTCGCAATCCCTCCTTTCTCGTAGAGCCATTCTACAAGCCGTACCCCTTATAGTCTTCCTTCCCCGTCTCTAGCTCCCCTCTCCTCTTTCCCTTCAATTTTTCCGTCGACCCGGATAGAAAAAGATATTTTGCCGCAACCTCTCCTACCTCTTTTCTTGATTTTTCAAGACAGTACAAATTGTCGGCTGGGAGCTCCTACGACCCCCTTCCTTCCGTGGCGACTCCGGCCGTCGTGGTCCACCCCTTATTTCCCCCCTAAAATTCTGTGTGTATACGGATAAGATGCCTGGCTTTCTCTCTTCCTTCCTACGCATACGCAGTCTCCTCTTTTCTTTATTTGAAAAGACGCGTTAGGGTTTTTGCAATAGCCATCCGTACTATCCTGGAAGCAGATGAAAATTCCAACAGTTTTTTGCATTTGTGTTTGGGTTGTAGTCTAGCTCCTCGTAGATGTCTTTTCTTTCTTCGTTGTCCATAGTACCGGTCTATGTCCCCCCTAATTCAGTTCTGTGGAAAATCGCTCCCCACCCCTCTCCCCGTAATAGTTGCTTTGAAACCCTGGTCTGCAAGGAGAACTCTTTTCGTCCCTTTTCTTTCCTCCCCGGAACCGCTCCTCAGCCTGGCGCGCCACAGGCCTGTAAGAATCCTTTTTCTCCACACTTGAATCGCTTCACACCACCCCTCATGCTTCCTGCTACGGCGGTTTTTGAGGATTACCTTTAGAACCCCTTTCTGTCCTTTCCTCTGGACGCTGCGGCCAACGTTGCGCTGCGCCCGTCCAAGGACTTCCCCTGATTTCCATTAGAATGTCTTCCTCTTTCTCGTATGCTACATACAACACCTTGAAGTTTTTTTCCTTATCCCTTCATCCCTCCGTACTTCCCCTTCGGTGCTGTGACCCTTACGTTTGCTCCCTTCCGGAGAGACTCTCCCTTCATTTGGATCCCGTCACTGCCTCCTTTTTCTTCTTGATCCCCAGGCTAGCGGTTTCGAGAAGGGACATTCTATTCATTCCTCTCCCAATTCATAGTTTTTGAGAGCTTCAGTTTTACCTCCCTTTCCCCCCCTTCCCTCAACCCACAGTATTTCTGTGCCCCGTCCTGTTGGGATTCTCAATGGAGCTGGGTAAACTTTTACCTCTTCACTTCAATCCTAATATTGAGCCCTGGCTCTTCCGCCGGTTGATGTCTCCTCTTTTTTCCTTTTAGGACCCCCGTCAGTCTCTTCCTCGGTCCCGTTCTTGGTGTTTAGCGCTTGTGGGTTAGTAACTCCTCGAGGCACGAATAAAAACCGTGCCCTTGTTCCCCTTTCCCCCCCCCTCCTGATCCGTTTTTTTCTGGGGGAAACTTACCTAGTCGCCCCGGTATGGGAAGTTCTTGCACCCCCCCCTTTCCCTTATGCTCTGCAATAAAATTAACTGCCTAGGTACGTAGTCGGGTATTCTCTTTCCCTTCCTCTCCACCCATCAGGAAGAAGATCCAGCCTTTCCCCTCTGTTTTTTTTTTAACCCCCTTCGAACGTCTCCCACCCACCCCCCATGTTTACCAAAATCCTCTCTCATCCTCCTGTAGTAGTCTTTCGGCAGTTATTTTTGATTGAATGATCCCTCGAGGCCGTGGTCCGTTTTTCGAAGACGCACCTTTCAATATGGTTGTCCTCTCTAGACTCTCATCTTTTGGACCCCTTCCTCCGTTTTTTTTTTTGAGTCTCCTCTTCTTCTTGCTGCGTGTTTCTCGCAGACTCATTATCTTTGCACCGGTCGATCTTTTCTCCCATACGGCACACGGCCCGCTTCCTTCACCCAACCCCTACAACAACAACTTGTTCACCCTCCTCCTACCTTGCTCTTCGTCATCTTTCCCCCTTTTGTAGTGGAGTTTCACACGCTCAAGTTACCCTCCTTCCAACAGGAATTGATTCTTTTCTTCCCCCCCCTTCCTGACGGGTTTTCCTCTTCCCCTATTTTCCTTCCCCCCTTCACGTTCAGGCACTACTTCGGCAATGTGCCAGCATTTTCTCTTCTATCCTTAAGTGGGTTGTGGAAGCACTTCCGATGCAGGCCCTTTATAGGAACGTGTTCCTTCACCAAGGGGGGGTTTTCCCCGTGCCTCTTTTGGAATTGGTGCGGAAGCCTACTTCGTTCACCTTTGTTTTGGGGAACCCCCCTGAGCGTTGTCATCGAGTCTTCCTTCCCCCCCCCCCTTTCGCGAAGACCACGCCAAAGGAACCTTTCCCGCCTATTCCCCCCCCCCTCTGACCGTGGTCTTCTCCCCCTTTTTTTTTTTTACCTGAAAGTCCTGCGCATTCCAGATCCTTCCTTATGCCGGGCTCAAAATTGACTGGTCGTGGCCTCCAAAGTTTTTCCATGTTTTTCTGATTTTTTCGCGGCCCTAGCCCCCGTTTTTCCTTGCCTTCAGGCCTCTGCGAGTTTTACCGTCGCATATGCGTGTTTATGCCCTTTCCTTAATGAATGTCAGCTCCCCCAACCCCTTGGCGAACGAAACGGCATGACTCATGCCCTTCTTTTCCTCCTCTCCACGCATACGAACTACACCAGCCGTCTTTTCCCCTCTGAATACCCTGCGACCGAAACTGCAGTGTCTCCCACAGTTTTACCACAGTTTCGGACGCTTGCATTTTCATCGTTGACCCTCAACCCCCCCCTTCCAACTGTTAGTGAAGGCATTACTCCGCTCGCTCCAGGCTTCAGGAAATGCGGGCACATTTTCCGACTGCCCCAATCTGTCCCGTTCTCCCTCGTTCTTGGGACGTCAGCGTACAGGCGGACCTCTCAAAGTTTACCTTTCGTTTTTTTTTTCTATGTATCATACAGCGCCGCTAAGTCCAGATTCTGTTCGCCTCTTGTTCCCTGCTGTACATGCGCACAGGACGTCCCCCCGGCTCGTCATGTGCGGCGCCGGCTGCTTCTCCCTTTTTTTCCTTCACGCGTAGATATTTGAATGTGGGTGTCTCTCCTTCCCGGGCTCGATTTTTAGCTGCTTCTTTTCCCTCCTTTTTGGTCATTTCTGTTCGTCCCTTCCCAGGCGATGGCCTCGCAATTTTTTTCTTAACCTCCTCCCTCAAATCGCGCTAGCGAAACACTTTTGCCTTTGCCGCTTGGCTTCAAGGGGACTCATCTTTCCTTTGTATGCCGAAAGGCCCTTCTTGTTTCCCCCCCCCCAATCAATGGAACTCTGCCGGGGCCTTCCCTTCCACTTGTCGAACCAATATTAGGCGGCAAACTCCATCCTTTTAAGGGAATTGCTCTCTAACGGCGTTTTTGGACCCGTAGTCTTCGCCCAGATGGCTTCCATTTTGAGTAGTCTTTGCCCATCTTGAACCTTTTCTATGAAAAGCGCTTCAATCAGATAACTCTCCCTAGTGCGTCCCTTCCTTTTTTTTCCCTAGTCCCTACTTTGAAAATGAAGCAGATGCGCTCCTTTTTCCTTCGCGTTCCTTCAATATCTAGGCGGCTTGTAGCCTGGCTCTCATTTGGCAGTACTTTGCCCCCCTACAAGTCGCCAGACGTCCTGATTGATAATCGAGTTGTCCTTCGTACCTCTAAACGAAATACGCCCTTTTTTTTTTTTAGTGAACGGACCCTTTGAGCTTCGACTTTCCTCCCTGTCCTCCTGGAAATAGAAGACTCCTTTTCAGAATCCCACGCGTATCTTCCCTTCCCCTTCCTTTCACCCTTCCCAATGGAGTCGGTTTGCCGCTTTGTATATTCACTCTCCTGTTCTCTTTCTGAAGATCAGACGCTTCGTGGAGTCCATTGTCCCAAGCTGGTCGATGCAAAAATTCGCTCACTTGCTCAGTCTATTTATCTCAAAGCACTACTCTCCTGTGTGTATTCGTTACTTTGCTGTACTCTTTTTCTTTCTCAGTTGTGGCGGAATGCAACTTCCCTCCTTCCATTTTAAGTCCCCTATTGCTCAAGTGTTGAAGAGTGTTTTAATGCAACCCCCAACTCCATCACTTGCCCCAATCTGAGGATATCTATAATTTTACCTATCAGTTGTGGTTTGGGTTGTGTGCGACTCAATTCCTCTTCCCCCTTCTTCTTGGGTCAGAAAAAACTTAACCACTTGATCCCCCTCCTTTTTCCTAGTCCCTTTCTTTTTGCCAAATAGAAGGAAACAGAAAAGATGGATCAGAAATAATTCAACCCCCTGGTCTCCCTTCATTTCAGCACTCGCCTGTTGAGTTTGTTCCCACATCGCCCATTATTGGCCAACGACGCGCCTTTTCCTCACATTTCACGAAGGGAGGAGTCAATCATACGCAGCTCTGTCCAACTCTAAAGCCCGTCCTCGGACTCCTTTACGGTAAGAATGTCCAAGATACTACATTCTGCCAACCATCCTATTCCTCTTTTTTCCTTTCTGCCCAGAGGACTTCGACTGACCCTTGAATTTTCACCTCCTGCTCCATGTGGGTCATCTCCGGCTTGCTAGGTCCTTCCTCGATTCTACCCGTTCCCGGGGAGCGGCTTTTTGCATGCCGCTTTTTCCCCCCCCCCCTTTTTTTAAGTACGCCAGCGTCGAGCAAGGCCCCCCATCCTTCAACCCTATATCCCCTGCGAACTTGAAAAGCTCCCCTGCCCTCCCTTCGTTTTTCCACAGTGTTTCAGAGCAGTAACCCTCTCCCCTTCCTCCCCCCCCTCAGTTATCAACACTCTTCCCCATCCTTTCCCCAATTGGGCCAGTCTACATTTTAATGTTCCGCGTGCTGGTCCTTCCCCCTGCGTTTTTTAAACCCCAACCGCGATCTCCAATTCCCTTTTATTTGTTGCCGCGTGAGACATAGCCTTTTTTTCTTAGAGCCGGGAATTAACCCCGAATCGGAATCGTTCCAGGCGGCACCCTACGCTTTCCCTCCAACCGAGATGGTTGGCCTCCACGCTGTTAAGGCCCCCCCTTTTTTTGCGTTGGAATCGCCGGGTTTTTTTGTGCTTTTGAACTAATCAAGGCAGATACCTGCGAGTTCCCTTCCTTCCTTTTCTCAACGGCTCACCCAACTCAAAGATCATTCGTTGCGCCATTTTTTCCGCCCCCGACTCCTCCTCCCCACTTCTTCTCTCGCGACGCGTCTTGAAAAATCTCCGCAAGCCGTTCACTGCATCAGATCCCCTCCACCAAAAACCGTACGTAGCTTGACAAATCGTTCTACCCACCGAAATATTTTTTCCTTTTCCTCATTTGCGGCGATGGGATAATACTACGACTTCATGTGATGCTGTTTTTCGTTTTTCACCCCTCTGCGCCCGGCCATTTTAATTTTAAGATCCCCTCTTAATGTGATCTTGAGCTCGCTGTATGCCTTCCACTCCCCACCCCTCTTACTTTTTGCCTGTTACGTGATAAAATCTTTTATGTCAGCACCGACTTTCCGCTGATTCTTGATTTTCTGAAGAGAGGTCCCCTTTTTTTTTTGGGTACCCTCAGCCCCAACGCGGCGGTTGAAGGATGCCCCTTTATGCGGTGCTCGAGTAAGGCTCCTTGATGTTTATTTCATCCCCCCTTTGCGTCACTTTCCTCCTTACCTCAAAAAATATTTCTACGGTTCAGCCTTCTCGGAGCTGAGCCCCGGAAAACGAGGCGGCCTGGTGTACCCACTCACACCCTTTCACGCCTATAGGTTAGAAAAGGGATGCTGAGTCCTTCTGATAGCCGCCGTGCGGAGGAATACTTTCACTTGTAATCGTTAGGATCGGCCCTGGGATTTTGTCGATTTACTTCCAGAGGTTCCCTTAAGACCTCTCCGATGGACCAATCTTAGCCTTTTATACCTTCCGACGATTTCCCCCTTGCTTGGGGAAGAGAGGTCGCGCCCTCTTTCCTGTACCTCGATCTCTCTACCCCCGGCCTTGAGCCTTTCCCCCTTTCCATGAAGAGGTAATAGTTTCCTTCTTAGTTCTCTTTTGACAGTCGATCCCCCTTCCCCTTTTTAAGAAGCCAGCGCCTGTTTCTCGGTGTGGCTGGATTTCTTACACCCCCTGACGAACGCTAAACTTTTCACCCATCACTAGCCGATGCTAGCCCCCCTTGTCATGTCTTATTTATTCAGTTTTGTTGGCTGGTGTCCCTGACCTGAGTTCCGTTTGTCCTATTTAGAACCCCTCTCGCCCAGGTAAACAATAACTCCAGGATAGCCAAACGACGCCTGTCCTCTCTTCTCCTACTTTCCCCCCTTTGTGTTGAGACTCTTAATGAGGATTGTCTTGCAGCGCACGTGATTCCCTTTGATTAGATTATGCCCCACGGACGCGTCACCCCACACCCCCTCCCCCAAAAAAAACTTCCACTTAGATTCGTTATTCATTTTGTTGTATAGTTTCGTCAGGGTTTCTAGAAGTCTAAAGGCCTCAGTCCACAGTTCTTGAGTCTTTACCTCCTCCTTGTTGCAGTTCCGCCAATTCCCATGCCCTTCTTCTTCCCTGACTCTCGAGATCTAGAATGACCTGGGTTTTTAGAGAAGCTTTCTTTCATTCAGATCGTTCAACGCTTCTCTTACAGGTCTCTCACTCTCTTCTGGGGGAGAATCTTACTTTTTTTCTTTTCCCCTAGTGTTATTAACTCAATCAGCTTTGCTATTTTGAACCCACGATCAACATCCCATTTGAAGAGAATTCCCTAAACCTCTTGGTTGCCTTTCATTACAGCAGTGGGCGCCGGCCATCCATTCCCCCCCCTTCCTGCCTGACTTGCTTGTCAAGATGCCGTGTGATTTTCAATTTCCAGAATTTAAACAGCGCCGCCGATTTTCTCCTGAGCATCTCTCTGGAACGTCTCCCATCGCTAGAATAGAATCTCATCTCAACTTTTGGTTTTTGTCCGGGAGGACTTCCCCCCTTCTATGAAGCTTCTTCACCTCTTCCTTTTTCATTTGCCATACATCCCGAGCACCGTGCATTACTTTTTTTGATTCCCTTCTTTTCCCCCTCGCGCTTGCAGTCGTGATCCAAAAAGGCCCCCGTCGGCTCCTCAGAAGGCGCAAGCCTGTCACAGCTTACCTTCCTGTTTTTTGTATGATCGCGTTCACTCCCACTCCGGTGGTGGATTAATTACCCAGAGTCTCAGAAATTGACCCCCGCCCTGCTCGAAACCATTTGGACTCCCTCCTTTCACCCTTTTGGTTCGGTCTCATCTTAAGGCTACCTCATTTCCCCCCCCTGTGAATTTTTCTTTCTTATTTTCCTATCGGCGCCGTTCTCGGAATTTTCTGGGTTATTAACGTTTGAATTGTTCTGAGAATCGTCCGGTTTTTTGTTTCTCCCCCCTTCCCCCATTTTTACAACTTCATTTTCATTCCTTTGAGAGTTTTACGCGTAGAGATTTGATTATTTGTTTCCGTCTCCGCCAGGGCGCGATTTTTCGCACCTATTCTTCTTTTCCCCTCTTGGTGAAGCAGATTCGAACGGCCAGGATTGCCTCCTGCTCTTCTAAGAAACAATCTCGACGTCCTTAGTCCTGCAAACCGTTGGCCTTGGCCTTGCGTTCTTCCCTTTCTCCCCACCCATATCGGATTGGTATTTCCCGAACTTGGATTCTTGTAAATCACTGCCCGTATGTCACTTGTTTTCCCCGTACCATCGACAGACAACTTTCTTTTTTCTCATTCAAACGAATCGTACGCCCTTTCGATACCTTATCTTTTTTTTCCACATAGTAGGTAACCCTATTACTTCATTTTTTTTTGGCTTTCTCCAATCCGACAATTTGTACTTCCTTTCACAGCCTCGTAGTGCCTAGATATATCTTTGCGGGATATCTTTTCTCGTCAGGACCTCCGCTACTTCCGGGATCGCTGTTTTTAATTTCGCTTTCTTCCCTTCTAGGTTGTACGTTCTTTCTTTTGCATTTTTCTACGACTCGCGTATGAGACTCCCCCAATTCGGCATCCGATCCGCCGTGACTGATACATTGTCTTCTTTTTTTGAACCTCTTCACCCTCGCTTGTTTTGACGAGTACCTCGCGGTCGATTCTCCCTTCCCCCTCTGGCGAAATGATCGATTCATTCTTTTTCAATCCTTCACGCTCTCATTATTGTCCTCTGTCATCACGTATTTTCCTTGAAGATTTCGATGCGTCGGGAAAAGGCTTTTCCCCGCGCTGGCCTTTTTTTCCCTCTTTTTGAATTTGGCAATCTTTGCGCTGAAAATTGATAATTTCGTGCTTCAGTTCCTCCGCCTTTTTTTTTTGATTAGTCCCTTGTAGTTTTCTCGGGACCGCGGATTTCTGTGTGCCAAAGAAAGTCCTGAGGAAAATGTCTGCCCCCCGATAGACTTCCCTTGGCTCCAGTGTGCAGCATTGTCACCAACTTTCCCCCCCCCCCTAGTCTTCTCCTTTTCTTCTTTCTTCATCTGTTGTTGTTTTCTTACCTCTTTTTTACCCTGTTGCCTTTTTTTAAGAAAAACCTTGATCCCCACTGGCAACCGCATCTGTCCTTAGCCACTTTTCTCCTTTTCTTTTTCACAGATAGCCGGCATCTTCACCGATTGTCCCCTTTACCCTAGACGGATACACCACAATGAATGCCCGTTCATTGTCCAATCTTTCGAAGAGTTCCCTATTCAGTAGTGGCCAACGACATCTCATTTCCGAAACGCCGCGCGAAGACGGCCTTTTTCGGTTTCTCCTCGTCCTCCCCCCCCCACCGGGACCAGAATTTACTTGAATACTTTTCCTTCCAACGAATGTCCAAGAGCTATTAACCTTTCCACCCCCCCCAACCCAGAGCTCGTTACTTTTCGGATGCTTTCCGAACTTTCCCCCCCCGGCCTTTTGCCGTCAAGTCGCTTATCATTTCGCTGCTTCGGGTCTCCTCTCTGAGACCAACGTCCGTCCGAGCGGCGCCCGGCCGCTGGTTTTTGTTTTCCTCCCCGTCTCTTTATTTCGCCATTTCGCAGTAACCGATATCCCCCTTTTTAACTCTCCCTTTGCCATCCGCGATACTTTTCCATGTGACCGTATAAGTAGTCCGGTCTTAACCCCGTATATTTTTCCCCCCCTGCCCCTCCCTAATATATCGAGGGCATCCGTTTTGTTCTCCTTCACAAATTGTCTTGAGCCATTAATTTTCCCCCCCTGCCGGTGTCTTCCTACGAGTTCAACCCCTTTCTCTCCCTTTCGTTTTTTTTAACCTCGGTTTCCCTCCGGAAGAAGAAAATATCCTTTCCGTTCGTCTCTGCCCCTCCAATACCTATTGAAGGACACTGACGCGCATCGGGCCAATACACCCCACTCCCTAGATGGCTCCCGCGCCCCAAGAGCGACCATTCCCCCCCAGGTTTCGTGCTTCCTTGATGTGATTGCTCTTTAAGAACCTACAGTCCCGGCGTATTCCCCCTTAGTTTCTTCCCATCGGCTGACACCACCAATCCCCCAGTCCCATTTATCCTTTGCGACCAATCTTCTTTTCAACTTCCCGCCCCCCCTTCGAATCGCGCCGTTGTTTCTTCTTCAACCCGCGCCGAAGAAGTTCCCCCTCCCTCCAAATGACGCGACCGCCGTTTTTTCTTCACACCCACCAAGAAGCGCCACCAATTAGTACCCTCAACTTTTTGAGGTCCTTGATCTTCTTATCTACGAAGCTTATGTCTCTTGGCCGCTGACGCCTCCGTCTTACAGGCCCCTTTTCCTTGAATTCGGATTCCATGGTCGATCATTCTTTTCCCCCCTTTTGTTTAGATCTTTTATTGAATTCAACTCCACCACTTTTGTTAATTTTGCCCGTCATTAAGTCCCCATTACCGAACCGGTGGCCTTGTCACTCTTTGTGAAAACTTTCCGTTGCGCCTGCTGCGCTGCCTTCAGGGTCCCCTTTATCAGAACCTTGTCTCGGGGACCGTGCCTCAAATTCGTCTCTCCCTCTAGACGTGTAAGCACTTCTCCACGGAAGAGTTTTTGCTTATCCCTCTCGACAGTTCCCGGACAAGCCAAAATTCTCATTTTTTTTCTCCGCCGCTATCTTTCCCAAGCATTCTTTTTCTGGGACCACTTTCGCCCAGCGGGAACCACTTTCACGACCCATCTTGAGCACCCTTCCTTCTTGCCGCTGATCTTCCGCTCTCCCTCCCCTTTTTTAGTCATACTCCGAGTAGAGGTATCCTTTTATTTATCTGTTGTTCTAGCGCGGCTGTTTCTGGTTTCCTCAGACTCGAGGCACGAATGCACCAGTGCCCTCTTTCGTTCCCCCCCTTCAGGCAGTTCGGTGGTTGTTTTTTTACAATATCCTTTAGCAATTATTAGTGTTTCCTCGACCAGTAGTCCCCCCCCCAACCCCGGTATTCGAGCCGCTCAAATTTACCCCCATTGAAGAGTCAGTTTTTTTTTCTCCCCGGTCATAACCGTAAGGAAGGGTCCGATCCTTTTCCCTTCCTTGTTTCTCGGGCATGGAGTCTTTCTCAAACATTGAAACGTACACCCCCAGGGCCATATCGATCACAGGTGAACTTTTCCTTTTCCCCGTTTTTTGCGTTTTTGTTCCTCATCAGTACTTGCTTTTTTACTTGAACCTCTCCAAGGTGAAATTCGCGGTGCTTCTTCGCGTCAATCCCTCCATCTG